>Ga0315910_10000105_pt1 | contig 107520 bp, 87 predicted proteins | sample EdamamesoilMG_FD_204470 | JGI IMG/M metagenome (GOLD analysis project Ga0315910, IMG submission 204470) | Garden soil microbial communities collected in Santa Monica, California, United States - Edamame soil | ecosystem: Environmental > Terrestrial > Soil > Garden | place: USA: California...
GTCTGTCAGCGTTTTGTTTTCATCCAGCAACGTGAATCCAAGTGCATACGCTTTCTTGCCTTGCGGAATGTTTTCGCCTTCGTACACATCGAATGCAATGATATTTTTGATTAACCGCTTCTCGGTTGTCATCACCAGGCTGCGAATATCTTCGAAACTTACTTGCCGATCGAGCACGAGCGACAAATCTCTTCGTACTTCCGGAAATTTAGCAACCTCCTGAATTACTAACTTAGGGTTTGCCGATTGGAAAAGCAAGGACGCGTTGAGTTCCGCATAAAATAATTCCTGCTTGATGCCGAAATCTTTCAACAAGGCTGGTTTTACCTTTCCGAGCTTACCGATTTCTTCATTGCCGCGTGTCAGCTTCGCTCCATATTCCAACAGTTGATCCTTGATGTTCTCCTGTTTCACTTGCGCGATGCCCGATTTGGTTAGTATGTGTTGTACCTGTTGCGCAAGATCGTAGTAGGTAACTTGTTGTGTCTTGTGTTGCCAGTTTTCGGTCTCCGTATTTCCGGTCAGGTAGAGTGCCAGGTAGTTTTCTTCCACATATTTACCCGACTCTTTGAAGTATGTTTTACCAAACTCATAAAGCTTCAGGTCTTTCTGCTTGCGGTTGATGTTGTAAGCGCAGACCTCAAGCCCCGTGAACAACAACGTTTGACGAAGCACGCCTTGTTCTTCACTGAGTTTGTTTAAGATTTCAACCGTCTCGCCTTTGAAAGTAAGTTTGTGTTTCTGCTGATAAGCCTGATTAGTAAGCGAGTTGGTCCAGATTTCGTAGAAACCATTGGCCACCAGCATTTCACCCAACGAGCGTTTGAATTTGTCGATGTTCTTTACGGGGAACTCCGCCAGGTATTCGGTGCTGGCGCGGTCGGAAAGTTCAATGTTGTTGAATCCGTAGATACGCAGGATTTCTTCTACTACATCCGCTTCCTGCAAAACATCCACGCGATAAGGCGGAACAGAAACCGTATAGCGATCGTCTTTCTTTTCTTTTACTTCGATATCCAATCGTTCAAGAATGCCGAACGCCTCTTCTCGCGGAATGGCTTTGCCAATCAAGCGGTTTACGTTCTTATCTTTTACTTCGATGGTTCTGTTCTCGATTTTTGAAGGATAGACATCAACTACATCAGACGAAACTTTTCCGCCAGCCAATTCTTTGATCAGCAAGGCAGCGCGTTTCAGTGCGTAAACGGTGATGTTCGGATCTGCTCCACGTTCGAAACGGAACGAAGCATCGGTCTTCAGCTGATGATGAAGCGATGTTTTACGAACATAGTCGGCCGAGAAGTAGGCACTTTCTAAAAAGATGTTTTTAGTGGTCGTGCTCACCCCCGACTTAATTCCACCGAACACACCCGCAATGCACATGCCTTCTTCTTTCGCGTTGCAGATCATCAGATCGTTGGTGGTAAGTGTTCTTTCTTTGTTGTCGAGCGTAGTGAATTTTGTTCCGGTAGGCAGTGTCTTTACAATTACTTTACCTCCGGTTATCGCATCGGCATCAAAGGCGTGAAGCGGTTGCCCGATTTCATGACAGATGAAATTAGTAACGTCAACGATGTTGTTAATGGGTGTAAGGCCGATCGTTAACAGCCTGTTCTTCAGCCAATCGGGCGATTCGCCTACCCTAACACCACTAATGGTTACTGCTGAATATCGCGGACATGCGGCTGGTGTTTCTACCTCAACCGGGATGGTAAGATTTTTATTTTCGACTGCAAATGTATCTACCGATGGTAATTTCAGCGCGCGACTCTTTGAGGCTTTGATGTCGCGGGCTACACCAATGTGCGAGGCAGCGTCCGCACGGTTAGGGGTAAGTCCGATTTCAAGGCTGTAATCGGATTGAAGGTTATAGAAATCAGCGGCTGGTGTTCCGTTGGGTACATCGGTCGTTAATACGATGATGCCCGCATGACTTTCGCCCAACCCAATTTCATCTTCAGCGCAAATCATTCCTTCGGATTGTTCACCGCGGATCTTGGCACTCTTGATGGTGAAAGGCTCGCCTTTGGTTGGATTAACGGTAGTACCTGGCAGTGCCACGACTACCCGTTGACCTGCCGCTACGTTTGGGGCGCCACACACGATCGGAAGAATTTTTCCGCCACCTACATCTACCGTAGTGAGCGAAAGTTTATCGGCATTGGGGTGTTTGGCGCACGTTACCACCTCACCAATTACCAAGCCTTTCAATCCACCTTTAACGGTTTCATGTTCCGCTACTTTCTCTACCTCAAGGCCGGTGGAGGTTAATATCTTTCCGATTTCCTCAGGAGATTCGGGTATATCGATGTATTCTTTTAGCCAGTTGTATGAAATGGTCATAGGTGCGTCTTGAAGGCCCGGTTACTGATTGGGCTGTAAATAAGACCTCAAAAATAAGGGTTTACGCGTAACGGTTGAATGTAAGAGCAGGATAATTATTGCCCATTGTTGGCGCCTGTTACCAACTGAATTATTCCGTATGATAGGTTTTCTCACCCGCCTTAATCGAAACGGATAAAAGATTTTCGCGTGGTGGCAGCGGACATGAAAATTTGTTGGTGTATGCGCAGTATGGATTGTAGGCTTCGTTAAAATCAAGGGTGATGGTTTGGCTTCCCGGAACTTTGAGCACATCGAGGTAGCGCCCGGCACCATAGGTTTCGAAGGCACTGGTGCCATCGCCAAAGGCCAGGAATAATTTTCCTCTGAAGGGCCCCATGTCAACTACTTCGAGGATCAGTAACTTGTTCTTCACATCATCGAGGTCGAACTCAGCGTACGCGTATTGAATGTAACGTTCTTCCTTGCCATCATTGGTGGTGAGAACAACTACTTCTTTATTCTGGATGGGCGTAAGGGTGGCAATGATTTTATACTTCGCATCTGGCGGAAAGTACTTCAGTCCTGTAAAACTTTCTGTGGTGTCTTTAAAGGGCGACTCGGCAGACGTTTTCATGAACTCATCTTTCTCCGCTCTTGCCTTGGTGATCTGTTCGATGTAAGCCGTTTGATCCTGTGTTCCCTGCAACGCGTAGAACACCGTGATGATAATAACAATAACCGCGATAAGAATGATGATGCTTTGTTTCTTCATGGATTGGATAACTGTTCTTGTAAAAGATTGATCTGCTGATTATCCCATGCGGCAATGGAATCGCGCTGTGCTTTGAATAAGTTGAAAAAAAGTGGAATGCCCTTATCGGCTGCCATACCGGGCGCATTGGTAAGCAGGCAGATGGCGATGTTGTCTTTTGTGTTTACGGCTACTTCGCTTCTAAAACCATTTACATACCCACCATGATAAATCAACGTATCGTTAGGGTAGTGGAGCACGCGCCAGCCCAAGCCATAGTAAGAACTGCTGATGCGCTCGGTGCGTCCGTAGTTTCTGTTTTTAGAAGGTGCTTTGATATACGGAGAATACAATTCTTTTAACATGCCCGGGTCGATAACGTCTTCGCGATTTCCCAGCAGCGCTATCATCCAGTTAGCCATGTCGTGAATGCTGGCATTGATGCCTCCGGCCGGTGCTACATTGTAGTAGGTATTGGTAATGGGGGCAGTAACCCAACGACCCTTGCGTAAGCGGTGGGGCTGCGCAATGTTTGGATTGTCCATCAGGGTTTGATAGTCTGTTGAAGCGTTATCCATGTGCAGGGGCGTGAAAACTTTTTCGAGCATTTCTGCTTCGTATGTTTTTCCGGTTGCCTTTTTGATCACTTCACCAATTACGCTGTAGGCTACATTCTGATAACTGTATTCCTTGCCAACTTCATTCGACATGTTTACCTCTTTCAGTTTTTCGAGCAATGCCGAAAGTTCAAGCCCTTCTTCCACCATGTTGGTATAGGTATGATACGGTAGCCCTGTAGTATGCGAAAGGATATGTTGAAGGGTAAGCTTTTGAGTTTGCTCGGGAGATTTCAACGCGAAGGACGGAAGGTACTCAATTACGTGATCGTTCCAGGAAAGTACACTATCCGAAACCAGAATGCCGGTTAAGAAAGAAGCGAAGCATTTTGAAACTGATGCCAGCCTGAAAACGGTATTAGCATCCACCGAATCTTTACCGCCAGTTTTCCGAACTCCGAAGCCGCGCATGTAAATGATGCTGGAATCTTTCACCACGGCAATAGCCGCACCCGGTGTGTTGGAAGCTTTCAGCAATGCCCGAATTTCTTTTTCGTACTTCACTAAAAACTTTTGCAGTTCAGGATTAGCCGGAACGGTTACGGATGTAGTCGTTGTACTGTCGAGGGATGACGATTGAGGTGGAAGCGTAATTTTTTGATCTTCTTTTCGAAGAATCATTTGCGCCAGCAGAAGTGGCAACGCAATCAGCAGGATTCCAATACCTAATCGTTTTATGTTCATGACTGGTGGTAGAATGATCTTGCAAACTACACCAACATTTGCGGAAAGACAATTTGTGAAATCAAATCATCCCTTCATCGGCAAAACTAAAATACGTTTGTCCAGCGATGATGAGGTGATCTAATACCTGTATCTCCAACAATTTGCTTCCTTCTTTCAATTTTTTTGTCAGGTCGATATCGGCCTGACTGGGTGTGAGGTTGCCCGAAGGATGATTATGCGCCAGCACGATGCCGCTGGCAAGTTCTTCCAAAGCAACTTTAAAAATTATTTTAGGGTCGGCCACTGTACCAGCCACTCCACCCTGACTTACCTGATATTTTTTAATGACCCGATTGGCCCGGTTAAGTAACAGTACCCAAAACTCTTCGTGTGGCAGATCAAGCAAGTCGGCTTGTAGAATTTCAAACGCATCTTTTGAGCCTGCTATTTTAGGTTTTTCATCCGGTTCAAGATCTTTTCTTCTTCGGCCCAGCTCCAGTGCAGCTACTATGGTAATCGCTTTCGCTTCGCCTATCCCTTTAATTTTGGTGAGGTCTTTTACACTGAGTTTGGCTAAGTGGTGAAGATTGCTGGCATGTTGCAGTACTTTCTTGGCTACTTCTACAGCACTTAGCTTGGCGGTTCCGGAGCCAATTAAGATGGCGATCAGTTCGGCATCGGAGAGTGCCGATTTTCCTTTCAGCAATAATTTTTCGCGTGGGCGGTCTTCGGGCGACCAGTTCTTGATGTTAAGGGGTCTTTCTTCGGCCTGCATACACAACGATTATGGCCTGAAGGTACTGATTTACGATTAGTGATTTAAGTATTTCAAGAATCGTTAATCCTGAATTGACTAATCGCAAATCAAAAAGCCCCGCGTTGGCGGGGCTCTTACTATCTGATTTCAGTGAAATTAAGCCAGTTTGTTAACCAGTTTCGAAAGCTTCGATTTCTGGTTAGCGGCTTTTTTCCAATGGATAATGTTCTTCTTGGCCAGTTTATCAATCAAAGAAGAAACCTGCTTTAAAAGCGCCTCAGCTTCAGTTTTAGCCGAAGTGGTAGTCAATTTCTTGATCAATGTACGTGTAGTCTTGTGCTGGTAGCGGTTTCTTACACGCTTTGCGTCATTAGCACGGATTCTTTTTTCTGCTGACTTATGATTTGCCATATCTGTTCAAAAATAAGGACTGCAAAGGTAGAGGTATTTGTTAAATATGCAATGAATGGTTGAAATCAATTCCTTAAAAATATCCCTAAGCCCGCCTGAAATGTGGGTTTACTCAATTCTGGCTGATTTTACAGGATATTCAAATGCAGAAGTATGGCTACGGGTGTTGAAATTCATTATCAGGGCCTTTCGGCCAGGCACCCTGTACTCCAGGGAATTTGGGTAAATTGATGCATCCACTCGTTGTTCGTTAGGCTTATGAAAAGACTTCTTCACTTCATTTTTTTGATTGGCATCATTCCACTTTTTTCCGGGTGGGGATTTTTAGCCCATAAGCGGATCAACCGGCTGGCGGTTTTTATCCTGCCTCCGGAGATGATCGGTTTTTACAAAGCCAATATCAGCTACATAACCGAAGCCGCTGTAAATCCCGACCGCAGACGATTCACAGTGGTGGATGAAGCACCCCGTCATTACATTGATCTCGATCATTATGGCGACAGTGCCCTGTACACCATGCCGCGTTACTGGAATGATGCTGTTAAGCTGTACAGCGAAGACACCCTCAAAGCGTATGGCATTTTACCCTGGCACATTAACCGGATGTACTATCAGTTGAAGGATGCATTTATGCTGCGCGATCCGGACAGGATTTTAAAAGTATCGGCTGATCTTGGTCATTACCTCGCGGATGCTCATGTGCCGTTGCATACTACTGAAAATTATAATGGCCAGCTTACAGGTCAGGAAGGTATTCACGCGTTTTGGGAATCGCGATTGCCCGAACTCTATTGTGATACGTATGATTTCTTTGTTGGTAAAGCGGATTACATCAGCAATCCCCAGCTTGCTGCCTGGAAAGCAATTGAATCGGCTCACCTTGCACTTGACTCGGTGTTGAAGGAAGAGAAGAAATTATCGATACGAATGGGCGACAAGCGCTATTCCTTTGAAACGAAAGGTAAGCAAACGCAGAAAGTATTTTCTAACGAATACGCTGATGCTTATCACGAAGTATTGAAAGGGATGGTAGAGCGACAAATGCGCGCCTCCATTAAAATGATAGGCGACTTCTGGTACACGGCCTGGGTAGATTCCGGTCAGCCTGATTTAAAATCATTAATAAATTACAAACCTTCGGAAGAAGAACTGGCAAAACAAAGGGCAGCGCTCGAAGAATGGAAGCAACAAACCTACACCCCGCGAGAACACGAGTAGGAAAATGTTGATCTTCTAAAGAAAGTTTTTAACGAGTGATGCCCACTCATCCTCCAACGAAACGTACGTCATCGGCTTGCCAGCGCGATGATACCAGTACGAAGCATTTCCAACGTCACCTTCTTTTCGATGCAGGTAAGCATGTACCCAGTCGCCATCGTTCGTGTTTATATCTTGCGCAATAGTGTGTGCTGCTTCCCAGTCGCCTTTGCCTTCAAACCACAATGCCGTTGCCAGTGGGTTGAGATTTGCCGGAGGTGCGGGTTGCGAAAGAGACGATTTGAATTCTTCGAAAGTCATGAGAGTTGCCAGTTACCGGTTGCCAGTTTTCTTTAGAACAATACTAAAATTAACATCCCAGACCGGCAACTTGAAACCGGCAACCGGCAACATTCTATTTAATGGGATAACAGATTTCAGTAATCCACTGCGCAGTGTCTTTTACTTCCATTGGGTCGGTAATGTAAACTTCGTATGGTGCGCCAATGAGTTCAAGCTTTTTACTGTTGATGTATTTATCAATCTGCATGTGCGTATCCATCATGGTGTTGTAATCGCCTTTGTGAATGCCTTTTACAATTTTTCCTCCGGCTGTTTGCGATACCTTATACTTGGCGGGTAGCTTGGCATCGGCTGCTACAGGCAGTGCGCACACCATCTCCATGGATTCTTCTGAATACGATGGGTAAAGCGCAAAGGGTGCTCCGGTCATTTCAACGTTTGATTTTGTGAGCACAGCCATCAGTTCTCCATACATTGTTGCCATTTGCGCGCTGATGGCGACCGGATCTTTTGGACTCATGGTGGTGGATACACTGATGTAGCTAATGGGTGAAACGGTTTCTTCTGAAATCGCAACCGTAAATACCGGTTTGGCTTCGGCCAGTGTTTTCAATTTATCAAGGCTGAAATCAAACGACTTGTTCATCTCGGGTTTGATCAGTAACAAGCCGATCCATCGCATCATGGGATTCCAGCCCAACTCAGACGAGAAGCCCATCGTAAGCTTTGTGCCTTCGCCTTCGGGTTCAAAATTGTACCAGGCTTTGGCGGTGCCCTGATCCATAAAATCAAGATCAGCCAGAACCGATTTATCGGGAATACTTTCGGTGATGGTAATCTTTCCGGTGCCAGCTTCTTTACCTTCCCACGAATACCATCCACCAACACCCGAGCGTACATCTCCGAAGGTCTGCTTCATGTCACCTTTATATAAGTCGTTCCAATACGACCAGTTGTTCCATTTTTCGAGGTTGTTTACTTCATCGAAAGCGTTGGCTGCCGGAGCATTGATGCTGATGCTTTTTGAGACCTCAATGGTAGAAGGCAGAAAGAAACCGATGATCACCAGCACCACTGCGATGCCGAGTATACCGAGAAGTACTTTTTTCATAAGGGTTGGGTTTGATTGAGGATGAAGTTACTAAATAATTAACCATCGAAAACGTTTGCTATTCTCTCAAAATTTGAGAAAATTTAAGTAAACCAAAATCCCCCAACACGTATGAGTTTCTTCAATAATCCGAATCGTATTCCCGAAAACTACGGTCTTCGCATTGCCGGTGGTCTCATCGCTTACTTCCTGATCATGAACGCCATTGGTCTTGGCCACCACGTTGAGCTGCGGCTGCTCAACCTGCTGGTGTTAACGGCAGGTGTGTGGGCTGCGCTCAAAAAGTTCAAGGAAACACATGCGGATCACCTGAATTATTTCAGAGGATTGATTATGGGTGTTGCCACAGCAGGATTTGGCTCGCTGGTGTTTGGTTTGTTTTTATTCATCTACCTTAAAGTAGATACAGGTATGATGGAGGCTATTGTTCAGAACGAAGCCATGGGCCGCTACCTAAACCCGTACATTACCTCCTTCATCATTGTGCTGGAGGGGTTTTTCTCCGGCCTGCTCGTTACGTTCGTGTTATTGAATTGGGTGAATACAGACGAGGTAAATGATCCGCAAGGAAAATCAAGCTAGGGTTCAGCAAAAATATCTCTCACGGAATGCACAGAAATCACGGAATGATTCTGTGCATTCCGTGATCTCTGCAACAAACTCACATCTCACATCTCACGTCTCATATCTCACATCTAACCTACTTCATTTCAAGTTCTACAATTGTATCGATTTCATTCAGCTTTGCTTTGGCAACCTTCAGCGTAATGCCGTATTCGTTCTCGATGAACTTCACAGCCGATTTGTCACTATGAAGTTTTGCTGACTTTATTTTCTTGCCCCACGAAGGAATCGTAAGCGACTCATCATACCAGTTCAGAATGTGAACGTACACCTTGTTTCCTTTCTGTGTGGTTACACCCCAATCGCGTGGTGTTAGCGGGCCACCGCGGGTGCCGTAAATGGTTTCACCAGAAGCACTCATCCATTCGCCTACTTTCTTCAAACTTTCAATGTGTTCCGGTTGAATTTTTCCGTTCGGCATTGGCCCAACATTCAATAAGAAATTTCCGCCATAGCCGGCAGCCTTAACAATGTACTGCACCAACTCTTTGGTGCTTTTGTGGCCATTGTCTTTCAGGTTGAAGCCCCACGAGTAGTTAATGGTTTCGCATACTTCTTTTGGCAGTGTTCCGATTTTTTGTTCGGGTGCAAAGCCGGTTGTGTTGTGACCGGGTAAATCTTTTTCAAACATCTGAAAATCTTCGCCTTCATAAGGCGTGCGGTGGTGGTTGCTTCCGATCAGCGCACCCGGTTGATGTTGATGAATCAATTTGTATGTTTTTTCCAGGCGCCAGTCGGCATCTTTCTTATCCCACATGCCGTCAAACCAGATTCCGGCCACATCGCCATAGCCGGTTAACAATTCTGAAAGTTGCGCGTCCATGTAATCGAGGTACTTGTACCAATCGCCTTTTTCTTCGCGGCCTGTCCAACTGGCGCCCGTATTACCGCGTGGAAAATAATCGGGGTGATGCCAGTCGAGTTGTGAATGATAGAAAAAAAGTTTGATCCCTTCCTTACGGCACTCTTCGGCCAGCATTTTTAAAATGTCTTTTCCATACGGAGTTTTCTTCACGATGTTATAATCGGATACTTTACTATCCCACATGGCGAAACCATCGTGGTGCTTGCTGGTGATCGTTATGTATTTCATGCCGGCCGACTTCGCCATCTGTACCCAGGCTTTTGGATCAAACTCGGTGGGATTGAAAAAGCCTGGAATTTTTTCGTACGTCTTGATGGGAATCTGTTGCTGGTTCATCACCCATTCGCCATCACCCAGTACACTATACACACCCCAGTGAATGAACAACCCAAACTTGGCATCTTCAAACCATTGACGGTTCTTTAAATTTTCAGCCGTAGGTTCATACTTCCATTGGGCGTGTGCCAGGTTTAGTGTGGCACAAAGAATAATAACATACTTTGATAGTCGGGCGATTGGCGTCATAGAGTTTTAATTAAATTGCATACCGCTTTTAACAGGCGATAAATTTTGATTGGAGAAAATTAGCGATTGAATATGAGATACAAAAACATTTCCAGCGAACTGTTCATTTCGAACCGCAAGCGTTTGGTGAAGGAACTGAAATCAAATTCACTGGTTGCCCTGAATGCCAACGACATTATGCCCACCAACTCTGATGGCTCCATGCGCTTTCGTCAGAACAGTGATTTGTTTTATCTATCAGGTGTAGACCAGGAGGAAACCATCCTGGTGTTATGTCCTGACTTTCCGGATAAGAAATACAGAGAAGTGCTTTTTGTTCGCGAGACCAGCGACCTGATTGCTACTTGGGAAGGTCACAAGCTCACCAAAGAAGAAGCACGTGAGCAAACGGGCATTGAAACCGTGTTGTGGCTTTCGGAATTTCCAAGACTGTTCAATACTATGATGGTAATGGGCGACACCGAGCATGTTTACCTGAACACCAATGATCACTACCGTGCCGATTCGGCCGTTGAAACGCGTGAATCTCGCTTTGTAAAAAATTGCCGGGAAAAATATCCGCTTCATAAGTATGAGCGACTGGCTCCGATCATGCATCGCTTGCGAAGTGTCAAGTCGAAGTACGAGATCGACTTACTCCAAAAAGCGTGCGACATCACCGAGAAGGGTTTTCGAAGGGTATTGAAATTTGTGAAGCCCGGAGTGAAAGAGTATGAGATCGAAGCCGAGTGGGCGCATGAGTTTTTGAAAAATACCTCGCGCGGTTTTGCCTATGAACCCATCATTGCTTCCGGTGCCAATGCCTGTGTGCTTCACTACATTGAAAACAGTATGGCGTGTAAGGATGGCGATATGCTGTTGCTGGATGTTGGTGCGGAGTATGCCAACTACAATGCGGACCTGACGCGGACGATTCCGGTGAATGGAAAATTCACGAAGCGTCAGAAAGACGTGTACAATGCTGTACTCCATGTAATGCGCGAGGCATTTAAGATGCTCAAGCCAGGCGAGCATTATTTTAATTATCACAAGGAAGTGCAGAAGATTATGGAGAGCGAGTTGATCGGGTTGAAGTTGCTGGATAAAAAGGACATTAGGAATCAGCACAAGGACAAGCCTCTTTTTATGAAGTACTTTATGCACGGCACCGGCCATCAGCTTGGTCTCGATGTTCATGATGTTGGCAGCATGTATCACAAAATGCAAGTAGGCCAGGTGTGGACGGTTGAGCCAGGAATTTACATTCGCGAGGAAGGGCTGGGCATTCGCATTGAGGATAATGTGGTGATTCAGAAAAACGGCATTCTTGATTTGATGAAGAATTTTCCGGTGGAGGTAGAGGAGATTGAAGAGATTATGAACAGTTGAAAAAATATCAAGGCTCAATGATCGATTAACGATGAAGCGCTGGCTGATTGTTTTCTTATTTGTCGTTTTTTTTACTTTTTCGAAAGCCCAGGAATTATGGCTTCAGCCCCAACTGTTTTTTTCGAAAGCAGGCGAGAAATTTCCATTGAGTTTACGTTCGGGTGATGGCTTTCATCCAGCTCCCTATACGCTGTTGCGTGAACAGGTAAACAAGGTGAGTCTTCATCACTTGGCTTCCGTAACAGACTTGAAAGCAAATCTGAAGGATGGCAGTAAGGATCAACTGGAAGTAACTTTTTCGGAAGAGGGTACGCAACTGATTACCCTGCAGACCAACAGTGTGGTTTCCACGGTGGAAGCTGAAAAGTTTAATGAGTATGTAAAGTCTCACGGCCTTGATGAAGTTTACTTCAAGCGCGAACAAGCCGGAGCGTTGAATAAGCCGGTGCAGGAAAGGTCCTCCTACTACACCAAGGTGTTGATGCAGACGGGTGAAGGGGCAGACGATACCTTTAAAAAGGTGGTTGGGTTTCCACTTGAAATCATTGTAGAGAGAAATCCCTATAGTCTTAAACCTGGAGAGGCAATGCCTTTTACTATACTATGGCAGGGAAAGCCCTTGTTTGGTGCGCAGGTTAAAATCTGGAACATCCATAACAATCTCACCACGCAACAGAGTATTTACACGCAACAAGACGGGAGGATGGAAACGCGCGTAAGCAACGCAGGCTTGTGGCTTGTAAGCGTAGTGCAAATGGTACCATCCAAACAGGCAGGTGTGGATTGGATAAGTTACCGAAGCAGTTTGGTTTTTAGTATACGATAATAGTACCCATTACTTTAAAGACTATGAATAGAACGTTATGTGTGCTGACTGTAATTTTCATTTCAATTTCGTTGAAAGCGCAAGTTGTTCACCGGGCTTATTATGACAAAAATGGCGGAGGCACAACCCTGAATGACTCCTATTATTATTCAGAAATTGATGCCAATGAGACTAAAAAGTTTTTTACTTACTACACGGCCACCAAAACAGTGCGTTCGAAAGAAGTAAGGGATTCACTGGGTGTGAAAAGAACATTTTATCACATTGCCGGTAGTGTGAAGGCCGAGTTTGTAGTGGATAAAAACGGGAGGACAGAAAGTGTTAACGTGTTTTATCCCGATGGCAAGAAGCAGGCTGAACTTGGATGCGAAGAGCCCACGCCAGGGAGTACCGCTAAACTTCGTCTTTACATTCTTAATTATTGGGATTCGTTAGGCACGCAGGTAGTTACGGAGGGTAACGGTGTGTGCCGCTGTGTGCTTACCCCCGAACTGGATGAACCGTTTGTTGAAAGTGGACGTGTTGCCAACAAAATGAAAGAAGGTGTATGGAGCGGGTTGGCTCCGGAGAACAAAACTTTTGAGGAGCACTATACCGATGGTGTGCTTACACAAGGAACCTTTCATGATCATGATGGACAAGTATATCAGTATACCGAAGTGGAAAAGCGTGCCGAGCCACCAGGAGGATATCAATCTTTTTATCGGTACATCGGTAATAACTTGAAGTATCCGCTAAAGGCCCGCAGATTGGGAATTGAAGGAAAAGTCTTTGTAGAGTTTGTTATTCAAAAAGACGGTTCGCTTACGGATTTAAATGTGATCAAAGGTATTTGTGAAGCGTGCGATGCTGAGGCGATTCGTGTAATCGGTGCTTCAAAAAAATGGAGCCCTGGTGTGCAGCGTGGAAAAATTGTGAAGCAACGTTTTGTATTGCCCATTGGCTTTAAACTACAATAGAGAATATGAACTCAATATTTTCTGATTCAGCTCCCGAGCCGGTAGGTTCCTATCCTCACGCCAGACGCATAGGTAATCTTCTTTTTCTTTCTGGTGTTGGTCCGCGCAAGAAAGGCTCAACAGAAATTCCGGGCGTTACCTTGGATGCGAACAGAAATATTGTTTCGTACAACATAGAAGAGCAATGTCATTCGGTTTTTCAGAATGTAAAACTCATCCTTGAAGCTTCCGGTTCGCGTTGGGACAACCTGGTGGATGTTACCGTATTTCTCACCAACATGAAAGATGACTTTGCTACGTTTAATAAAATTTACGCAGCGTACTTTAAGGTCAATCAACCGTGTCGCACAACCGTAGAAGTAAATGCACTGCCAACACCGATTGCCATTGAGTTGAAGTGCATTGCGGTAGTGGATAAAATAGAGTAACTTTCGTAGTGTACCTGGTAGTTTTTAAAACCATATCCTAAATGTATGGAAACCGTAGTCTTGAAAGGAAGTGTGCCGAGTAGGTTGACAGACGAAGAATTCATCAGGTTCTGTGAGGATAATCAGGACTTACGAATCGAACGTAATAGTAACCTTGAAATTATCATTATGTCACCCGTTAGCACATTGTCGTCTTTACATAGCTCTGAAATTTTTGGCCAGTTATCAGCTTGGAATCGTCATGAAGCAAAGGGATTAGTATTCGATTCTTCCGTTGGCTTTACACTTCCAGACCGGTCTGTTCTTTCACCTGATGCTTCATGGCTAAGTAAGGAGAAATGGGCTCTGTTATCTAGAGAAGAACGAGACAAGTTTGCGGCAGTATGCCCCGAGTTTGTTATTGAGGTTCGATCAAAAACGGATTCGTTGGAAGAATTGAAAAGTAAGATGATATCATGGATCAATAATGGAGCTGAACTTGCCTGGTTGATTGATCCTCGTCAGGAAATCTCATATCTCTACAATAAGTCTGGGATTGTAAAACAAGTTAATGGTTTTGACCAACGAATAAAGGGCGAAGGACCTGTAAGCGGATTTGAACTCGACTTGTCGTTGCTGCTTCGCGATTAGGGTTTATACACCACACCATCCTTCATCACAAAACTAACCTTCTCCATCGTCCGGATGTTTTTCAGCGGGTTTTCATCGGTGGCAATAATGTCGGCCAGTTTTCCTGCTTCAATCGTTCCGATCTGATCGCTCATTTTCAAAACACTCGCGTTTACGGCAGTGGCCGATTTTATCGCGGCCATCGGTGGCATGCCGGCTTCTACCATATAGCCAAACTCTTTTCCGTTTTCACCGTGCGGAAATACTCCGGCATCGGTACCAAAAGCAATCTTTACACCGCGCTTGTAAGCATTACCAAATGTGCGTTGAATCTGCGGACCGATCTCCAGCGCTTTGGGTACAACTAGGGGATGATAGAACCCGGGTACGTTGGCCTGATCGCCAACAAATCTTCCTGCGGTAATGGTGGGCACGTAGTAAGTACCTTTTTGAATCATCAGGTCCATAATTTCTTCCGTCATTTTTGTGCCGTGTTCAATGGTAGTAATGCCAGCCAGCACCGCGCGTTTCATTCCTTCGGCTCCGTGCGCATGGGCGGCTGTATGCAGGCCATAATCGTTAGCGGTTTCAATAATGGCTTTTAATTCTTCATCCGTAAACTGTGGACCGGAACCATCTTTGGCAATGCTCAGCACCCCACCGGTTGCCGTGATTTTGATTAGATCAGCGCCATCTTTGTAGCGTTGTCGTACAGCTTTGCGTGCATCATCCGGTCCGTTGATAACACCTTCGTTGGGTCCGGGGTCGCCCATCAGATTTTTTCGATAGCCATTGGTAGGATCGGCATGACCACCTGTTGTAGCAATGGATTTTCCGGCCGTTAATATTCTGGGACCAATAACCGTTTGCTGATTGATGGCATTGCGCAGCGAAATGTTTACACCCGTGCCGCCCAGATCGCGCACCGTGGTGAAGCCTGCCAGTAAGGTTTGTTTTGCAAACACAGTTGACTTAAAGGCAATGTCTGCCGGGTTTTGTGTGAACCCACGAAGTTGATTGTCTTTCGATGGCTCTACTTCCAGGTGTACGTGCATATCGATAAGGCCTGGCATTACCGTTTTTTTGCTGAGGTCAATAAGAGTATCGTCTTTGCCGGGTTTTGAAAAGCCTTTTTCGATCCGTGTGATTTTGTTTCCTTCAATGATGAGTGTTACCTGGGGTTGAGCATCGTCTGATTTACCATCGATCAGGAAGCCACAATGCATATAGGTTTTCTGGGCTACGCTTCCGCTCACAATAAAAAGCAGAAGGAGTGAGCAGATTATTCTATTCATAGAAGTTGCTGCAATTATGGTTTCAGGTACTTGGTAGTAAGTTCTTTCAGGTTGGCAATGTCGATGGCAGGCATATCGCCAGCTTTTACATGAAGCATCATATCAAACATTACCTGCTTTTGGTAGCCCAGGCTGGAGGCAATGGTAGAACAAAACATGATTTCTTCCTTGTACATACGCTCATCAATTTTCATCAACTGCACCAGGCTGAACATGTAAGTGAACTTTTCATCGGCAGAAAGATTGGTGGGGATGATGAGCTCGTGTTGCTGATCGAACAAGGGTTCGATTTCATCCGGATAAACACCATTGGCCCGCCCAATGTTAATGATAAAGTTTCGCTCGCGGATCGCTACTTTGCCGTCAATCTGCGCAAGGTTAATAAGTAATTTCATCTGGTTGAGCACTGCCATAAATTCTGAGCATTAGTGGTTAGTCGTGATCCGCTTTCAACCTACCAACTTAATAACAAATAACCAATACCTTTCAATGTCGTTTAGGTAAGCAACCTTGTTTTCCTCTTTGGAAAGGGTGGCGTGAGATCCTTTAAAAGTGAGCTTAACTAAACAACATTTCAATACCTTTATAAGAAATGAACTTCCTGGCACATCTTTACTTATCGGGCAACAACCCGCGCCTTATGGTAGGGAATTTCATTGGCGATTTTGTGAAAGGTAAAAGCCGGATGGATCAGTTCGATCCTGAAATTGTGAAAGGAATAGAATTACATCGCGCCATTGATGAATTTACCGACACGCATCCGGTGGTGACACAAAGTAAGAACCGGCTTCGTCCTGTTTACCGGCATTACTCGGGGGTGATTGTCGATGTGTTTTACGATCATTACCTCGCCCGGTATTGGGATAACTATCACCCGGAGTTGCTTTCTGATTATGCGGAGCAAGCTTATCAGACCATCGAACAATTCGACCCGGTGTTGCCTGAAGGTGTCAAACGCATGCTTCCGTATATGATTCGCGGCAACTGGTTGGTTCACTATGCACACGTGGAAGGAATTCATCGTGCCCTTACGGGAATGGCAAGGCGCACACCCTACGTTTCAAAAATGGATGAAGCCGTGAACGATCTTCGAAAGTACTATGAAGAGTTTAAGGTCGAGTTTGAAGCATTCTTTCCGGAACTGAAGACTCATGCTGACGAATTCATCCGCAATCATCACCATCATTAAGGGTTGACTGGTAAACTCAACCGGATCAAATTCAACACCGCTACCGAAGCCATGCGAATGTTCAGCAATCGATCGGTGGAGAGTTGCAGTTTTTTTGTTACGGTGTGATACTTGTCAGAGTAAGCAATCCATACGGTGCCAACCGGTTTCTCCGGAGTGGCGCCACCGGGCCCGGCAATACCACTGGTAGCCACACCAATGTCGGTATTGAATTTGGCGCGCACGAGATTGGCCATTTCAATAATCGTTTCTTCGCTCACCGCGCCATGCTGCTCCAGTGTTTCGGGCTTAACGCCAAGCTGTCGCATTTTGATTTCGTAAGCGTACGGAATCATGCTTCCCAGAAAATATGCTGAACTTCCCGGCACACTCGTAATTAGGTGTGATACATACCCACCGGTACAACTTTCGGCAATCGACAACGTGAGGTTCATGGTGTGGAGTGTTCGACCGATTACAACTTCAAGCGGTTCTTCGCCCGTGCCATAAATGTATTCACCGGCCAGCGATTTTAATTTTTCAGTAAGGTCATTGGCTTCTGCTTCAAGACTACCGCGTGAATCTCCAACGCTGGTAAGTCGTAATTTTACTTCACCCAGACTTGGTAAGTATGCCAGCTTGATATGCTGCGGCAACGAATTTTCCCAGGCTGAAATTTTCTCTGCCAAAAACGATTCACCTATACCTACCGTGCGAATTACTTTATGGTGAATAACGGGCGTACGAAAGGTTGATGTTAGTTTCGGAATGATGATGTCCGTCATCATGCGTTTCATTTCGTGCGGTACACCCGGCATGGACACAAACACTTTTCCACGCTGATGAAACCACATGCCCGGAGCGGTGCCCACCGCATTGGTAATTTTTTCGCAGCACACGGGCAGCGCAGCTTGCTGGCGGTTCACTTCGGTTAGTTCTCTTCCTCTACTTTTAAAAAACGCTATAACTTCAGCCAGTGCTTCTTCATTAATGCGGGTTTCGCAGTTAAAGTATTTTGCCAGGCACGGTTTGGTTAAGTCATCGTTGGTCGGGCCCAGGCCACCGGTTATTAAAATAATATCGGCACGTTTTTCTGCTTCGGCCAGGGCAGCAAGTATTTCGGTGTCAACATCGCCCACGGTAGTTTTTCGAATTACTTTAATACCGGCATCGCTCAGCACAACACTCATCCACTGGGCGTTGGTATCTACAATTTGTCCGTATAAGAGTTCATCTCCAATGGTTAGAAGTTCAGCCGTAACAGTAGCCATAGCAGCGTATTTTTATCGGATGCAAAAGTATTGAGGATACTCGAGATTATCATGGTTTGTTTTGTAGCGGATGTCTTAACATGAAAAAATGGTTTGGTTGAATTGAGCTATTCAAAGGCTTTTAAGAGTGGTACTTTGGAACTAAATTTAACAAACAACCAGCGTTATGAAATTTTCTCCCACCCAATGGCAGAAGGAAATCTACCTTCGTGGCTTTGGCGGTAAAAGGCCGTTAGTTCATGTTGATAGTGCGCGACTGGAAGAGGCTGCGAAAGATGCCATGAGCCTTGAAGCCTTCGCCTACATTGCGGGTGGTGCTGGTAATGAAAGTACCATGCGCAGTAACCGCGAGGCGTTTGACCGTGTACAAATTATTCCACGTATGCTGCGTAACGTGGGCGAACGCGATACGCAACTTGAATTGTTGGGAAGTAAATTATCATCACCCTTTCTGCTTTCGCCAATTGGTGTGTTGGAAATGGTGCATGCCGAAGCCGATGTAGCAGTAGCTAAGGCGGCCTCTCGCGCGAATGTTCCATACATTTTTTCAAACCAGGCCAGCCGATCGATGGAAGAATGTGCGGCAGCGATGGGGGATAGTCTGCATTGGTTTCAATTGTACTGGAGCAAATCGAATGAACTGGTGGTAAGTCTTGTACAACGCGCAGAGAAATGCGGATGCAAAGCCATCGTAGTAACACTCGATACTACGTTGCTGGGCTGGCGTACGCGCGATCTTGAATTAGGATACCTGCCTTTTCTGGAAGGTAAAGGGATAGCACAGTACACGTCCGATCCGGTGTTTCAGCAGATGCTCGATCAGCCTGATACAACCAACCCGGTTAACCGAACAATCAATTTTCAAACACTTCGCGGGTTGATCAGCATGGTGAAGAAATATCCGGGTGCGGGGTTCTTCACAAAGTTAAAATCCGGGAGACCCTTAAAAGCTGTGCGTACGTTTATCGATACGTATTCAAATCCGTGTACTACCTGGGAGGATCTGAAATTTTTGCGGCAGCACACCAAGCTTCCAGTGCTGTTGAAAGGAATACTTCATCCGGAGGATGCGCGAAAGGCAATTGATTATGGAATGGATGGAATCATTGTTTCCAATCATGGTGGCCGCCAGGTGGATGGAGCAATTTCAACCCTTGAAGCATTGCCTTCGATTGTGGAAGTAGTGAACGAAAAAATTCCGGTTTTGCTCGACAGTGGGATTCGCGGAGGGGCTGATGCCTTCAAAGCATTGGCACTTGGCGCGAAAGCGGTTTGCATCGGAAGGCCTTATGTGTATGGACTAGCACTGGCTGGTGAAGCCGGGGTTGAAAATGTACTGCATAATTTTATGACGGATTTTAATCTGACGATGGGATTAGCAGGCTGTAAAAATATCGCTGAAATTAACCGTGAATGTCTGCGAATCAGGTAGAAGTTCAGGTTTAACTTGGAGTTTCGGGTTTAAAGTTTAAAGTTTGAGAATCGCTGGACGAGCGTTCGAAACCCGAAACATTTAACCCGGAATTTTTAGTATGAAACGTATATTCATTGTCCTTACATTTCTTTTAGGTGCCTGCACTACTGCCCAGATTAATCAAACCATGGGCGAGGTAAACAAAGCATTGGGAAGCCAGTCATCACTAACGACTGCCGAAGTTGCTGAAGGTCTTAAAGAAGCGTTGATCAATGGCATCACCAACGGCTCGAACACGGCCTCACAAATTGATGGCTATTTCAAGAATCCAAAAATTAAAATTCCTTTCCCTCCGGACGTAAAAAAAGTGGAAGACAAACTTCGCCAGATCGGATTGGGAAATGAAGTGGATAAGTTTGTGATGACGCTGAACCGCGGAGCAGAAGATGCTGCAAAAGAAGCCAAGCCCATTTTTATCAGCGCCATCAAGCAAATGACCATTCAGGATGCGTGGTCTATTTTGAAAGGATCCGACAATGCAGCCACCGAATACCTTCGTAAAACTACTTCGGCACAGTTGTACGAAAAGTTTAATCCCGTAATTTCCAATTCACTCAACAAGGTAAACGCCACCAAATACTACGGTGATATTGTGAACACCTACAACAAAATTCCATTGGTAGAAAAGGTTAATCCAGACCTGGACGATTATGCAACCAACAAAGCGATGGATGGTTTGTTTACGCTCATTGCTGAAGAAGAGAAGAAAATCCGTGTAGACCCGGTGGCCCGCACAACCGAATTGCTCAAGAGAGTTTTCGGAGCCCAGAAGTAATCAGCGCAGTAACTACAACCCAACCAGCATGAATCTTTTTGACAAGCACAAAACTACCATCGATAAAGCCATACGTGCGTTGCACGACAGAACTTTTTACGCGCATTTTCCGGAACATCCGGCACCTTCTGTTTATGGCGAAACGGCCGATGCTGATGGTCAGAATAAGTTCAGAGCATTGCTGGGAAAAAAATTCACCGAACTGAAGCAGACAAGTTCAGCGTGGGATGGTCAGGAAGAATCACCGTACTTACAGGAGCCACTCCGGGTTACGTATCCACTCGTTTCGGTGAGCTCACTTATCGAAACCGCGAAGAAAGGATTTCATACCTGGCGAAAAGTTGATGCCGCCACACGGGCCGGAATTTTGGTGGAGTCGCTGGAGCGCTTGAAGAATCGTTTCTTTGAGATCGCCTATGCTACCATGCATACTACCGGTCAGGGATTTATGATGGCGTTTCAGGCTTCTGGTCCACATGCAGCCGATCGTGCACTTGAAGCTGTTGCTGCCGGATATGAAGAGCTTCAGCGCTTTCCGGCCACTGCCGTGTGGGATAAGCCAATGGGCAAGTTTAACATTCAATTAAATAAAGAGTGGCGCGCTGTGCCGAAAGGTGTTTCGGTGGTGATTGGCTGCTCAACATTTCCAACATGGAATTCAGTAACCGGAATTTATGGAAGCCTCGTTACGGGAAATGCAGTGATCGTAAAACCACACCCCGGAGCCATTCTACCCATTGCTATTTTTGTATCGGAAATTCAAAAAGTGTTAGCCGAACATAATCTTGATCCGAATATCTGTCAATTGGCCGCGGATACTTTTGATAAGATGATCACAAAAGAGCTGGCCGAATCATCTGATGTTAAGTTGATTGATTTTACCGGCAATGCGCAGTTTGGCAATTACCTGGAAGCACTACCTGGCAAAGCTGTGTTTACCGAAAAGACTGGCGTGAATGCAGTCATTCTGGATTCGGTCGATGATGTGGATAAAGCTGCTGCCAACCTAGCCTTTTCGCTGGCGTTGTACAGCGGACAAATGTGTACCGCTCCACAGAATTTTTACATTCCGGAAACCGGAGTGAAATCGCCTGCCGGCAATGTTTCGTTCGAAGAATTCACGAAGAAGTTAATTGATAACATTAATTCGCTGGTGGATAATCCAAAGGCAGGACCCTTCGTGTTGGGGGCCATTCAAAATAAGAAAACGCTGGATCGGATTGCCGAAGCAGAAAAATTTCCTGGTAAGCTTTGGCTTAAGTCGCGCGCGTTCGAAAACCCAATGTTCAAGAATGCACGCGTGGCTACTCCCGTTGTGATTGAAGTAGAAACAACCCTGAAGAGTATTTACTCCAAAGAATTGTTTGGCCCTATTGCCTTGCTCATCAAAACAAAGAATACGGATCAGTCCATTGAGTTCGCGCAGCAGATGGCCGCCCAGCAGGGCGCGATTTCGTGTGGCGCGTATACCACCGATGCTGTAGTAAAAGAGAAAATTGCTGATGCCATGTCGCTGGCGGCTACACCGGTTTCATTTAATCTTACGGGCGGTATTTACATGAATCAAAACGCAGCGTTCTCTGATTTTCATGTTACCGGAGGCAATCCGGCAGGGAATGCATCGTTTACCAATCCGGAGTATGTCACCAAGCGGTTTACGTGGGTGGGGCATCGCGAACCGGTGAAAGCGTAATCCATACATTTTATAATTATCCTATTCTCGGCTAGCTTGCGCTGCGAAGTGTAACTTTTTGTGTTTATGCAATCACTCTATTTCTGGAAATCGTGGGCGAAGGAGTACCGGTTAACCTGGCTGATCAGCGCAGGTGTTTTTGCCTTCACCATCATCTTCTTATGGATTTCTTACTTCAACGGTGTGGACGGTGTTATTCATTGGGATAAACTACAGGAACAGAAAGTAGTAGAAACCACTGTGCATACCTTCAAGCTTGGTCCGTTCGAATTAGATGTTCCGGCCGAGAGCTACGTTATCTTTGAATACTTTCACGGCAGTGCCATACAACCGAATACTACTGCATCGTACTTTTTTCTTACCATCATGGTGGCAGGCAGTGTTATGCTGCTGAGTGTGATTACCACACTGGAAAAGTTTTGGTTCTATGTAGGCATGGCGCTGTTCATCTTGTTCGTGGTGAGCCTGCGCCTGGAGGTGTTGGGATTGTTCGGGCAGTTCAATCAGATACCGGTTATTGCTGCGCTGGTGATCTTTATTGGCCCGGCATTTTATGTTAACCGGTTCGCTCCGTCAACGCCATTCTTAATCCGACTGGCATGCTTTACGTTGATTACGGTGGTGATTGGGGTATTGATTGCTTTTTTCTCTTCGGTAGAGCTTCCGTTGTATCACCTCACACTTACCAGCTACATTGCCGGGCTTGTACTGTCGTTGATTTTTATCCTTACAATTGCCCACGAAATATTTGCGCTCCTTGTTTATGTGGTCAGTCAGGGAAAATCAAAAAGCCTGCAGCACTTTTTTGTTATCAGTATCATTTACCTGGTAAATCTTTTTATTGCAGCGTTTCATGAGATGGGATCCATCGACTGGAAATTTCTGTACCTCAACGTGTACCTGTTACTTTCACTTTCGGCTGTTATTGGTATTTGGGGATTCAGAGAACGCGAATCGCTTTACGGAAACATCATTTCGTATTCTCCATTTGGAGCGTATCTTTTTTTAGCGCTGGGAGCCATCTGTTTTGCAACGGTTGGTCAGTTGCTTATCAGTGGTAATGATCCGGCCGTAATGATCATTCGCCATGCTGTTGTTTTCAGTCATACGGGGTATGGTGTTGTGTTTGTACTTTACCTGATCTCGAACTTTGTATTGATGCTGGGGCAAAACATCCCCATCAATAAAGTGCTGTACAAGCCCACCCGCATGCCCTACTTCACCTATCGATTGGCCGGGCTCATTGCAACATTGGCATTCGTATTTGTATCGGATTGGCAAACATACGTATACAACGGCATGGCTGGATTTTACAACTACACAGGCGACCTGTATACCTTGCTCGGAGATGATAAGTATGCCGAAGCATTTTATGAGCAGGGGCGAAGTCATAGTTTCATGAATCATCGCTCCAATTATGCGCTGGCGGTTACCCGGTCATCGGAGTTTAACATGGAGGCGGCACACGAAAGTTATGAATGGGCCAACAGTAAGAATCCTTCAGCATACTCGCTGGCGAATGCGGGAAACATTTATCTATGGGAGAAAGATTACTTTGGCGCTATTGAGGCCTACGGAAATGCAGCACGAAAATTACCCGGATCTGGCGTTATTGAAAATAATTTCGGACTAGCCCTGTCTAAAATTCATAACCTTGATTCAGCTTTGGGTTATTTCGACAAGGCTCGTCAACATGCGTTTACAAAAGAAACAGCCGAAACAAATTTCTTTGGTATGGTTACGCTTGAGCGGATTCCATTGGAAGTTGATTCGGTGATGGAGCAGTTGCAGCCAACATCAACGGCAACCCTGGCCAATGCCGTGGCCCTTTCGATGCTGTATAATAAACCGTTTACTACACCCATTGATCCGTTACAAAGCAAGCTTAACCTTTTTTCGGCTACGTTGCTCAACAACTATATGGTGAAGTATGCCAAGGAGAAGGACACAACGTTTCTTGCACAGGCGTATCGCATTGCCAGCGATCCGGCCAATGCCGATTACAGTGAAGCTTTAAAAGCATCCATTGCTTTTGCGTACTACTACCAGGGAAATGTAAGTAAGGCGTTGGAGATGTTGGGTGAGTTGGTGTACATAACGCAAGACTACAAAGGCAAATTTAATTACACCATGGGCTTGTGGGCTTTGGAGCAAGGCAATCCAGCGTTGGCTTCTACATTCTTTACCTATGCCGATACCGATAATTATAAAGACGCCAGATTCTACAATGCCATAGCGCTAACAGAAGCAGGCCGGGCGCAGGAGGCCTATGGAGCATGGCACGAGGTATCGGTAAACGGAGTAGAGGGTGAGCGAGCCATCGCGGAGAATCTTAAAAGAATTTTAATCATGTCGGTAGCAGAAGTGTTGACTCTTGGCGATCCGGATAAGTACCAGTTCTGTCGCTACCGGTTGGGTGTGCGCGATTCGTTGATGTTTAACCGGATTGTAAACACATTCGAGAATCCGAACTTTAAAGCGCAGGCGTTGCTGGATATGAGCAAACGGTATTACGAAGTGAACCAGTACAAGCCGGCCATTCATTACTTCAACCGGATAGCGGGGCTAGAGTTGACCGATCGCAGACTGTATGATGATGTACGCCACACCGAGCTGTTGATGCTGGCATCGCGTGGTGAGTTACGCTCGCTGGCCAATCAGATTAATAAGGGTATTACCTTCGATCAATCACGATCGCTGGAAAAATTATTGTACACTGCGTTGTTGAGCGAGTCGGCTGGTGATACTACCTCGGCCCAAAAGAGTTTTGAAATTTTAGGAACGTATAATCCTTACTTTGAAGAAGGTATTTTGGCCGCAGCCAACTTTTTCAGAAATCAGAACCCGAATGACCTGAAGGCGTACAACATTTTAGTTGAGGCAATTCAGGTAAACGATAACTCGTATCGCCTGTTGGAAGCCTATGTAGCCGAGGCTGCGAGAAAAGAATTTGATAGTTACGCGGCCAGTGCCTACCAGCGCCTCTCCGAGTTGAAAGAGAAGTAAGCTTTCTTACTTCTTACCCTTTGCTTTACGACTTACCTTTTTCGATTTTTTAGAAGCCTTGGAAACGGTGCCATTCTTTTTCTTTTTGGCTTCTTCCTCTTTGGCTTCTTTAGCCCACAGCTTGATGTTCTCGCGAATTACTTTCCAGTAGTCTTTTCCGTAGTCAACAAAGATTTCGCTTTTGGCAGGGATATCTTTTTTTGATTCGATGTAGGCCTTAAGCCCATCCGTTACATATTCGCAGTTGTTCAGAACACCTTTTATCTTTACTAACCCACGGGCATCGTTGGCATAACGGGCTAATGCCGACTTGGTAGGGAGTGCGTTGATAACGTGGTTTCGGTTTACAAAGAAGATGTAGCCGTTTTTACCGTCTTCATCTTTTACATCTTTCCAGGCTGATATTCTTCCTTTGTATTCTACGATACGTGTTCCTTTAGGAATGAATTTTTTGGTGAACAAACCCTTTCCGGAGTTGGGTATGGTGGATGTCTTAACGACAAGTTGTTTCTCGAGTAAAGCCATTTAGGTTTAAGTAAAAAATGGGCGGCAAGATAGAAGAAATAATGAAGGTGCGAAAATATCAGGGTAAAGTTTGGTACACCAGACCAACCATCGCGCTGACTCCGATCCATAAAATCATGCTGAGCTTAAACCGATACATGGCTACGAATGAAACCGCCAGCCAGGCAGCAGCAAACCAGTCGGGCTGGACCCCGTGTGCTTCGGGTAATAGTACGGCTTTACCAAAATAGATGGTGAGGTTCAGTACCACACCCACTACAGCAGCGGTAACGATAGCAAGAATGGATTTCAGTTGATTATTCTCTTTGGTTTTCTCTACCAGAGGTGCTCCGATAAGGATGAACAGGAAGCAAGGTAGAAAGGTGTAGTAGGTAGTGGACAATAATCCAAGCACTCCATCCACCAACGAACTCCCACCATGATGATAGCCCGCCATAAACCCGACAAACACTAGGATCATAATCAGCGGTCCGGGTGTGGTTTCGCCCAGCGCCATGCCATCGATCATTTCAAATTGCGAGAGCCATTGAAATTTTTCAACGCTCACCTGCGCTACATAGGGGAGTACAGCGTACGCTCCACCAAAGGTTACAAATGCGGCCTTCGTAAAAAATTCAATAAGGTTTTGCCAGAACGAAAAGTCATTTCGTAAAAAATAGAACAGCGCCAACGGAACAAACCAAAGGGTAAGACCGAGAAGTGTTTTTAACGAAATACTTTTTAGGGATAGGCCAAGGGTAACGGGTGGCGAGAAGTTGTTAAGGTAGTAAGTTGATTCGTCCGCATCTGTTTTCGAGGAAGCTTTTGAAGTTGCCATCAGCTTCGGCAAGAATTTTTGCACCAAAAATCCCAGTACAATGGCAGCAACAATGATGATTGGAAAAGAAATGTTGAAGAAGAAAATGCAAACGAACGATAACAGGGCAATACCATAATGAAAAAGAGTGATCAGTGATTTCTTTCCAATCTTGATCAACGCCAGGATAACGATGGCTACTATGGCAGGTTTGAGTCCATAAAATAACGCAGCAACCCATGCCAACTTTCCGAACAGCACATACGCTACACTCAATCCCAGTAAGATGAAAACAGAAGGGAGTATGAAGAGTATGCCAGCCGTCAATCCCCCCATAGTTCCGTGCATCAGCCAGCCGATATAGGTAGCCAGTTGCTGAGCTTCCGGCCCGGGAAGTAACATGCAGTAATTAAGGGCATGCAGAAAGCGACTATCCGAAATCCATTTCTTCTTCTCCACCAGGAACTCATGCATAATGGCAATCTGCCCGGCTGGTCCGCCAAAACTGATGAAGCCAAGCCTGAGCCAGAATTGAAATGCTTCTTTGAACGTGGGTTTGGGAGTAGTCATTTTGCTTTCTAATGTCGGTAAAAAGTCAGAAAGGTTTATACAAAGGATTTGACGATTAGCCTGATACTAACAATGACGATAACAGCACCTACCAGCATCATCATCTTGTGTACTGGTAACTTGCGGGTTAAGTGAGCCGCAATGGGAGCAGCGATCACTCCACCCAAAACTAAGCCGGCTATAATGTTCAGGTAGCTTACACCAATCGTTGCAAAGAATGTGAGGGAGCTTGAAAAGGTAATAAAGAACTCGGCCAGGTTAACAGAACCGATTGTGTACCGGGGGTTTCTTCCCCGAGCGATTAATGTGGAGGCTACAATGGGGCCCCATCCACCTCCCCCAACTGAGTCCATAAATCCGCCAAAGGCAGCCAGTGCAGGAATGTTCTTTGTTTTCTGTTTTCCTTTATTAATAATGATGGCCTTTCGAATGATGATGAGACCGAGTATGAGTGTATAACACGCAACAATCGGCCTGATAATGTGGTTGTATGTTTCGAACGAAGACAGAATGTACGCTCCGGCTACTGCACCCAGAATGCCGGGTATTAACAGACTACGAAATAGTTTTTTGTTAACGTTCTGAAATTTGAGATGCGACAATCCGGAGATGCCACTGGTAAAAATCTCGGCAGTGTGAATGCTGGCACTGGCAGCAGCGGGCGGTATACCAAACGACATCAGGAAGGTTGATGCACTTGCACCATAGGCCATGCCCAGCGAACCATCAATCATTTGAGCAATGAAACCACCAAGAACAAAAATGAAAAATTCACTACCAAAGTTCTCGAACCAGGTAGCACCCTCTGCTTTGACAACATCAAAAAAGGAAATGGCAATAGACAGGATAATCAATGAAGCAGCCGACAGCATCAATAACTTCGTATTAAGCTTAGCCGTTTTTAGTGCAGTATTTTTTGCTGTGCTACGCATTGTTTTTTTGTCAACATGAAAAAAGCGAGCGGCTCCCCCCGTCCACCAAACCAAAACCGGGAGGAGCTTGTGCTCAGCTTAGGTTATTATTTTTTATAGTGCATAGTGAACTGTTATTCCGTACGTACGCTGGTCACCCAACACTCCGGCATACTGACCAGCATTACCACCGGCCGGTAACAATTGTTCAAAGTAATTTTTGTTAAAGAGGTTGCGCGACCAAATGGTTATTGAGGTGCCGAGCCCAATACGGAATCCGGTGCGGGCGTTTACCAGGGTGTACCCATCGATGTTCAGGTACTTTGAGGGCGATGGACTTGACGAAAATTCAGACCGGTAGTATGTATCAAAGGCAATGAAGAATTTCCCTGATTGATTAAGGAATGTAACCGGTGTGGTGAATTCGCCTCCAATGGAAGATGACCACTTTGAAATTCCAGGGAGTGTTTCGCCTGAGATATCTTTAAAGGCCACCTGTACACCCTCAACCGTTGTTCCTGTTTCCTCAAGCGGAAGCGGTGCGTTCTTGAATGTTACATACTTGCCTACGGTATAGGCAACTGATCCGTAAAATGAAAAATGTTTGTTCACTTTCAGGTTGGCGTCCAGTTCACCTCCGTACACATTTACTTTTTCTGCGTTGGCAATGTAGCCACGGTTTACACCAAGCTCAGGTGATTGAACGTTGGTCTGATAATCCTTTATGTCGGTGTTATGTATGGTTACATTCAACGTAACCTGATCGGTTGGTGAGGTTTTAACCCCTACTTCAATGTGCTTTACATCTTCCGGTTTGATAACCGCCAGGTCTGTTGCCGGGGCACCATTGATCGTTGGCAGCCCGGCTACGTTTACCCCAACGGGTTTAAAACTGGTGGAGTATGTTGCAAAAGCATTGACCCGTTTGCTGGCGCGGTACGCAAGGGTGAGCTGATAGGTAAGGTTGTTTTCATCCGCATCGGCCGCGTATGCCTGGCTGGTGTACACACCGTTCTTCATATTCTGAAGTGCAATCTTTTCAGCTTTTGTGCCTTCGTAGGTAGCCGTATCCAAACCACCATACGCTACGCGGTTGTACACCACATCCTTCTTGTCGTAGTTGAAGCGAATGCCAGGCAACACATGGAGTTTGTCAAATACTTCCCAATCCACATTGGCAAATGCAGCCGCACTGGTTGACTTGATCGATGCTTTAGTATTGATTCCGTATCCTTCAAACAGCCCCGGGGTTTCCCATAGGTCACTAGTTGAGTTCTTGGCAAAACGCCACTGTGCATTTCCGGATTCTTCGGTACCATTAATTTTAACTTCCTGGTCGATGTAGAACAAGCCAATTACACCGCTCAGACGAGGTGACAGTTCTCCCGAATAACGAAATTCCTGCGACCAGTTTCTGTGTTCGGCCGGATTTTGTGATTTTGCCAGTGCCTGTAAACCTGTGAAGTCTCTGTCGTTGGAAGGATCCCAGTTCCAGTAGCGCCAGGCAGTAGTTGAGGTAAGGGTGCCAGGGCCGATTTTTTGATCAACGTTGAGCGATACACCACCCAGTTCGTTGCCCGATCTCCAGGGTGTGTCGTGATCAATCTTCCGGTCGAAGGCATTCAAACTTGGAAGTTCATAATTAAGGTCAGCAATGATGGCGCTGAACTGACGATAGGCAGCGCGTTTTGTTTCGACTACACCGGCAACCACCTGCGCATATCCATCGGGCTTTTGAAAGGAGGCATCGCCCGATAAAGTAACCGATGTGTTTTCGCTGGGGGCAAATAGTAATTGGCCACGGAAACCCACGTTGTTGATGTCGTTGGTGTACTTTCCGGTTGTGATGTTTTCTACTAAGCCATCACGTTGTGTTCCGGAGAAGGAAACGCGTGCTGCAAGTTTTTTGTTGATCGGCCCGGTGATGGATGTTTTCGCTTGAACGTATCCGTAATTTCCGTAACTCACTTCAACATCAGCTGCCGGAGTAAAACTTGCTTTGCGTGTTGTGATGTTGAACGCACCGGCTGTAGTATTTTTTCCAAACAGCGTACCCTGTGGACCACGCAGCACTTCAATTTGTTCGATATCTATAAAGTCGAACGTAGCCGCTGCAGGTCGGGCATAGTAAACACCATCAACATAGAAGCCCACACCCGGATCAAGCCCATCGTTGGTAAGTCCGAAGGGAGAACCTACACCCCGGATGTTGATACCCGTATTTCTGGGGTTCGATGAATAAAGTTGTACGGATGGAATTAACTCCTTGACACGATTGACATTGAAAGCCCCCGATTGCTCGATGGCAGCACCACCAACAACTGAAATAGGGATAGGAACTACCTGTGCCGTTTCCTCTCTGCGTCTTGACGTAACAACAATCTCATCCAACAGACCATCATCAACAAGTACAATGTCAAGCGGTTCAGCAGACAATTCGTAGATCTCAACTTCCTGCACTTTGTATCCTGCGAAACTTATACGGATAGTGAACGGCAACTCCTTCGGTGCGTTCAGACTAAATTGGCCGTTAACATCAGCAACGGCATTGATGCTGGTGTGTCCTTTCACGGTAACGGTAGCACCGGGTAGTGCTGACCCGGAGGCGTCCGTTATTTTGCCTGTTACTACACCCTGGCCGAAAGCCGCGTGCCCGAGAAAGATGATTGGTATAATAAATTGTAAAACTTTTTTCATGGTTATGAATGGTTTGAGGATTGTTTAAATAATAGGGTGACAGCCAAATTGCTTTTTGGAACATTTGGAATGCACAATTGGAATGACAATGGATGCGATGCCCAGGGCCAGGGACTTGTCGTCACCTACATCGCCACTTGCTATCGTGCCAGGGAATGTTGAATCGATTTGTTACGCGCATCACCGGCTCACTATTTTGGATTGAGTTGATCAAGATTATTAGCTTCCAGTTTGCCCGGTTCCGGTTTTAAATAGCCGAATGCATGAAGATCATGATGCCCGTTACTCACCACCCACCGCAGAAATGCAATGGCATCAGCACTTGCGGTTTGTTTATCGATGGAAAGGTGTAAGTAGCCAACAGGAATGTTGTTACTTTCTTTCTGAGGTTTCTCTTCAAGCCATTGGATCAACGTGGGGAGGTTGTCCACTATTTTTTCATCCGCGGATATGCGCTTGTTTCCGCTAAGATCAACGGGTAGCACGCTTAAACCAGCAAGAGGTTTACCGGTAGTGTGATCATACACTATCGTGAGTGGAAAATACGTAAGCCCCGTAGAGTCACGAAGCAACGCTTTTAATAAGTGTTCGTCTGAACCAGCAATTCCTTTTCCTTTGATATCTTTTTGTTCATAGCCGAAGTATTGTGCGAACGTAGCAGGAACCCCGGCTTTTTGAAGACGGGTGTATATAGTGTAAGGTTCTTTTATTGCTTTTTGATTTTCTTTATCGGCAAAAATATCGTGGAAGTAGAGTTGCTTGATAAGCTCTTTATCAAGTCCTTTTTCTTGATAGGTTTTTGCAAAAAATGATTTTTCATTTGCTACGGGCACCACGGCATAACGCGCAATGTAAATGTATTCCCGATTCTTTCGGGCTTCTTCAGTGGGTTCATAAGCTTCAATTAGTATATCATACTTAGCCGGGTCTGCTGAACCACGGGCTTCGATGACAATCTGGACCTCATCGTTTATAGCATTATAGTCGTTAATCCATTTTTGAAGAAGCGGGTAGGCAAATCGGGCACCGGTAACGATCACCACTTTTTGTTTCCCTGAAATGTTAGCAATGGGTGTATTGGCTGATATGGTTACCGTGGAACTGCCCTGGCCCCAACTGATTAAAGAGGCAAATGCCAGGGCGATAGCACAAAGGCTGTGTTGGGGTGTCTTTATATTCATAAAGTCTATCGTTTTAGTAGAATAATGGCAAATATAGACTAATATCTATTAAGTCAATAGAGTTAATAATTTTTTTGATAAAAATTAGAAGCTTCTTTATGAAAACGATTTCAGCCTAGCGCTTCCGGAAGATGATAAACAGCATGGTGGAGAGCCCCAGTAAAAACGGGTAGTACAAACTGCCAATGATTTGAAAAGGAGAGACCTGATAATTTGCAACGGCTACGGCTGCCAACAGTTGGGCTCCGTACGGAATAATGCCTTGCACGAAACAGGAAATGGTATCCAGAATGCTGGCGCTTCTGCGGCCGGGAATATTATTTTTATCAGCAATCGTTTTGGCTAAGGGACCTACGATAAGTATAGCGATAGTATTGTTGGCAATCGCCAGGTTTACCAACGCAGTAAGCGATGCAATGCCAAACTCGGCACCACGCTGTGATTTGATAAGTCTCGATACGTGATATAGAATAAAGTCGATGCCGCCATGGTAACGAATAAGCCCGACCAGTCCGCCAATCAACATGCAGGTAATGCTCAGCTCAAACATGGAGGCAAGCCCGCTATTGGTTGCGCTGATAGCACTCCAAACATCCGTGCTCCCCATGTACAGCCCGATGGTTGAAGTCAGTAAAATGCCACTGATCAATACCCAGATTACATTCATACCGGCCAGTGCAGCAACCAGTACAAAGAGGTAGGGCACAATTTTAATAACGGAATATGGATGGGACTGTTCCTGGAAAGATGCCGCAGGAATGGTATCGGAGAAAATGTAAAGAATAAAGGTGATGATGGCCGGTGGAAGCGCAATGAAGAAGTTTACTTTAAATTTTTCGCGCATCTCTACGTGTTGTGTACGCGTGGCCGCAATGGTAGTATCGGAAATCATGGAGAGATTATCTCCAAACATACCACCTCCTACAATCGCTGCCAGTGAAATAGGCAATACACCAGGAAGTGCTTTATCCAGCCCCACTGCAATTGGAGCCAACGCCAACACTGTGCCCACAGATGTGCCTAGCGACAATGAAATAAAACAGGCAATGAGAAATAACCCCCCAATGATCAGACTGGGCGAAAGGTAGGTTAACGCGAAATTTACTGTAGACTCAACAGCACCAATGCTTTTACTGATAGCCGCAAATGCACCCGCTAACAGAAAGATGAGGCACATCAACATAATGTTGGCATCGCCCATCCCTTTGGTAAACTCAGTTGTTTTGGTTTGGAAGCTTGTCTTGGGATATTGTACGAAGCCTACTACGGAGGCGATAAGAAAAGCAACCAGTACAGGCATCTTATAAAAATCCTGAAGAATCAGTGAAGTAGCCAGGTAAACTACCAGGAATACAATAAGCGGAAGGAGGGCAGTAAACTTACCGTTAGAAGTTGACATAAGAAGCAATTAATTCAAAGGCGCTAGTTATTGTAATTTAATTACAAGTAAAACTTTGCTATCGGAAAAGTAGATAGGAAATGAGTAAGGTTAAAAGAATATTAAAACTTTGAGCGAGTAGAAAAGCGAACAACGGTTTCTTGCTGGCGCTGTTGAAGATATCCGAAAATTTTGTTACCAGCCCAATGCTGGTAAAGGCTAGTACAAACCACAAGCTTTGAATACTTTTTAAACTTTCCTTTACTTCCTTGCTCATTGTCGGGCTGATAAAAAATGAAAATAGCACGGATGCGGCCACAAAGCCAATCACAAATTTTGGAAACCGCTCCCAGATCACACCCAGTGTTGGTTTGGATACTGGCCCGTCTTTGTCAGTTTGGTTGGTGTACGTCCAATAGATGCTGATGGCGAACGCGGCCAACCCCAGCAGAACATTCTGAGAGAATTTAACAATGGTACTGATCTTCAATGCGGTGTCACCCACCAGCGTGCCGGAAGCTACTACGGCACCCGTTGTGTCAATACTTCCGCCAAGCCATGCACCGGTTACTTCTTCGGAGAAATCATAGTGATTGGCAATTATCGGCATGAAGATCATCATGGGGATGGCCGTGATCAATACCAGCGAGATGACGTACGAAAGTTTTTTAGTATCGCCTTTAATTGCTCCGGCCGTTGCAATGGCAGCCGATACGCCACAGATAGAAACTGCGCTGGCAATCATCATGGTAAGTTCATGATCAATTTTCAATTTCTTGCAGAGCCAATAGGCGAAATACCAGACGCTTACTACTACCACTAACGCTTGAATCAGCCCAAGCGAACCCGCCTTCAGAATGTCTGTGAAGATTACCGATGTTCCCAGTAATACTAGACCGATCTTTACAAAGAGCTCCGTTGAAAGTGCAGATCGGAACCACGCTGGTAATGTAATTGTGTTACTAACCACCAATCCGATAGTCAGGCTGAAGATTACAGCCTCCAGGTTTAATCCTTTTATTTCTTTGTTGCCGGCAAGAAGTAATGCAATCACCGTAAGCAGGTAGACTATTGGAAATGCTGCTATTGTTGACTTGATACTTTTATGGGTAATCCACGACCCCAGTACGGCAAAAGCAAATACAACTAAAAACTGAACGGCTATTTTTGTGAAATTACTTCCGGAAAAAATTTTACCTGTAAGGTCTGCAGCTGTTGACCAATTAAAAGAGGGAACCGGAATAGTCAGACCACTAAGCGCTATGCCGATGATGATGAAACCAAGAATCACTACGGCCCAATCTTCATGAACAGAAAAAAAGGATTTTGACGGTGTTACCGGAGCAGGTTTCTCCATATAGAATTTTTAAAGTTCTAATATACTACTCGTTCAACAACATCCGACTTTAATTTGAAATGATCAGATTGGCAAAATCTCCATCTGAGCCAGCACCTGTCCAGATTCCAATCTTACCGGAAGTTGCATTGCTTAGTTTCTTCACAGTAAGCGATGGTGTTGTGTCGTTATTGACAAACACATTAACCTCGTCATTCTTTATTTCGATGCGGGCATGAAACCAGGAGGTGGCCTTCGGGGGATTTACAAGAGCTTTCTCATACATGCCATTCTGTTCGTCACGAAGTTTTCGCCAAGTGTATGTTGGGTGACTGATGTATTGCACGGCATGAATTTTCCGTACGGGATCAGTCGAATGAAAGTTGAATGGCCGAAAGTAAACGGCATCATAAGTGGAATCATTTACACCAAGAAAGGCCACACCAATAAAACTTCGCTGCAGCACATCTTTTCCACGCAAATCAATTTCGATCGTTCCGGACGTAAAGGTTACATCATTGATCCATGCAATACCTTCGGTTGAATTGTCATCAAGATGAACACCGTTGTAGGGTTGATCTTTTAACAAACTCGCTGTCCGGTTAACTACAGTGAGTTTTTTCTTCGAAAGCAGTGAGGATAAATCATACTCCTTCTTTTGACCAGTCGTGTATAATGCCGTCAAAAGAAGGAGTGCTGTCAAACCTGTAAGTTTCATACCAAGTAGTTTTGATGTCGAACTTACAGCCCTGATTTATCGATTCAAAATAGAACGGTAGTATTCTTTCTTTTCGACTGCGTAACGTCTTTCAAACTCCAGAACCGATTTAAGGCGGGCCTTGAAAATGGATTCATTTTCGAGTAGAGCATGTATGTTTTCCAGAAATGCTTCAAGGATTTGCTGATTCTTTGCAGGAATGTCGAACTCAATTGTTTTTTCCTGGTTGTTAAACCAAAACGATACTTCTTTGGAGCGATTGAACTCAATCAACCCTTTGATTAACCCGAAATGGGGTATAAAATTTTCGGTTACATTGAACGTGACGCGAAGGCGACTCACGTAGAAGAAATTACCAGTAAGTTCCAGGAAACCAGCAATGGATTTCTTTCTTCTAAAGATACTTTGCTGACCGCTCTTAGTGTTGAATTCTTCTTTGTGGAAAAGAGAAGGTACCGATTGGTGAATAAAAAGATTTTGTGCGTCTACCAGACGCGCAGCAGGTTGTGCCATGATGTTGTAATGTTAGTTGTTGTTAATGAAATGATGATGTGTAGCGAAATCAGATATCAACAACAACAACATCGGATGGCAGGGGAGAAACAAAATGTCTTCATTTGTTTTTGGTTTATAGTTCCTAATTTAATTAGGCAGAATGGAGCACCTTATCTTCCGACAGGCTGCCATAGGATCGTAAAGTCTGCGCTTTCCCCTATTCTTTATAAATACGAATTCAAAGATAGACTAATATTCTACTAAGTCAATAGAGTTTATTGAAATAATTTTTTGAATCACCGGTTTTCAGGCGGTGATTCATTGTTATTAATTATTTCGCTGACGTGCCGTTGGATTAGGGCGCTCGCTTTGTCCTGGTATTTGCATCGGTTGGCTTGGTTTTATTTTATCATAATCAACAACACCGGTCTTTTCGGCCCACTTGAAATACTCACTCGCGAGTTGATTTACGATATCCGGAAATTTTCCAGAGATGTCAGTGGTTTCACCTCGATCTTTGCTGAGATCATATAATTCCCATTTATATCCGGGATAGGTAGAAACAATTTTCCAATCACCTTTACGCACGGCACGGTTACCGGCACGTTCCCAGAAGAGTGGTTCTCCGCGATTTACTTCGGTGGCATTTCCGTTCAGTACGGGCACCAGACTTTTTCCAGCGAGTGCGTGAGCAGTGACTCCATTATAAGTGGTTGGATAAGTAGCTCCCGCTAATTCATAGAATGTTGGTGCAATGTCAATTAGATGGGCAGTTCCTTTTACAAGGGTTCCGCCTTTGATCTGTTTCGGAAGCCACGCAATGAAAGGAGAACTGAATCCGCCTTCGTGCATGTTGTTTTTGTACTGGCGATGTGGTGTGTTGGAAACGTAAGCCCAGTTTTGTTCCTGATAGTCATACGAACCTGGTGATCCGATCGGACCACTGTTTCGCTGAGGCTTTCGGTTTGAATTGGAGTATCCGCCTTGAGCCCCGTTGTCGGAAATGAAAACGATCAATGTGTTGTCGTCTTTTTTCAATTCTTTCAGTTTCAAAAGAAGACGACCAATATTCTGGTCAACCCGATCAATCATGGCGGCATACACTTCCATTTTCGATTTCCAGAGCTGCTTTTGTTCGTAGGTCAGGTTATCCCACCTGGGTACTTCCGGATCTCTTTCAGCAACGTGTTGATCGGGAAGTAAAATACCCAATTCCTTTTGACGTATGAGTCGTTGTTGCCTTAGCGAATCCCACCCGATATCGTATTTTCCTTTATACTTCGCGATATCTTCTGGCAGTGCTTGCAGCGGCCAGTGGGGTGCATTGAAAGCCATGTAAAGAAAGAAAGGCTTTTTTGTTTTACGTTGTTCATCCAGAAATGAAAGTGCGTTGTCTGCAATTTTGTTGGTGAGGTATTCGCCCGGTTTCAGATTTTCCTTTTTGTTATTCTTGATCAAGGTTACGGGAGCGGCTTTTCCATACTCACCAATGTCGAAGTAATTGCTTGCCCCGGGAATGAAACCATAGAACTGTTCGAAGCCACGTTGATTGGGCCAGGCGAGACTATCTTTACCCAGATGCCATTTTCCGGACATCAGTGTACTGTATCCATTTTGTTTTAATACTTCTGCTAACGTGAGGGATTCTTTGTTTAAGAATCCCTGATAAGCCGGCAGCCCAAGGTTGACATCGAAGTAGCCAACACCTGCACGATGCTGATATTGACCGGTTACTAACGATGCGCGTGTGGGGGCGCAGATGGAGTTGTTATAAAATTCTCTGAAGCGAATTCCTTCTGTAGCAAGTTTGTCAAGATTGGGAGTTTGAATTTCCGACCCGTACGAGCCGATGTCGGAGAAGCCCATGTCATCTACCATAATGAGAATGATGTTCGGCTTGGTGTTGCCCGATTTTTTTTGAGCGGTTACAAATGGTACAGCACAAAAAATAAGGGCAATAATTGTGATTGAATTTTTCATGAAAGTATTCTGATTAATTTGTTCCCCGCGTTACCGTTTCTTTTGGTGTCTCGGTGCGTACACCAGGTACTTTCGGCTTAATGGTTTCATATTCGACTACACCCGTACGGGCCGACCATTGGATAAAATCAAATGAAAGCTCGCGAACCACTTCAGGATGTTGAGCGGCAACATCAGTTGTTTCTCCACGATCCGTTTCTAGGTCGTACAACTCCCACTTTTTTTCGTTGTCAGCTACGAGTTTCCATTTTCCTTTTCGCACTGCGCGATTGCCGGCACGTTCCCAGAAAATAGCTTCACCGCGATTTACCTGCGGTGTTATGCCCGTGAAAACCGGAACCAGACTTTTTCCAACCAGATTGTTTGTTGAGGTTCCATTGAACTGCTGTGGATATTTTGCCCCTGCCAGTTCATAAAACGTTGGTGCGAGGTCGATGAGGTGACCGGTACCTTTAGCGATGGAATTAGCCTTTATTCTTTTCGGATACCATGCAATCAGCGGTGATGAAACTCCACCTTCATGCATATTGCCTTTGTATGCATGCAGGGGAGTATTCGAAACATGTGCCCAGTTTTTGTATACATAGTCAAACGACCCTGAAGTTCCCACGGGACCCGAATTGAATCGCTTACCTCTTCCGCCCAATGTGTAGTGGCCGCCTTCTGCACCATTATCAGAAATGAAAACGATTATGGTGTTATCGTCTTTCTTCAGTTCTTTTAATTTGCTTACAATTTTTCCAATACCCTGGTCCATTCGATCCACCATGGCGGCATATACTTCTATGCGTGCTTGCCAGAGTTGCTGTTCATCGTAGGTCAAGTTTTCCCACTTGGGAATTTCGGGATCACGTTCGGCAGGTTTGCTTCCAGGATCCAGAATACCCAGTTGAAGCTGCCTGGCATAGCGTTCTTTACGGAGTTCGTCCCAACCCTTTGCATACTTGCCTTTATACTTGGCAATGTCTTCGGCAAGTGCATGTAGCGGCCAATGTGGAGCGGTGTAAGCTACATAAAGAAAGAAGGGTTTACTGGTTTTACGTTGTTCATCCAGAAATTGTACAGCATGGTTGGTAATCTCATCAGTGAAGTAGTAACTGTCTGGTTCAGGATTCAGTCGCTTGTTATTTTCAACGAGCACCACGGGATATTCTCTTCCAAAAAGTGGCATCGGGAAATTGTTGAAGTAATTGGCTCCACCACCGATCACACCATAGAACTGATCGAACCCACGTTGGTTCGGCCAGGATAAACTGTCGTTACCCACGTGCCATTTTCCCGATAGGAGTGTACTGTATCCTGAATTTCGAAGCACTTCACCTAGCGTGAGCGATTCTTTGTTTAGAAATCCCTGGTAAGCGGGTAATCCAAGGTTAACATCGAAGTAGCCAATGCCAGCCTTATGAGGATACTGACCCGTTAACAATGAGGCGCGTGTTGGTGCGCAAATGGCATTGTTATAAAATTCTTTGAATCGCAGTCCTTCACTGGCAAGTTTGTCAAGATTAGGAGTTTGAATTTCGGAGCCGTATGATCCAAGGTCGGAATAGCCCATATCATCTGCCATGATGAGGATGATGTTGGGCTTTGCCTCTTTCTTTTGAGCAGTAACCGATATGTTGATTACAAGAAGCAAGAGCAATAATAGTTGTTGTGTTTTCATGATGGTGTAATTAATAGTTTGTCCAGTCTGGGTGTTGTGTGAGCTTTGGATTCAGATTGATTTCGCGTTGTGGTGTGGGAAAGTGAATGTGTCGTGGTGCTGCGTTAGTTTTACCAGCAGCTTTCAAGGTGTTGACATAATAGTCTGCACCTCTTCTCACCAGGTCGAACCAGCGTTGATATTCAAAGACCAATTCTTTTCTTCTTTCCTGAAAAACGGAATCACGAAACTCGCTCGCATTCAGTGCCGGATCGGTATCAGCAAGTTTGCTGATGCCAGCTCGACTACGCACTTCATCAATTGCCCAATAGGCTTCAGCGGTTGGACCGTTGTTGTCTTCATTCAACGCTTCAGCATAGATGAGCAGCACTTCGGCATAGCGGATGATTGGGAGATTTTTGGATGAGTTACCTTGTGAACCTACTGCCGACTGGTCGTAGTACTTGTGAAGATGAGGTTCGAAAGTGTAAAGTTGCCCGTTAGACGGACTAATCATTTCGGTTACAAAAGTTACAGCTTTGCGTTCGTCACTATCGCTGAAACTTTCATAAAGTTTTCCGGGCTTGTTGATCATGTCAGCGTAGTCACCGTTTACCCCTGGTGGTTCGAATGGTGCAGAACGACTTGCAAGACTGTTGCCCTGGTAGTTGAAGAACCCCTTGAACTGTGCCGAAAAAATATGTTCTTGTCCGTTTTTGCTGGTAACGTTAAACACATCAGCAAAATTGTCGAACAGCTGATATGTGTTGGCATCAATCACTTCCTTACTTTTATCAACCGCTTTTTTCCACTCCTGCCGTGTTAGGTAAACTTTCGACAGGATGCTTTTTGCAGCACCGGAGGTTGCGCGTCCTACATCGGCATGGGTGTACGTTTCAGGCAAGGCTTCAGCATCTGTTAAGTCCTGGATGATTTGCTGATATACATCTTCTTCTGAGGCTTTTTCTATAAAAAGTGTTTCAGCATTCAATACTTTGGTTTCGTGAAGAACAATCGGCACATCACCAAACCAACGAACGAGGTTGAAGTAATGTAGCCCGCGCAAAAACTTGGCTTCATTGATTAAGCGTGCGCGGAGGGTTTCATCGATTTCTGACGAACTGATCACAGCAATCCTGTCAATAGCAATGTTAGAAACATTGATGGCATCGTAACTCTGTTTCCAGAGTTGTTCCATGCGATCGTTTAATGGATCGTGCGTTAATCCGGAGATTGCACGAACGTGTGCGTTTCGTGCACGAGGGCCGGCAGCATAATCATCGGTAGCCATTTCCACACCAATCTGGAAGAGGCTGTTATAAAGTGACTGACCGCTTTCATATAATTTACGGTATCCGGCATTTACTGCCGCGATGGCTTGTTCATCGGTTTTGTAAAATTGATCGGAAGTAATGAGCGACTTCGGATCCTCCTCGAGCGAAACACAGGACGATAAACTTCCTGCCAGCGCTGTGATGATAAGTATCTTTTTCATGGATTGATTTTTGAGTTGATGATTGTTGAAATCAGAACGCTACCGTTAGACCGACACTGAATGTTTTTGCTACCGGATAGATTCCGGTGTCAGTACCTTGCTGCACGGTGTTGTTGCCGGAAGTAATTTCCGGATCGAAGCCTGTGTATTTGGTCCACGTCAGCAGGTTTTGCCCGATTACATAAAGACGAAGATTTGACAAGTGAATTTTTTCTGTTATGGATCCTGGCAGGGTATACCCGAGCGTAAGATTTTTCAGACGCACAAAAGTTCCATCTTCAATAAATCGATCGGAGAAAACAGGAGCAGGATCTACTTTAGCGCGCGGAATAGATTGACTCGGATTAGTTTCTGTCCAGCGATCTAAGGCCGAAGCAGAAGCGTTTTGCTGACCGTTGAATAACTCCAGTGTTTGCTTGTTGCCGTTGATGATTTGGTTTCCAACAATTCCCTGGAAGAAAAACGACAGATCAAATCCGTTCCAGGTTAAGGTATTGGTAATTCCGAAAATAAAATCAGGTTGGGCACTACCGATTATCCGTCTGTCGAGCGCTGTAGTAAACTTGCCATCACCACTAAAATCTTTGTACAAGCGATCGCCTGCTTTTGGTGTAGCACTTCCGGTGTAAGCACCTTTTGTTGCTTCTTCTCCGGTTTGCAGAATGCCATCGGTTACCGTTCCGTAGAATGTGCCGAGAGGTTGTCCAACTTTTACAATGTAGTTTCCACTGAGGTATGAAGTGCTACCTCCGCCAATGCTGGTAACGCTGTTTCGGTTGAGCGAGAAGTTGATGTTAGTATTCCAGGTAAGTTTGCCTTCAAGGTTTGTTGTATTGATACCTAGTTCAAATCCTTTGTTCTCTACGGATCCGAAATTTTGCAGTGAAGTAGCCTGACCACTTGTCCAGGGGATCTCTACATTGAGGAGCAAATCATGCGTTTTCTTAAGGTATCCATCAAGGGTAACTACAATCCGGTTGTGAAGTAATCCAAGATCGATACCGGCATCAAACTGATTTGTTTTCTCCCACCCGAGATTGCTGTTGGCAATTCCATTAGGTGTAAAACCAGTTACGAGGTTTTCACCCAACAGGTAGGTAATGCTTCGCAGCGTGGCAAGCGATTGATATTCTCCGATCTCCTGATTACCAGTAGCCCCGTAACTCGCACGGAGTTTCAAATCGCTGATTGTTTGTGACGCGCCATCAAAAAAATATTCTTCACTGATCTTCCAGGAAATAGCGGCAGATGGGAAGTATCCCCACTTGTTATTTTTTCCAAAACGGGATGAGCCATCTCCGCGAATGCTGGCCGTAAAAAAATACTTACGGTCGTAGTTGTAATTTACTCTGCCTAGTAAGGATAGCAGCCCCCAGCGTGTGTTGTTAGAATATGGCTTAGTAGTAACTGCGCCATCTTGTAAACTGTTGTTCTCCACATCATCGGTTACAAAGCTGGTAGCACCAGTTCGTACAATGTCTTGTGTGTATTCCTGTTGTGTAAAACCTGCCACTGCATTGATAGAATGCTTGCTGAACTCGTTAGAATAGTTGAGCGTATTTTCATTTAACCAGGAGAATGAATTTAACACGCCAATGGATGCTGAACCTTTCGTTGTGACACCTTCATAGATCGTGCTTGGAATGTAGTTTTCATCTTTCGTGTTGTTGACATCTGTGCCAAACAATACCTTGAACGAAAGTCCGTCCAGCAGTGCATATTCTGCGAATGCCGTACCGAGCAGCCTACCATTGGATGTTTTGTTGGTTTGTTCGTTTAACGAAGCTATGGGATTGGAGAAAATGTTTTCGAAGGGATTTCGTAGTGTATAGCTTCCATCTTCTTCGTATACGGTAGCAACTGCAGGCATTGTAAGCAACGCACTGACAATGCTGGTAGGCGCAACATCAGAATGTGTTTTGCTGGCTGTGAGAGTTAAGCCAACAGTTAACCGATCGGTAGGTTTTGTGTCGAGGTTGATGCGCGCGCTGAGTCGTTCGAAATTGGTGTTCTTGATGATTCCATCCTGACCAAAATAACTTCCCGAAACTGCATACCTTGTTTTTTGACTTCCACCCGTTAACGACAGTTGGTGATTTTGAACAGGTGCATGTTGAAAGGCTTCGTCCTGCCAGTCGGTTCCTTTTCCTAACTGGTCAATTTCCTCTTCTGATAAGTATTGATTTTTTCCTCCGGCAGGATTGGTATCGTAGAGTGCATCGTTTCGAAGGGAAGCAAATTGTTTGGCGTTTAGCAGATTGATTTTCTTACGCAGTGTTTGCACACCATAGCTCGCATCGTAAGTGATGGTATGCTGATCGGCCTTTCCTTTTTTAGTGGTAATGATGATGACACCATTAGCGCCACGCGAACCATAGATAGCTGTTGCAGAAGCATCTTTAAGAATGTCAATGGATTCAATGTCGTTAGGATTGATGCTTGACAGTGGATTGATTGCTGCTCCGCTTACAGCTCCAGTGCTTACAGCGTTGTTGTAAATCGGGTAACCATCGATAACATAGAGTGGTTCATTACCACCTTGAATGGAACTTCCACCGCGAATCCGAATGCTCACACCACCACCTGGCTGACCAGAAGTTTGCATGACTTGCACTCCTGCAGCTGCACCTTGAAGGGCACGATCGACTGAGCTCACGGGTTGTTTTAAGATATTTTCGGGTACAGAGGAAGTAGCTCCTGTGAGCTCACTTTTCTTTTGGGTTCCATAACCAACCACTACAATAGCGTCAAGAATATTGTCGTTTTGAAGAGTTACTTCAGCCGGTTCATCGGTGAGTTCATAGATTTCAATTTCCTGCGGTTGATAGCCGACACTATTAATCTTAAGTGTAAACGGGAATTCGCTTGTGGATGCGATTGAAAATCGTCCATTAATATCAGAGACGGCAAAAACAGATGTGCCCTTTATCGATACAGTGGCACCCGGTACGGGCTGTCCCGTATCATCTTTAATTGCTCCCTTCACTACGTCTTGTGCCTGGGCCGTTGTAAAGAGAAAAAAGGTGAATAAAATCAGTAATGTTTTTTTCATGACGTTAATAAAGGTTATTGGGGGTTCGAAAGAGAGACAGTTGGTGGCCACGGTATGCACCCATATTCACAGACATACCACCAATACGTCTGCAGATCAGGTGCATCCGGAAGCCAGATGAATCCTATCCTGTTGTGAAAACTAGAATAGTATAAAGAGCAGGGTCAACAACAGCAGCAACAGCCGTTGTTCAGCGTGTTGGACAATTTTTTTTCAGGCATGAACATGCCCAGAGATTTTAACATCTTGGTTTTCATTGGTGCTTTAAATTTTTATAGTTCCAATTTTATAATTGGTAGGAGTTAGCACCTTACGTTTGGTGGTCGCAGGTTGCTAGAAGATCATCGAGCCTATTCTCTCCCTTCTTCTGTATAAAATCAATCTGGTGGGAATTGATTCGTCTACTAATCCGATAGACAAAAGTAACTGAGTAGGTGGAATCACCAAATTTTTTGGAAGAATTTTTTAAAATAAAAAAACCTGCCGGCAGACCGACAGGTTTCTATGGAAAGATGAAAACGTTTTCGCTCAGTTGGCTTTACGCAGGTAGACGTTACCGTACTTCGATTCAAAACTGCACTTCGGTCCGTTTCCGGGAGTGGCCGATACCAGGGTGTGAAAGTTTTCGTTCTTGAATTTCTCACCACCGAATTTAGCGTCCAGGTTAGTGTAGATTTCTCCATAATTTGTTTCAGCCGTGATCTCACCGGTAGTTCGTTCGGTCAGAGCAGCGTCTACACCACCATACGTTGATGTTACCGAAAGAGGGCCTGAAAAATTTTTGATCTCCACAGTTCCGTAAACAGACTCAACACGTGTTTCGGCATTGCGCGGCACTTTTATTTCCAGTACAATGTCCATGTCTATTCCTTCTGAATGTGATTGGAAATTTCGACCATGCTCATTCTGGTATTTCTTAAAGGCTTCTTTATCGCGAAAAACTATTTTCTGTCCATCGCGGTAGACCGTGATACGATGCGGCAGGTTTTTCATATTTCGGATTTCATTCTTGATGTTCACCTCATTGCCGGTACTCGTCATGTCGAGAACAAAGGCATCGTCATTTTCTCCGCTGTTGATGCTCACCGTTCCTTGTACGGAAATTTCGTTTTTATCCCAGGTGCTTACACGAATCAACTCAGGATAGTCAAAGTGCATGGTAACCTTTTGCCCCGGTTGAAACGGGATGGATTTGTTGATGGCCGTTTGAGCAAAGTCTTTAAGCGGAAGCACAAGAGCCGCCACGATGAAGAATATATTCTTTTTCATAGGAATGCTTTCTTACTTCTTTCTCAAATAAACATTGTTGTGTGTGGACGAAAGGTTTATACTTGTACCTCCGCCATTGATCTTTCCGCTGAGATTGTCGCCTGTGTATTTCACCAGATCACCTGAGCCATCGATTTCCATTTTAAATTCCGGGTCTACGAAGATTTCACCGTAGATGGTTCCGAATTTTACAGATGCTTTTGAAGCGGTGGCCATGGCCAGATCAACATGTCCATGAATGGAACTCAGTGAAATGTTTTTGGCTACCGGGGCCACAGCGGCATTGATATCGCCATGAATTGTTTTAACGCTAACCACACCAAGCGGATTGGTGAGAATCACGCTGTTGTGCATGGTAGACACTTCAATCTCGCCCTCCACGTTTTTGAATTCGACATCGCTGCCGTGCGGAGAACTGTGCGAGAAGTAAACACTAACACCTTTGGGAACTTTGATGGTGATTTTTGGTCCATCCATTTTTTTAAGTTGACGAACTTCAACAGTAGTTCCTTTGTCAATCACAGAAATGCCCAGACCCGTATTGTCCTCAAGTCCACCGCTGCTGATGGCGCGTAACCCCTTGGCACGCTCATCATCCTCGCGGTTGTTATCACGGCTGGTGAAGATGATTTCATTTCCAGTAGTACCTTCGATGGACACGTGATTCAATTCACGGATATCCAGGCGACCACTACCTTTTGCTACTTTGAACTCCTGCGCGTGTATAACTTGCGTTAGCAAAAGGGCGCACAGTATCATGATGAAATTTGCTTTCATTTGTTTTTGATTAGTAAAGTTGAAATTGATTACTTTTTGCGGAGGTATACTTTTCCGTAGTTACAGTTCAGATCAATTTTGGTTCCGCCACCATTGATTTTGCCGGTTACATTGTCGCTGTACTTAATCATGTCACTGCTTTTCTCTACTTCGATTTTGAATTCTGGGGCTGCAAAAATTTCTCCGTAAGATGTGCTCATTTTGACATCAGCCTTAATCGCAACCGGCAGGGCCACATCGACATATCCGTAAACGGATACAATAGAGATCGGACCTTTTACATTGTTGCCGAAACTCGCCTCTACATGTCCGTAGATTGACTTAATGGTGAGCGGCCCGGTAATATTTTCAAGTTCAATGGAGTTGTATTGTGCCGCCACTTCAATTTCATTTTCGATGTTTTTAAATTTCACCGTGCTGCCATATTGTGATTCATAGCTGTAGGCAACAATCACACCTCTTGGAACCAGGATTTTTATTTCTGGTGAATTCATTTTTTTCAACTGACGAACAGTGACTACACCATCTTTGTCGGCTACATTGATTCCTAAGCCTGTGTTGTCTTCTAATCCAGAGCCGCTTATCGAGCGAAGTCCTGAAGCGCGCTCATCTTTCTCTTTGGTGTTTTCAAGTGACGAGAAGATGATTTCATTTCCGGTGGTGCCTTCCACGGTTACTTTTCCGATGTTGATTTCCAGGCGGCCGGAGGTTTTCGCGATTTTATAATCCTGTGCACTGGCCCATCCTGCCAGTATCAGCGAGCATACGAGTAATACTATTTTCTTTTTCATTGTGAGATTTCGATTAATGTTTTTGTTTTCGTTTTATATTCTTTCATGAAAGTTTCATTATTCCGGAGTAGGCCTCGTCTTTTACAGCCTTCATTGTTTCGGGTTTGTTGATGATGCGCTCAAGATCTTTTACAACACTCTTCTCCTTCATGGTTACCATCAGTTGAATAAGGGTGATCTGAACAACCGGATCGGTCTGCTTCGCCAGCGACTCCACAAGTTGCTTACGCACGTGTGGTTCTTCGTGAAATTTGCTTAGCGCCTCCAGGGCCGCCAGACGCACGTTGGTGTTTGGATCTTCATTCATGGCTTTCACCAGGGCCGTAACAACTTCGTCATCGGCTTTTGGCATATCATTCAGTGCTACGGTAACACCTTGTATGCGCTGGCTGGCAGAGTATTCGTTGCCAAGCATCGACATCATCTTGTTTTTGGTTTCCTCCATTTCCTTTTTAATGGCAGCAATTTCGGCTTGCTGTGCCTGATACTTGCTGATCCAGAAACCAACACCGCCACCAACTACCAGTAACATCACAGCCGCTGCCACACGATAGAAGACTGGCGAAAAGAATACTACTTTCGTGTTAATGGAAGAAATTTCCTGCTGCAGCATTTTATCGAAAGAAGTTTTTAATGATGCAGCGGGATGGAGCTTAGCCGATTGATCTATCGCAACCAGTACTTCTTTCAATTGTGTATAAAGTTTTTCGGCCTCCGGGTTTTCACTGATTTCTTTTTCAACGAATTGAATTTCGCTTTCGCTGAGATTGCCATCGATATAGTCGATGATCAGGCTTTCCAGTTTTTCCTTTTCCATATTCGTATCCTTAATCGTTCATTATAAAGTCCCTCTCCTTTGGAGAGGGATTTAGGCTGAGGCTATATTTTTTCCAATTCAAAATAGTGTTCCTTCAACTTGGCAATAGCGCGGTGTACTTTCACTTTAATGTTCGCTACCGTAGTGTCCATAATCTGTGCTACCTCTTCGTACTTCATTTGCTGAAAGCGGGTGAGCACCAGCAGTTCGCGTTGCTCGTCCGTAAGCTTCGCCAGCGACCGATGAAGTATTTTTTCTCTTTCGTCCATGTCTTCCGTTTCGTTGTAATCCGAAAGTGAGTCACTTACTTTATCCACATCCACAAAATCGGAGCGCCTGTTTTTGTGGGCCTGATAGTGATCCGAAAACACATTGCGGGCTACCTGGTAAATCCACGACTGAAACCGTAGCCCATCCCGGTAACTGGTTCGGTACTTCAGAATCCTGACGAAAACGTTTTGTGTCAGGTCTTCGGCCAGGTCGCGGTCCATCGTCATACGCGCCAGGAAGTTGAAAATTCGCTTGTTATAGCGTTCAAAAAGCAAAGAAGCCTGTTGCAGGTTACCGTTTTTTACGGCCTCCATGATCTGTTCATCCGTCATCAGGTCTGTGCTTTTGTTCAAGTTTCGGGTTAGTTACTGGTGGTACTTTAAATGGTTACAATGAAATTATTGATTTTTCGGGGTTTGAGAGTCTCATCGTCTTCATGTGCTCTATATATAATGAGAAGTCGGAATAATTATTTCTAAAATGTTTCATCCAGCTATTCGCTTCGTTAACAAAAAATTCTACTTTTGTATCCTTATGAAATCAACACCAACAATGAATGTCCTATCACGCAAGCGTGCCGAAATGTGTGCATGTAGTGTGCCCGGATGTATGGTGTTATCCTTGAAGTAGAACGAGTATACACAACCATAATGAAAGCCCGGGCACACCCCCGGGCTTTTTTGTTTTACATCAACCAGGAATTTATGTCATTTAACTCTATACTACATACCCTACATCGTGATCTCATTCAGACTTTCGCCCGTACAGACGAATGGTTTGACCGGGATGACGCACTATTGAATTATAACCCTGCTTCGGGTGGCTGGAATGCTGCGCAGGTATTGGAGCACATTGTGCTGACAAGCCGTTACCTTTTACTGTTGATTGATAAGGGCAGTTCGAAAGCGTTATCGAAATCATCACAATCAGCACTGGAGGTGCTGGAAGATTACGTGTTAACAAATCCATCGCTGGAAGCTATTGCCAATCCTGATTCGTTTGTGTGGGAGCGGCCCGAGCACATCGTCCCCGTTGGAGCACCGGCAAAAATCCTTCGGCAAGAATTACGCGATCAATTAGACCGATGCCTGTGTACGTTGGAGTTACTCCGTCAGGGGCAGGGAATTCAAAGTCTTACTACCATGTCGGTGAACAACCTGGGTAAACTCGATGTGTACCAATACATTTATTTTTTGGTACTCCACATTAAGCGCCACCTGGAACAACTTCGTATGCTTGAAACTGAGTGCATGGAAAGCGGAATAGAATTGAAGTGATGATGGTAGAGACAAATTCTTTACCATCATTCTACCTGAAGTCTAGTTCCAACGCACACGAACGTACTTTTCGTTTTTCTTAAAATGAGGCGGGATTGATTTAAGAATGGCTTCTCGCAGTTTGTCGAGAAAAAGTTCTTTTACAAAACCATTGTGTACGGCAAGGCTTACTTCGCGAACCGGTTCTGGTGCAGTAAAATGTTTTACGTGTTTGCTCTTGCTGTTAACAGCCAGTTCCGGGATTAAGGTGTAGCCGTAATTATTATCCACCATGGCTTTCAGCGTTTCGAACGAACCGCTTTGATAATTCAGTTGATGATTCACTTTTTTGTTTTTGGTGGAGCAGAGATTTTCTACCTGTCCACGAAAACAATGACCTTCTTCCAGTAATAGCAGGTTGTCGTAGGTTAAAGTCTTTAGATTTATTTTTTCCTGCTGAAAGTACTTCAGGTTTTCTGATGTGTACAGTAAAATGGGTTCGTAGAAGATAGGCACTTCGCGAATCTCTTTGTCGTCAAGGGGTGTTACCAGGATGGCCGCATCAAGACGATTTGTTTTGAGCAGTCGTACGATCTCATCGGTTTGAAGTTCAGTTACGGTAAACGAGATACCCGGATGTTTCTGCAGAAATTCATTCAGGAATCGTGGCAACAGGTAAGGAGCCAGCGTGGGAATAACCCCAAGCCTGAATTCGCCTTCCAATGAATCTTTTTCACTGCGGATAAATTCTTTCAGGTTTTTGATCTCCTGAAGGATCTGTCGCGCTCGTTGAATGATAACCTCTCCGGATTTAGTTGGTTTTAACGGCTGGCTTTTATCGAAGATTTTCACACCCAATTCGTCTTCCAGTTTTTTTACCATCATGCTCAGGGTAGGCTGGGTAACGTGGCAATGTTCTGCTGCTTTGGCATGATTACGATGAATATCCAAAGCTACGATGTATTCCAGTTGCTGCAGGTTCATGGTTCAAAGGTAGCGAAATCGGAGGTAATAAATCTTGTTGATGGAGGGAGGTATTGATATTGATGGCATTTATATCGCCAGATGATCACACCGTGCGACAACAGTACTTCTTGTACTCAGCCTGCTAGTGCTAACGTTAGCGTAAATTATTGTGAATAGAGTTTCTGATTTCTTGCTTTTCTTTTTCTACATTAACGGTACAGACAGACGCATAGGTAATTTGATAATGAAAATGGCTTCGTGAAGAACCAGACACGGAAGTCCAAAGCGTTATCGTAGTTTCTATTGTTGGCATTAATCTTCATCACCCTATGATTGCGTTTGTCTTTTCTATTCTGCTTTGGATCGTCTTTATTTATTGTGCGATCTGTTCTCTTTACTTCGGCCTTGTAACACTGGCGAATCTCCTTGGAAAAAGGCATGTCCTTGTACCTGTTGATGCAAAAAAACGAGTTGCTGTATTGATACCAGCGTACAAAGAAGACGGTGTGATTCTCGAAACTGTTGCTGAGGCTGTTGACCACGATTATCCGCGCGAATTTTTTGATGTCTACGTGGCTGCGGATTCGATGAGAGACGAAACACTGGATTCAATTCGTAACCTGGGTGCGCACGTAATTGAAGTGCCCCGTGCGATCGGTTCAAAAGCAAGGTCCATAAATTTTGCATTTTCGAAACTCGATGAGGACGATTATGAAATTATCTGTATCCTGGATGCTGATAACATTATGGGACCAGGCTGCCTGGAGAAAATTAATGCAGCGTTCGCTATGGGAGTGCAAGCGTTACAGTGCCACCGGCTTGCTAAAAATTTAAATACGCCTGTGGCTTTGCTGGAAGCAATCAACGAGGAGATCAATAATTCACTTTTCAGAAGTGGGCAGCGATTGTTAGGTTCATCCGCTTCGGGTGCCGGATCGGGTATGGCATTTAACTTCAAGTTGTTAAAGGAGATTTTCAGCATGCCGAGGATTTTATCTGACACGGGTGAGGATAAAGAGATTGACTTGCAGTTGTTGGTACGTGGAATTAAAATGGAGTACCTTAGCGATGCACTTGTTTACGATGAAAAGACCTCTACCGTAACCAAGTTTAAGAACCAGCGACTTCGTTGGGTTGAAGCTCACTTCAATCACTTGCTGCGATTCTTGGACAACGACATTCGTTCAGCGCGGATCAGTGGAGATCTGGTAAACCGGTTTTTCCAGTATTTGATTTTACCAAGAACCTTCTTCATCCTAATTATCGGTTTGGTTTGTTTTCTAGTATTGATCGAACAGTTGTTCCGGGTTTCGATTCTTGCACCCACACAAGGATGGTGGATAGCGGTGATCGGATTATATGTGGCTACCCAGATTTTATCCATTCCGCGCAGGTTGATCAATAAAGATGCCTTAACATCACTGCTCTATATTCCTGACATAATTCGGTCGATGTTGATGAACATGGCGCGCTTGAGACTCCATCGAAAGGAGTTTATCCATACACCTAAAGCATAGTCGCAATTACCGGAAGGTAGAAATAAACAAGTTGCCAGACGGTTACTGGCCATGATTTAGGGTGCAAATCAAGAAAGGTGTTAAAGGGCACCTTTTGTATTTGTATGGCACCGGGTAGTAAAACTTTTTTAGGCGTGGGCTCGTCACTACACTACATACCCTTAATCCTTTTATCATGTTAAAAAATTACCTCCTGATAGGTTGGCGAAACATCATTAAGGCGGTAGGTTCCTCTGCCATCCATGTTTGCGGTTTGGCTGCCGGAATGGCTGTGGCAATTCTGATCGGTGTATGGATTCACAACGAATTGAATTTTAATAAGTCGTTTGCAAACTATGATCGAATAGCGCAGCTTTATCATAACATTTCGTTTGGAGAAGATATTATGGCTATTCCTGATTTGCCTGCAGCGTTGGGCGAAGCCATACGAAGTAAGTATCCGGAGGTTGAAGACGTGGCAATAACTTCGGGTCAGGGTGAACATATTCTGAGTTATCAGGAAGTAAAGTTGTCGGAGGCGGGTCTCTTTGTTGAGCCACAATTTCTTGCAATGTTTTCCATAACAGCCGCACAAGGTACGGCAAGCCTTAACGATATGCACTCCATGCTGATTTCAAAATCGCTGGCAAGTGCTTTGTTTTCGGATAATCAACCCATCGGCAAGGTTATAAAAGTAGACAATCGGGATCTTCTAACCGTTGTAGGAGTTTTTGATGACTTTTCATCGAACACCGAATTTACTGATGTAAAATTACTGTTGCCGTTGAACTACTACTACAGCATTAATGAAGACCACCGAAAGCAGCAACAAAGTTGGGATGCATTTCATTTCGAATGTTTTGTTCTTTTAAATGAGCATACACCAATCGAACAAGCTGAGTCAAAGTTAAAGAGCATTCTTTATGACAATACTTCAGCTGAGGGAAAGGCACTTAATCCTGTCGGATTTTTATACCCCATGCACAAATGGCATTTGTATGATGGTATTAAGAATGGCGATGGTACTGATCGGAACATACGGTTTGTATGGATGTTTGGCACCATTGGTGTTTGCGTTCTATTGTTGGCCTGCATCAATTTTATGAACCTGAGCACGGCACGAAGCGAAAGACGATCGCGTGAAGTGGGCATTCGAAAAGTGATGGGTTCGGTACGTTATCAACTCGTGTTTCAGTTTCTTAGTGAATCACTTCTGATTGTACTGATAAGTTTTTTATTGGCGGTGGGTCTGGCTGCACTGGTATTACCCTGGTTTAGTGAACTGGCCGGAAGGAAAATGATTTTTCCGTGGTACGATACAGCTTTTATGTTGGGGTCATTGGTTCTCATTCTGGTTACCGGCTTACTGGCCGGAAGTTACCCCGCGTTGTACCTATCGTCATTTAACGCGATAAAAGTTTTAAAGGGAACGTTCAAGGCTGGCCGGTCGGCCACGATTCCCAGAAAAGTATTAGTAGTCTTTCAATTTACAACGTCCATCGTTCTTATTGTGGTTACCGTTTTTGTCTTTCTTCAACTTCAGCATGCAAAGAACAGGCCTGTTGGTTTTGATCGTGAAGGTATTGTGCACGTTGCCATTCGTACCGATGCGTTGGCCAACGCAAACTACAACGCGCTGCGTCATGAACTGCTCGCTACAGGTGTTGTCGACAACATGGGTACATCAGATTTTCCGGTTACCGGAGCCATGAGTGCTGATGCATCGTTATCGTGGGAAGGGAAAGACCCGGCACAACATCCGCTGATTGCCATGAACAGTTGCAGCCACGACTTTCCTAAAACAAACGGATTTCAGTTTGTGGAAGGCCGTGATTTTTCACGCGAGTTCACCTCCGATTCATCCGCTATCCTGGTAAATGAAATGACAGCAAAGCTGATTTCTGAAAATGGAAAAAGCGTGGTAGGTAAAAAGATAACCTTTGGTAATGATACGGAACGCGAAATAGTGGGGGTGATTAAAGATCAGGTGCGGTGGACTCCCTTTATGAAACAATCACCCCATTTGTATTTTGTAAGTTATAAAGCTGCAGGATTTATTACCGTTCGGTTAAATCCTCACGTGAGTACGCATGATGCGCTGAAGCAGATTGAAGCCGCTATTAAAAAGTTTGATGCAGGCGATCCCTTTGAGTATGAATTTCTGGACGATGACTATGCGCAGCAATTCAGACATGAAGAGCGGATTGGCACATTGGCAAGCGTATTTTCGGTGCTGGCAATTTTCATCAGTTGCATTGGCATTTTTGGGTTAGCAACATTCTCAGTAAGTCAGCGTACTAAGGAAATAGGAATCCGGAAGGTAATGGGCGCATCGGTATTCAATGTTTGGGGAATGTTATCACGTGATTTTGTAACAATAATTACTGTAGCCGTTTTGTTGAGCACACCCCTGGCGTATTACTTCACCAGGCAATGGCTGGCGCAATATGAGTATCGTGTGGAGATGTCGTGGCTGGTGTTTATCGTTACTGACATTCTGGTTGTGAGCATTACCTTATTTACCGTGAGCCACCAGGCACTTGCTGCAGCCCTGACCGATCCTGTAAAGAGTCTGCGATCAGAGTAGTAACCGGCAAAGGTTATACAGTATAACCTGGTGAGGGTATACCAAGGGTATAGTCTGCTAACCTCGCCTTGGTAGTGTTCACGTATTTCATACCCGTACAGCCTACCCGGTGTTGGTTATAAAAAAAGCGCCTGCTCAGGCGATTGACTGCCGGGAATCATCCAGCCTACTTTTGCTTTAGAAATCATCTAAGCAAATGAAAGCGCGTTTTTGTTTCTTACTCCTGTTAGTATCCATCGGTTCACACCTTATTGCGCAGCAGCGCATCATCACTGCGGGAAGTTCTTCCACTGAGATCGTATGCGAACTGGGTCTATGCGATAAAATTGTTGCTACCGACCGCACCAGTTTATATCCTGAAAAAATGCAATTACTTCCTTCCATTGGTTATCGCACCAGTATTGGTGCCGAGGGAATCATTTCGCTTCAACCCGATTTGGTTATTGTGGAAAAGGAGTATGTTAAAGATGATGTACTCAGCCAACTCCAATCAACAGGAGTTAATGTATTGGTTGTTGAACACAGCCAGAATTTTGAAAGTACAAAAGTTCGGATTCGCGCTATTGCCGCTGCATTACACAAGCAGAAGGAAGGTGAAGCGCTGATTATAAAAACAGAAACAGCCTTAGTCAATACTAAGAAAAAAGTGGATGCCACCTCTTCACGGCCCACCGTACTTTGTGTTTACGCACGCGGAGCCGGAGCCATGCAGGTGGCTGGAAAAAATACTTCGTTTGGACTTCTGCCATTGGCCGGAGTTAAAAATGCAGTGCCCGACCTGGAAGGATATAAACCCCTGAATGCAGAGTCACTCATTCAATCCAATCCTGACTATATACTTTTCTTCACTGCAGGTCTTGAAAGCATTGGTGGCGTTGAGGGTGCGTTGAAAATTATTGGTGTCGATCAAACCACAGCCGGAAAGAAAAAGCAAATCATACACATGGATGGTATCCTGCTTACCAATTGGGGGCCGCGGGTTGCTCAGGCCGTTGAACAGCTTTTCTATTTAACCCATCCGGAAGCAAAACGATAATGCATATTTCAGCATCGCATAAGATTTATAATACAAGTACTGTAGTGGTTACAGGACTAAGCCTGTTGTTGCTGATGCTGTTCCTGTACTCCATGTCGATTGGTGCGGTGGCGATCAGTGTTTCTGAAATACTACGGATACTACTATCAAAAACCGGCTTGGTGGATAGTAAAGTAACCGATGTTCAAAACCTGGTACTCATGAACATCCGCCTGCCGCGATTGCTCTTTACTGTATTGATTGGAGCAGGGCTGGGCATTGCCGGAAGTTCATTGCAAGGATTGTTCAGAAACCCCTTGGTAGAGCCGGGTACTATTGGTGTTTCGAGTGGTGCTGCCCTGGGGGCAATCATCGTGATCATGGGTGGAAAATTTATAGGGATCAGTATGAACATCACCGAAGGATTGGGCCAATGGTTGCTGCCGCTGTTTTCATTTATCGGAGGAATCGTGGCAACGTTGATAACGCTACAGCTCGGAAAGGTGGAAGGCAAAACACAAATCACCATTCTGATCCTGGGCGGTGTGGCCATCACGGCATTGATGAGTGCCGTAATCGGACTTGGAATTTTTTATGCCGATGAACAACAACTACGCACGTTCAGCTTCTGGACACTCGGTGATTTGAGTGGTGCTACATGGCATAAAGTATGGATGTTAACTCCGTTGGTACTCCTTCCCGCGATTGCCCTTTCTACTCTTGCACGACCGCTCAATGCGATTGCACTTGGCGAAGCGGAAGCATTTCATTCTGGCGTTAATGTGGAGCGTGTTAAGATAGTAGTAGTAGTTTGTTGCGCACTGGCGGTCGGTACATCGGTAGCCTTCGCGGGGATTATAGGTTTTGTAGGGTTGGTAGTGCCGCACATTATCCGCATGTGTTTTTCACCCAATCATGAAATTGTATTGCCGGCCTCTGCGTTGGGCGGGGCATGCTTGTTGTTGATCAGCGATATGCTCGCGCGCACCGTTGTGTCACCGGCTGAACTCCCTATCGGAATAATTACCGCAGTAATTGGCACTCCGTTTTTTATCTACCTGCTTACAGCAACCAAAAAGAAAAAGATGTTCTGATGATGGAAGCAAGAAACATATCGTACAACGTTGGGGGTAAGGGCATTGTTCAGCATTGCTCGGTTCAAGTTCGTCCAGGAAGATTTACAGCAGTTGTCGGGCCGAACGGTGCCGGTAAAACTTCATTGTTAAGAATTATTTCGCGTGAGGTGTCGCGCTATGCAGGAGAAGTATTGATCAACAAAAAAAATATTGCTGGTTTGCGGACCGATGACCTTTCGATGCTCCGGGCTGTCCTGCCACAACACACTACGGTGAATTTTCCATTTACGATTGAGCAAGTAATCGAGATCGGCCGGTTTGCACACAAGACTACGCGCGAGCATAACAATGCAGTAATCGATGATGTAATGCAGCACACCGCGTTGTCAGATTTTAGAGGAAGAACCTACCAGACGCTCTCGGGCGGTGAGCAACAACGTGTGCAAATGGCGCGCGTCATGGCGCAGCTTTGGGATCAATCAAGTCATCCCAAGTATTTGTTGCTCGATGAGCCCACATCAAGTCTTGATCTTTCACAACAGCATGCGCTGCTTGGATTGGCAAAGTCACTCTGTCAACGCAACATTGGTGTGCTGGCGATACTTCACGATCTCAACCTGGCGTCACAGTATGCCGATGAAGTACTTTTCTTAAAACAAGGGTCTCCGGTTGCATACGGACCTGTGCTGGGTGTGATGACAAAATCAATCATTGAAGAGACCTTCTCGCATCCGGTGGAAGTAACCTATGATGCGTGGACCAATCGCCCACGCATTTATCCACTGATGGCCCGCGTTCCACATGCTATTCATGAACAAATTAAACAATACATATATGAGCACGCTATCGATCGATAAATTATCCAGTACTACATTGGCAGACGCCTGGGCCGGACTTCAGCAGGCAAAACCTGGCATTCGTATTCGCGAAGCCGCGAAAGAGCTTGACGCCAGTGAAGCCCAACTGCTGGCCACAAAAATTGGAAAAGACGTAGTACGTCTGAAAGGCCCATGGCCGGAGTTACTAAAGCGATTTTCAACTCTTGGTTATGTAATGTCGCTTACCCGCAATGACGCGTGTATTCTGGAACACAAAGGTGTATTCGAAGATGTACATATTATTGAAGGCCATCGTCCGATGGCAACGGTTATTGGTCCGGTGGAGACACGTGTTTTTTTCAGCGCATGGCACGTGGCGTTTGCTGTTACCGAAGAAAAGCCTGATCGCATATTGAAAAGTATCCAGGTGTTTGATCGCGCGGGTGAAGCCATCACCAAAATCTATTTGCAGGACAACGAGCGTGGCGATAAAAGTGATGAGGCTGCATACTATCAACTCATCGAAGATTTTAAGTCTGACGATCAACACCCCGAGCAAGCTGTAACAGCCTATACACCGGAGAAATTTTCTGACCAGGTTGATGCAGCAGCCTTGCTGGCCGACTGGGCTGTGCTGAAAGACACACACGATTTTTTTGGAATGCTCAGAAAGCATAAAGTAGATCGCTACGATGCACTGGCATTGGCTTCCGGAAAATTCACACATCAGGTAAACGCTTCAACAACACCGCTTCAGATTCTGGAGGAAGCCGCAAAGCAAAAGATGGAGATTATGATTTTCGCTGGCAATCGTGGAAACATTCAGATTCATCAGGGCAAGGTAAGAACGATACGCGTACTTGAGCGCGGCCACACCGGGCCGGAGAGTTGGTTGAATGTGTTGGACCCAACCTTCAACATGCATCTGAAACAGAATGATGTACACACCGCGTGGGTGGTGAAGAAACCGACCACTGACGGTGTAGTAACCTCAGTTGAAATTTTTGATCAGAAGAAATCACTCATCGCACAATTCTTTGGGTTACGCAAGCCTGGTATTCCGGAGAATGAGGCATGGGCCAAACTGGTTGCTGCACTTCCTGTTCTCTAGTATCATGATCAAGTACGTTATCGCTTTATTACTGCTTGTTATGCCGTGCGTGGGTAACGCTCAGGATTCCCTGCAATCGCGTCAGTTGGATGAGCTGGTGTTTACCGGGCAGTACGAGCCACAATCCCTGTCGAAATCTGTTTATCAGATTCGTACTATTCCGTTGGAAACGATTCAGGCAAGAGGTGCTACAACTGTTCAGGACTTGCTGAACACCGAACTCAACTTTCGGTTTTCACAGGACATGGCACTGGGTACCTCCAACATTACAATGAACGGTTTGCCGGGTCAGTATGTAAAAGTATTGATCGATGGTGTGCCGATGGTGGGAAAAAGTTCGGGCAACGAAATCAACCTGAATCAGATTAACATAAACTCCATTGAGCGGATCGAAATTGTTGAGGGGCCAATGGCCGTAACGTTTGGGGCGGATGCATTGGCCGGTGTGATCAACGTTATCACCAAAAAAGCATACGATACTAAACTTTCGATCAGCGCGCGCATTCAGGAAGAAACCGTGGGCGATGAGTATGGTGTTGATTCCGGCATTCACAATCAATATGTATCGGCAGGCTACTCGTTTACGAAGTGGTACGGTAAGCTCGAAGCGGGTCATAATTATTTCGGAGGCTGGACAGGCGAAGCTACCGGTCGCGAGAAACAATGGCATCCAAAAACTCAATGGCTCGGTGCGGGTGTAGTAGGGTATAAAAATGATAAGCTCAATGTGTACTATCGCCTGGATGCACTGAACGAGAATATTTATAACCCGGGTGAGTTCCAGGGTGGACAAGCGCTTGATCAACGGTACATCACCAGTCGGTTGATGCACCAGGTACAGGGCGATGCCACCCTTAGCGATAAGCTTTCATACAACGGTGCAGTTTCGTTTACCGACTACTATCGTAAAACACAAAGTGTTAATGTCGATGAGGAGACCGGAAATGAAACATTATCCCTTGGCGAAGGGCAGCAGGATAAAACTACTTTTCTTGGATTTACAGCACGCGGAACATTTCAATATAAACTCGCGCCAACGCTTTCGCTTCAACCGGGTTATGACTTTAATGTAGAAAGCGGTAAAGGCGGGCGTTTGATGGAAGGCACGCATACGATCAGCGATGCGGCTATCTTTCTTTCGGGAGAGTATACTCCGGGCAAGATCATCAGTATTCGGCCAGGTTTTCGTACCATCCACAATTCACAATACGATGCACCACCAATTGTACCATCCGTTAATGTGAAGCTAAACTTTTCAGAAAAAGCTGATCTCCGTGTTTCATACGGACGAGGATTTCGCGCTCCTGCTCTTCGCGAATTGTATTTTGATTTCTTTGATGCCAGTCATGCCATCGAAGGCAATCCTGATCTCGAACCCGAATACTCGAACAGCTTTAACGGATCATTTACCTGGCGAAGTATCACGAAAGAGAAACTTTCAATTCAGCATGTACTTACTGGTTTTTACAATGTGGTGGACAACATGATTACTACGGGGTTGCGATCTGGCAGTGGTGTAACAACTTACTTCAATGTAGCGAACTTTAAAACACAGGGTACTACGCTCACCGCAAAGCTTCAATATGCAAACCTCAATACCAGTGTTGGATTTTCGTACACGGGTCGCTACAACGAGTTTGAAGAGGAGAGCGATGTAGCATTTACCTGGTCGCCCGAAGCAAACGCCACAGTAGGGTACACCGTTACCAAGGTGGGGTTATCGGCTAACCTGTACTATAAATACACCGGTAAACTTCCGTACTACGAAACAGCAATGGTGAATGGTGAAGAAGTAATTCACCAGGCTTTTATCGATCCCTTTCACTGGATGGATGTGAGTGTTCAGAAAAAGTTCATGAAGTACTTCGAAGCAACAGTGGGGGTACGCAATCTTTTTAACGTGGTGAATATTCAAAACTCAACCCTGAATACCGGCAGTGCACACAGCGATGGTGCGGTAAGGCCAGTGGGTTATGGACGCTCATTTTTTTTAACCTTAAACTTTCAGTTGATCCGGTAATCAACTGTTTGGTAGAAATCAAATCAAGTAACATTAAACTAAACACATAATGAATACAATAAACTCAATAGAAAGACTCCTTAAGATTTGTGCACTTGCTTTTAGTCTGTTAATCACCGCGCTGATCAGCGCGTGTAGTGAGGACGATCCGCCCCTGCCGGATAATGTGACTGCTTTTGAATCGGCAGCACTGGGAATGTCAGAAAGTGAAAGTGAGCTGACAATAAAGATTACAGCATCACGCGAGGTGAGCAAGGATGTTCCTGTAACGGTTTCGGTAAGCGGTGAAGGTGTAACCTACGGTGCTGACTTTACGACTACACCCGCGGCTGTTGCCAACGTGTTATCGCTCACCATGGCAGAAGGTACCAACGAAGTTTCTTTCACCATTTCAAAAGCAGAAGGTGTACTGCTCGATGGCGATGAGAAATTGACATTCGCGATAACCTCTGCGGCCAGTGCGGTAGTGGTGGGTGAACAAGCCGAAGTAGTAGTTTCGTTTGCTGAAATACTTTCAGCTGGGGCTACCATGGAAATTAGCGGAGGTGGAGCAACCTATGGCAACAAAGTATTTATTGACTTGAGTGCGAACCGTCAGACAGCCGTTAACCGCACCGCTTGGGATCTTGGTTTTGCAATGGGCGAGGACTTTCGTTTAATCGTTAATTCATCAACCACCATGATGGCCCGTGCCATTGACAAAAATGATTTGACTTCGGTAACCGCAGCCGATACGGTTGGATTTAAAAATGAAATGTCGGTTTCAGCATTCAATCCAGAAGCTACCAATTGGATTGATGATCCATCAGGTGACATTAACAGCACAGCCATAGCAGCTATTTCCGCTACTGCCACAGAAAATAAAGTATACATCATCAACCGTGGTTCAGGTGTTGGTGCTCCGGCTCCGGAGCGTGGATGGAAGAAGGTTCGCATTGTGCGTAACGATGCAGGTGGTTATACCTTACAACATGCCGACATCGCTTCCGCTACGTTTTCAGAAATACAGGTTTCAAAAGACAATGCCTATCAGTTTACGTACATTCATTTTGAAGATGGCGCAGTAAATGTTGAGCCTGCCAAAGCAAAATGGGATATTGCCTGGACCTATTTCACCAACACGTTGAATAACGGAGGTTCAATCATTCCATACGCCTATCAGGATATTGTACTTCAGAATGTGAGTACCGTTCAAACCGCTAAAGTATTAACATCGGCAGTTGCGTATGCTGCATTCGCAGAGGACGATCTGGCTTCACTAACCTTCACCAGCAATCAGTTGGGCATTGGTGCCGACTGGAGACGTACCTCACCATCACCGGCTGTTGTGTATGAAGATCGTTTCTATGTTATCAAAGATGCTGATGGTAATTACTATAAGTTGAAGTTCAACGCCATCACAAATGATGGTGTGCGCGGAACACCACAGGTTGAGTTTGCCCTTGTTAAGAAAGGAAGTTGATAATACCATGCGTAGCACTCTGCTTGCCTTCGGCTTGGTTGGCAGCAGGGTGACTACACTTGGATTATTGAAAGTAGGCGAGTAGTTGTAAAAGAGATACTGGCAATGAATCATACAAAATCAAGCTTTCGGATGCTGGCAGAATGTGGTAACGGATACCTCGGTATTTGTGAATGTTGCCGCGAGTATAATTTAGCGTATAAAACATTTCTGATAACCTTTCAGGAAGATGAAATGCACCGTTTCTTCGAATGGATGATTGCCAATCAAAATGCGCCACAGCATTACTTCCCGATGTCGCACGGAAGAACTCGTGTATTCTCCAGTCCGAATTCTAATCTGTTTCTTACATTTTCTGATGAGGAGCTTGGTGAGATCATTAAACTCTACCACGAAACAAGTCTCCTCATGCAAGCCGAGTACATTTTATTAGTTAATCGGATGAATTGATTCTCAGCATGTGGTATAAATCTTAAATACTTTTGCTTTAACGAACACTGTAAACTTCGCGCGGCACACCGACACCAGTTGTCGGGGTAAAAATTTTTTCGGAATATTTTTTCTGGCTCTATCCTGGCTCTTTCTGGCTTTGGCCCCTGGCCGGTCATGGGCAAGTGCGCGAGGGAACTTGGACCTAAAACAGGCACAAGTGAACCACGCGCGATACAACACGCAACACTTGCACCAGTTTGTTATACTCTTACCATTACGGGACTGTAGTATTGCTTCATTTCGAAACACTATGGTGTTTCAATTCAGAACAAGTTTTTGGAGTGCTGGTGGCTGAAAGCCTTTTTTGAGCTAAATTCAGGTCATATCGTTAGTTGGTATAGCAATAGTGGTACGGGTTAACACCCGTGACCGTAATCCTGATGCATATCCCAACCGTACCTATACCGTTATGATTTTAAACTACCTCAAACTCTCCTTCCGCCTGATGATGCGTAACCCGTTTTTTACATTCATTAATGTGGCTGGGTTGAGTGTTGGCTTTGCTGTTTTTTTTGTGTTGTGGCAGTATGGTGAGAGTGAGTTGAACAGTGAAAAACAATGGAAAAACTGGGAACGTATTGTTCGATGTGGGTTCATTTGGCGCTGGACGGATGATGGCAAGATTTGGTCGCATAGTCAGTTTGGAGAGATTTGGCCTGAGGTAGCGAAACAGGTTTCTGAGGATTATCCTGAGATTGAAGAAATGACGCGGGTTTTCCGGCAAGAAAATTTCACACCTGAACATATTCCATTTCACGGCAAGGATATTTTTCTGACGCGACTCAACGAACGTGGCGAGTTGATCTCTTTCAAAGAGACAGCATTGGTTTACGCTGACCCAAACCTGTTTCAGTTTTTTGATATTCCTGTTACGGAAGGGGATCCGTCAAAAATGCTGAGCGAAATCAACTCCATCGTTTTATCGGAGAAATTGGCCAGACGTTATTTTGGAGATCAAAGCCCGCTCAATCAAACGTTGCTCATCAATAATGAAATCGCTTTAAAAGTTACGGGTGTTTATCCCAACCTGCCCCACAATACTCACTTTGAATTTGAGGCTGTTCTAAGCACCCGTTCAATTGATCGGTTTATCACGCTTACTCAATACGCCATGGGCGGGGCGCACACGTACTTCAGACTTAATCCTGGAACAACGACCCAATCGTTAGAAAAGAAAATTAATGACCCTGGTGTATACTGGCACCATTGGAAGGAAAAAATCAGAGATGGTGAGTTGATTACTAAAGCTGAATTTCATGTACAGCCATTGATAGATATTCCATTTTCAAGTTATCGATGGGATTATTTTAAAGTTAAATCAAAATATTTTCTGAGCGCTTTGGGGTGGGTCGGCCTGTTTACATTATTAATTGCCTGGATAAATTACATTCAACTAGCTACATCATTCTATATCAAACGCCTGAAGGAAATGGGTGTTCGGAAAACCAATGGCGCTCGCACCTTAGATTTTGCTAAGCAATTCTTTATTGAATCTACCCTGATCAACGCAATGGCCATATTGCTGGCAGCCACGCTTATTCAACTTTCAAAGATACCCCTGCAAAACTGGCTGGGTTTTTACATAAAGCCTTGGCAGCATCTTGCCCCCTCAGTTCTTTTCCTTACGGGGGCGGTTACTCTTGCAGGTATTGCATTTACTGCCCTGCTGCCTGTTCTCTATTTCAGAATGAGTTCACCCCGTTCATTGTTCAACAAAACAAGAAGCCTTAGCAGTAATGTCGGATTTGTTAAGGGTTTGGTAGTAGTTCAATTTTGTTTTTCAATCGTGTTGCTGGTTTGGACTTTCACTGTACAACGTCAGGTAAATCATGTACTTACTGCAGATTACGGACTCAATTATCAATCCGTTGCGTTGCTTGATCTACCGCAGATAAGAAACAGCTCCTTCACATCTGATCTTAACGTGCTGCAAGAAAGACTCAAGGCAGAAGCTGGTGTGGAAGAAGTTACATCCTTTACCAACATAACAGGCGATGCAGACAATAATATGATATGTTTAGAAACGCTTGATGGTGAGAGCAACGGATGTATGGATACCAATGGTGGCGTAACTGAAAACTTTATTTCGTTTTTCAATCTTAAAATGCTGGCGGGAAGAAATTTTAATGCAAACCTTCCGGTAGATTCTGCAACAGTAATCCTCAGTCGAAAGGCCATCGAGCGTCTGGGCATGAAAAGTCCAAGTGATGCCATCGGCAAAAGAATTACAGTCAATACTGGTACGTGGACAAACTGGAATAACGAGCAAGCAGAGATTATCGGGGTGGTGGAAGATTACATGGGTGGAAATGCTTCATTCCTTATTAATGAAGGTATGGGTAACGGCCACGCAGGAATCATTCTTACATACAAGGATCAATTTATCCCATCGTCAAAACCGCGTAAGCTTGCCGTTAGGATAAATGGTTCAAGGTTCTATGAGGCTAATCAGATGGTTGAAAAAATTTATAGGGAGATTTTTCCGGGGCAACTTTATCGCTTCAATTTTTTGGATGATCAGGTTGCTCATTTCTACGATGGAGAAAGAACAGCCCGCAATCAGATTTTGCTTTTCACCATAATTGCCATTGGTATTGCATGCCTGGGATTGCTGGGTATGATCTCCAATAAAGTAGTAGAAAAAACAAAGGAGATAGGCATAAGGAAAGTATTGGGTGCACAAATCCATCAAATCGCGCAGATACTTTTAAATACAACGGTACAACAAATTATGGTTGCAACAGTGATCGCCATACCCTTGGCATGGTATATCGCTCAGCAATACCTGCAAAAATTCTCGGAGCGAATCGATTTGCAATGGTGGCATTTTGCTTTACCAGTTATGATGTTGGTGTTGATTATGATGGCTACAGTATTGGTGGTTATTTGGAAAGCCGCAGTTACTAATCCGGTTGAAGCACTAAAACACGAATAGCGATGCTCTTTAGTTACCTCAAACTCTCTTTCCGCCTGATGATGCGTAACCCGTTTTTCACATTCATTAATGTGGCTGGGTTGAGTGTTGGCTTTGCTGTTTTTTTTGTGTTGTGGCAGTATTCTTCGTATGAATTAAACAGTGATCAGTACCATAAAGATCACAACCGGATATTCCGCTTGTATGGTGACTTTTATCAGACTACATGGGTAGATCAACCACACTATTTGTTTGGCGCTTTTCCGCCTTCGTTCACGCCCATTGCAGAGCAGAAGTTTACCGAAATTGAGAGCACTACACGTATCATTCATCAACAAAATTTTGAGGAGGTCCGGTGGGTTGGTCCGCAAACTGATTCGGGAAGTTGGAGTCAGCTTAGCCGAACGGCTGTCTTTTCTATCGTAGATAAAACGGATAGAAAGCATTCATTCATAGAAGAAGATGTTGCCTATGCCGACCCTAATGTATTTCAATTTTTTTCCATTCCTCTTGTAGCTGGCGAAGCATCACAAGTTCTCAGCCGTGCTGATGCAATTGTGATTTCATCATCGGCTGCCCGAAAATATTTTGGACAGGAAGACCCGATGGGGAAATTGCTTACGCTTAATGACACCTCACGGTTTACCGTTACCGGTGTTTTTAAGGACTTACCCCTAAATACCCATTTAAAATTTGACATGGTCATGTCAACGTTGCGTATTGCAAATGCAATTGTCAGCCCCAACCCCTTTCAACGTAGCACACATAACTATTTTAAACTTAATGCGGGTGCCGATGTAAAAGCCCTGGAAGCTAAACTTAATGAGGAACACAAAATTCATTGGGATTGGAAGGAGCGCCCAGGCGCGATACTTACCGTGATTTTACAGCCTTTGCGCGAGGTTCCTTATGTTGTATTCGACAACGATTTTTTCGCTGCTAAATCCAAATCCTTGTTGTTGGCCTTTGCATGGGTAAGTATTGTGGTTTTAGGAATGGCCTCCATCAATTACCTGAACCTTAAACTTTCCTCGCAGGCGGCCCGGATGAAAGAGTTATCAACGCGGAAAACGGTGGGCGCAAAAAGATATGATTTTATTCAACAGTTTTTAGTTGAATCCATTGCGATCAACGGACTTTCAATTCTGGTTGCGTTAACATTAATTCAGTTGATGCGACAACCGTTAGAGGTGCTGTTTCAGTTTTACCTGCCATCCTGGAATGAACTGACACCATCAACCGTTTTGATTTTTTGCCTGGTGATGATCATCAGCATTCTGGTGGCGGGGTTGCAGCCAGCGTTGCTGAGTTGGTCTAAGACCACAAGAAAGATGATGATTAAACCCTCTGCACAAAGTATAAATGTAACTGCGATAACATCGGTAACGCAGTTTGTAACGGCCATAGCATTGATTGTTTGGCTGTTCTCCGTTTCAGGCCAAGTAGATTTTCTCATGCAGGATTCCTGGGGGCTGAATCGTGATCGTGTAATCATTGTTGAGATGCCACGTAGTGAACTAGATTTTACAAGAAAGATTCAATCCTTGAAACGCGAGATACTAGCCATGCCTTCGGTTGAAGACGCTACGTTAAGTACGGTAGTCGCTGGCGATTGGAATGAGAATGCTTTTAGCCTTGTTCGCCCCGATACATCCGGGTTTGTTGTACCCAGAAGTGATGGGGGTGTGGATGAGCGGTTCATTCCCTTTTACGGATTGAAGATGCTGGCTGGCAGAAACTTTTTGCCCGACAACCCTGCCGACTACCGTGCAGTTATTATAAGCCGGATAGTCGCTCAAAATATTGGCTGGACACCCGAGCAGGCTGTCGGGAAGAGCGTTACCGTAGAGAAATTTTCATGGAGGCCGTTCCAAGCTGAGGCTGTTGTTATTGGCGTAGTAGATGAGCATCGTCACTCCCCGTTGTATACGGAGTCAGGTTTTTCCAAAACAGACATCGGAAATATATTAACGTATGGCAATTATCTGCGGCCTGGAAACAGGTTTGCAAAGATGTCTGTACGTTTTGGCGGACAATTGAGCGATGAACTTCTCTCAAGACTTCAGCAGAAGTATAGTGAAGTATTTCCTGACGAAATCTTTCGCTGGTATTTTCTGGATGAGCATATGAATGGTCATTACCAGTATGAACGAGCAGCACGAAATCAGATTATTTTGTTTACCCTAATTGCCATTGGCATAGCTTGTCTTGGATTGTTGGGTATGATTTCCAATAAAACGGTTGAGAAAACAAAAGAGATCGGCATTCGAAAAGTTTTGGGAGCGGCCCGCCATCAAATAGCACAGATACTTTTACAGGCAACGGTCAGTCAGATCGCAATTGCATCGGTAATCGGAATCCCCATCGCGCATTTACTCACCCAACAATACCTTCAGCAATTCTCGGAACGAATCGATTTGCAATGGTGGCATTTTGTTTTACCGGTTATTATGTTGGTGTTGATTATGATGGCTACTGTATTGGTGGTTATTTGGAAAGCTGCAGTTAGTAATCCGGTTGAAGCACTAAAACACGAATAGCAATGCTCTTTAATTACCTCAAACTCTCTTTCCGCCTGATGATGCGTAACCCGTTTTTCACATTTATTAATGTGGCGGGCTTGAGTGTTGGCTTTGCTGTCTTTTTTGTGTTGTGGCAGTATAGTGAACGTGAGTTGAACAGTGATCGCCAATGGAAAGACTGGAACCGAATTGCCATGCTCGGCTTTAACTGGGAGTGGACCGATGATGGCAAGACCTGGGACAGCCGGCTGTTCAGCACCAACACAACGGCATTGCCAATGAAGTTTGTAACAGATTATGCTGAGTTGGATGCCTACACGCGCATAATTTATCAGGGGAACTTTACACCAAGCTACACAGGTCTTAGCGATCGATTAATCGTACATGTTGAAAATAAAGATGGCAGCAAAAATCATTTTAAAGAGGAAGATATGATTTGTGCCGATGCTAACCTGTTCACATTTTTTTCCATCCCCGTAATCGGGGGCAGTGCAGAAACGGTACTGCTGAAGGCTAATGCTATAGTACTCAATCAATCCTCCGCCACTAAGTTCTTTGGAAGCAGTAACGCGCTGGGAAAAATGGTCTTTATAAACAACGTGCCATATGAAGTTACCGGAATATTTGAAGACTTGCCTCATAACACGCATTTGCGTTTTTCGATGGTTGTCTCTAATCAGGCACAATTAAATTATTGGAATGAAGTGCACCTGGCTCCACTGTGTTATGCGTATGTGAAGCGTAAGCAGCCTGGTTCCTGGTCGGTATTTGAAAACAATATTAACCAGCCCCAAGCCATTCAGAATTACTGGGGAGAAATTTTACAGCAATTTCCCCATGCCAAAAATCAGAACAGGGTTTTTCCATTGGAGGAAATTCCATTCGGCCAATGGAGTTGGAACCTTGCCGGTAGTAAATCAAAACCGCTGTTGGTGGCTTTTCAACTGATCGGAGTAGTGGTACTTATTCTGGCGGTTATCAATTACACCATGCTGAATGCTGCGCGCATTGCATCGCGTTTAAAAGAAGTGGCCACACGAAAAGTTTCAGGTGCAGGTGCACGCGATTTTTTCAAACAGTTTCTTATCGAGACGGCCGTGATTTTCGCGATTGCCGTAATGATGGCTGTCACAATCATACAATTATCGAAAACACCCCTCCAACAAGGACTTCATATTACCATCAGCACCATTACCATCAGCACCTTTATCATTTTTGTTGGTACTGTTACCACGGCCATTGCCTGCTGTACCGTATATCCGGTCTTTGCCTCTCAGATGTTTCAGCCACGGTCGCTGCTTGTCAAATCGAAAACGAAATCCGGTGGACGTAAATTTACTTTGGCCATGGTGCAATACACGTGTGCGATAGTGTTACTGGTCTGGAGTTTTTTAATGTACAGACAAATCTCATTTGTATTGAATCAGAATTTGGGATTTGGCAGGGAGCATAGAATTGTGGTTGATGGTCCGATTTTACGAAATAACAATTACGAGCATGAGATTATTTCTTTCGTTAACAGGATTTCTGAAATAGAAGGAGTTGGTCAGGCTACACCCTGCGCGGCTTCCATGGGCGATCAGCTAAGTGAAATATCCGTGCGTAAACCCGGTGTAGTGCATCCGGTTGTTCTGGATACTAATGGAGGAGTGGACGAAAGTTTTATTCCGGTCTATGGATTGAGTCTTGTTGCCGGCAGAAATTTTTTACCGGATGAAACAGGTAATTCCATTATTGTAAGTGAGGGTGCTTTGCGAAGACTAGGTTTTGCCGATGTGCAGCGTGCAATAGGCGCGCGCATTGAAGTGTTAAGGAAAGGAACGCCAAAGGAGGGGGAGTGGGTAAGCGCAGCAGTTATTGGAGTTATAAAGGAGTTTCAGGTTCGACCGTTGTTTGACTATGGTGGCGGATTCGATAGAATAGATCGAGGAATTGGACTTACTTATAGGACGAAGCTGATTCCTTGGCTTACTCCTGAAAAGATCACCCTTACGGTAAACACACAAGATCTCACCGAAACAATGGGGCAGATCCGCAAGGAGTATGAGGCTTTGTTTCCAGGTAATATTTTTGATTGGCAATTTCTGGATGATAACATCAACAGCCATTATCAAAGCGAAAAAATCTGGCGCAATCAAATTCTTGTGTTTACGCTTATTGCCATTGGCATTGCGTGTCTGGGCCTGCTCGGTATGATCTCAATTAAGATTGTTGAGAAAACAAAAGAGATCGGTATTAGAAAAGTACTTGGCGCACAACTCCACCAAGTTGCCAGCATTTTGTTAAGTACAACCCTTCGGCAAATTGTGGTTGCGACTTTGATAGGCATTCCCATTGCTTACTACCTCACACAGCAGTACCTGCAAAAGTTTTCTGTAAAGGTTGAATTACAATGGTGGAACTTCGCGTTTCCCGTTGCGCTGCTGGTCGGTATGATGCTTAGTGTTGTTGCTGGTATTGTGTGGAAGGCTGCTGTATGTAATCCGGTAGAATCACTAAAGCACGAGTAGATTTGTCGTTATTGTTATTGATTAACCCCTAAATAAAAATCAACTATGAATCCAAACAAACAACTCTGGGAAAAGGGAGATTTCACCCGCATAGCCGAGACCATGCGCGAAAGTGGCGCTGCGCTTGTTGCTAATCTTGAAATTACCAAAGGTCTAAAGGTACTCGATCTTGGTTGTGGCGATGGTACCACGGCAATACCAACAGCTAAACTGGGTGCCGATGTTTTAGGTGTCGACATTGCCAGCAATCTTGTGGCAGCAGGCAACGCACGCGTTAAAGCCGAAGGCCTTTCCAATTGTCGTTTTCAGGAAGGCGATGCTACCGATCTGCATGAAGTAAAAGATCATTCATTTGATCGCACCACCAGTATCTTCGGAGCTATGTTCGCCCCGAAGCCATTGGATGTAGCCCGCGAAATGGTGCGCGTTACACGCCCGGGTGGACGTATTGTTATGGGCAACTGGATACCTGGTGATCCAACCCTTGTAGCACAGATTTTAAAAATTAGCTCGGCCTATACCCCACCACCACCCGAAGGTTTTATCAGTCCGATGTTATGGGGCGTGGACAGCCATGTTATTGAGCGGTTTGGCAACGCAGGTGTGCCGAAGGAAAAAATAAAGCTCGCGAAGGAAACCTTTACATTTAGGGCGCCCTTCTCGCCAACTGAGTTTGTCCAACGGTTCAAGCTTTTTTATGGGCCCACTATGAATGCGTTTGATGCTGCCGAAAAGAATGGCAAGGCCCAGGCGTTACAGCACGAGTTAGAGGAGTTATTTATTAGTCAGAATCAAAGCGGATCGGCAACCACATCCATTCCGGCTACCTTCTTAAAAGTAACGGTGATGTTGTAACGGTGTTGTTACCTGCTTGCCTGAGAAACACGTTGCAAAGCGATTTGTATTCGTGTAAATTAGAATGTCAAACCTCACCTCATGAGAAAGCATCCCGGTACGATACTTATTGTTGATGATGACGATCACGTGGTGGTTACTTCACGTATGATTCTGAAGCAGCATTTCGAAAACATCGAATCGCTAAGTTCGCCCAAAACCCTGGAGACACGGTTGAAGCAAACAGACATCGATGTGGTGCTGCTGGATATGAATTTCAAAGCAGGTGTTACCTCAGGCAACGAAGGTCTCTTCTGGATGAATCGTATTCGTGTTATTTCGCCCCATACGCAGGTGGTTTTACAAACAGCGTATGGCGACATTGAACTGGCTATACGTTCCATTAAAGAAGGAGCCGTTGATTTTCTTCCCAAACCCTGGGATAAGGAAAAGTTAGTTACCACCGTGATGAATGCTTATCAGCAAGCACTGGCACGCAAGGAAAATCGCGAAGTAAAGTCGAAACAAAAAGCATTGCAGGAACATGTTGGTCTGTCACACAATCCCTTCATTGCACAGTCGCCTGCCATGCAACCTGTACTTAATACTATTGAGCAGGTTTCGGGCACAGATGCCACGGTACTCATACTTGGTGAGAATGGCACCGGAAAGGAGTTGGTGGCGCGGGCAATTCACGAACGATCAAACCGGGCACATGAACCTTTTGTTACCGTGGATGTTGGCGCGATACCATCCACGCTGTTTGAATCCGAAATGTTTGGCCATGAAAAAGGTGCATTTACCGATGCCAAAGAGACGCGTGTTGGAAAATTTGAGTTGGCAGACAAAGGCACGTTGTTTCTGGATGAGATCGGAAATCTGCCTGCAGACCTACAAGTGAAATTACTATCGGTGTTGCAAACACGGTCAGTAATGCGCGTGGGTTCGAACAAAACCAGGCTGTTGGATGTTCGCGTAATCTGTGCAACGAACGCTCCTGTTTACGAGCTTGTAAAATCGGGCGCTTTTCGACAGGATCTTTTCTACCGCATAAAAACTATTGAAGTACAGTTGCCACCCTTGCGTGAGCGAACGGAAGATATTCCAGTCCTGGCAAGACATTTTTTTCAATTGTATTGCAAGCGGTATAACAAAACCCTGGAGGTGAGTTCCGGGTTGTTCGAGGCGTTGAGCCACTACTCGTGGCCTGGAAACATTCGTGAATTGCAACATGCGCTGGAGCGTGCTGTGATCCTTTGCCGAGAAACTACCCTTAAGCATAGTGATTTCCAACTAGCTGCTGCGTCTGATGCAGGTATCAGCATCAACACCTTGAAGTTATCGGAAATGGAACGTGAAGTGATCCGCAAGGCCATTCAAAAGAGCAACAACAACTTAACGCGCGCAGCGGAAGAACTGGGCATTGGCAGAACAACGTTGTACCGAAAAATAGAAGAGTATGGCCTCAGTATCCTCTAAAAATAGAATGGAGGCTAGGCGAAGGCTTCAAGCCAATGTGGCGCTTCGGTTGTTGGCCATTTGCTTTTTTGGATGCCTCACGGGCTTTCTGTTTATGAATTCGTCTTATTGGATGGCCGGCATTTGGACCAGTTTGTTTACCGTTGGACTCTTTTATGAAACCATTCGCTTTGTCGGACATTCAGAACAAAAACTCACAGCCTTTCTTCAGGCGTTGCATCAAAATGATTTTGCAGTCACCTTTTCTGAGAACAAACAATCAGATGCTTATGACCTGCACCACGCCTTCAATCAATTGAATGAAATTTTTAGACGACTTCGTTCAGAGCGGGAATCACAGCATCAGCTTCTTCAGGTTGTGGTGGAACATGCCGGAACACCGATGCTTTGTTTCGAAGAGTCAACAGGCGAGGTTCAGATCATCAATAACGCTGCGAAGAATATTTTTCAAATACCGTTTCTCCAAAAAGTAGCTGCGCTCCATCGGGTTGACTACGAGTTACCGGGATTTCTGATAAATCTTCATGATGGCGAGAAAGAGACCTTTCGGCTTGCACTTTCAGGCAAATCGATTTTTCTTTCTGCGGTGTCGTGCCATATCAGGTTCAATGGCAAGCATTTGAAGCTGGTGGCCTTACACGATGTAACGAGCGAACTGGCCGCCAAGGAGGCAGAGACCTGGCAGAAATTGTTGCGCGTACTTACCCATGAAATTTCCAACTCGGCTATTCCACTCGCCACCTTGTCATCGTTCACACATGACCTGGTGGCCGATGCAGCCGCGACTGACCGCAGACTTACCGTTGATGAGCGCGAAGATGTGTTGGAAAGTTTACGCACCATTGATGCCCGGAGTAAATCGCTGAAGGAGTTTGTTCAGAATTTCAGAAGCGTGAATCAAATTCCTGAACCGGTGTTACAAAAAGTGAACATCTACGAACTTGTGCGCCAGGTGACATTACTTTTTGCAAAAGATATGGAACGCGAGCAAATCGATTTATCCGTTGTGCAGCGTTCTGACCTGCCCGATATAATTGCCGATAAGAACCTTACGCTTCAGGTTGTGATCAATCTTGTAAAGAACGCGATTGAAGCAATGTCGAATTTAAAAACAAATAAAAAGATCGAGATCAGCTTTCAGCGGGAAGGTGCACGGTATGTACAAGTACAGGTGGTGGATTACGGTGTGGGCATTGAGCCCGATGATCTGGATCAGATTTTTATTCCGTTTTTCTCAACCAAGAAGGGTGGTTCGGGAATTGGTCTCAGCATTTCTCATCAAATCATGCAGAAGCAGCGTGGCGATATTACGGTGCAATCTACCCCTGGGAAGGGCAGTGCCTTTACGCTGAGTTTTATCTGTGCGCCTCTAACCGCGCTGTAAAAAAATAACCTCGTTAACGTGAGCAACTGAAGAATTAGCCCGCGTCCACAGCTGGCAGGATCTCGAGCGATGCGCGCTACCAGCCCCAACTTGTCGGGATACATCCCGAATGGTTTCTGTAACGGATTAAGGATAACCCTTTCCAATGGTTACAAGCCGTTGAAAATCACTTCAATTTTTACCGGACTTGCGCTGGTTATTGCTTTCATGCTGATTAAGCCACTCAAAAAGATTCTTAAAAAATCAACTCCTAAATAGTCTATATTTAAATCCAGTTAAAACCAAACGCAGCAAATGGTAAGTCGTATACATTTTTCAAACAAATCACACTTCCTGATCATTGGGTTGTTGTTGATGATGCTAGCATCCTGTCAGAACAAAACCCCACGCATCCTGGTGTTCAGTAAAACAGCCGGGTACTATCATGAATCAATTCCGAAAGGCGTTGCAGCAGTTCAGAAGTTAGGTAAGGAAAACGGTTTTGAGGTAGATACCACCAAAGACGCAAGTGTGTTCAACGAAGAGCAACTTAAAAAATATCAGGCCGTGGTATTCCTGTGTACTACGGGCGATGTACTCAGTGGCGACCAGCAGGTAGCATTCGAAAGATTTATTCAGGCCGGTGGTGGTTTTGTAGGCGTTCACTCGGCTGCCGATACCGAGTACAGTTGGCCATGGTACAATCAACTGGTAGGTGCATACTTTCTAAGTCACCCCGGAAATCCAAATGTGCGCAGCGCATCCATTCAGGTACTTGACACCACCCATCTTGCAGCCAAAGGATTGCCTCAGCGCTGGGACCGAACCGATGAGTGGTATAATTATCGGAGCATTTTCAACGGCATTAAGCCACTGGCTAACCTCGATGAAGAAACCTACGAAGGTGGCGAGAATGGCGAGCGTCACCCTATCGCCTGGTATCACGAATTTGATGGAGGTCGCGCTTTTTATACCGGTGGTGGTCATACCGATGAAACCTACAACGAACCTTTATTCTTAAAACATTTGCTTGGCGGAATTCAATATGCCATGGGCGATGGCAAGCGTGATTATGCAAAAGCATACGCGGTGAAAGCCCCGGAGGAAAACCGGTTTACAAGAACCATTTTATCAAACGATCTGAACGAACCAATGGAACTGGCGGTGGCGCACGATGGCCGAGTTTTCTTTGGCGAACGAACCGGAAACTTTTATGTGTACAAGCCTTCCGATGGCTCTACTACGCTGGTTCATCAGTTTAATGTTATGCCCGATACAAAAGAAGGATTTGGCAATGGTCTTCTCGGATTAACGCTCGATCCGGATTATGAAACCAACAACTACATCTATATTTTCTACACGCCTAATACAATGCCTGCACATCAAAACATTTCACGATTCAAAATCGGTAGCGACAATGTGTTGGATCTGGCTTCGGAGAAAGTATTGATTGAAGTTCCGATCGAACTGGAAGTAAGTGCACACACCGGGGGTTCGCTCGCGTGGGATAAAGACAAGAATCTTTACATCTCAACAGGCGACAACACCGTGCCGTTTGCATCAGAGGGTTTTGCACCCATCGATGAAATTCCGGGGCGTGTTGTTTACGATGCACAACGGTCGGCCGGTAATACTAACGACCTGCGCGGTAAAGTCTTGCGCATTCATCCGGAAGCCGATGGTACGTACACGATTCCTGAGGGAAATCTTTTTCCGAAAGGAACGCCACAAACGCGACCTGAGATTTATACTATGGGCTGTCGCAATCCCTATCGCATGTCGGTCGATCCGGAAACATCCATTGTGTATTGGGGAGAGATTGGTCCCGACTCCGGTGTTGATGGTCCGCAAGGGCCAAAAGGTTATGATGAAATCAACCAGGCAAAAAAACCAGGTAACTATGGTTGGCCCTACTTTGTGGGCAACAGCAAGCCTTATCACGATTACGACTTTGCTACAAAGGCAGTAGGACCATTGTTTGATCCGAAAGCACCGGTGAATGAATCGCCCTTGAATACGGGTGCGAAAAATTTGCCCCCAACAACCGATGCCATGATCTGGTATCCGTATGATGTATCGCCCGAATTTCCGGAAGTTGGTTCGGGCGGACGCAGTGCTATTGCCGGACCCGTGTATCATTTTAACGCAGCGCAAAAGTCAGCTACCAAGTTTCCGGAGTACTACGACAAGAGTTTGTTCATTATGGATTGGATGCGCAACTGGATGTTTGCCGTGCGCCTGGATGAAAATCAAAACTTCAAGCGCATGGAACCTTTCATGGCAATGACGGGAGATTTCAAACGGCCTATTGATATGGAGATTGGCCCACAAGGATCATTTTATTTATTAGAGTATGGTTCTGTTTATGGAATCGACAATGTGGATGCACGATTGGTGCGGATTGATTTCAACGGAGGCAATCGTAAACCCACTGCGAAAATGAACGTAAGCGATACCGTTGGGTTGGCTCCGCTAAAAGTAAAGCTTAGCAGCAAACCAAGTTTTGATTTCGATGAAACCGATCAGTTAAAGTATGAATGGCAGGTTGATGGAAAGACAATAGCCGATGCGGATGTTGATTACACGTTTGAGAAGGACGGTGTCTATAAAGTAGTATTGAAAGTAACCGATCCAACAGGCGAAAGCGATAACGCGCAGTTGTCTATAAAAGTAGGGAATACATTGCCAACACTCGCAGTGAACTCGACCTTGAACAACACCTTTTTCTTCGAGAAAACGCCATTGGCTTATTCGGTTGATATAAAAGACAACGAAGACAAAGCCATTGACCCATCGAAAGTGATGATCAAGTTAAAGTACATCCCCAAGGTCGATCAACAACTCGGTCACCAGCAGGTAGCATCCTTTAATCTGGGGCAGTCGCTCATGGCCGCCAGCGATTGTAAAGCTTGTCATCAGCTCAATGCTAAATCAGTAGGCCCAGCGTTTATGGATGTTGCAACCAGGTATAAAAATGATGCGAAAGCTATACCGGTGTTGGCGAAGAAAATAATTACCGGTGGCGCTGGTGTGTGGGGCGATCACGGTATGAACGCTCACCCCCAATTGTCGATGGAGCAGACTACCGAGATTGTAACCTACATACTTTCACTGGCTGAAAAGAAAGTGGAGGTAAGTTTGCCAATGAACGGTTCCCTTGCATTGAAGGAGCACAAGCCAACGGATAAGTCCGGGCGCTATGCATTGACAGCATCCTATACCGACAACGGTGGTGCTATCAATCAGCCACTCACGAATTCAGCAGTACTCCTGCTGAGACCTTCGCGATTACATGTTGCGGATGCCGATAAAGTAGTGAACGCCTCATTCAATTGGGATCGCGACAAGCTTGGCAGTATTCATCATAAATCGTATTTAATGTTCCGTAACATTGATCTTAAAAACATCAAATCGATTACCTGCAATCTATCTTCACGTGATCAGGCGGCCCGCATCGAGATTCACGTCAATTCATTTGAAGGTACGGTTATTGGTACGTTAGAATACCAGCCCACCGGAGATTGGGGAACGTATAAAACAATCACCACTCCGGTGAAAGATCCAGGCGGAAAGAATGACTTGTACTTTGTTTTTCGTAAGGAAGAAAAACCGAATAAGCACCTGGCGAGTCTGGAGTGGATTGAATTTAATTTAATTTAATTTAATTTAATAAGTAGAACCATGGGCGGATTTTTTCCCGCAGAGAGTTCCGATAGAAATAAGTAATGAATTTAAGTTACATGATTATGAAAGCATCGAACGAAAAGCCATCGCGTAGAATGGCACTTAAGAAAATGGCAGGTGGTGCTGCCGTGGCGTTAGCCGGGGCGTCCTTATCGCATCGGGTAAAAGCTGCTGAAGCGGTACTTGAACAGAACCTGAAAGGTAAGGTAAACCACTCGGTGTGCCGTTGGTGCTACAACACCATTCCCCTGGAAGATCTTTGTAAGGCTGCAAAAAATATTGGCATAGCCTCCATCGAACTTACGGGTCCGGAGGAGTGGCCCCTGCTTAAAAAGTATGGTCTTACGTCTGCTATGCCGTGGGGAGCGGGCAAAGGAATTACGGAGGGCTTTAACAATCCGGCCTTGCATGATGAGCTGATAAAGAGTTACACTGAAATTATTCCGAAAGTAGCGGCTGCCGGATTAAATCAAATCATTTGTTTCTCCGGAAACAGAAATGGGCTTGATGATGAAAAGGGAATTGAAAACTGTGCCATAGGTTTGAAGAAACTGATGCCGATTGCCGAGAAGTATAAGGTAACCCTGTCGATGGAGTTGCTCAACAGTAAAGTAAACCATCACGATTACCAGTGCGATCATACTGCGTGGGGTGCTGCCCTTTGCGAGAAGGTAGGCTCAGAAAATTTTAAATTGTTATACGACATCTACCACATGCAAATTATGGAGGGCGATGTTATTGCCACGATTCGAAAATACAATAAATACATTTCGCACTATCATACCGGGGGAGTTCCGGGTCGCAATGAAATTGATGACACGCAGGAATTACATTATCCGGCCATCATGAAAGCAATTCTGGAAACTGGTTTCAAGGGGTTTGTGGCGCAGGAGTTTGTGCCAAAACGTGAAGATAAGATTGCCTCATTGAAACAGGGTGTGCTGATTTGTGATGTAGGGTAGCGCATAAGTTCGAATGAATAAAAAAAATCCGCCAGTTACGCTGGCGGATTTTTTTATGATCGATTTAAATAACGTTGTTAGTTCTTCTTTTTGACTTGGGTTTCTGTAGGCTTCACCGGGTTACCATCCGCATCGATGATGATGATTTCATCAAAGCCCATCTTTTTCAGATCTTCCATAATTTTTTCTTTGTCGCCAACAGCAAACCAATTGAGTTTGGTCGGGTCAACCAGTTGCTTGCCTACCTTGCGCACCTCCTCCAACGTGAGTGCGCGTACTTTGTTTTCATACGTTTTATAGTAATCATCGGGCAGACCGTACTTGTTCAGGGTATTGAGGGATTGACGTACCGCGCGATTCGTTTCGTACTGGCCGGGCAACGCCATAATGGTGTTGTTCTTGTTTCGATCAAACTCTTCCTGTGTTACTGGTTTGTCGCCTACAATGGCTTTGAATTCTTTGTTCAGCTCTTGCATGGACTGTTCTGACTTATCGGTTTGTACAGGCGCGTATGCGATGAACGGACGCTGTCCTTTAGCGCCAGGCAAAAAGACTCCGGCTCCATACGACCAGTGTTTGTCTTCGCGAAGATTCATGTTAATGCGCGACATGAAGTCGCCACCCAAGACATTAACAAAAGCTTCTCTTGAAATTTCAGGAAGCTTGCCGTACGGATCGACCAGGTATCCGGCAATGATAACAGATTGCTCTGACTCCGGCCTGTCCATCAGGTAAAGTTTATTGGATTGTTTTACAGCAACCGGTGCCAGGTTCTTCTTCGGAATCTCACCTTGTTTCCAGGAGCCAAATCGTTTTTCAACTTTAGCTACAAGATCTTTCATTTCGATATCGCCCACCACAACCAGGGTGGCATTGTTTGGTTTTATCCAGGTGGTATAGAATTTCAGAATATCATCGCGGGTGATTTTGGAAACCGATTCTTCATACCCTGATCCACTAAACGGTTGACTGTAAGCATGCCCTTCGCCATAAAGAAATTTTGGAAACACCCGTAGTACCATGGAGAACGGATCGGTCTGCTCACGTTTGATATCGCTGATCTGTTCTTGTTGCAAGCGTGTAAATTCATTCTGGGCAAAGGCAGGGTTGAGCACTACATCAGAGAATACATCCAATGATTCGTCCAGCGAAGCCTTCAGCGCATCCATGCGCACATACGAAGCATCCAGGTCGGAGAATGTATACACGGAAGTGCCGATTGATTGCAGCTTGTCGCTGATTTGTAGGGCGCTCATACTTTGTGTTCCTTCATCCATCAGGTTCATGGCGAGGCTTGCTGTACCGGTCTTTGCAAATTGATCAGATGCGTATCCGGCATCAAACATTAAGTCGGCCGCAATAGTAGGTACACCTTTGCGCTGCGCGAGCACAACCTTCATTCCGTTTTTCAAAGTTACTTTCTGGAAGTCGGGAAAACTGGACGGAGGTTGTGTGGTGAGTGCCGGTAGCTTGCTTCGATCGGTTTCAGTACCGCTAACCTGGTAGTTCGGGAAGGGTGTACAAATAATTGTGTGCTTACCCGATGTCAGCCATTTCTTTGCTACCTGCTGAATATCTGCCGGTGTAGCTGAAGCGATCCACTGAAGTTCTTTTTTGTAATAGTCGGGGCTGCCTCCATACACCTGCGATTCGGCCAGTACATCCGATTTGCCACCAAAGCCGCCAATGCGTTCCATACCTTTAATAAAACCGGCAAAGTATTCGGACTTTACACGTTGCAGTTCCTGCTCGGTAACACCTTTGTCCAGAAACTCTTTTAATATGGTGTTGGCTGTGGCTTCAATTTTCTCATAGTCTTGTCCGGGTTTTACACCAATGCCGATGTAAAAATTTCCGCTGATCTCCTGCTTGTCAACATACGAGAAAGCATAGCTGGAAGATTGATCCTCGTACACCAGCTTCTTGTACAGGCGTGAACTCTTGCCGCTGCTAAGAATAGACGAAGCCAACGAAAGGTAGGCACCTTCTTGCGTACCCCATTGTGGCACATTCCACAGCATGCTTACGCGCGATTCGGTTACGCGATCCTGGTAGTACTGGCGGGTGTCTTCCGTACGCTTGGCAATGTTTACTGTATGACGCGCCAGCGTTGGGCCGGAAGGAATGTTGCCGAAGTATTTTTTTACTTTCTCCAGGACGTCTTCAGGTTTAACATCGCCTGCAATAACGAGCGTGGCATTGGCAGGTCCATAGTATGTTTTGAACCATTCTTTTACATCTTCGAGAGAAGCTGCATTAAGATCCTCCATTGACCCAATTACTGTCCACGAGTACGGGTGCCCTGCCGGATAACTGGCCTTGGTGGCCATCTCCCATTCGCGCCCATAGGGCTGATTTTCACCCTGGCGTTTTTCATTTTGCACTACGCCACGTTGTTCATCCAGGCGGGGTTGATCAATAACACCGAGCAAATGGCCCATGCGATCGGACTCCAGCCAAAGTACCTGATCGAAGGCGGAGAGCGGAACATTTTGAAAATAGTTGGTACGATCGGTGTTGGTTGTTCCGTTCAGGTCGGTAGCCCCGATGCTTTCCAATGCTTTAAAGTAATCTGTGTTGAAGTGCTCACTGCCGTTGAACATGAGGTGCTCAAACAAGTGCGCAAAACCACTTTTGCCGGGTTTCTCATTCTTGGAGCCAACATGGTACCAGATGTTTACCGTTACGATGGGGGCTTTGTGATCTTCATGCACCACGAGTGTGAGGCCATTGTCGAGTGTATACTTTTTAAAGGGGATATCAACATTCGCCATGTTGACCAGACTACTTTGCGCGAGCACCGAAAGGCAGGTGCAGATCAGCAACGCTGCGGAGAGGATTTTTTTCATACCGTAGGGATTTTGTTAGGGTTTTTAATTTACGAATTACTAGAACTCATCTCAAAAATAAGTTTTGAAGAATTTTTCAAGTATTTGGTCAATATGCGAGGCGGCTTTTGCAGCTCATACCAGAGGTAGTCTGAGCAAAAAAGCTAACAAAGCAGATTGACTAAAGACGTAGAAAATTTGCAAAAGGTATTTTTGAGATGAGTTCTATTGACTTACGATGAACGATGCCTGGGGATAGTTGTTTAAAAAAATGAAAGATACACGGGCGGTTGTCGTGCTAAAGCAACGGCCTTACTAGCGCGAGAAAAGCGCAACGGCAATGGCCGTGGCGAGTATGCCCAGCACAACACTAAGACCAACATAAAGCGACAGGTACAGGTATTGCTCCTGGCGCATCAGGTCGTAAGCTTCAACTGAAAATGTAGAGAACGTAGTGAAGCCGCCACAGAAGCCGGAAGCAAGAAAGAATCGCCATTCAGCAGTGAGCAGATTACTTCTGTCGCTAAGGGCATAGATTACACCAATCAAGAAACATCCTACAATATTTACAGCAAACGTTCCGAAGGGAAAAATTACGGGTAGAATTTTACCCATGCCTTGTTGGGCAAGATAGCGCGCGATCGATCCAAAAAATCCCCCGGTACCAATCAGCAGTAATACTTTCATACGCTGAAATGATGGTGTTGAGTAAAGGAACAGATTGTCATAAGTCAAAGATAGCAAGTCACTGCAGTTTTTGTTAACAAAAAAAAAGAGGTGTTCTGATCGAACACCCCTTTTAACCTAACCCCTCAAACCTTTACCTAGTTAACCCTATAACCCTTTACTAAATGAGACAAATGTGATGGAATGCTACTTTTCAGCATTCATGCGCGCAACACCTTTCGAAATGGTCCATGTTGGATAGCCCGAAGTTGTAACTTTTCCAACGTTGGCATCTTTACTGGCCGTTGCCTGGGCAACGCCTTTGGAGATATTCCAGGCCGTATTGCCGGTAGTAATTTTTGCAGGGAGAAGCTCCACGTTCTTATACTGTATGCGCTGAACATCTTTGGAGATTGTCCAGTAGGGATAGTTGTCCTTTGTCTGGGCGCTTCCTACGAAAGGTAAGGCAACTGCAAAAAGAAGAATGATGCTTATCTTTTTCATAATATTCAGTAGTTTGTTTTCTTATGCAAGTTTACGGGAGGGTTGGGTCTCGCGGTATTAGGATTCAATTACAGCTATATTAGAATTAGGTTAGAGTATTAGAAACCTATTAGAAATCGCCATTTTTGTGTTGCTATCCAGTATAAAACCAATTCAAACCGCTTATTTCACTGCACTATGAAAATTCTGGTTGTTGAAGATGAAATGAAAGTGGCCGAGGTGCTGAAGCGTGGGCTGGAGGAGGCCCAGTATGAGGCCGACCTTGCGTTTGACGGGCAAGTAGGATTGCGCCTGGCAAAAAGCGGTGCGTATGATCTTATTCTATTGGATGTTAATCTCCCGATTATAAATGGTCTTGAGTTATGCCAGCAACTTCGCGCGGTGGATGAAGTTACACCCGTGCTGATGCTAACAGCCCTGGGCATGAGCGATGATGTAGTAGCCGGCCTCGATGCAGGCGCTGATGATTACCTGGCCAAGCCATTTCGATTTAATGAACTCTATGCGCGCATAAAAGCCCTGACCAGGCGGAGAAATGTCACAGAACAACAACAGGTAGAGAAGACCGTGGCAGACAAGAACATCTTTAAACTTGATGATCTTGAAATAGACTTTGATGCACACCAGGTTAAACGCGCGAATAAAATTCTTTCGCTTACAGCTAAAGAGTATGTGCTGTTGGAGTACCTGGCCAAACATGCCGGCAAGGCGCGCTCGCGTTTGGATATTGCCGAGTCGGTGTGGGGATTGAATTTTGAAACGGGTACTAACTTTATTGATGTGTACATTAATTACCTGCGCAATAAGATTGACAAACCGTTCAATAAAAATCTGATTCACACCGTTACCGGCTTTGGCTATATTCTAAAACTTCCTGAGTCGTGAAGATACGGCAGCGACTGGCTCTCCGCTTTACCTTAGTGAGCGCACTCGTTACTGGCGCCATTCTGATTTTCATTTATTTCTTTACCATGAGTTTTGCTCATGCCGATTTTGTGGATCGGTTAACGCAGCAATCCAGCCTGGAGGTACTACACTTTGCATCTCCCGAAGTGCGTGATGTTATGCCGGCAGGTTCATTCAGTCTTGTAAATCCTGCAGTTTCTATTTACCTGGAAGACCGATCGCTGGTGCATCAAACGGGGTCATATCCGGTTGCCGACACCTGGATTACATTCTTACGCGAGAACGATGTGTTCAATGCCGAGCGTGGCGAGTACACCACCGTGGGCCGCAAGCATGAAGTAAATGGAAAACTCTATTTGGTATTTGTATCGGATAAAGATCTTCCGGGCCAGCGCGAATTGAATTTTCTTTTTAAAGCACTCGTAACCGGGTGGATCATCAGCCTGGTGTTGTCATACCTTACCGGTTTGTACTTTTCGGGTAATGCGTTGCAAACGGTAAAAGTTGTAGTGGAAGAAGTGAAGATGATTACGGAGGATAATCTTGGTTATCGTCTTCATGTTAAAAAAGATGATGGTGCTGTAGATGAAATTGATGAACTCATTATTACCTTCAACGCCTTGCTCAATCGTATCGAACGCGCGTTTATCGCACAAAGGCGTTTTGTTCAAAATGCATCGCATGAATTGAAAACTCCGTTAACAGCGATCATCGCAGAAGTAGAATTGGCGCTGGCCCGAACACGCACCGTTAATGAATATAAACGCATTCTCGAAACGGTGATGTCAGAATCTGAGCGACTGGCCCGAACCACGCAAGATCTCTTAACACTCGCCCGGTTAGAAGAAGGCTCGCTGAAAACGGAATTGGATGCATCGGTAAATTTTTCGGAGTTGATTGAACGTACGCTGGCAACCTTTAAGCTGCATCATGCCGATCGCGAAGTGGTTTTACTAAATGAAGGAAATACACACGGAGTTTTTATTCGAGGTAATGTACACCTGTTGCAAACAGCGCTGCTCAACATCCTGGATAATGCCAATAAGTATTCATCGAGTAAGATTGTTGTTACCGTGAGCGGTAACGGATCAGCGGTTTGTATTTCGATTCAGGATTTTGGAATTGGAATTCCGGCTGCTGATTTGGACCGCATTCGTTCACCATTGTTTCGTGCAAGCAATGTCAGCACGATACCCGGTGCCGGGTTGGGGTTGTCGTTGGTCGATAGCATTGTTCGGATTCACAAGGGCACGTTGGAGATAAACAGCAAAGAGGGTGTTGGCACACAATTCGAAATCAGGCTCCCGGTTAATCCATAGCACGCGCAGGTAACCTCACGGTGAGCGTTTTATTTTTATTTTTTTCGTGTGGGCGGTTATTGATGCTAAACATTGACCGTCCGGATTAGTCAACACATGTGTTTCTTTTGCATCTCATGGCAATTTTCTTGTTGCACGAGGGGGCACTCTTGAAATTTGACCAAACTTATTAAACCCAAATGTTATGATTACTGCGCAGAAACTTGATTTTCGCGAATTGATGCAGCACATCTATGCAGCTTTCAATGAGCGTGATATCGACCGCGCTTTTGAAGTTGTTCACCCACATGCTGACTGGGCTAATGGAATGGAAGGCGGTATGTTGCAAGGGCACGATGAAATCCGCGCCTATTGGTCGCGACAATGGAGTTACATCAACTGGTATGTAACACCCATGAGCATTGATGTAGACACTACCGGGCATTGCGTGGTAGATGTACACCAGATCATCCGCGATTTATCGGGCAACATTATTTCCATCAAAGACGTGCAACATGTTTTTAACATTGAAGATGGTTTGATAAAAAATATGCGAATCGCCTCCTAGTAGAGCAAGGTTTTCAATAAAAATAAAGGCCTCCTGATTTTTTCAAGAGGCCTTTTATTGTTTGATAATGTTGTAATTTTTTATTCGTGATGCCCGGTAATGTAGTGTTCCAGGTGCTCAATGATTGATTTCTGCTCGTCAATTACAAACCAAACAACATCGCCAATGGAAATAATTCCCACCAGGGTATTGTCTTCGAGTACGGGCAAGTGGCGAATCTTTTTCCCTGTCATGGCACGCATGCAATCTTCAATGCTGGTGTCGGGCGATACGGTAACAAGGTTTCGGGTCATCAATTCTCCAATCGGAGTATCCTTCGATGATTTTCCTTTCAGAATAAGTTTACGGGCGTAGTCACGCTCAGTAAAAATACCTTCGAGTTTACCATTATCAACAATCAGCAGGCCGCCAATATTTTTTTCACACATCAATTCAATGGCTCTGTAAACCATTGTAGTGGATTCAACCGAAAAAATATCTTTTCCTTTTTCCTGAAGTATGCTTCTTACTTTTGCCATGATTAGAAATTTGCAATCGATTGAAGGTAAAATCTTTTGCTAAAAAAAACAAGCAAAAAAATACAGCCTGACGACAATCAGGATTATTTAATAGACAAGCCTGACTTTGCCTTTAACGGAGAAGGTTCAGCAGCATATCGGGTACGATGGCAAGACCGATGTTGATCAGGATCAGCATAAAGACCAGCACAGTTGTGGAACTGGAAACCTCGATGTTTTTACTTTCTGATTCTTGAAAATACATGGCGATAATGATCCGGAAATAGTAGAAAACTCCAATGAGCGATGTTATGATGGCCACGATTACCAGTCCTAAATAACCGTATTCAATGGCCAGAGCAAATACCATGTACTTACCGAAGAAGCCCGCCAGTGGAGGAATACCCGCCAATGAAAGCAACGCAACGGTCATGCCCACAGCCAGTAACGGATTTCGCTTGAACAGCCCGTTGAACGTTTCAACGGTAATATGATGATTGTTGCGCTCCAGCGTGTGCAGTACATTGAATGCCGCCAACGATGCGCCAGCATAGGCAACAAGGTAGTAGAAGATGGGAGCTGAAGCGGTTGCAGGACTGGCAATGAATGCCAGCAGAATATAACCGACATGCCCAACACTCGAATAGGCCAGCATGCGCTTTACGCTGCTTTGATAAACAGCCGTTACATTGGCCAACACCAGCGTGAGCACCGTGATAACCTGCAAGGCATTGATGGTAGTGGATTGAACGGACGAAAAACAAAAGGAAAATATCCTGTAGAAGGCTGCAATCGCTGCAATCTTCACTACGGTCGACATGAATGCTGTAATCGTAGTCGGTGATCCTTCATACACATCGGGCGCCCAGAAGTGAAATGGTACGGCCGAGATTTTAAAACTCAATCCCACCAGCATAAGCAATACACCGGCATAAAAGAATCCTGGTAATTCAGCGGCATGGGTACTGGTAAAGTCAGCGATGGTGGCAATATGAAATGAGCCCGTGGCACCATATACAAGTGCAATACCCATCAATAGAAATCCGGTTGCGAAAGAGCCCATCAGAAAATACTTGAAGGCTGCTTCGGTGGAAAACAAACTATCTTTCTTGCTTCCGGCCAGCACATAGAGGGAGATCGATAGGATTTCAATTCCCAGAAACAGCATGGCCATGTTATTGAAGGCTGTCATGATGATGGCGCCAGCGAGGGCGAACAGCACAAGGGCGGAGCGATCCGTCAGATGGGGTTGCAGGGTAAAGTAATCGTATGCCATCCAAAACCAGAAGAAAGCTGTTACCAGCAGTAATCCTGAAAATGCCAGCGAGAAATTGTCGAACTCCAACATGTCGTTGAAGTAGGAAGTAACGGTTCCAAAGTCAAGGGCGATAAGGGTAATGGCAGCAACAAGGCCGATCAATACAAAAATCGTAAGCCATTTTTTCAGGTTAGCGATCTCTGCTACGAGGGCTAACACTCCGAGACCACAAATGACAAATAGTGCGTTCATATTACTTTACAGAAGCAGAAAAGTTCGAATAAATTTTCAGAAGATCCGCGACAGCCGATTCGGAAATCTCCAACAGTGGCGCAGGGTAAATTCCAATCAGCAGAATCAGCAAGGCCAGTGGAAACAACACCAGTTTTTCCTGCGTGGTTAAATCTGCAAACGCTGCTGTTACTGCGTTCGGTTCGCCCGACATAGACTTCTGAAATGTTTTCAGCATGTACACTGCACCCAGTATAATGGTTAGGCCGGCAACGGCACCCATTACGGCATGATACTGAAACAACGAATTGATCAGCAGAAACTCGCCAATAAAACCACTGGTAAGCGGCAGGGCTACACTTCCCAACATCACAATGATAAACACCGTGGTTAATACCGGTGCAATGTTACGAATACCACCAAGTTCAGTAAGGCTGCGCGTCTTTGTGCGATCGAAGATGATTTCAATAATGTAGAACAAGGCTACTACCACGATGCCGTGACTGATCATTTGAATCATGGCACCCTGCACACCCAGTTGGCTTAGGGTTAACGCTCCGGCAGAAATCAATCCTACGTGTGCAATGGAAGAGTAGGCGATAAGTCGCTTAAAATCTTTTTGAACGATAGCGATACAAGACGCGTAGATGATTCCGATTACTGAAATCACTACCGCGGTAAATCCCCAGGCTGAAACCCCCAAGGGTACTATGGGGATGAGCCAGCGGATCAATCCGTAAATACCCATCTTCAACATAATGCCCGATAGCAGCATAGTACCTTGCACCGGAGCTACCGTGTAGGTATCCGGTTGCCAGGTGTGAAAAGGAAACACCGGCATCTTAATGGCGAAGGCAACAAACATGGCCCAGAAAATCCAACTTTGTTCGTAGGCCGAAAGTGATCGGCCAGCCTCGTAGAGTGCCTGAATTTCGAACGTGTGATTTCCCGGAGTGTGAAAGTAGAGGTACACCAGCCCCACAAGCATAAACAAACTTCCGGCTAAGGTGTACACAAAAAACTTGAACGTTATCCGTCCACGGTTTTCACCGCCCCAGATCAGACAAATGAAGTAAATAGGAATCAGTGCTACTTCCCAGAAGAGGTAGAACAGGAGCCCGTCTGCCGCAGTAAAGACGCCAACTAACGCCATCTGCATCATCAATATCAGTCCGTAGAAGGTGGAGGGTTTGCTGTATTCGTGACGGAACGATGAAAGAATAATAAACGGAACCAGTAACGTAGTTAACAGCACGAGTAGCAGGCTGATGCCATCCATACCAACTGAAAAGCTCAAGCCCAGCGACTGCACCCACGGCACGTTGATAGCAAACTGCTGACTGGTTATGGTTTTATCAAAGTCGAAAGCAATGACCAACGATGCAGCAAATTCAATCAATGAAGCAGCGAATGCCCACACCTTTGCCTTGGCCGGCTTCAACACGAAGAGCAACAAGGCAATGAAGAGCGGAAAGAATATCAGAAAGACTGTTAACATACGTTTTTCGTTTGCCTGGCCTTCCGGCAGCAGGTGTTAGTTGTTGTTATCGAATAACGGCAAGGGTTAATATCACGACAATACCGATCACCATTACAAAGATGTAGTAGCCAATGCCACCACTTTGCAGCAGGCGTGCTACGTTGCTCAAGGGCACAACACTGTTGCCAATGGTGTTTACCAGTTTATCAATACCTGAACGTTCGATGATTTGATCAAACAATCCGGAAATCCAATACAAAGGTTTTACAATGATGAAATCATAAAGCTCATCAACATAGTATTTGTTTGAAAGCATGTTGGGTAGCGCGCCAAGCGGTTGATTATCTGCGGCAGGAACATGGTTTCTGCTTACATAGCGATGGTAAGCAATACCAATCAGCACCAGCGTAAAGAATACAACCGTGCCCATCAGTATAAATTCTGTTGCGTGACTTAAATGATGTGCTTCAATTAGTTCGGTGGAGGGTGCAAAGACGGGTGCCAAAAATCCACTTAACCAATGCGAGCCCCATAGTACTTCGGGCACTCCCATGAAACCACCAACAACCGAGAGGATGGCCAGCACAATCAAGGGGATGGTAATGCTCTTGGGTGATTCGTGTAGGTGCTCGATGGTATGATGATCGGCTCGTGGTTTTCCAAAGAAGGTAAGGAAGAGCAGGCGAAACATGTAGAACACCGTAAGCAACGAAGCCAGCACGGCAATGGCCCACACAATTTTATTATGTTTATTATGCTCAAAAGCGCTCGCCAGTATTTCATCTTTCGAGAAGAAACCGGCAAAGGGTGGTATTCCGGAAATGGCGAGCACACCAATCAGGAAGGTGATAAAGGTTATGGGCAAATATTTTTTCAGTCCACCCATGTTACGAATATCTTGTTCATGATGCATGGCATGAATAACACTGCCTGCCCCGAGGAATAGTAACGCCTTGAAGAAAGCATGCGTAGCCATGTGAAAGATGCCGGCTGTGAATGAACCTAGCCCGAGCGCCAGAAACATTAAGCCCAGTTGACTCACCGTTGAGTAAGCCAACACTTTTTTAATGTCGTTTTGTTTGAGAGCAATGGTGGCTGCGAAAAGTGCTGTAGCCAACCCAACAATCATGATGAGTTCTAACGCAATGGGTGATAAGGCATAAAGTACATTGTTGCGCGCTACCATATAAACACCGGCAGTTACCATGGTGGCCGCGTGGATCAACGCGGAGACCGGTGTGGGGCCTGCCATGGCATCGGGCAACCAGGTGTAGAGTGGCAACTGTGCACTCTTACCCATAGCACCAATAAAAAGTAAAATCGTAATCCATGTAATCGTGGAAGTATCAACGCTTGTTGCGTTTGGAAATACTTCACTGTATTGTATGCTGCCGAAGTGAACAAAGATCAGGATAACGCCCAGTAACATACCAAGGTCGCCAATGCGGTTCATGATAAAGGCCTTGTTGGCCGCATCGTTATACGCTTGATTTTTGAACCAGAAACCAATCAACAGGTACGAACATAATCCTACACCTTCCCAGCCGATGAACATCACCAGGTAGTTGGCACCCATCACCAGCAACAGCATGAAGAACACAAACAGGTTAAGGTAGGAGAAGAAGCGATTGAAACCTCCATCATCGTGCATGTAGCCGATGGAGTAAACATGAATGAGAAAACCCACCCCTGTAATAATCAACAGCATCAATGACGAAAGCGGATCGACCAGGAAGCTGAGCGATGCTGTAAAGTTGCCAACCGAAATCCAATCAAAGAGCGTAACACGGATGACTTGCTCGCCAGTTGTAATTCCCAGCAGGTGGGTAAACAGAATAATAGAAATGATAAACGATATCAGTACCGCGCCACAGGCAACCACTGATGTAACGCCATGCGACAACTGTTTTGATCGGAATGCAACAATCAAAAATCCCAGCAACGGGAAAAAAGGTACCAGGCTTGTGAGTAACGCGATACTTACCATTTTAAGCGATTCAGAATATTGATGTCAATTGTTTTGGTGTTGCGATACATCATCACCAGGATGGCGAGACCAACAGCAACTTCGGCTGCGGCTACGGCCATGATAAAGAATACAAATACTTGTCCGGCTGCATCATTCATGTAACTGGAAAAGGCTACCATCACCAGGTTAACCGCGTTAAGCATTAACTCGATGCACATGAAAATGATAATCGCATTTCTGCGATACAACACGCCCAGCACGCCAATGGAAAACAAAACGGCAGCGAGCCAGAGGTAATAGTGAATTGGTATAGTATTAATCATCGTGTTAGTTATTAACCTTTGATTCTTTTTCAGATTTCCCCAGCATAACAGCACCCACCATTGCGGCTAATAAGAGTATCGATGTGATTTCAAACGGCAGCAGGAAGTCACTGAACATTACCTTGCCGAGATTTTTCACCAGGCCGATGGTTGAATCGCTGTGTTCAGGGTATTTCAAATCGGTTATTCCCTTTAACGAGCCAATCAAAACAACCATAATAAGTCCGCCACAAATGGTGGCCGCAATTTTCAGGATAGTTTCTTTATGGAAAGCGGATTCCGTATTGAGGTTCAGCATCATGATTACATAGAGAAACAATACCATGATGGCCCCGGCATACACGATAACATGAACAGCCGCCAGAAATTCCGCGTTAAGCAGCACGTAAAAACCGGCTATGCAAAAGAAAGTAATGATAAGGTAAAGTACGCTGTACACCGGGTTCTTGGAGAACACTACCAGTAAAGCCGACAGGATGGCGACAAAGGCAAGAAAGAAAAAAACGTTTAGCTCCACGTGTTAAACAAGTTACCGGTTATGACTAAGTCTTTTGTTTTGTTTGAATTCCAGCACTGCCGGTGTTTGTCGTTTTGAGACATCAACACGGGCATCAGCATTTTCTACGAGTTTATCTTTACCATAAATAAAATCCTCACGTCCATAGTTGGTGGGCATAATGCGGTCGGTAAGGAAGATTGCTTCCTTGGGGCATGCTTCTTCGCACAAACCACAGAAGATGCAGCGCAGCATGTTGATCTCGTAGGTGGACGCATACTTTTCTTCGCGGTAGAGGTTTTCTTCACCCTTCTTCCGTTCAGCCGATGTCATTGTAATGGCTTCAGCCGGACACGCCACAGCACAAAGTCCGCAGGCGGTGCAACGTTCAGCTCCGTTGTCATCGCGCTTTAATACATGTTGACCGCGCCACACGGCACTTACTTCGCGCACCTTTTCGGGGTAGCGAATAGTAGCGCCTTTTCTAAAAAGATGTTTGATGGTAATGGCAATGCCACCCAATATTGCCGGCAGATACATTTTCTCCGCCAGGGTCATCTCTTTTTTTACAACTAGTTTCGATCGGTTTGTTAACATCGCTTCGCTGTATTCGTTTGTCGTTGTTCGTTACTTGTCTTTCGCTTCCGCACCGAGGGATCAAGCCCACGGATGCCGATCATTACTTACCAAAAAGAATCATCACAAATCCCGTAATGCCAATGTTTGCCACGGCTATCGGAATTAAAATCTTCCATCCTAAATTCATTAACTGATCGTAGCGGAAGCGCGGAATGGTCCAGCGAATCCACATGAAGAAGAAAATGAAGAAGGAAATTTTTGCGAATAAGGCCACTGTGCCCAGCATCGTAACCAGGTTATGATCCAGGCCAAGGTCATTCATGAACGGAAAGTTATAGCCACCGAAGTAAAGCGTGGAAATAACAGCCGATGAAATGAACATGTTAATGTATTCGGCAAAAAGGTAGAAGCCGAGTTTCATACTGCTGTACTCGGTGTGATAACCTCCTACCAGTTCGGTTTCGCATTCGGGTAAATCAAAAGGAGTGCGATTGCATTCTGCAAAAGCACAGATGATGAAGATCAAAAAACCTACCGGTTGATACACTACATTCCAGAAATTCCAGTCACCACCAACGCCACCGGCTTGTTGTGCTGTAATCTCACTGAGGCTTAGCGTTCCTGTCATAGTAATGAGTGCGATGATGGAGAGGCCCATCGCGATTTCATAGCTGATCATTTGTGCCGATGCACGAATGGCCCCCAGCAACGAGAACTTATTGTTGGAGGCCCAACCGCCAATCATAATTCCATAGACACCAATGGACACTACACCAAAAACATAAAGTATTCCGATGTTGAGGTCGGCAATTTGTAAGGAGTAGGTTTCGCTTCCAATCACCAGCGAATTTCCCCACGGTATAATCACACCCGCCATCAGGGCAGTCATCATCGCGATACAGGGGCCGAGTACGAACAGAAATTTATTGGAAACTACTGGGATGAATTCTTCTTTCATGATAAACTTCAAACCATCGGCTAATGGCTGGAGAATACCAAACGGACCCGCCCGATCCGGACCGATGCGATCCTGCAGGAAGGCCGCTACTTTGCGCTCTGCGTATGTTGAGTAAGCCGCAATAAAAAGCGTGATACCGAAAATGACAGCCGCAAGAATGAATTTATATAAGAAGAATGATGTCATCATGCCGGTGACTGATTGTGTTCTGGTAATTGTTTTCCTTTTTGGAATACGATCTGCCGATCAATTTCCTTTTTCAGTTTTTGTAAATCGACCTTTTCGTAATGGTTCTGCGAAATTACCGAGTTGCGTTCAATGTGTCGTGGCCCTTCGATAGTCCAATCGCTCATGTTTTTGTGATCGTAGCGGCATTCGTTGCAGATAAACTCTTTCACTTCACTGTACTGATCTTTGCGAGCGGATACGCGCAGTACTTCTTCTCCTTTGGTCCAGAGTACTACCTTACCGGAACACTTCGGACAATCGCGGTGAGCATCCAATGGTTTGGTGAACCACACACGACTTTTAAAACGAAATGTCTTATCCGTCAACGCGCCCACCGGACACACGTCAATCATGTTTCCGGAGAAATCATTGTCGACTGCTTTTTCAATGTACGTGCTGATCTCCGAAGCATCACCGCGGTTCAACACTCCGTGGCAGCGTTGTGGAGTAAGCTGATCGGCTACAAATGTACAGCGGTAACACAGGATGCAACGCGTCATGTGCAGCTTGATCTTGTCTCCGATATCAATCTTTTCAAATGTTCTGCGATCTTCTTCGTAACGTGTAGCAGAAGCACCGTGCTCGTAAGCCAGATTTTGTAAATCACACTCACCGGCCTGATCGCAGATGGGGCAATCCAGCGGGTGATTGATCAGCAGAAATTCAACAACACCTTTGCGCGCTTCAAGTACTTCAGGGGATGTGATGTTCTGTACTACCATGCCATCCATTACTGGCGTGCGGCAGGAAGCCACAAGCTTCGGCATCGGGCGTGGGTCTTTCGCAGAGCCTTGTGCTACTTTCACCAAACACACGCGGCACTTGCCTCCGGTATCCTTTAGCGAGGAATAATAGCACATTGCTGGAGGAACAACGTCACCACCGATTTGCCGCGCTGCGTTTAATATGGTCGTTCCGTCTGGAACTTCAATCTCTACACCGTCTATGGTTACTTTAGCCATCTTACTTTTATTGTTTTGGCCTCATCCCAAACCCTTCTCCAAAGGAGAAGGGTTTAATGTCCCTCTCCTTCGGAGAGGGATTTAGGGTGAGGCTTTAAGCCACAACTAAATTCTTTTCTGATCTGAAAGGTTCGATCTCGAAGTGCTTCGGATTCTTTACCTTTTCAGGATACTTCACGTGATATTCAAATTCTTCTCTGAAGTGACGGATTGCGCTGGCCACCGGCCATGCAGCGGCATCACCCAGCGGACAAATTGTATTTCCTTCAATCTTCTTGGCTACGTCAACCAACAGGTCGATGTCTTCCATGTGGCCGTGGCCGTGTTCAATGCGGTGAAGCACTTTCTCCATCCAGCCTGTACCTTCACGACACGGACTGCACTGCCCGCAAGACTCATGATGATAGAAGCGTTCGAAGGTCCAGAGGTTTCTTACAACACAAGCCGTTTCATCCATTACGATGAACCCACCTGATCCAAGCATAGTGCCTGTCGCAAAACCACCATCAGCTAATGATTCGTACGTCATCAAGCGCGCTTCGCCTTTGGCTGTCTTCAGCATCAGGTCTGCCGGAAGAATTGGAACGGAAGAACCGCCTGGTACACAGGCTTTGAATTGTCGTCCTTTCCAGATACCACCACAGTATTCATCAGAATAAATAAATTCTTCTACCGGAACGCCAAGCTCAATTTCATAGACACCAGGCTTGTTGATGTGACCACCCGCAGAGATCAGTTTAGTACCGGTGCTTTTTCCGATACCGATCTTTGCATATTCATCACCACCATTGTTTACAATTGGAACTACGGTAGCAATGGTCTCTACATTGTTTACCACGGTAGGGCAGCCGTACAAACCAGCTACAGCCGGGAAGGGAGGTTTCAATCGTGGATTACCACGCTTACCTTCCAGTGATTCCAGCAATGCTGTTTCTTCACCGCAGATATAGGCACCACCACCGGGCTGAACATAGAGTTCAAGCGAGTAGTCCGTGCCTAAAATGTTTTTTCCCAGAAAACCTTTTGCTTTAGCTTCTTCGATAGCGCGCTCAAGAATCGCGATGATGTACATGTACTCCCCGCGCACGTAGATGTAAGAAGTCTTAGTACCCAGCGCATAGCTGGAGGTGATCATCCCTTCAATGAGCAGGTGTGGAATCTTCTCCATGAGGTAGCGGTCTTTAAACGTACCGGGCTCACTCTCATCGGCATTGCACACCAGGTATCTGGGCTTGTCGGATTTGCGATCAAGGAAACTCCACTTCATGCCGGCCGGGAAACCCGCACCACCACGGCCGCGCAATCCCGACTTCTTCACTTCTTCGGTTACTTCATCGGGTGTCATCTTCTTCAAGGCTTTCTCTACCGATGCATAGCCACCGTGTTTACGGTAAACATCGAAAGTATTGATACCGGGAACGTTGATGTGCTCTAATAATAATTTCTTTCCCATGGCAGATCAGATTTCTTGTCGGTTTGATTTCAGGTAGCTGCTGCGCTTGTCTGAAGCACGCAGCTTATCCAGCATCGTATCTACTTTCTCGTTTGTCAGGTCTTCGTAATAGTCAGCGCCACACTGCAGCATCGGGGCAGTTCCGCATGAACCGAGACACTCCACGGTTTTCAATGTGAACATACCATCAGCAGTTGTCTCGCCATCCTTGATGCCTAATTTCTTTTCAAGGTGCTCAACGATATCATCTGCACCACGCAACCAGCAAGGACCCGTACGGCAAACTTCAATGAGGCACTTGCCTACGGGCTTCATGTTGTACATGGTGTAGAAGGTGGCTACCTCATATACTTCAATGGGCTTGATGTTTAGCAGCGAAGCAACATAGTTCATCGTATCTTCACTCAACCATCCGTCAAATTCAGTTTGTGCAAGGTGAAGCAACGGTAGAAGTGCAGACTTCTGCTTTCCTTCCGGGTAGCGGCTGATGATGCGCTGGGCCAGTGCAAGACTTTCTTCTGAAAACTTTATTTCGGTCATGTCAATCAGTTCGGATAATGCCTACGCGTCAAGCTCGCCCGCAATAACATTCATGCTACTCATGGTCAGAATAGCATCTGACAACATGGAGCCTTTAATCATTTCGGGATAAGCCTGATAGTATATAAAACAAGGTCGTCTAAAATGCAATCGGAATGGTGTACGTCCGCCATCACTGATCAGGTAGAAACCTAATTCTCCATTTCCACCCTCCACACAGTGATAAACTTCGCCTTTGGGAACATCGGTTTCGCCCATTACAATTTTAAATTGGTAGATGAGCGCTTCCATATTATTATACACCTCTTCTTTTGGAGGAAGATAAAACTCCGGAACATCTGCGTGGTAAGGACCGTCCGGAAGATTTTTGATGGCCTGCTTAATGATGCTGAGGCTTTGCCACATTTCTTCCTGGCGAACCATGAAGCGGTCGTACACATCGCCATTGGTTCCTACCGGAATGATGAAATCAAAATCTTCGTACGAGGAGTAAGGTTTGGCTACGCGAACGTCATAGTCTACACCAGCAGCACGCAGGTTTGGACCGGAGAAACTATAGTTGAGGGCGCGCTCTGCGGTTATACCACCAACCTTGATGGTGCGATCCATAAAAATACGGTTACGCTCCAGCAGGTTTTCAAATTCTTTTAAGATTACGGGAAACTCGGCAAGGAACTTATGGATCTTATCCCACGCTTTCGGAGAGAAGTCGCGCTCGAAGCCACCAATGCGACCGATGTTTGTGGTTAAGCGGGCGCCACAGATTTCTTCATAGATTTCATACACCAGTTCGCGTTGTTGAAACATGTACACAAAACCCGTGAGGGCTCCCGTATCCACACCGATAACGGCATTGCAAATAAGGTGATCGGTAATACGCGCCAGTTCCATGATGATAACCCGCAGGTATTGTACACGCTTGGGTATTTCAACGCCTAACAGTTTTTCAACCGTCATGTGCCAGCCGATATTGTTGATGGGGGCTGAGCAATAGTTAAGACGATCGGTAATCGGAGTGATTTGATTGTACGGTCTTCGCTCAGCCAGTTTTTCGAACGCGCGGTGAATGTAGCCAATGGTGGGTTCGGCAGATATGATAATCTCGCCATCCATTTTCAATACATTCTGAAAGATGCCGTGCGTAGCGGGATGTGTAGGCCCCAGGTTAAGCGTAGAGTATTGTTTCTCTTCGGGAAGTATTTGATCGATGGGAGATTCGTTCAGGTTCATGATCAGCGTTATCGTCCAAACATTGAGTCTTTCTTGTCTTCGCGGGTTTGATCTTCCAGCGGATATTCTTTTCTGAGCGGGAAGATGATCATCTCATCAACATTCAACACGCGCCTGAGATCAGGATGTCCTTCGAAGATTACACCAAAGAAATCGTAGGTCTCGCGCTCCAGCCAGTTGGCTCCGGCAAACACCGTTGTTAAGGTTTGAACCCGTGGATTTTCTACTGGTAAAAATACTTTGAGACGAATGCGTTCATTACTCATCAGGTTGTGGAGTTGATACATCACAGCAATCTGATTCTGATCGGGGTAGTGTATACCCGAAAGGGTGGTGAGGTATTGAAATTTTGTTTCCGGATGATCGTACAGGTGTTGAATGATGGTAACAATCTTTTCCGGTTTCAGGCTGATCGTTAGAAAATCGTACAGGGTTTCCACCTGAAGAATCTCATCTTCGAATCGTTCTTTTAAAATCTCAAGGGTTCTTTCTGAACTTGACATTCGTTGGTTTAGATAGTACGTGCAGACGTGTAATGCCTCGTCTGTTTATTCAATTCCATACTTGTTCAACATCGCCTTGTATTCGTTCGAATCTCTTCTGCGAAGGGATTCGGTTTCTACGAGGTGTTGAATTTTCATGATGCCGTCAATAATTTGTTCGGGGCGTGGCGGGCAGCCGGGCACGTACACATCCACCGGAATAATTCGGTCGATTCCCTGCAGTACGCTATAGGTGTCGAAGATTCCACCACTACAGGCACAGGCGCCAACGGAAATAACCCAGCGCGGCTCGGCCATTTGTTCGTACACCTGGCGTAATACCGGTCCCATCTTTTTGGCGATAGTACCCATTACCATGAGCAGGTCGGCTTGCCGGGGCGAAAAGCTAAGACGTTCAGAACCAAAGCGGGCCAGGTCGTAATGCGCACCCATGGTGGCCATAAATTCAATGCCGCAGCACGAGGTGGCAAAGGGCAATGGCCAGATGGAATTTTTGCGGGCCAGGCCAACAACCTTCTCCAGGCTGGTGGCAAAGAAGCCGGCACCTTCCAAGCCGTCTGGTCTTTCGGCCATGGCTATGCCTGATGCTGAATGGTTTGTTACTGTCTCCATGTGCAATTCTATTCTTCCCAGTTTAAGGCGCCCTTCTTTAGTAAATAGAAGAACCCTACTAATAACAGTCCGATAAACAAAATCATTTCTACAAAGCCCTCTGTTTTGAGTTCTTTGAAATTTACAGCCCACGGGTACATAAAGATCACTTCCACATCAAACAATACAAACAGAATGGCGACCAGAAAATACTTGATATTGAAGGGAATCCGTGCGTTGCCCACCGATTCAATACCACATTCAAAGGGGTCTAGTTTGGTCTTCGATTTGCGTTTCGGACCGAAAGCATGGGTTGCCACCATAGTAGTAGCGACAAAGCCCAGTGCGAGCACAAGCATGATAATAATGGAGAGGTATTCGGGCAGGCTGGCGTGGTTCATATCCTGAATTGAAAGCGCTAATTTCTGCTATTTTATGGTTTAAAGTCCATTTAAGATAAAGATAATATTTTGCACACGTTTGAGAATATTTTAGCAGCACAAACAGCTCTTGCCCTCGTAGTGAAGCACAGTGTTGCTTGACAAGAAGTATGATATGCACCTGTATTGATTGATAGTATAATGTTGTGGGAACCTTGCCCGATCCAATACAAAATAGCTTAACGAACAGGAAATTAGATCGAATCTAGTCTAACGGATTGTATTCATGGAGATGGATGAATTCCGGCAGATGATGTACAGGTTTCACCTGCCGGAATTTCAAAAAAATCTAGGCAAAAGCAAATCGTACCGTCAGCACAATAAAGAATAGAACCATAATCCACACAAACCATGTGCGGCTAAGAAAGTCTGTGAACTTTTTCATTGTTAATTACTTCTGATTTTTTGAGAATGAATAATGGATGAGATTTCCTGACAACAGGAAATAGCATGCCCCGACAGCCTTGTGGCGTAGGGCAAAATGAAAATGATCAGAAGGAGAACTCAGGGCGCGCTGGCCGTATTAAAGATGTAGAAGGGATTTCGTTCGTACGAACTTATGCTACACCATTCTAAACGTGAGGATAGCAGGTTGATCGATAGCGACAGGCACTCATCAAATGCCCAGTCAAAAGAAAATTTTACCTCGGAAGTATCACGCGGGCCGGAGGTTTCTGAAAGCAGACTTTGTGAAACAACAACCAGCTTATAGGTTAAGGGAGACTCCTTTTGTTTATAGGATGACGCCCCGCTCGAAGTCATCGTTAAAAACAGGCACAGCGCAACTCCACTGAGGTTTATTGCGCGATGGAAACGCCTGATTTTTTTGAATACTTTAACCATGACGGTGCAAAGGTAACGGAATCTTTACCAGAAGCTCAATTCTGTAAGAAATGACTAGAAATAGAATCAATACTACCGGGTAAGGGAGTAGCTGACGCCAAGTGCGAGGGTGTTGTACTTCGCTTTATCAGAAGAAGAGTCCTCACCCGAATAAATCGGACTTAAAAATTTGTTGGCAGAAAAATCGACCCCTATCCGTTTGGTAACAAGGTAGGTAGCCTGTACCGTAGCCGATGCCAGAAGTTCGGTATAGCCTTCACGCGAATCTACTTTTACATCGTGCGCCTGAAGGGTGCCGCCTTGGTATGAGGCTGTCATTTTATAGGTGGTGGCATTGAGCAGGTACGAGATTGTTGCACCACCCCGTACAATGAGTCGATCCTTAAAAAAAGTTGTGCCAGCCAGCAAAGGCGTTTGTAAGTAAAGGGTTGCGGTCTCACCGTTTTTATCGCTGGTAATAAGCATCGGTGCATCACGGTCACCACCCAAATCCTCGAACTTGATGCTGCCGATTGGCGCTCCAACAATAACCCCACCCGTAGGGAGTTCCATGTCAATGGTATTGGACTCAAGTGTTGTAATGGTCATGGATTGTTTGAACCGAAGATATGAAACTGACAATCCGGTTGTCAGAAAAAACTTCTTCGACAGGCCAACGTCCAGGCTGGCACCGGCATCAAACCCTGCGCGCTCCTTATACTGTTGACGGATGCTGGCTGTGGTGGTTTGCATGGATATAAACCCCACACTGGGTGGAATTTGGAGTTCCATTTCCTCTTTATGGGTAACATCCGGAATAATGGCATAGTTGGCGCCAGCTTTAAAGGTATAGCGTTTTATTTGAGCTTCACTTGCCACACCAATGAAAATAAAGACCAACAGTAACGATTTCTTCATAATGGATATATTTGCATGTTGAAGTTAAAACTATTTTCCAACATGACAACAGATCAATTGAAAGATTTGAAGGCTCGCGTTAGTGCCTTGAGGGGGTATCTTTGACTACGATCGTAAGATTGTAGAAGTAAAAGACGAGGAATTAATCACGCATCAGGCCGATTTCTGGAATAATCCCAAACAGGCTGAAGTTGTACTGAAGAACATACGCACCAAAAAGGTGTGGACGGATGCTTTTGATAAGGTTACCAAGCTAATGGACGACCTGGAGGTACTCAATGAATTTCACGAAGCAGGCGATGTGGGTGACGATGAGCTTGATCGTGATTACGAGAAAACCGCCAAAGCGGTAGAAGAGCTCGAATTCAAAAAGATGCTGAGCCGGGAGGAAGATCAGCTGAGTGCGGTTATTGAAATTAACCCCGGTGCTGGTGGAACCGAAAGCCAGGACTGGGCCGACATGCTTAACCGCATGTACATTATGTGGGGTGAGAAAAGCGATTACAAAGTTTCGCAGATCGACTATCAAAGTGGGGAAGTAGCAGGTATCAAATCAGCTACCCTTGAAATTGATGGCCCCTTTGCTTACGGGAAGTTGAAATCAGAAATAGGTGTTCACCGCCTGGTGCGCATTTCGCCATTCGATTCCAATCAGCGCAGGCATACTTCCTTCGCATCCATCTTTGTGTATCCTAAAGTAGACGACTCAATCCAGATTGAAATCAATCCGGCTGACATCGAATTGCACACCTCCCGTTCGGGCGGTGCCGGTGGCCAGAACGTAAACAAGGTGGAAACGAAAGTTCAGCTCACACACAAGCCAACAGGCATTGTGATTGTGTGCCAGGTAGAACGTTCACAACATGCTAACCGTGAACGCGCCATGCAGATGCTGAAATCGAAGTTATATCAGCTCGAAATGGAAAAGCGTCATGCCGAGCGCGACAAGATTGAAGCCGGCAAAATGAAAATTGATTTCGGTTCGCAGATCAGAAACTATGTGCTGCATCCCTACAAGCTGGTGAAAGATGCCCGTACCGGAGTAGAGCGACACGATGCACAAACTGTACTAGACGGAGACCTTGACGATTTTATCAAAGCATTTTTGTTAAGCGCCCAGGAGCAGCCGCAGCAGAATTAATTATTAATCTTTTGACGAGAAGGCAGTCAACAAAAACTTGTTGGCTGCCTTCTTTAGTTTACTCCGTTCGCAAGGTATCTACCGGGTTGGCTTTTGCAGCTTTCAGGATGGTGAGACTGGTGGTGATTATTCCGATGGCGAAAATTGTGAACGCACAGAGCAGGACCGGCACGGTTGAAACCGAAATGCGATGTGCGTAAATGGAAGCCAGCAACGCGTCTGTCAGGAAAAATCCTCCGACTGATCCGCCAACTGCCGCAATGACCAGGATGATGAGAAACTCACGGTTCAGCAGCAATACCACCTGGCTCACCGTGGCACCCAGAGCTTTGCGAATGCCAATCTCTTTGGTTCGCCTGGTAATGTTGAGCGAAGCCAACGAAAATATTCCAGAGGCAGAGAGCAATCCACCGAGTGCTGTCAGAAAGAGAAATATCTTTTTAAGGTTTCCGTTTACGGATTTGGTTTCAGCTAAAACAATATCTTCCTGAAATTGAATTTCAATAGGCTTGGTGGGAAACACTTTCTTCCAGGTTTCTTCAATGAAACTTTTCACGGCTGGAAGATCAATGGCTTCAGCCCGTACCTCCATCAATTTGTACGCAGTAGAGTCTGCTGTATAAAACAGGAAGGGCTCTGCTTCTTTCGACCGGAATAAATTATCCACATGGTTTTCGATTACACCCACAATGTGTCGTTTCTTTTCATGTACGGTAACCACTTTGTCGATTGGATCTTTCATGCCCACTTTGTCGAGGAAGGCCTGGTTCACAACAATAGCTTCTCTCTTATCTGTTGCATTTTCAAGGTTTGGAAACCTTCCTTCTTTTAGTTTCAGACCTACGGTTTTGAAATAATTCTTTCCAACACCCAGTAGTTGTGAGGTGTATTCACCGGTGTCAATCTGAATGGGATATTCGTATGTGCTGTATCCAATGTGATGATCGCTCAAGGATACTTCTTCGATCTTTGGATTTGAGGCAACAGCATTTTTAAGGATTTCAAATTCACTTTCACTTTGAATACGCACCGTAAGTATTTTTTCTTTGTCATAGCCTACGTTGATGGCCTCCTGAAATTTTGTATTCTGAATAAACACAACACCGGCAATCAATACCATAACCGATATTGCAAACTGCAACGCCACCAGCGTGCGCGTGAGGGCGTTCGTGCCTTTTACTTTTACCTGGCCTTTGAGTAGCGCAACCGGTTTGAACTTGCTGTTGAAGAGAGCAGGATAAACACCCGCCAGTAATGAAGCGAAGAAAACAAGAATGAGTAAGGTTACAAAGAGATTCAATCCGCTCAGGTCGCTCATCGTGTACGGTAACTCCCACATGGTAGTGAAGGCGGGTACCATCCACTGGGCAATGACTAATCCTACTAACAGCGAAAGGGTAATGGTAAGAATGGTCTCAAACAAAAACTGTGATACAATTTGCTGCCGCATGGCGCCAATGGCTTTTCGAATGCCCACTTCCTTGAGTCGCTTGGCTGTCATCGCGATGGAGGTGTTGGTTAAGTTGAAGCAGGCGATGAGGAGGATAAGACCAGCCATGACGGAGAACACAATTAAGGGTAGGGCATCCATGCGCATGTTGGCGTATCCCCAGCCAATGTCATCGCGGGTATGGTATGCCTTGAACGGTTCGAGGGTATACGACAAAACGTGCGAATCTTTTTTTGCTTCGTTTCGAATCGGTACGTATTTATCGAATTGCTTGCTGATGCTCGCGGCATTCTTCGCATCGGTAAGTTCGAAGTAGGTGGAAGGATCGCGCCAGTCGCCCCAGTTGTCAACGGCCAGGTGATGGATGTCTTGCAGGTTCTCAATACGCATCATGGCATTGAAGTAGAATGAATTGTTGAGGGGTACTTTTTTCAACACACCACCCACCATTACTTCAATTTCTACTTCATTCGGAAAATTAAGGACGAGTAATTTTCCAACGGCATCGTCATCACCAAAATACTTCCGGGCAAGTTCTTCGCTCAGAAAGATGCTGTATTTGTCTTTAAAGGATTTGTGATTACCCCTTAACAAGGGATAGTCGAACATATCGAAGAAGGTACTATCGGCAAAGGAGATGCCTTCCGAAAAAGCTTTGTCGCCATAGCGCATATAGCAGCCATCGCTCAGGTAACGGGTGTAGCGTTCAATGCCGGTCATTTCGGGCATGGCCAGTGGCGGCAGCGCCATCGGGGCATTATTGTTCTTGGTTTCCTTACCATCTTGTTGCTTCAGGTGCGTGTGCACCGTGAAGATGCGGGCAACTTTGTCTGCCTCATGGAAATTGTCAAATTCAAGGTTGTAGGCCAGAATGAGGTAGGCCGAAATGCAACAGGCCAGCGAAACGCCCAGCCCAAAGGTGTTGATGAGGATGTAGCTTTTGTTTTTGCGCAGACTGCGGAATGCTACCAGGATGTAGTTCTTGATCATGGTGGTACGTGGGTAAGGGTATGAATCTATGACGTTCAGCCCCGCTACTATGTTGCACAGCCATTCTATTTTAATTTCTTCCCGTACTTCCGTTTGAATTCTTTTTTGGAATTTTTTACATTCGATAACCATTCCCTGCCCCACCTGCTCCAATTCGAGCGCCAGCCCACCGGGAATCAAGTTGCTGTTGACTTCGTGCTGTTGGTAGCATGAAACTTGTAAACCTGAATCCTGACGATGTATGAAAAATAAAACACCCGCTAAAGAAGAAGGCCCCTTCAAACTCGACTATTCAAAACCAGAAGAGATTGGCTTAACCAATCAAAATACATTGCGCCAACTGGTTGGGGTGCTGGGTATGTTACTACCCATTTTATTGTGCGCCTTTTTGTTTATGGTGGCCGGCCACTGGCGACCTCTGCCTTCCATCAGCCACTATTACTTTACACGATCGAATGGTGTGTTCACCATCATTGTGAGTTTGCTGGCAATTTTTCTGATGGTGTACAAGGGAAAAGCGAAACTGGATTTTTATCTCTCGTTGATCGCAGGCGTGTTTGCCTTGTGCCTGCTGCTGTTTCCCACCGATAACCTGTCGGCTGTGTGCTGTAATGTAGATATGAAATATTCCGTTACGTTTCTGGAGGATGACAAGGCCCGGGTTATATTTCACTATGTGGCTTCCGGCATTTTCTTAGTGTGTTTGGCGTTCATGGCAATTTTCCTGTTTACCAAATCAAGCAAGGAACCAGCCCAGCGCGGCAAGATGAAAGTGGCGCGCAACCGCATTTACCGTACGTGCGGAGTGATCATGATCCTGGCGATTCTGGTGGTAGGTGCCGGTGGACTTCACATCATTCCCGAAGATTTTTATAATCAGTACAAACTTACCTTCTGGATGGAAGTAGTAGCGCTCGAAAGTTTTGGCTTTGCGTGGCTGGTGAAGGGAGAAATGTTGTTGAAGGATTGAGAGAATACATTGATTCACTATTTTTGAATTTAACGGACACTCAACAGATAGCATTATGTATAGAACAATCTTAACAACTTTGTTATTCACAATTATTTTCGCTAGCCGGGGATACTCATTTAATGAATGGGAAATGATTCAAACTGATACCGTCTACTCCTTGAAAGACGTTGACAATGAGCCCGAACCTGAAGGAGGTATTGAAGCCTTGTACTCGAAATGGAATTCACTCGGTACCTATCCCAAGGAAGCAAGGCGAAAAGGTATTGAAGGAAGAGTTCTTATTTCTTTCATCATTGATGAGGCTGGTCGAATGTCTGATGCTAAAGTTGAAGAGGGAATTGGTCATGGTTGCGATGAGGTTGCAGTTGAAGCACTATTGAAGACAGGTGTAAAGTGGATTCCGGCCATGAAGGATAATGTAAAAGTAAAAGTCAGGATGGTTGCTCCGTTTGTTTTTAGATTAAAGTAACAGAAGCCAGTACTTGCTAGAAATACTGAAAAGCTGAGATTTTAATTCTTATAAATTGCATCAACCTGTTTTCGTAGCGCCTGGTAAGCTGCGTTGCCCTGCTTCGAAAAATCTTCCCATCGGCATTCAATCACAATGTTTCCATGGTAACCGATTTTTTTTAATGCTGCAAAGTATGGCGTGAAATCATCACCATGAACACCGGGTGGTGTGCGGCCTTCTTTCTCGGCTACTTCACAGTACACTACGTATTTCTTTGTCTGTGTAATAATGTCGGGCGATTCATTTTCCTTTAGCATGTGATAAATGTCAATGCACATGCGGATGTTCGGGTGATCAACGGCTTTTACAATTTCCAGGTTTTCGCCTACGGTGTTAATGAAATTTACCTCGGTAATATTCAGGTTTTCAATGGCTATGGTAATGTTGTGTTTTGCTGCCAATCCACCGATTTTCTTTGCGATCGATACAAATTGATCCTTTGCTTTCGCCCGGTCAAAACCTTCTGGTATGCTTCGCGATGCACCACTTCCCCAGATAATCATTTTTAAGTTAGCGGCCTTTGCTCGCTGAAGTACCAGGTCGGCATAGGTTAGCACGGCTTGTTCATCCACCATCGGGCCAACTACTTTCAAATCACCTGGAATGAAAAGATTACAGGCAAACAACGGCACATGTAAATTCTTAAAGACTTCCAGGTTCCGCTGAAACTGCTGATCAGAAACATTTCGGGGCGAAAGTAATTTGGGCGTTGCCTCAACGAGGTAGTGGTATCCGAAGGCTTGAATCAAACTGTCGTTTTCCATAGCTTGAACCACACCAATTTGGGGAAACGAGACGTTCCGTTGACAAACTGCAGCGATGGTCATGAGCATAGAAAAGCAGGCAAGAAAAATGTGTTTCATGGAAAAGACTTTATGACGAAGATATTTCCGGGTGTTGTGCCACCTCATTAAATGTAGTAATATTATCGTGTTATGTTAGGACTCTATACACCCTTGTTAATTCTTCAGGCATTTTGTGTTTACCATGCCTATCAAAGTAATGCCGAGCAACGCTGGTATTGGTTGATCATTTTTTTTCCGGGAGTAGGTTGTCTGATTTACCTCTATCATCATTTTTATAGTCGGAGGAATATGGAAACGCTGGCACAAGGTGTGCAGCAGGTGGTGAACTCCAATTACAAGATCGAACGACTGGAAAAAGCCCTTCGTTTTGCCGACAATATAACCAACCAGATCAACCTGGCGGATGCTTACGTGGAGATAGGTCGCTATGCCGATGCGTTGGAACTTTATAATGCTTGCTTGTCGGGGTTTATGCGCGAAGATCCGGAGTTGAAGGGTAAGGTTTTGAATTGTCATTTTCGCCAGCAAGACTATGCGTCTGTTATTGTGTGGAGCAAGCAGCTTGAATCGGAAAAAACCTTTCGAAACTCCGAGGGCAGAATTGCCTATGCATGGGCCTTGCATCATGTTGGCAATTCAGCAGCGGCAGCAAACGTGTTTGAGGATATGAATAAATCGTTTACCAACTACAAACACCGGCTGGCGTATTGTCATTTTCTGATCGACACCAAAAAACCAGATGAACTCATAGCATTGTTAACCGAACTTTTAGAAGAATTCGAACACATGAAAGGTCCTGAACGCAGGCATCATCGTGATGTTATCCGCGCGGTGAAGGAGATATACGCCAATCAAAAGCCGGGCTAGGGTTTTCAACGAGAATGAACGAAACATCCTCATGTTCAATCCGGTATTTAACACTATTGCAGGGGGTGCAGATTCCAGGACTTGCTCTCTAAATACACTATCCGGTTTGGAATAGTAGTCAACACAGTTTGTCTTAGTTCGTTAGAAATCCTGTCTTGCCGGTATTTCACTGCCAGGTAAAGCAGAAAAGTTTCGGCAACATCTTCACGCGTTGGATAGTCGCGCGCATAGGTCGAAATAAAG
>Ga0315910_10000106_pt1 | contig 106568 bp, 80 predicted proteins | sample EdamamesoilMG_FD_204470 | JGI IMG/M metagenome (GOLD analysis project Ga0315910, IMG submission 204470) | Garden soil microbial communities collected in Santa Monica, California, United States - Edamame soil | ecosystem: Environmental > Terrestrial > Soil > Garden | place: USA: California...
ACCGGTGACGCGAACGTGATGATCCGTTCCTGGAACGAATCATCAGCACCGGTGACACGAGCGCGTTGCTTCGTTCCAGGAACGGAGCGTCAGGCGGGGCGGCTCTGCTGGTGGAGCCGCGCGACCCACTTGAGCAGGACGTCGCACTCGAGGTTCACTGCGTCGCCCGCTTTGCGCGTCGCGAGGTTCGTGAGCGCGCGCGTGTGCGGGACGATCGTGCAGGCGAAGCGCGCCGGCTCGAGCGCGGCGATGGTGAGCGAGATGCCGTCCACCGCGACGCAGCCCTTCTCCACCATCGCGGCCAGCAGTTCGCGCGGCGCCTCGACGACCAGCCATGCGTCGCCGTGGCGCTCGTCGAACGAGACGATCCGACCGGTGCCGTCGACGTGGCCCTGCACGAGGTGGCCGTCGATCCGGTCGTCGAGGCGCATCGCGCGCTCGTAGTTGACGCGGTCGCCGCGGCGGCGTTCGCCGAGGCCGGTCCTCCGCAGCGTCTCCCCCGCGAGGTCGAAGGCGACGACCGACTTCTCCCGCCCGACGACCGTCAGGCAGGCGCCGTCGATCGCGACGCTCTGCCCGGGGAGGAGCTCGGCCGCGATGGCCGGCAGCTCGACCGTGAGGCGCTTGCCCAGCCCGAACGGGGAGCAGTCGGACACGACGCCGCACCCCTCGACGATCCCGCGGAACATCGCGTCTCCCGACCGGACTTCCCTCCGCGGCGCGCCCGTCCCCGGGGACGCCGCCTTGACCGCTGGGCGCGGCATCCTAGACTCCTCGCCCTTTCCAGCCGAGACGACGAGGGTGCAGTGCGACCCTCGGCGACGCTCGGAGCAACGGGCCGTCCCGCTCGCGGGCCGGCGACTTGGGCGCACGTCTCGATCGGTTCGCGATGCACGTCCAGGTGATCACCCTCTTCCCGCGCCTCATCGACAGCTTCGCGGCGTTCGGCATGCCGCGGATCGCCGTCGAGAAGGGCGCGCTGACCGTGCAGGCCGTCGACTTGCGGGACTTCACGCACGACGTCCATCGCACGGTCGACGACCGGCCGTTCGGCGGCGGTCCGGGAATGGTGCTCCTGTGCGCTCCGATCGTCGACGCGGTCGAGGCGCTGGAACGGCAGCACGGGCCCGCCCACCGCGTGCTGTTGACGCCGCGCGGGCGGCGACTCGACCAGCGCAAGCTGAGAGAGCTCGCCCGCGAACCGCGGCTGCTCCTGCTGTGCGGGCATTACGAAGGGATCGACGAGCGGGTGCATCGCGTCATGTCGTGGGACGAGATCTCTCTGGGCGACTACGTCCTCTCCGGCGGGGAGCCGGCCGCGATGGCCGTCCTCGACGGCGTGGCGCGCCTCCTCCCCGGCGTCACCGGCCACCCCGCTTCGACCGTCGACGAATCGTTCGAGGACGACCTGCTCGAGGCGCCGCACTACACGCGGCCCCGCGAGTTCCGAGGAATGGCGGTGCCGGAGGTGCTCCTCTCCGGCGACCATGCGGCGATCGCGCGTTGGCGCCGCGAGCAAGCCTTGAAGACCACCCAGGAGCGGCGCGCCGACCTGCTGCAAGCGCGGGCAGCTCGGACACACGGGACGACGGAAGGGAAGCCATGGATCGAGTGAGCCACGCCACCGAGACGTACCGCAAGAAGGACCCGCCCGCGTTCGAGGTCGGCGACACGGTCGACGTCCACGTGCGCATCCAGGAAGGCGACAAGGAGCGCGTGCAGCTCTTCACGGGCATCGTGCTCTGCAAGAAGCGCACGGGCATCGCCGCGACCTTCACGGTGCGCCGCATCGTGCAGGGCGAGGGCGTCGAGCGCATCTTCCCGATCCACTCGCCGTTCGTGGCCGACGTGAAGGTGCGACGCCGCCACCACGTGCACCGCGCGAAGCTCTACTACCTGCGCGACCGTTCGGGCAAGTCGGCCCGCATGCGCGAGCGCATCGATCTCAAGGACGAGATGGTGCCCGGCGAGGCCGCGGCCCCGACGGCGACGACCCCGGTCGGCGCCGGCTCCTGATCGGTCCGGAGTCCCGAACCCACACCGGGGCGGGAGGCGGATCGTCGCCTCTCGCCCTGTTTCCGTCTCGCGGGATCGACACCGTCCATGGGTGAAAACCTCAGGCTCCGCACCTTCGTCGTCCTCGCGCTGACGGCGCTCAGCCTGTGGCTCGTCGGCAAGCCGCTGCTGGTCGACCACAAGTCGCCGATCACGCTCGGGCTCGACATCCAGGGCGGCGTCAGCCTCCGCTACGAGTTCGACAAGAACGACCTCCCGAAGGGCGTCGGCCTGAAGGAGACGGTCGACACGGCGGTCGAGATCTACGGCAACCGCCTCGACTCGCTCGGCATGAAGGAGATGTCGATCCGGTCGATCGGCGAGGACCAGGTCGAGGTCTCGGTCCCTGGCATCACGCTCGACGAGTCGGACTCGATCCAGAAGACGCTCGAGAGCCTCGGGCGCCTCGAGATGCGGCTGCGCGCCTACTCGGAGACGGGCGTCAATCCCGACAGCGAGCGCGAGCGGCTGATCGACGCGATCCACACGCGCAAGGCGGCGGGCGAGGAGATCACCGCCCGCACCGACTTCACCAACCTCACCGAGAGCGCGCGCGACGAGGGCAGCGGCGTCACCGTCCGCTGGGTCGCGAAGAACGAGAAGATGCTGCGCGACGAGGCGCTGCAGCACCACGCCGACCCGAAGGCGGTCAGCTGGGACACGCCCGACTCGTGGGTGCTGGTCCGCTTCGACCCGCGCGCCGGCCAGTACTTCACCGGCGAGCACGTCGAGGCGGTCTACGCCGAACTCGACGGCGAGAGCGGCAAGCAGGCGGTCGGCTTCACGATCAAGCCGGGCAAGCCGGCGCAGCAGTTCGCCGACTGGACCGACCGCAACACGAACCAGTGGATCGTCACGCTCCTCGACAACCAGGTGCAGTCGCTGGCCGTGATCCAGGGCCGGATCGAGGGGCGCGGCATCATCCGCGGCGGCGAGGACGGCTTCTCGCAGGACGAGATCCGCCGCCTCGTCTCGGTCATCAAGTCGGGCTCGCTGCAGACCAAGCCGATCCTGGCGCAGAAGTTCGTGCAGGGCCCGTCGCTGGGCGAGGACTCGATCCGCCGCGCGCTGATCGCGACGCTGATCTCGTTCATCCTGGTCGCCGGCTTCATGCTGACCTACTACCGGCTGAACGGCGTCGTCGCCGTCGCCGCGCTCTTCTGCAACCTGCTCCTGCTGCTGGCGTCGATGGCGTGGCTCAACGCCACGCTCACGCTGCCCGGCATCGCCGGCCTGATCCTCACCATCGGCATGGCCGTCGACGCGAACATCCTCATCTCGGAGCGCATCCGCGAGGAGCTCGACAAGGGCAAGACGATCCCGCAGGCGGTGCGCAACGGCTTCGAGCGCGCCTACGTGACGATCTTCGACTCGAACCTCACCACGTTCATCACCGGCTTCTTCCTCTACCAGTTCGGCACCGGGACGATCCGCGGCTTCGCCGTGTCGCTGATGATCGGCCTCGCGACGTCGATGCTGACCGGCGTCTACTTCGCGCGCACGATGTTCGAGTGGTTCCTCGCCCGCGGCCTCCAGAAGATGTCGATGCTGCGGATGATGTCGAACCCGAACCTCGGCTTCCTCAAGCACTCGAAGAAGTGCTACGCGATCTCGACCCTCGTCATCGTCGTCGGCTGCGGCCTCTTCTTCGCGCAGGACCAGAAGAAGTACGGGATGGACTTCACCGGCGGCTTCGAGGTGCAGGTCCAGCTGCGCGAGCCCACCACGCAGCAGGACGTGCTGGCCACCGTCAAGCAGCGCTTCCCGAATCCTGACGTCGTCTCGATCGGCAGCACCGACCAGAAGGCGACGCGCTTCCAGGTCAAGATCAAGCAGACCGACCTCGAGACGGCCGTCGCCGCGCCCGCCGGCTCGGCCGCGCCTGCCGACGACCAGCGGCGTCCCGAGGAGCGCTTCGCCGCCGACGTCGGCGCGCTCTTCGCCGGCCGGCTCGTCGACGACGGCATCCAGGAGCTGAAGCGCGAGCCCGCCGACGACCACGGCCGCGTCGCCTTCGGTTGCAAGCTGCGCTTCGAGGCGCCGGTCGCCCGCAGCGCGGTCGAGGCGGCGCTGGTCCGCCGCGGCATCGGGCAGGTGAAGCTCGAGGGCGCCGACAGCTCCGAGACGTTCACCCTCGCCGGCGTCTTCTCCGCCGATCCCGGCGGCGAGGAGCAGGCGCGCGGCCAGATCGCGGTGCGCCCGAAGGACGCCGCCGGCCGCGAGGTCCTGCTCTCCGACCCGATGCCGGCCAAGTCCTACATCGGCCCGCGCGCCGGCAAGGAGCTGCGCGACTCGGCGATCCGCGCGATGTTCATGTCGCTGGTGCTGATCGTCGTCTACGCGAAGCTGCGCTTCAGCCAGTTCCGCTACGGCTTCGCCGCCGTCGCCGCGCTGATCCACGACGTGCTCGTCACGCTCGGCGGCGTCGCGATCGCGCGCGCGCTGGGCCTCGACCTCGAGGTCGACCTCACCGTCGTCGCCGCGTTCCTGACGATCATCGGCTACTCGATCAACGACACGATCGTGATCTTCGACCGCATCCGCGAGAACCTGCCGCGCACCACGCTGCCGATCAACGACCTGATCGACCGCTCGGTGAACCAGACGCTGTCGCGGTCGATCCTCACCTCGCTGACCGTGCTGATCTCGGTCTCGATCCTCTTCGCCTTCAACGCCGGCCAGCACAACGCGCTCGAGGGCTTCGCGTTCGCGATGATCATCGGCGTCATCACCGGCTCGTACTCGACGATCTACATCGCGTCGCCGCTCATCGCGCACATCGAGGCGTGGTCGCTGCGGCGCAAGGGCAAGGGCGGCAGCGGCAGCGGCGGCGGCCGCGTGAGCCCGCCCCCCGCCCCCCAGCTGCAGGCGAGCTGACGAACGGCGCGTCCGGCCGGCCCGTTCGGGATCGGGCGGCCCTTCGCTAGAAGGGGGCGCGTGGCGGCTCCGGCGCTGGGCGAGCGTCGGGGCTTGGGGAGGGATCCATGCGCAAGCTGCTGCTGTTCGGCTTGCTCGGGGCGATCTTCGGCTCGGCGCTCCTGCTCGAGCACGTCTTCTCGCGCGGCAGCGAGCCGGAGAAGCGGCCGCCGAACAAGGCGGTGCTGCTGGTCGGTGGCGGCGCCCCGCGTCCCGTCGACGACGGCGCGGAACTCGACGGCGACGGGCTCCTGGTCATCGACGACGAGCCGGCCACGGTCGCCAACGCGAAGAACCGGAAGCGCGACGACGCCGACGCGCCGCGCCCGCGGCCGGAGGAGAGCGCACGCTCGCGGAAGGTCGCCTCGCGCGACACGCTCTGGACGATCGCCGCGGCCGAGCTCGGTTCGGGCGCGCGCTACAAGGAGCTCGCCGCGTGGAACGGCCTCGACGCCGACGCGCCGCTCAAGGTCGGCACGACGCTGCGGCTGGCGCCGCCCTCCGCGCCGGGCGCGACGCCGGCGAAGAAGGAACCCTCCGATCCGCCCGCGAAGGAGCGCCACGCGGCGGCCGACGCGCCGCGCACCCACAAGGTCGCGAAGGGCGAGACGCTCTCGAAGATCGCCGCGCGCTACCTCGGCGACGCGGGCCGCTGGCGCGAGATCCAGTCGCTCAACAAGATCGCCGATCCCGCCGCGGTCGCCGAGGGCAGCGTCCTCGAGATCCCCGAGAAGTAGCGCGCCGCGCGCCGCTCAGCGCGCGACGTAGGTCCCGCCGTGCTGGGCCGCCAGCTCGGCGAGGAACTCGCGCGACTGGTCCTTGCCGATCCCGATCGCGTGGATGCGGATCCGCATCGTGCGGTTCCAGTCGGCGACCTCGCGCACCAGCAGCTCGGGCGCCTGCACGCGGCCGGCGGTCGGCTGGCCGTCGCTGAGGAAGAAGAGCGTGTCGACCGGCGGCGCCGCGCCGGTGGTCCGCTTCGCCTGCACGTCGGCGAGCCGGAACGCCGCCCGCAGCGCGTCGTGCACGTTGGTCCCGTCCCCCACCGGCGCCGTGTCGATGAAGGCGAGCGCCGCGGCGCGGTGCGCCTCGTCGGCCGGGGCGAGCTGCGGGAAGGCGGCGCACGCGCGGCCCGCGTAGACGATCACGTCGAAGAGCGCGTCGGTCGGCAGCGACGCGAGCGCCTGCTTCAGGTGGCGGCGCGCGATCTCGAGCTTCGTCGTCGTCGTGTCGGTGCCGGCGTTCGCCGGCTGGCGCATGCTCCCCGACCGGTCGAGCACGAAGACGACACGCTTGCTGAAGGTGTCGACGCCGAAGAACTGCGTGCCGCCCTCCGGCGGCGACTCCGCCGCCGCCGCCGCCGCGGCGAGCTGCGCCTCGCGGTCGGAGGGGCGCGGCGCCGGCGGCATCACGAAGCTCCCCGCCACCGACGCCCACCACGTCCGCCACGCGGTGCCGTCGGCCGCGAGGCGCTGGCCCGTCAGCGAGCGCAGCGCCGCGCGCAGGTCGTCGCGCACGCGGCCGGTCGCGCCGTCGATCCGCTGGATCAGCAGCGGGATCGTGCTCGGCTGGTGGAAGCGGCGCAGCGCCTCGATCGCCTCCGCCTGCACGCGCCAGTCGCCGTCGTCGAGCAGCGGCAGGACCGCGGGCGTCGCGGCCGCCTCGCCGCGCCGGCCGAGCGCCACGACCGCCGCGACGCGCAGCTCGGTCGGCGTCGCCCGCTCGCGCAGGAGCCCCATCAGCGCGACCATCGCGCGCCCCGACCCGACGGGACCGAGCAGCTCGGCCAGCAGCGTCGCGGCGTCCTGCTCGCGCTCCTGCTCGAGGCGCGCGACGAGCTGCTTCGCGAGCTCGTCGGCGGCGTCTTGCAGGAGGCGCGCGGCCAGGACGTCGTAGCCGTCGCGGCAGACGGCGCGCAGCTGCCCCTCGCGCTGCTGCGTCGCCGCCTGCTCCGCGATCTCGCCGTCGAGCTTCTCGCGCTTCTCCTCGAGGCGCTTGCGCACGCTGGTGCTCGACGTGGCGCGCGCGTCGGCCAGCTGCTTCGCGACCTCCTCGCGCTCCGGCTCGAGCGCCGCGAGCTCGCGCGCGGCGAGCGCGACGCGGCGGTCGGCGCGCACGATCGCCTCGAAGAGGAGGAGTCCGTGGCGGCTGTGCGGCGCGGCGCGCATCTCGGCGACGACGCGCTGCGCCTCGCCGACGCGGCCCGCCGCGAGCCGTTCGCGCAGCCGCTGCGCCGCCATCGCGTCGAGCGGCGCCTCCTCGGCCGCGACGAACGCCGCCGCCGCGAGGAGCAGCAGCGCGAGGAGCGTCCGCGGGAAGCGCATGGCGCGCAGGTTGACAAGCTCCCGCGCGGAAGCAAGAACGCTCGCCCCCCATCCCCGCGGAGCACCCCTCGAATGGTCGACCAGGCGCGCATCGAGGCGGCGGTCCGCACCCTGCTCGAGGCGATCGGCGAGGACCCGGACCGGGACGGCCTGAAGCAGACGCCGTCGCGCGTCGCGCGCATGTACGCGGAGCTCTTCGCCGGCCTGCGCGAGGACCCGGCCGAGCATCTCAAGGCCGTCTTCGACGAGCACCACCACGAGGTGGTGCTGGTGCGCGACATCCCGTTCCACTCGATGTGCGAGCACCACCTGATGCCGTTCACCGGCCGCGCGCACATCGCCTACATCCCCGACGGGAAGATCCTCGGCATCTCGAAGCTCGGCCGCATCCTCGACGCCTTCGCGCGCCGGCCGCAGGTGCAGGAGCGCCTCACCAGCCAGGTCGCCGACTTCCTCGCCAACGGGCTGAACGCGAAGGCGGTGGCGGTCGTCGTCGAGGCGACCCACACCTGCATGACGGTGCGGGGCGTCCGCAAGCCGGGCAGCGCGGTCGTCACGTCGGCGCTGCGCGGTCTCTGCCTCAAGAACCCCGCGACGCGCGAGGAGATCATGAGCCTCATCCACGCGCCGCGGCGCGCCGAGTGAGGAGCGCGTCGGGGGCGGCGGCGCGCGCGGCGGCGGCCGGCGCGCGGCGCGAGTAGGATCTGCACGCGATGCTCGTCACGAAAGAGTTCACGTTCGACTCGGCCCACAACCTGCCGAACTACCACGGCAAGTGCGAGCGGCTGCACGGCCACACCTACCGGCTGCAGGTGACGATCTCGGCGCCGGTCGACGCGGCCACCGGCATGGCGCTCGACTTCGCGATCCTCGGCGACCTCGTCGAGAAGCAGGTCGTCGCGGTCCTCGACCATCGCTACCTGAACGAGCTGATCCCGGTCTCCTCGGCCGAGAACGTCGCGCTCTGGATCTGGAACAAGCTGAAGGACCAGCTCCCGCGCGCGAAGCTGGCCGAGATCAAGCTCTGGGAAACGCCGACGTCGTCGGTGACCCTGCGCGAAGAGTGAGCGCGATGGCGCGCGTCGTCGCCTCGCTGCTGGCGGCGCTGCTCGCGCTGCTGGCCGGTTGCAGCGGAGAGGACGGCGCCGCGGCGGCGAAGCCGGCGGAGGCTTCCGTCGGCGCCGCGCCGCGGCGGATCGTCTCGCTCGCGCCGAGCTGCACCGAGACGGTGGTCGCGCTCGGCGCCGCGCCGCGCCTCGTCGGCATCAGCGATTTCTGCCCGCCGCTGCCGGAGGGGTGCGACGCGAAGCGGATCGGCGGGCTGGTGAACCTGAACGTCGAGGCGCTGCTGGCGCTGCGGCCCGACCTCGTCCTCACCGTGCAGGACGCCGACGACCGCGCGCTGGCGAACGTGAGACGGCGCGGCATCGCGGTGCGCGCGGTCGATCCGCAGTCGCTCGACGCGCTGGTGGCGGAGGTGCGCAGCCTCGGCGCGCTGCTGGGCGTCGCGGAGCGCGGCGACGCGCTGGCCGCCTCGCTCGCGACGCGCCTCGCCACCGTGCGCGACCGCGTGGCGAAGCGCGCGACGCGGCCGCGCGTCTACGTCGAGGTCGACTTCCCGCAGTGGTGGACGATCGGGCGCAGGACCTTCGTCCACGAGGCGATCGCGGCGGCGGGCGGCGAGAACGTCTTCGGCGACGTGGAGCGCGCCTACTTCCCGACCAACGCGGAGGAGATCGTCGTGCGCGCGCCCGACGTGGTGCTGCTGCTCCATCCGGTCGAGGGGCCGCTCGACGGGCGGCGCGAGCTCGCGGCGCTGGCGGCGAAGGGCAAGGGGCGCGTGATCGCCGACCTCGAGCGCGACGACCTCCTCCACTCGAGCCCGCGACTCGTCGACGGGATCGAGCGCCTCTCCCTGCGGCTCGAGCAGCCATGAACCGCGGCGGCGCCGGCGGTTTCGCGTGGCTGGCGCTCGCGCTGCTGGCGGCGCTGGCGCTCGAGCTCTGCTGCGGTCCGGGCGGCTGGCCCGACGCGGAGCTGCTGGCCTACCGCCTCCCGCGCGCCGCGCTGGCGCTGCTCGTCGGGAGCGGGCTCGCGTGCACCGGCGCGGTGCTGCAGGCGCTGAGCGGCAATCCGCTCGCCGACCCCTTCGTCATCGGCGCGTCGAGCGGCGCGGCGGTGGGCGTCGTCGCGGCGCGCTGGCTCGGGATCCCGTTCACCTCGCCGTGGATCTTCGCCCTCTCGATCGCCGGCTCCTACCTCGCGATCGCGCTGGTGCTGCGCATCGCGCGCAGCGGCGCGCGGCTGCCGGTGCAGACGCTCTTGCTGGCCGGCGTGACGGTCAGCACGCTCGGGACGGCGGGCGTGCTCCTCTACTACAGCGTCCGCTCCGACGACGCGACGCGCACGATGCTCTTCCTGATGGGCGGCCTCGACGAGGGCGACTGGCGCTTCATCGCCAGCGCGGCGGCGTGCGTGGCGGCGGGCCTCGTCGCGGCGCAGCTCTCGGCGCGCGCGCTCGACGCCTTCGCGCTGGGCGAGGAGTCGGCGCGCCACCTCGGCGTCGACGTCGACCGCTTCAAGCTCGTCTTCTGCCTGCTGGCCGCGGCGCTGGTTGGCGTCGTCGTCGCGGCGGCGGGGCTGATCGGCTTCGTCGGGCTGATCGTGCCGCACGTCGCGCGCCGCCTCGTCGGCCACGGCCACCGCCGCCTCGTGCCGGCCGCGGCGCTGGCCGGCGCGACCTTCCTGCTGCTGTCGGACGCGATCGCGCGCAACGTGGTGCGCGGCCAGACGCTCTCGATCGGCGCGATCACGGCGCTCTGCGGCGGGCCGTTCTTCCTGCTGCTGCTGCGGCGCCGCGCGGGCGAGCGCGACCGGCTCGCCGACGAGGGGCCGCCGCGATGAGCGGCGCGACCGACGCGAACGCGCCGCTCGCCGAGCTCGAACGCGCGACCATCGGACGGCGCGGCCGCGCGCTGCTGCGCGACGTCGACCTCGCGGTGCGGCGCGGCGAATGGGTCGCGCTGCTCGGCGGCAACGGCGTCGGCAAGACCACGCTGCTCGCGACGCTCTTGGGCGACGAGGAGCCGCTGGCGGGCGCGGCGCGCCTCGCCGGCCGCGCGCCGTCGTCGCTGGCGCCGCGCGAGCGGGCGCGCCACGTCGCCGTGCTGCCCGAGGCGGAACCGTTCGCCTACGACTTCTCGGTCGCGGCGCTGCTCGAGCTCGGCCGCTACGCGCACGTCGGGCTGCTCGGCCGGCTCGGCGAAGCCGATCGCGCCGCGCTCGCGCGCGCGGTCGCGTGCACCGCGATCGAGCCGCTGCTCGCGCGCGGGATCCAGGAGCTCTCGGCGGGCGAGCGGCAGCGCGTCCTGCTGGCGCGCGCGCTGGCGCAAGAGCCGGCGCTGATGGTGCTCGACGAACCGACGGCGCACCTCGATCCGGGGCGGCAGCAGCAGTTGCTCGCGACGCTGCGCGTGGAGGTCGATCGCGGCGCGCTCGGCGTGCTGGCGGTGCTGCACGACCCCAACGTCGCCGGCCGCTTCGCCGACCGCCTGCTCCTGCTCGGCGGCGGCGGCGTGCTGGCCGCGGGCGCGCCGGCCGAGGTGCTGCGGCCCGAGCTGCTCGAGGCGGCCTACGGCGTCCCGTTCCGCGCGCTGCGCGCCGACGACGGCGGCCCGCCATGGGTCTTCGCCGCGGTCGCGCCGGTGGCCAAGCGGTAGGCAAGCCGAGGAGTCTTCGCCGCGCGGCCGCGGCCGTTGGAACGCTCGCGAACGGGCGTATGATCCCGCCCCTTCGTTGCCCAGGCGGACGCTGCGGGTTTCCCGGCGTCGCGCGTGGAATCTTCGGGGGCGGCGCCGGTTTTCCCGCGGCGACGCGCCCCACCGGGCCGTCCGGCGCCGCACGCGTCGCCCCCGCCCCGGCGGAGAGCGCTTTGCGTCGGGCTGCCCGTTTCGGCTCGGAGGACTTCACCAGCATGAGCTTGATCGACCACTACCAGGCGGTCCTGATCTTCCTGCTGGTCGGCGTCGCGATGGTCGTCACGCCGATGTTCGCGCTGGCGCTGGTGCGGCCGAAGAAGGAGCTCGCCGCGAAGGCGATCCCGTACGAGTGCGGGATGGATCCGGTCGGCGACGCGCACGTCTGCTTCGACCTGCGCTTCTACACCGACGCGCTGATCTTCGTCGTCTTCGACGTGGAAGCGGTCTTCATGTTTCCGTGGGCGAAGGTCTACCGCTCGTTCGTCGCCGAAGGGAACAGCGCCTTCGCGCTCGCCGAAGGGCTGGTCTTCGCGGGCATCCTGCTGCTCGGACTGATCTACGTCTGGGCGAAGGGCGACATCGACTGGGTCAAGACGCTCGGCGACCAGCGCGGCGTCGTGCGGCGCGAAGGCGTCGTGCCCGGCATGCCGACGCAGGTGGCCGATCTGCCCGAGCCCGAGCCGGAGCTCGAGCCGGCGCCCGTCGCGCGCGAGCCCGCCGCGGCGCACGCGTCCCACGCGTCGCATCACTGAAATCTCGGCGATCGAACGGAGCCGCGGATGGGACTCTTCGAACGCAGCCTTCCCGACGTCCACTTCCTCAAGCTGGCCGACGACCTGGTCAACTGGGGCCGCTCGTCGTCGCTCTGGCCGATGACCTTCGGCATCGCCTGCTGCGCCATCGAGATGATGGCCGTGGGCGCCAGCAAGTTCGACCTCGACCGCTTCGGCGCCGGCGCGTTCCGCGCGACGCCGCGCCAGGCCGACCTGATGATCGTGGCCGGCACGGTGAACGCGAAGATGGCGCACGTCGTCAAGCGCCTCTACGACCAGATGCCCGAGCCGAAGTACGTGATGGCGATGGGCGCCTGCACGGTCGGCGGCGGCCCCTACTGGAAGTACGGCTACAACGTCGTGAAGGGGATCGACAAGTTCGTCCCGGTCGACGTCCACGTGCCGGGCTGCCCGCCGCGCCCCGAGGCGATCATCGAGGGCATCCGCTTCCTGCAGCGCAAGATCATGGCGAAGCGCGTCCTGCGCGACGGCGCGGAGGCGAAGCCCGACTTCACCGGCATCTCGGTGTCGCCCGGCACCGTCGGGATCCTCGATCCGACCGTGCGCCCCACCTCGACCGTCTACGCGCCGCCGCCGCCGGTCGTCGCCGCCGTCCCGACCGGAGGCCACGCGTGACGACGGCCGAAGCGGTCGAGCAGCTGAAGAAGGACGGGTTCGGCGACGGCGTCGAGCTCTGGAAGGGGCCGAAGGACGAGACGATCGTCGTCGCGCGCGACCGCGCGAAGAAGCTCCTCGCCCACCTGCGCGACGGGCGCGCGTTCGCGTGCGACCTGCTCGTCATGGTGACGGGCACCCACATGACGGAGAAGAAGGACGCGAAGGGCGTCCTCGTGCGCGAGGCGGGCTTCGAGGTCGTATGGCACCTCCGCTCGGTCACGCAGCACCACCTCATCGCGGTGAAGTGCAAGCTCCCGCCCGACGATCCGCGCGTCGATTCGGTGAGTGACCTCTGGGCCGCCGCCGACTGGCACGAGCGCGAGACGTGGGACCTCGTGGGCATCCGCTTCACCGGCCACCCGAACCTGCGGCGCATCCTGCTGCCCGAAGGGTGGGAGGGCCATCCGCTGCGCAAGGACTACGCCTACCCCAAGGAGTTCCAGGGGATCAACCTCGAGGTCGACGCGCCGTGGCCCACTCCGTGAGCTCCACCGTGAGCAGCTCCTCCGCCGCGCCCGCGAAGACGCTCCTCCTGCCGGGCGAGCAGCGCCCGCCCGACGTGCACATCGACGTCCGCACGCAGGAGCTGCAGATCAACATGGGGCCGCAGCACCCCTCGACTCACGGCGTGCTGCGCGTCGCGATCTGGGTCGACGGCGAGATCGTCACGCGCGCCGAGCCCGACATCGGCTACCTCCACCGCTGCGCCGAGAAGATCGGCGAGTCGGTCTCCTGCATCCAGTACGTGCCGTACACCGACCGCTACGACTACCTCGCGGCGATGAACAACAACCTCGGCTACTGCCTCGCCGTCGAGAAGGTGGCCGAGGTCGAGGTGCCGGAGAAGGCGCAGTACATCCGCGTCGCGGCGGTCGAGCTGAACCGCATCGCGTCGCACCTGATGGCGGTCGGCACCTACGGGCTCGACCTCGGCGCGTTCACGCCGTTCTTCTACGCCTTCCGCGAGCGCGAGGAGATCCTGCGCCTCCTCGAGTGGATCTGCGGCGCGCGCCTCACCTACAACTTCATCCGCATCGGCGGCGTGATGCGCGACATGCCGGCCGGCTGGGTCGAGGACGTGCGCAAGTTCCTCGACGTCTTCGAGCAGCGGCTCGACGAGTTCAACGACCTGCTGACGCACAACCACATCTTCGTGGCGCGCACGGCCAACGTCGGCGTGATCAGCCCGGAGATGGCGCTGCAGTACGGCCTCACCGGCCCGAACCTGCGCGGCTCGGGCCTGCGCTACGACCTGCGGCGCGAGCAGCCCTACCTGATGTACGACCGCTTCACCTTCGACGTCCCGGTCGGCACCGGCATCAAGGGGACGGTCGGCGACTGCTGGGACCGCTACTGGGTCCGCATGCTCGAGATGAAGGAGAGCGCGCGCATCGTCCGGCAGGCGCTCGACCAGATGCCGGCGACGGGCGAGATCATGGCGAAGAACGTGCGCCACCTCGCCTTCAAGAGCAAGGCGGGCGAGGGCTACTTCGGGATCGAGAACCCGCGCGGCGAGCTCGGCTACTACGTGATCTCGGACGGCGGCGCGAACAGCTACCGCAGCCGCATCCGCGCGCCGAGCTTCTGCAATCTCTCGATCCTCGAGGCGATCCTGCCCGGGACGATGCTGGCCGACGCGGTGGCGATCATCGGCTCGATCGACATCGTGCTCGGCGAAGTCGACCGCTGAGCGCGGAGGGGAGCGAAGAGTGGACTCGCTGGTTCCTTGGCTGAAGGGCGCGTGGGCGTGGGCCACCGGCAGCGCCTTCGCGTTCTCGATGGTCCTCTCGGTCCTGGCCGTCGTCGCCTTCATCTCGGTGTGGGCGATGTTCGCGGTCTGGCTCGAGCGCAAGGCCTCCGCCGACTTCCAGGTGCGCATCGGCCCGAACCGGGTCGGCGGCCGCTTCGGCCTGCTGCAGACGCTGGCCGACGGGCTGAAGCTCGCCTTCAAGGAGGACCTGATCCCGAAGGACTCCGACCGGTTCCTCTTCGCGCTGGCGCCGGCGATCGCCTTCTGCGGCGCCTTCGCCGCCTTCGCCGCGCTCCCGTTCACGCCCGCGCTCAGCGCCGTCGACGTGAACCTCGGCGTCTTCTTCGTCGTCGCCGTGACCGCGATCGGCGTGATCGGCGTGCTGATGGCCGGCTGGTCGTCGAACAACAAGTGGTCGCTCTACGGCGCGATGCGCGAGGCGGCGCAGCTGGTCTCCTACGAGATCCCGAGCGCGCTGGCGCTGATGATCCCGGTGCTGGTCGCCGGCAGCTTCAACATGAAGGAGATCGTCGCCTTCCAGTGCCAGCCGACCGACGGCGCGCTCGACAACGAGAGCCTCGTCTACTGGTCGAGCAAGGGCTGGCTCGCGTTCTACAGCCCGTGGACCTTCATCGCGTTCGTCGTCTACTACATCGCGTCGCTGGCCGAGTGCAAACGCGCGCCGTTCGACCTGCCGGAAGCGGAGTCGGAGCTCGTCTCGGGCTTCCACACCGAGTACTCGGGGATGAGGTTCTCGTTCTTCTTCCTCGAAGAGTACGGAATGATGTTCGTCGTCTCGGCCGTCGCCGCGCTGGTCTTCCTCGGCGGATGGCAGCCGCTGCCGTGGATCAGCCTCAACATGGGCGGGCTCCTCGGCAACCTCGTCTTCCTCGGCGTCTTCCTCGCGAAGACGACCTTCCTGGTGTGGGTGCAGATCTGGCTGCGGTGGACGCTGCCGCGCCTGCGCGTCGATCAGGTGATGGTGATGGGATACAAGTACCTCATCCCCGTCTCCCTCTTCGCGCTGCTGATGATGGCCGCCTACGAGCATTGGGGGGTGCGCTACCTCCCGGGGCTCTTCTGATGCGGCCCGCCGCGACGGCTGCTGCGGGAGCGATCCGATGCTGAGCTACGTGCGCAACATCGTCGACACGGTGAAGACCACCGTGAAGGGGATGCAGGTCACGTTCAAGAACCTGCGTCGACCCGAGACGACGGTCTGCTACCCCGAGCAGCTGATGCCGCTGCCGAAGGGCTACCGCGGCATCCACACGCTCGACCAGGAAACGTGCATCTACTGTTTCCAGTGCGCGCGCATCTGCCCGGTCGAGTGCATCGAGATGAAGGCCGACCGCGTCGAGAAGAAGTTCCTCGCGTGGGAGCAGTTCTCGATCGACTACAACAAGTGCCTCTTCTGCAACCTGTGCATCGAGGTCTGCCCGAAGGACTGCATCCACATGGATCGCCGGGACGGCTCGGCGAAGTTCGCGCTGGTCACGGACGATCGCTCGACGCTGAACCTCGACGTGCTCACCTACATCGGGCTGTCGGAGGGCGACGAGAAGAACGTCGCGAAGATCGTCGCCGACCGCGCGGCCGGCATCACGACGCCCGCGGCACCGGCTGCTGGAGCGGCGGCGAAGCCGGCGGCACCCGCGGTTCCGCCCGCCGCCAAGCCCGCGACGCCCGCTGCGCCAACGGCTGCTGCTCCCGCGGCGCCCGCCGCTCCCGCTGCGCCCGCCGCGGCGAAGCCGGCGACGCCGCCGTCGCCGCCTCCCGCTCCGCCGAGCCCGCCGCCCGCCACGACCTGATCGCAACCACCCGCTCCGCCGCGCCGGCCCCGCCGACGCGGCGATCGCAGGAGCCCCTGCGTTGGAAAGTTTCAGCTTCTGGTTCTTCGGTGCCTGCACGCTGATCGGCGCGCTGCTGGTGGCGTTCGGCCCGCGGCTCGTCCACTCGGCGTTCGCGCTGGTGCTGGCGCTGATCGGAGTGGCCGGCCTCTACTGGGGGCTCGGCGCCGACTTCCTCGGCGGCGTGCAGCTGCTGGTCTACGTCGGCGGCATCACGATCCTCTTCATCTACGGGATCATGCTGACGCCGAAGGGGACGACGAAGTGGAGCGCCTCGTCGCTCCTCTTCCCCGGCCTGATCGCGGTGGTGCCGGTGGCCGTGATGCTCCACCTCGCGTGGACCGGCCTCGCGTCGGTCCTCCCCGCCGCCTCGACCGCGGAGCCGGCCGCGACGGCCGACACGATCGGCCGCGCGTTCCTCACGCGCGACCAGTACCTCGTCCCGTTCGAGCTCGCCTCGCTGGTGCTGCTGTCGGCGCTGGTCGGCTCGGTGTACCTCGCCCGCCGCAAGAAGGAGAGCTGACGTGGACCACACCGCGGGCTGCGTCTTCCTCGGCGCGGCGATGTTCGTGCTCGGCGTCTTCACGATGGTGACGCGCCGCAACGCGATCTACGTGCTGATGGGCGCCGAGCTGATCCTGAACGCGGCGGCGCTGAACTTCGTCGCGTTCGCGCGCCACCTGGGCAACCGGCTCGACGGCCAGATGTTCGCGATCTTCATCGTCATCCTGGCGGCCGCGGAGGCCGCGGTGGCGCTCGGGATCGTGCTGCAGATCCACCACCACTTCCCGACCATCGACGTCAGCAAGGCTGACCGGCTCGGCGACTGAGGGGGAGCTCGGAACGAGGATGGACTTCTTCCAAGACGCAACCCCCGGCGGGTACGCGCTGGCGATCCTCCTGCTGCCCTTGGCAGGGTTTCTCTGGAACGCGTGCACCTACCGGTCGGAGTTCACGCGCAAGCACGGCCACATGGTGCCGCTGGCCACGATCGGCGCCGCGCTCTTCTGCGCGATCGTGATCTTCAAGCACTCCGTGTTCGACGCCGAGCCGGCGGGCGAGCACGGAGCCGCGGCCCACGCGGCCGCCTCGCACGAACCCGCGGCGCACGAAGACGCGGCCGCGGAAGGCCACGAGGGCGCCGGCGCGCCCGGCTCGCTGGCCGACCCGCGCTGGCGCTGGTCGAGCAAGGACCACGGCGACTACTACCGCATCATCGACACCGGCCCGCTGCGCATCGACGCCGGCATCACGATCGACCACCTCACCGCGACGATGCTGCTGGTCGTCACGATCGTCGCCTTCCTGGTCCACCTCTACTCGTCGTCCTACATGCACGGCGACCCGCGCTTCAGCCGCTTCTTCGCCTTCCTGCAGCTCTTCAGCTTCTCGATGCTCGGCCTGATCCTCACCGACAACCTGCTGCTGCTCTTCTGCTTCTGGGAGCTGGTCGGCGTCTGCAGCTACTTCCTGATCGGCTTCTGGTTCGAGAAGGACGAGCCGCCGAAGGCCTCGATGAAGGCCTTCATGACCAACCGCTTCGGCGACGTCGGCTTCCTGATCGGGATCCTGCTGGTCTTCCGCCTCTTCGGGACGCTCGACCTCGCGACGCTCTACGCGAAGCTGCAGGCGGTGGCCGAGGGCAGCGCGTCGATCCCGCCGCTCTTCGGCTGGGAGGCGGGCACGCTGCTGACGGTCGCCGGGCTCTGCCTCTTCATGGGGCCGATGGCGAAGTCGGCGCAGGTGCCGATGCACGTCTGGCTCCCCGACGCGATGGCCGGCCCGACGCCGGTCTCGGCGCTGATCCACGCGGCGACCATGGTCGCGGCCGGCGTCTACATGGTCGGCCGGATCTACTTCTTCTTCACGCCGGCGGTGCTGGGCTTCATCGCGGTCATCGGGACGATCACCGCGCTGGTCGCGGCGACCATCGGCCTGGTCCACGACAACATCAAGAAGGTGCTGGCCTACTCCACCTGCAGCCAGCTCGGCTACATGATGCTGTCGCTCGGCGTGGGCGGCTATTCGGCCGGCCTCTTCCACCTCTACACGCACGCGTTCTTCAAGGCGTGCCTCTTCCTCGGCGCCGGCTCGGTCATCCACTCGGTCCACACCGAGGACATGCGCGAGATGGGCGGGCTCAAGTCGAAGATGCCCGTCACCTACAAGACGATGCTCCTCGCGACGCTCGCGCTGGCCGGCATCCCCGGGCTCAGCGGCGCGTTCAGCAAGGAGATGATCGTCGAGCACGCGCTGATGTGGGGCTGGTCGCACGGCGCGGCGGCGATGCTGCCCGCGCTCATCGCGATCGGCGGCGGCGGGCTCACGTTCTTCTACATGATGCGGCTGATCTACCTGACCTTCTACGGCACGCCGCGCGACCACCACAAGTTCGACCACGCGCACGAGTCGCCGGCGCCGATGACGATCCCGCTGATCGTGCTCGCGTTCCTCTCGGTCTTCTCGGTCGGCTGGCCGATCCCGTTCCTCGGCGGCAAGAAGCTGCCCGAGCTGCTCGCGCCGCCGCCCGCGCTGGCGTCGATCGCCACCGGCCACGCGCCGCACGAGGGGCACGGCGGCTTCCTGCTGGCGTTCGCGGTGCTGCTGGTCTCGATCGGCGTGCTGGTCGTCGCCTACCGCTTCTACCAGCGCACCTACAAGCAGCGCGCGCCGGGACCCGAGGCGTGGGTCGCGCGGCTGCGGCCGCTCCACACGACGGTGCGGCGCCTCTACTACGTGGACGAGATCTACGAGGCGACGATCGTCCGCTTCGCCGGCGCCGCCGCGCGCGTGCTGGCGGTCGTCGACCAGAAGGGCATCGACGCGGTCGTGAACGGCGTCGGCGCCGTGACCCAGGTCCTGGCGAAGGCTGGCGCCGCGTTCGACCGCGTGGTCGTCGACGGTCTCGTCAACGTCTGGGCGACGGTCAGCCAGGGGCTGGGCGGGAAGTTGCGCCGCCTCCAGACCGGCAACCTGCAGGACTACCTCGCCTTCGCCGTCGGCGGCATGGCCCTCGTGACCCTGTTCTTCCTCTTCCTGGCCTGACGGCGGGTCCCTGACCCACCGCCTTCCACGGGAACCATCGACTCATGATCTCGACGATCGACTCCTCCCACCTGCTGAGCTGGATCACCCTCTCGCCGCTGCTCGGCATGGTGGCGATCCTCTTCACGCCGCGCGACAAGAGCGACGTGATCAAGACGCTCGCCGCCGCCTTCACCGGCATCCCGCTGGTGCTGGCCGGCTGGCTCTACTTCAAGTTCGACCAGTCGCAGGCCGGCTACCAGTTCTTCGAGGACTTCGGCTGGGTCGAGGCCTTCAACATCCGCTACACGGTGGGCGTCGACGGCCTCTCCGCGCCGCTGGTGCTGCTGACGTCGCTGCTGATGTTCTTCGCGGTCTTCTCGTCGTGGAACGTCGAGAAGGGCGTGAAGGGCTACTTCATGCTGCTGCTGCTGCTCGAGGTCGGCATCAACGGCGTCTTCGTCAGCCTCGACTTCTTCCTCTTCTACGTCTACTGGGAGCTGATGCTCCTCCCGATGTACTTCCTGATCGGGATCTGGGGCGGGCCGCGCCGCGAGTACGCCGCGATCAAGTTCTTCCTCTACACGCTGGCCGGCTCGGTGCTGATGCTGGTCGCGCTGATCGCGATGTACCTCCACTCGGGCGCGACGACCGCCGAGCGCACGTTCAGCCTGATCGAGCTGGCGAAGCGCGGCCAGGCCGGCCTCTTCGACAGCGGGCCGGTGCTGCTCGGCATGGACTTCCGCAACTGGCTCTTCCTCTTCCTGTTCATCGGCTTCGCCATCAAGATCCCCGTCTTCCCGTTCCACACCTGGCTGCCCGACGCGCACGTCGAGGCGCCGACCGCGATCTCGGTCGTGCTGGCCGGCATCCTGCTGAAGCTCGGCGGCTACGGGCTGATGCGCGTCAACATGACCGTGCTGCCCGGCACGCTGTGGTCCGGCGGCGCGCCGACCGCGTGGGCGACCGCGCTCGCCACGCTCGGGATGATCAACTGCGTCTACGGCGCGTTCGTCGCGATGGCGCAGACCGACTTCAAGAAGCTGGTCGCCTACTCGTCGGTGGCGCACATGGGCTTCGTGCTGCTCGGCCTCGCCGCGATGAACCCGAACGGGATCACCGGCGCCAACCTCCAGCTCGTCAACCACGGCACCAGCTCGGCGATGCTCTTCCTCCTGGTGGGCGTCATCTACGACCGCGCCCACCACCGCGAGATCGCGAAGTTCGGCGGCCTGGCGAGCCACATGCCGATGTACGCGAGCCTCGCCTTCCTCGGGATCTTCACCTCGCTCGGGCTGCCCGGCCTCGCCGGCTTCTGGGGCGAGGCGCTCTCGCTCATCGGCTGCTACGAGCGCTTCCCGAAGATCACGATCGTCTCGACCGTCGGCCTGATCGTGACCGCCGCCTTCTTCCTGATGACGATCCGCAAGGTCTTCTTCGGCCCGAAGAAGGAGCAGTACTCCGGCTACGCCGACCTCTCGCTGCGCGAGTGGGCGTGCCTCACGCCGTTCGGCCTCTTCTGCATCGTGCTGGGCGTCGCGCCGTTCCTGCTGACCGACTGGATCGGGCCGTCGGTCCACGCGCTGGCCAACCTCTTCGGCAAGAGCTGAGCGCGGCCGCGCCGACCCCCGATCCACCGACTCGAGCACGCCGGAGCCGACCTTGAACCTGAACGACTACCTGGAAGACCTCTCGCGCATCTGGCCGGAGATCGTCCTCTCGGTCACGGCGCTCCTCGCCCTCGCCTGCGACCTGCTGCAGAAGGGCCGCGACACGCGCGTGACGGGCTGGGTGACCGCGCTCGGCGTCCTCTTCGCGCTGGGCTGGATCTGCCGCGACTTCGGCCGCGCCGACGGCACGCACGTCTTAGGGATGATGGTGCACGACCGCTTCGCGATGTTCTTCAAGCTGCTGATCGCGGCCGGGCTGCTGGTCGTCACGCTGCTGTCGATCTTCTTCCGCGGCTTCCAGCGCGACGGGATCGGCGAGTACTACTCGGTCCTCGCGGTCGCCGGCGTCGGCGCCTTCTTCCTCGTCTCGACCGACAACCTGCTGCTGCTCTTCCTCGCGCTGGAGACGCTGTCGATCAGCTCCTACGCGCTGGCCGGCTTCCTCAAGCGCGACGTGCGCTCGTCGGAGGCGGCGCTCAAGTACCTCGTCTTCGGCGTCCTCTCGACCGGCGCGATGCTCTACGGCTTCTCGCTCCTCTACGGCTACGCCGGCAGCCTCCACCTGCCGACCATCGCCGCGACGATCCGCACCCACCTCCACGTCGGCGACCACGGCCTCTCGCCGGCCGGCATCGGCTGCGGCATCGCGGTCGTCCTCTGCCTCGCGGGCTTCGGCTACAAGGTCGCGGCCTTCCCGTTCCATTTCTGGAGCCCCGACGTCTACGAGGGCGCGCCGACGCCCGTCACGACGTTCCTCGCGGTCGTCTCGAAGATCGCGAGCTTCGGGATGATCCTCCGCTTCTTCGGCGGAGTGCCGCACGAAGGCGAGGGGGCGATGCCGCTCGCCTCGGTGCTGGCGGCCGTCGCCGCCTGCTCGATGACCTTCGGCAATCTCGCGGCGATGGTGCAGCAGAACGCGAAGCGCCTGCTCGCCTACTCGTCGATCGCCCACTCGGGCTACCTGCTGGCGGGCGTCGCCGCGCTGGTGGCGCCGGGCGTCGCGGACGCGGCCGGCGGCCACGCCGCGGCGACCGACGGGATCTCCGGCGGGCAGGCGGTCGTCTACTACGCCGCCGCCTACCTGCTGATGAACCTCGGCGCGTTCGCGGTCGTCGTCTACCTCTCGAACCGCTTCGGCACCGAGGCGATCCCGGCGTGGAAGGGGCTCGGCTGGAAGGCGCCCATCGCGAGCGGCGCGCTGATCCTCTTCCTGCTCTCGCTCACCGGCATCCCGCCGACCGTCGGCTTCATCGGCAAGTGGTACCTGCTCCAGCCGATCTGGGCGAAGGGGTTCCACTGGCTCGCCGTCGTGCTGGTCCTCAACTCGGTCGTCTCGCTCTTCTATTACTTCCGCATGGCGAAGAGCCTCTTCCTCGCCGACGAGTCGACGGCGATGGCGAGCGCGCGCAAGCACGCGTCGGGCGCCGAGCTGACCGTCGTCGCCGTCGCGCTGGCGATCGGCACGGTCTGGTTCGGCGTCTCGCTCCAGTGGCTCTCCGACCTGGTGATGTCGATCCGCGTCTGAGCGCGACGACCGCAGGAATCTGAGGGAACACCCCCGGCCACGCGCGCCGCTCCGGGCGCCGCCGCGCCGACTCCTCCCGCGCCCGCCGGCGACGGCTACGATCCCGCGCCGTCGCGTACCCCCCACGGCCTGCACCGGAGTCTTCGATGGTGTCGTCCCGTCGGCGGCGTTCCAGCCGCTTCGTCGCGCTCTCGCTCGCCGCCTCGCTCGCCGCGCCGCTCGCGCAAGACGCGCGCGCCCAGACGCTGCAGCCCGGCTTCACGCTCGAGGAGATCGGCATCGGCTGGGACCGGCCGACCTGCATCGTCTTCGCCGACGCGGCCAACATGCTCGTCGCCGAGAAGGGCGGCATGGTCTGGAACGTGCGCAACGGCGTGAAGCGCCTCGCGCCGGTCCTCGACCTGCGCGCCGAGGTCCTCGACAACGGCGACCGCGGGCTGCTGACGATCCAGGTCGATCCCGAGTGGAGCGAGAACGGCTACCTCTACCTCGGCTACATCGTCGACCCGAACGGCGACAACAACGAGGCCGAGCAGGAGTCGTTCGGCCGCATCACGCGCTACACGCTCGCCAAGGACGCCGGCGGCGACCTCGTCGCCGATCCCGCGTCGCGCAAGATCCTGATCGGCCCGTCGTGGACGTCGGGCATCCCGTCGCTCCACTACTCGCACTCGATCGGCGACATGCGCTTCGCCGCCGACGGCAGCCTCTTCATCACGACGGGCGACGGCGCCCACTACGACGTCACGGACGCCGGCGGCTTCGACCCCAACGGCTTCGGCACCGGCAAGTTCGACGCGTCGGAGGACATCGGCGCGTTCCGCTCGCAGTCGCTCACGTCGCTGGCGGGCAAGGTGCTGCGCGTCGACCCGTCCAACGGCACGGGGCTGGCCAGCAACCCCTACTGGACCGGCAACCCGTGGGCGAACCAGTCGCGCGTCTGGGCGACCGGGCTGCGCAACCCGTTCCGCTTCTGCCTGCGGCCCGGAACCGGCATGCCGGAGCGGCTCTACATCGGCGACGTCGGCTGGAACACGTTCGAGGAGATCAACCACGCCGCGCGCCTGGCCGAGAACTTCGGCTGGCCCTGCTACGAGGGGCCGCGCGTCGAGTCGAGCTACGACAACGCCGACCCGATCTCCGCGTGCAACGACCCGACCGTCTTCACCAAGCCGCTGTGGGGCATCCACCACAGCGTGCCGGGCAACCCCGGCTTCACGATGCAGTGCGTCGCCGGCATGCAGGTCTACGGCGGCACCGACTACCCGCAGAAGTACCAGGGGCGCCTCTTCTTCTGCGAGTACTCCTCCAACTTCATCCGCACCGTCCGCTTCGTGAACGGGCAGCCGACCGAGGTCGAGCTCTTCGCCAGCGTCATCGGCAACCCGGTCGACCTGATCGCGCATCCGGAGAACGGCGACCTCGTCTACATCGGGATCGGCCTCAACCTGATCCGCCGCATCCGCTACACCAACGCCGACGGCCCCCCCGAGATCGTCGCCACCGCGACGCCCTACTTCGGGCCGTCGCCGCTGACCGTCACGCTCGACGCCAGCGCCACCACCGATCCCGAGGGGCAGCCGCTCTCCTTCGCGTGGGACTTCGGCGACGGCACGACCGGCACCAACGCGGTCGAGACGCACGTCTACCCGAACGGCGTCGACTACACCGCGAAGCTCGTCGTGACCGACGCCGCGGGCCAGACCGACACGTGGACCCGCAAGATCTCGGTCGACAACACGCCGCCGACGGCGCCGGTGGTCACGTCGCCGCCGACGCCCGCGTACTTCACCGACGGCCAGGCGATCAACTTCGCCTGCACCGCGACCGACGCCGAGGACAACGCGGCCGGCTTCCCGGTCGCGGTCGAGTGGAAGCTCGACCTCGTCCATGACCACCACGTCCACCCGGCGTGGCACGTCTTCACCGGCGCGACGACGTCGTGGACCGCGGAGAGCGAGGGCGAGGGGACCTACTGGCACGTGACCGTGACCGCGACCGACAGCCGCGGCCTCAAGGCGCAGTCGCAGTTCGACCTCTTCGACCTCTCCGCCGAGCCGCACGCCCACCTGCTGTCGGTCAGCGACGTCGCGCCGCGCGTCGGCGTCGCGATCGAGGCGCGCGCCCACGTCCATTACGCGGGCATGGGCCCGACCGAGCTCCGCTTCGACTGGGGCGACGGCACGCGCACCGTCTTCCAGCCGTCGCACCTCCAGGACCGCAACCCGAGCCACCTCTACGCGGCGCCCGGCCTCTACACGCTGCGCGTCTCGGCCGGCGACGACCCCGCCCACGAGCCGGTCACGCAGGTGATCCAGGTGCGGCCGCTCCATCCGGGCGTCGCGATCTTCGCGCCGGTCGGCGCCGGCAAGTGGATCGGCGAGGACGAGCAGTGGTCGATCGCGAGCGAGCTGGCGACGGGGCTGCGCTCGGTCGGCTTCGAGGCGGAGATCTTCAGCTACGGCAGCCAGGACGGGCTCGCGACCTGGATGGGCCGCTACCAGAACGACGCGATCCGCGACTACGTCGTCGTCCTCGACCTCGGCGCCGAGGCGCTCTACGCGGGCCAGGACGACGGCTCGCTGGCGGAGGACTGGATCGAGCACGGCAACGGCCTGCTCTGGACCGGCTACGCCCCCTTCGCGTGGTACCTCAACCGCGAAGGCAAGCTCTCCAACGCGGGCGCCGGCGACTTCGCGGCCGACGAGGTGCTCGACGCGGCGATCGGCGGCGTCTGCAACGGCGTCGGCGCGATGCAGTTGCTCCCGCCCGCCGTCGACCTCCCCGACCTCGCCGCCTTCTCGGCGACCCGCGCGGCGGTGATCGCCAACCTCGGCGCCGGCTGGAACGAGGAAGTCGTCTACGCCGACGACGGCTCCACCGGCCCCGGCCGCTGCAGCGACGCGGCGGTCTTCCGCAACGCGGCGGGCGGCGAGTACGCGCAGTTCCTCTGCCTGAACAACGACAACCTGCCGCGCGACGGCGTGCTGCTCGACTTCCTGCTGACCCACCTCTTCGCGGGCCGGCCGGCCGGCCCGAACGGCTTCGACCTGCAGCACCCGTTCTTCGACGCGACCGACGTGAAGCCGCTGCAGGTGCTCTTCGACTGGGAGGACGACGGCAGCGCGACGAGCTGGCTCTTCGAGCTCTCGCTCGACCCGGCCTTCTCGAACGTCGTCGAGACCGCGACGGTCACGGGCGCGGCGCGCTACGCGATGCCGCGGCCGCTGCGCCAGTCGACGCCTTACTGGTGGCGCGTGACGGCGCGCAACGACTACGGGAGCGTGCTCTCGCGGCCGTCGCGCTTCACGACCGGCCGCGGGATGAAGCCGGCGAAGTAGGCCGCCGGCGCGCGGCGGCGCGCACGATCCGGACGGACGAAGAGGGCCCCCGCGGCGATCGCTCGCCGCGGGGGCCCTTCGCTTCCAGTCCGTCGCTTCCGGCCGCGCCGCTCACCGCATCGAGCGGCCGCGCTTCACCGGCGCCGGCGCGGTCGCCGGCTCCTCGCGAGCCGGCGCCGCCGACTCGAGCGCCGAGAGCTCGTCCTGCAGCCGCATCAGCTCCTGCTGCAGCTTCTCGATCTGCATCCGGATCAGCTTCTGCCGGTCGGCCAGCGTCTCCTCGTCGCCGCCCCCCATGCCGGGCGCGGGCCGCCGCGCGCGCGCCTTCCTCGCCACGGCGCGCTCCTTCTCGGCGACCGCCGCCTCGTCGGCCGCCTGCGCCTCGGCGCGGCGCGCCTGCGCGAGCTTCGCCTCGTCGAGCTTGCGGGCCATCGCCCGCTTCTTCGCGACCACCGCCTCGTCAGCGGCCTCGGCCGACTGCGCCGACCGCTTGCGGGACTTCGCGACCTTCGCCTCCTCGTCGCGCGCCTTCTCCATCTGCGCGAGCGCCTCCTCGAGCCGGCGCGTCGTGCGGTCGTCGTTGGCGTAGCCCTGCGCGCGCCGCTGGGCCAACGCCTGCTCCACCAGCAGCCGCTCCGACTTCACGCGACTCTCGTCGAGCGCACGCTTGGCGACGGAGCGCGCGCCGGCGAGGCGCTGCTCGATCGTCGCCTTGAGCTTCGCGCGGTCGGCGTCGTTCAGCCCCTCCGCCGCGTCGATCGCCTTCATCGCGGCGGCGAGCTGCTCGTCGGCCTGCGCCATCTGCTGCGCGACCTGCTCGTTCGCCTGCGCCAGCGCGCGCTCGATCTCGGCGCGCGCCTGCTCCATCTGCCGGGCGGCGTCGTCCGCCTGCGCCGAGTGCTCCTGCTCGAGCTCGGCGAACTCGGCCGCCATGTCGGCGAATTCCGCCTCGAAGTCGGCGAACTCGTCCTGCAGGTCGACCGCGAGGTCGGCGAACTCGTCGTCGAGGTAGCCGAGCGCCTCGAGCTGCTCGAGCTCCTCGCACTCGGCGATGCCTTCGACCTCGTCGCACTCGTCGCACGGGTCGTCGCAATCGTCGATGCACTCGACCTCGGCGAGGTAGCCGAGCTTCTGCAGCTCGCTCTTCATCGCCGGATCGGCGCACGCGGCGCCTGCCGTGCAGCGGCCCTTCTCGCCGCCGTCCTTGGTGCAGCACTCGGCCGCCGGCGCGGGCAGCGCGGGCGGAGCCGGGAGCGCCGGCACCGCGACGCCCGCCGGAGCCGCGACCGGCGCGACCCGTTCGGCCGTCGGCATCGGCGGCAGCGCCGCCGGCGCGGACACGGAGCCCGGCCGCTTCACCCGCGCGCGCGGACGCGGCGGAGCCACCGGCCCGTCGGAGACGATGACGTCGCTCCCGCCGCGGCGGATCGCGACGCGCGGCGCGGCGGCCGGCGCGGGCGTCGTCGTCGCCGAAGGCGCGGGCGCCGACTGCGCGACCGGGAGGGCCGGCGGCGCAGGGAGCGCCGGCGTGGCGATCGCGTCGGGCGCGACGGGCGCGACCGGAGCCGTCGCCGGCTTCGGGTCGTCGCCCGGCAGCAGCGTCGCCGCGCCGCCGACTTGCGCCAGCAGCGGCAACGCGAAGAGCGAGCAGGCCAGCAGCCGCCCGCCGAGACGCCGACCGCGCGGCGCCCCGTTCGACTCCACCGTGAGCATTTCGATCCTCCGTTCGATCTGGGAAGGCGAGCGGCCCCAATGGAGGAGCGCGTCCCGTACGCCCGCGGAGTGGGGCTCCGCGTCGATCGCCGAGAAATGGCCGTTCAAGAGGGCGGCGTGCTCGAGCAGGGCGTGCGCGTAGCTGCGCCGCCGGCCGCACCGCACCACGACGGAGCGGTCGCACGAGAGCTCGCGCAGGCGGCTCACCTCCGAGGAGAGCCACCACGCCGCCGGATGGAACCAGAAGAGCGTCGTCGCGGCCGCCTGGAGCGACGCGACGAGCGCATCGCCGCGCGCGACGTGGACCAGCTCGTGGCGCAGCGCCCAGCGCAGCGCGTCGAGCGAGAGGCGCGGCGCCGGATCGGCCGGCACCAGCAGCACCGGCCGCAACCAGCCGAAGCAGGCGGGGCTCGCCACCGCGGACGAGACGCGCAGCGTGACGCGCGCCGCGGCCGGCTCGGCGGCGACGAGCTCGCGCCAGAGCGCGAGCTGCGCCGCGTCGGTCGGCGGCGTCGCGCGCCGCACCAGTCGCATCGTCTTGTCGAGCCGGCGCGCCCGCGCGAGCAGGAGCCACGCGACGCCCGCCAGCCAGGTTCCCAGCAGCGCCTCGCGCTTCGGCACCGCGGCCCACGCCTGCGTGAGTCGCGCGACGCCCGCCGCGACGAGATCGCCGGCGCGAAGCGTCGACGACGGCGGCGCGTCCGCGGCGCGATCGTCGCTCCCGTCCGCGACTTCCGGCGCGTCGAGGGACGCCGTTCCGAACGCGCCGCGCTCGTCGCCGCCCTCGAGCGACGAGGCGAGGAACGCGTCGGGCGCGCGGCCCTCGCGGCCGTGGCGCGCGTGGTCGGCGGCGCGCCGCGCCACGTCGCGCGCCGCGTCCGCCGGCCCCATCGGCGCCTCGACCAGCATCGCGCCCTCTTCGAGCGGCGAGCGCGGCCGCGGCGGCGGCCGCGGTTCCGGCTCGCTCCGCTCCGCCCACCACGCGCGCCACGGCGCGAGGAGCGCGTGGCCGATCCCCTTCACCGTCCACTGCACCGGCAGCAGCGCCAGCGATCCGACCAGCAGCGCGACGCAGAGCGAGTAGCCGAGCGCCGGATCGCGCCGCCACCAGCGCCGCGCCAGCAGCGCCGTGGCCGCCGCGAGGAGGAGCGCGCCCGACGCGATCGCGAGCTGCGCGAGGAGGAGGTTCATCGCGTCGCCTCCCCGTCGCCCGCCGGCCCGTCGTCGAGCCGCTCGTCGATCAGCCGCTTCAGCTTCTCGAGCTCGGGCCGCGAGAGCTGCTCGCGCTCCACGAGGTTGAGCAGCAGCGGCTCGACCTGCCCGTCGAAGAGGCGCTCGATCAGCTCGCCCACCATCGAGGTCGTGATCTGCCCGCGCGAGACGCGCGGCTGGTAGAGGTGGGCGCGGCCGCTGCCGGCGCGCGTCCGCACGACGCCCTTGTCGCGCAGGATGTTCAGCACCGTCTGGACCGTGTTGTAGGCCAGCGGCTTGCGGCGCCCGACGTTGACCCGCTCGGTCGCGTCGCGGACGGTGAGCTCGGCGACCTCGTCGCCCTCCCAGAGCGTCCGCATCACCTCGAGCTCGAGCTTCGTGAGCAGGACCTTGGCCCGTTCCTTCGCCATCGGCGCGCTCCTCCGTCGCGTGACTCCGAGGTTCTTAGGAGTCTCCGACCCGGCCGGCAACCCCCCTACTCCGAAAAATCTAGGAGTGTACGGCCGCTGGCGGGCGGCGTTGGGCGCTCGCGCCGGACGACCTGGAGCGTCACGAGCCGCGGCGAACGAGCGCGCAGCGGCGCCGTTCTCTCGCCTGGCAGTCCCGGGAACCGGCCGCCCGCGCGCCGGTCGAGGAACCGCGCCGCGCCACCGAGGGGCTCCCTACTCTGCGGCGTCGCGCCCGCTGCCTGCCGCCTCAGGAGAGGACCGTGCTTCGACGCCTCGCGCTCCCCCTCGCCGTCCTCCTCGCCCTCTTCTCCCTGCTCGCGCCGCTGCGCGCCGGCGACGAACGGGCGCCGCTCGACGAGGCGCCGCCCGCGGTCCGCAACGCGCTGCTCGACGGCGACGACGCGGGCGCGTTGGCGCAGCTCGAGGCGCTGGAGAAGAGCGAGCCGGCGCGCGGCGACCTCTGGGCGCTCCTGCGCGGGCAGGTGCAGCTGGTGCGCCGCGACGCGGCCGCCGCCGAGCAGGCGTTCGCCGCCGCCGAGGCGCGCGCGCCGGCCGGCCCGTGGCTCGCGAAGGCGCGCTTCGGGCGGGCCACTGCGCTGCGCGACCTGCGCCGCTTCGCCGACGCCGAGGCGATCGTCGCGAGCGAGGCGGTGCGGCTGCGCTCCGACGCGCGCCGCAGCGAGCTGATCGGGCTGGCCGTCGAGCTGGCCGATCGCGCGCTCGACCCCGCGCCCGCCGGCGTTCCCGACACGCCCGCCGCCGACCCGCAGCGGGCGCTCGCGCTCTACGACCAGGTCGTCGCGCTCGATCCGCCGGCCGCGCTCGCCGCGCGCGTGCAGCAGCAGCGCGGTCGCGCGCTCCTGCTCCTGAAGCAGCCCGACCCGGCCGACGCGGCGTTCCGCGCCTACCTCGCCAGCGAGGCGGCGAAGCAGCTCTCGCAGGCCGTGGTCGACGCGCGCCTCGCTCTCGCGCGCTGCGAACAGGAGCTCGGCCGTCCCGGCGACGCGCGTCGCACGCTCGACCTGCTGGCGCGCGACCTCGCCGCCAGCGGCGACGCCGCGCTGCGCGCGCGTCACGGCGACGCGCTCCTCGCCACCGCGCGCACCTGGCGGCGCGACGACGATCGCGAGCGGCTCCTCGCGGTCGCGGCGCTGCGCCGTTTCCTCGAGCAGGCTCCGGGCCACGCCCAGGCGTGGGACGTGCGCCTCGACGTGGCGCAGCTCCTCGCCGACGCGGGGCGCACCGAGGAGGCGCGCGTCGCGCTCGAGGAGCTGATGGCGCGGCCGGCGGGCGGCGAGGCGGGCACGCGCGCGCAGGTCGAGGCGGCCTTCCGGCGCGGCCAGTTGCTGCTGGCGCAGGAGCAGTGCGAGGCGGCGGGCGCCGCCTTCGCCGAGGTGATCGCGCGCGACCCGACCGGCCCGCGCTGGGCCGACGCGCAGGCGGCGATGGTCGAGGCGGAGTACCGCGTCGGCGCGATCGCCGCCGGGCGCAAGGAGTTCGCCGCGGCGCGCGCCGCGTTCGAGCAGTTCATCGCCCGCCATCCGCTCGACGGCCGCATCGCCGCGATCCGCCTCGGCCAGGGCGACCTCTTCGCGCGCGAGTCGGACCTGCAGCGCGAGGCGGGCGCCGACGCCGCGGCGACCCGTCCGCTCGACCTCGCCGCGATCGAGGAGTGGCGCCGCGTCGCGCGCGTCCATCCCGGCGGCGAGGCGGCGTCGGAAGCCCTCTACAAGGTGGGCGCGCGCTTCGAGGAGCCGCTGCACGACCTCGAGAAGGCCGTCGAGGCGTGGCGCTCCTGCAACTTCGGGAGCTTCTCCGGCCACGCCGCCGAGCAGCTCGCGCGCCTGCTGGCGAAGACGCTCGCGGTCGCCTCGCCGCGCTCGTTCCGCGGCGCCGAGACGGCGACGCTGGAGCTGCGCACCCGCAACGTCCCCAAGGTGAAGGTGAAGCTCCACCGCCTCGACCTCGAGGCCTACTTCCGCAAGTTCCTCGCGGCCGACGGCGTCGCGCGCCTCGACCTCGACCTGATCGCGCCGGAGCAGGAGCTCGCGTTCGACGTCCCCGACTACGCGCGCTGGAAGGAGTCGGTCGTGCCGCTCCCTTTGCCGCTGACCGGCAGCGGCGCGTGGGTCGCCGTCGTCGAGTCGACCGACCAGCGCGCGACGACGCTGGTGTTGAAGAGCGACGTCGACGTCGTCGTGAAGTCGGCGGCGCGCGAGCTGCTGGTCTACGCCGAGGAGCGCGCGCGCGGCGCGGCGGCGCCCGGCGTCGAGCTGCTGATCGACGTCGGCCCCGGCAAGGACGGCGCGCGCCGCCAGCGGAGCGCGACCACCGGCGCCGACGGCATCGCCCACCTGCGCCTCGACGAGCCGTTCGAGCCGACCGCGGTGCGCGCCTTCGCGCGGCGCGGCGACGACGTCGCGGTGGTGAACGTGGCGCTGCGCGGCGTCGCGAGCGTCCCGGTCGAGACGGCGCGCGGCCTCCTCTTCACCGACCGCCCCGCCTACCGGCCGGGCCAGAAGGTCGAGAGCTGCGTCTTCGTGCGCGAGCCGGTCGCCGGCCGCCTCGCCGTGCCGCCGACGAAGGAGTGGCGCCTCACCGTGAGCGACCCGCGCGGCCGCGTCGTGCGACGCGACACGCTCGCGCTCGACGCCTTCGGCAGCGCGGCGAGCGCCTTCGACCTCGACCCGCTCGCCCCGCTCGGCGCCTGGACGCTGACGTGCGAGCGGACCGACGGGCCGTCGTTCCGCGCCGCCTTCACGGTCGCCGACTACCAGCTCGACCGGATGAAGCTCGACCTCGAGCTCCCGCGCCGCGTCTGGTTCCGCGGCGAGACGATCGAGCTGACGGCGACGGCGCAGTGGCAGCACGGCGCGCCCGTCGCGGACGCGCGGCTGCGGATCGCGCTGCCCGACGGGCGGCTGCAGGAGCTGACGACCGACGCGCAGGGGCGCGTGACGCTGCGCTACGAGACGGTCGACCTGCCGGAGGAGCGCGCGCTCTCGTTCGAGGCGACGCTGCTCGACGGCGGCGTGACGGCGCGCGCCGCGGCCTTCCTGGCGCTGCGCGCGTTCGACCTCGCGCTCGAAGTGCCGGCGCGCGCCGTCCTCGCCGACGAGCGGTTCGCCGTCGTCGCGCGCGCGACCGGGCGCGACGGCGAGCCGGCCGTCGCCGACGTGAAGCTGTCGCTGCTGCGCCGCACCGAGCGCGGTGGCGAGCGGCTCGAGCAGGAGCAGCGCGTCGCGACCGCGGCCGCCGACGGCCGCGTCGCCCACGAGACGGCGCTGCCGAAGGGCGGCACCTACGTCGTGCGCGCCGAGGCGATCGACCGCTTCGGCAACCCGGTCGTCGCGGAGGCGCTGCTGGTCGTCGCGGGTTCGGACGACCCGCAGAAGCTCCGGCTCCTCGCCGACCGCACGCGCCTCGAGGTCGGCGAGTCGACGCGCGTGCGCCTCGTCTCGCGCGGCGGCGGCGGCATGGTGCTGCTGACCTGGGAGCTGGCCGACGGGCTCCGCTGGCAGGTGGTCGACGTGCGCGAGGAGGTGCGCGAGCTGACGGTCGCGGCCGACGACGGGCTCGCGCCCGGCTTCGTGCTGGCGGCCGCGGCGATGCGCGGCACGCGCCTCGACACCGCCGACGTCGCGATCGCGGTCACGCGCGCGCTGCGCCTCGCCATCACGCCCCGTTCGCCGCGCGGCGATCCGGGCAGCGACTTCACCGTCGACGTCGCGACGACCGATCCGCTCGGCAGGCCGCTGGCGGCGCGCGTCGCGCTGGCGGTGGTCGACGACGCGCTGCTGCGGCAGTTCCGCGACGGGACGCCGGCGATCGAGCCGCTCTTCGGCCCGCTCGGACGGACGCCGACGCCGCCGCCGTGGCGCGTCGCGTCGAGCTGCACCTTCCGCGACGAGGCGGAGGCGGCCGCGATCGCGAGCGAGGTGCTGGCCGAGGCGCGTCGCGCCGACGCGGAGAGGAAGTTCAAGGACAGCGGCGGCGACCTGCTGAAGGCGCTGGGCTACGCCGCCGCCGACGCCGCGGCACCGAACGCGCCGGCGACGAAGGCGGCCGAGCTCGACGACCTGGAGGACGTGGAGGTGCTGCGCACCGCTGATGGTTTCGCCAGCCGGCGCGCGGGCCAGGGCGGCGGCGGCGGTCGCGGCGGCGGCAAGCCCGGCAACGCCGGCGCCCCGGGCTTCGAGGCCGCGACCGTCGAGAGCGACACCGCCTTCTTCGCGCCCGCGATCACGACGGGCCCGGACGGCAAGGCGAGCGTGACCTTCCGCCTGCCCGCGCGCTCGACCACGTGGCAGCTGATCGGCCGCGCCATCACCGTCGACACGCGCGCCGCGCAGGCGCAAGCGAGCCTGGTCGCGAAGCAGCGACTCTTCGCCGAGCTGCGCCTCCCCGCCCGCCTGATGCAGGGCGACTCGCCGCGCCTGCTCGCGACGCTCTTCCACGAGCCGGAGATCACCGGCATCGCGGAGCTCCGCCTCCGCGCGACGATCGGCGCGCAGACCGTCTCGCTGCCGGCGACGCTCGACCTCGCGCGCGGCGAGACGCTGGAGCACCTCTTCGAAGCGCTGCCGCCGCTGCCGCTGGTCGACGCGATCGGGCTCGAGCTCGTCACGACCGTGGCGACCGCGGGCGGCCCGATCACGCAGAGCTTCGCCGCCAAGGTCGCGGTCGCGCCGTGGGGCGTCGAACGGGTCGTCGCCCGCAGCGGCGAGCTCCGGAGCGGGACGTCGTTCACGCTGGCGCTCCCGGCGGAGGAGCGCTTCGTCGCGCACCGCCTCGACCTGCTGCTGAGCCCGAGCGCGCCGCGCCTGCTGCTGGACGACGCGCTCGAGCGCGGGCCGCAGCGGGAGGTCGCGCCGCGCGTCGCGCCGCAGGCCGACGCCGCGAGCGAGCTGCTCGGCGCGTGCGAGGTGCTGGTGCTGGCGCAGAAGCTGGTCGAGGCGCAGGCGGCGACGCCGCTCGACGTCTCGACGCTGGTCGATCGGACCACCGGGATGGTCGCGCGCCTCGTCGTGACGCAGCGCGAGGACGGCGGCTGGTCGTGGGCGGGCGAGCCGGCCTCCGATCGCGCGACGACCGCGCTGGCGCTCGTCGCGCTGCGGCGCGCGCGCGCGATCGGCTTCGACGTGCCCGACGCGACCGAGGCCGCGGGCGTCGCCTTCGCCGACGCGGCGTTCCGCGCCGCCGGCCCGCAGGCGGAGGAGCTGAAGGCGCTGCTCCAATTGGCGCTCGCGCTCCACGGCCGCGCCGACAGCTCCGCGCTGCAGCGCCTCCATCGCGTCCGCGCGTCGCTCTCGACGGCGGGCCTCTCCTACGCCTGCCTCGCGCTGGTCGCGGCCGCCAAGGAGCCGATGGCGGCCGACCTCGCGACGCTGCTCGAGCAGCGCGCGGCCGCGCTGCCCGCCGCGCCCGAGAGCTGCCGCTGGGACGCGACCGGCAACGGCCGCTTCCACCGCTCGCCGCTCGAGACCAGCGCGCTCGCGCTCCTCGCGCTCTCCGCCGCGGCGCCCGGCTCGCCGTCGATCGCGCGCGGCGTCGAGGGGCTCCTCGCCGCCCATCCGTGGGCGCCGGCGCGCGCGGCCGGCTGGGTCCGCGCCGCGCTCGGCCGCTTCTTCGCGAACGTCGCGCCCGAGCGCGCCGAGGCGCGCGTGCGCGTGCGCGTCGACGATCGCGCGCTCGATCCGGTCGCGCTGCCGCCCGGCAGCGGCGTCGTCGCGGTCGCGGTGCCGGCCGAGCTGCTCGCCGACGGTCGCGTGAAGGTCGAGCTCGACCTCGAAGGGCGTGCGCGGCCGAGCTTCGTCGCCGCGCTGCGCGGCTTCACGACCGACGTGAAGCGGCGCGACCGCGACGACCTGCGGATCGGCGGCGGCGTGACGCTGACGCAGCCCGCCCCCATCGTGCGCGGCAAGCCGCTGCAGGTCGGCTTCTCCTGCCTGTCGGAGCGCCCCGCCGAGACGTGGCTCCATCGCGTGACCGAGCTGCCGGTCGGAGAGCTCTGCGACGTCGCGCTGACGACGCTGCTCCCCCGCGAGCCGGCCGACGTCGACGATCCCGACCCCTACCTCCTCACGCTGCCGCTGCCGGCGGGCGTCGAGCTCCTGCCCGGCTCGCTGCAGGGCGACTTCGCGGCGTGGTCGGAGCACGACGGCCGACTCGACTTCCGGCTGCTGCGCAAGAGCGCGCGCGCCGAGGTCCGCTTCACGCTGCTCGGCCGCATCGCCGGCGAGTGGCGCGCGCTGCCGCCCGAGGTGCGCGCCGACGGCGACCTCGACCGCAACGCGCTCGGCGATCCGTGGACGCTGCGCGTGCTGCCGCGCGGCGCGAAGTCGGCCGACCCCCACCGTCCGACGCCCGACGAGCTGCTCGACCTCGGCAAGCGGCTCCACGACGCCGGCGACAAGCGCGGCGCGGCGGCGGCGCTCGACGAGCTCGTCGCGAACTTCGGCCCGAAGCTGAAGGACGCGGTCCAGCGCGACGTCGCGCGGATGCTGCTGGCGGCGGCGCTCGAGTCGGGCGACGCGGCGCGCATCGTGCGCGAGTTCGAGGTGGTGAAGGAGAAGGAGCCGGCGCTCGCGCTGCCGGGCGAGACGGTGCGCCAGGTGGCGGCCGCCTACCGCGCGATCGAGGAGCCGGAGCCGGCGCTCGAGCTCACGCGCGCGCTGATCGACGAGACCTTCTCGCGCGACCTCCAGCTCGCCGCGGTGCTTCAGGGCGCGCAGAAGTGGCAGGAGGCGTTCGCGCTGCGCGAGCGTCTCTGGCTCGACTACCCCGACACGCCGGCGGTGAAGCAGTCCTACCTCGCGCTCTCCGACGAGATGCTGCGCCTCGCGCCGCGCGCCCACGACGACGCCGCGCTGCGCGCGCAGGGGTTCGACCGCGCGACGCTGCAGCGCGAGGGAATGCGGGTGCTGGTCCGCTTCCTCGCCCACTCCTCCGCCGATCCGCTGGCGCCCGAGGCGGGGCTCGGGCTCGTCGCCGCGTGGCTCGGGCTCGAGCAATGGGAGGCGGCGTCGACGCTGGCCGACCGCCTCGCGAAGCGGTTCAAGGAGCCGCGCTTCGCCGACTCGTTCCTCTACGCCAAGGCAGTCGCCGAGTGGTCGCTCGGCCGCGACGACTCCGCGACGGCGCTGCTGGAGCGGATCGCGTCGGCCGAGTACGTGGAGGCGAGCGGCCGGCGCGTCCCGTCGGTCAACCGCGAGCTCGCGTGGTACATCCTCGCGCAGATCGCCCACGCGAAGCGCGACGCCGCGAAGGCGGAAGGGTGGTACGAGAAGGTCGCGGCCGCCTTCCCCGACGCGCGCGAGGCGCTCGACGGCCTGCGCGAGCGGCGCCTCGCGCTGCCCGAGGTCACGACCGCGCGGCCGGGCCAGAAGGCGTCGCTCGTCCTCTCGTCGCGCAACCTCGCGCAGGCCGACCTGCTGGTCTATCCGGTCGACCTCATGACGCTCTGCCTGCGCGAGCGCAACCTCTCCGGCATCGCGGGCGTCGAGCTGGCCGGCATCGCGCCGACCGTGCGGACGAGCGTCGCGCTCCCGAAGGAGGCGCGCTTCGAGGCGCGCACGACGACGGTCGCGCTCGACCTGCCGCAGGCGGGCGCCTACCTCGTGCTGGCGCGCTCCGAGGAGCACCACGCGTCGGGCCTCGTGCTGGTCACGCCGCTCGAGCTGCAGGTGAAGGAGGACGACGGCGGCCGCGTGCGCGTCCACGTGCAGGAGAGCGACGGCGGCAAGTTCGTGCGCGACGTCGACGTGCGGGTGATCGGTTCCGACAACGGCACGTTCGTCGGCGGACGCACCGATGCGCGCGGACTCTTCGTCGCCGACGCGATCGCGGGACGCGCGACGATCATCGCGCGGTCGGGCGAGCGCGCGTACGCGTTCTGGCGCGGGACGCAGGCGCTCGGCCGCGACGAAGAGGCGAAGAAGCGGCCGACGCACCGGGCCGACGACGACAAGAACGCCGACCAGTACCTGCGGAACGTGCTGGAGCTGAACGAGGGGCTGCAGAAGGCGCGGCAGCAGCAGATGGAGCAGGAACTGCAGAACGCCGGCAAGGACGTGCGGGTGCAGCAGCGCGGGGAGTAGCGCGGAGTCCCTATGCTCCCGCGGTCCCGTGGGCGCGGCGCCGACCACGACGGGCGGCGCCGCCTGGAGATCGATCGATGAAGCGTTCCCTCTGGCTGCTCGCGCCCGTGCTGGCCGCGGTCGCGTTCGCCTTCGGTCCCGAGAAGAAGGTGGTCGGCGCGACCGCCGTGATCCACGCGACCAAGGGGCAGACGGTCAGCGGCGTCGTGAAGCTCGAGGCGGTCGACGGCGGCGTCAAGCTCACGTGGGACTTGAAGGGGCTCGCGCCCGGCAAGCACGGCTTCCACATCCACGAGTTCGGCGACTGCAACTGCGACGACGGCAAGTGCGCCGGCGGCCATTTCAATCCCGACGGCAAGAAGCACGGCGGCCCCGCCACGGCCGAGCGCCACGCCGGCGACCTCGGCAACATCGAGGCGGGCGCCGACGGCAGCTCGAAGGGCGAGATGACCGACAAGGGGCTCGCGCTCCACGGCGAGCGCTCGATCATCGGCCGCGCCGTGATCCTCCACGAGAAGGAGGACGACATGGCCACCGACCCGACCGGCAACGCCGGCGCGCGCATCGGGATCGGCGTCATCGGCATCTCCAAGGAGCAGTGACTCGCGGCGAGGCCGCATCTGCTTCGTCGAGGCACCCTCGTTGGGTCCTTTCGGACCCGGACTTCGGGATGCCTCTCCTCGCATCTGCGGCCTCGGCGCTTCGTCACGGGTGACGCCCAATCGCGGCGCGTGGCAGGCCTTGTGCGCCCGCCACGCGCCGCGCCCCGTCCGCTCTCTCGCCAGTTCACTGGCGGCGCTTCACCACGAGCGGCGCACGGCTTCGCCGGCGTTCCGATGCGGGAACGAACCGCCGGCCATTCCGGCACACGGACGTTCGCCGCGGCCACCGGGTGATTCGTTCCAGGAACGGATCATCACGGACGGTGACGTTCGACGCGGCGCGAGCGACGGGCGCGAGTTACTTGCCTTCGAGCCAGGCGGCGAAGGTGTTCGGGTCGCTCTTGAAGTCGGTCTTGAACTCGGACCAGCGCACCACCGCGCGCGTCTTGGGGTCGATCACCACGTAGGTCGACTGCGCGTGGTAGCCGACCCAGCTCGACTGGCTCTCGAGCGCGATCCACTTCTCGCCGAGCGACGGGTGGTCGGTGTGGAGGCGCGCCTCGACGAACTTCTCTTTCAGGATCCGGCGCACGGCCGGATGAGGGAAGACTTCCTCTTCCATCACGCGGCAGTTGATTCAGGTGAAGCCGGTGAAGTTGACCAGCACCAGCTTCCCCTGCCGCTCCGCCGACGCGCAGGCGGCGTCGAGGTCGTCGAAGACGATCTCGTGCGGCGTGTTCGCCGTCGACTCGTGCCCGTCGCCCCCGCCGCCGATCCGCGTCGAGTAAGGCGGCGCCATCACGGTCATCACCCAGTCGAGCTTGTTCCCGAGCGCGCCGTGGAGGTTGTAGAGCGCGAAGAGCATGAAGGCGACGCCCGCGACCATGCGGCCCGAGCCGACCGACGCATGGAGCTTCACCGGCATGCCGGGTTCGAGCATCACCGGCTCGCTGTCCTCGTGGAGCCGGATCACGCCCCAGAGGTAGAGCGCGCAGGTCACGAAGATGCCCGCCCACCAGAGGTAGAAGAGCTCGCGCGAGATCACGCCCCAGTGGAGGACGAGGTCGGCGTTCGAGACGAACTTGAGCGCCGCCGCGAGCTCGACGAAGCCGAGGCAGACCTTGAGCGTGTGCATCCACTCGCCGCTCTTCGGCAGCGACTTCGCCTTGGCCGGCAGCAGCGAGAGGAAGACGAACGGCACCGCCATCGTGAGGCCGAAGACGCCCATCCCCATCACGACGCGCGGCATGCTCGACGCGCCCGCCGCCAGCAGCGAGCCGACGAACGGCGCGGTGCAGGTGAACGAGGTGATGACCAGCGTCGCTCCCATCAGGAAGACGCCGGCGTAGCCGCCCTTGCGGGTCGCCTTGCCCGCCGCCTGCAGCAGGAACTGCGGCGGCTGCAGCAGGATCAGCCCGAAGAGCGAGAGCGCGAAGAGGATGAAGAAGCCGCCGATGATCAGGTTCGTCGCCCAGTGGGTCGCGAACGGGATGATGATCGGCCCGACCAGCACGCCGATCGCGACGTAGATCAGCACGATCCCGGCGCCATAGGTCAGCGAGAGCGGCAGGATCGAGGTCTGGCGAGCGGATGCCTGCTTCGTGAAGTAGCTGATCGTGATCGGGATCATCGGGTAGGTGCAGGGCATCAGCAGGCTGAAGAGGCCCCACAGGAACGCGCTCAGCAGGAACGCGCCGAGCGGCAGGTCGTCGATCTTCTTGCTCGCCTGCGACGGAGCCGCCGGCGGCGCGCCCTGCGCTGCGCCCGCAGCCGCGCCCGCAGCCGCGCCCTTCTCCGCGCCCGTCGCGTTCGCCGGAGATGCACCGCCCGCCCCCACCGGCTCCTCGGCTTTCGCCGGCTCGTCCGTGATCGCGGGAGCGACGCGCTCGCCGCCGCCCTCCTCCTGGCCGCCGACGACGCCGACCGTGAGGTCGGCCGGGAACTTCGCGAAGAGCGCGTCGCTCCCGCGGCCGGCGTCCTTGACGACCTGCTTGTAGGGGACGCAGCCCGACGCGTCGCAGGTCTGCCCCTTCAGCGTGAGCGAGATCTTCGCGGGATCGGCGGCGGGATCGACCTTGCGGCCGCGCAGCCAGATCACGGGCGTGCCGTGGTGGACCCAGAGCCACGTCTTGGTCGCGCCGAACGACTGCTCCTCGCGCTCCGGGTCGGGGAAGCGCGGGTCGCTCCACTCGAAGCCCTCGTCGCCTTCGAGCTTCAGCGTCGTGGGCGAGCCGACCGAGTCGGGGCCGCCGACGTCGGCGTCGGTCGGGCCGTGGCCGAGGTGGTAGCCGGGGTCGATCGCGATCTCGATCGCCGCCTTCACGTCGTCGCCGTCGACGCGCAGCCAGAGCGTCGCGGTCGCCCGGTTCTGCGCGGCGGCGGCCGGCGCGAACGCCAGCAGCGAACCGAGCAGGAGCGCGAGCGCAGCCGCGCGCGCGGCGCAGCCGGCGACGAAGCGCGCGGCGGTCGTGACGAGCGCGTTACCGGTCCGTTGCGAGCTGGCGATCATCGTGCGCATGACTCCGTCGGGCGGCGGGAACGCCGGCGCCGCTCCTGGTACGACGCGACGCGCGAACGGTGCGTCCCGTCGAAGCCCGGCACCATACCCGGCGCTCCGATGCCGCATCGGGCCGGGAGGTCTCACGCCTGCTTGCCGCCCGGGACATTCCGACCGAGGCCCGCCCGCGCGCCCTACTCCGCCGCCACCGCCTCATAGAGGTCGCGGTAACGCGCCACCATCGTCGCGACGTCGTACTCGCGCAGCGCCTTCGCGCGGTTGGCGGCGCCGATCGAGCGGAGCGCCGCGCGGTCGCGCAGCGCGGCGGCGAGGCGGCGCGCGAAGAGGAGCGGCTCGCGGCCGGCGACGACCAGCGGCCGGTTCTCGGGCGCGACCATCTCGGCGACGTCGCCCACCTCGGTCGAAACGGCCGCGAGTCCGCAGCCCATCGCCTCGACCAGCGAGATCGGCATCTGCTCGGTATGCGAGGTCAGCGCGAAGAGCGTCATCGAGCGGTAGGCGTCGCGCGGATCGGGCCGGTTGCCGGCGAAGCGGACGCGCGCCGCGACGCCGCGCGCCTCCGCCCGCTGCCGCAGCGCCCCCTCCTCCGGCCCGTCGCCGACGATCAGGAGCGTCGCCGCGCGCAGCGGCTCGCACCCGGCGTCGCCGACGCCCGCGGCCAGCGCGTCGATCAGCAGCTCGAGCCCCTTCTCGGCGCGCAGCCTCGCGACCGTGCCGATCACCGGCGCCGCCGCGTCCGCGGCGTTCGCGGCGCTCGGCGCTCCCGCGCCCGGCTCGCTCGGCGCGAAGTGGCGCAGGTCGATCCCGTTCGGGATCAGCAGCCGCTTCGCCTCGGGCACGCGCCACTTCTCCTCCGCGTGGCGCAGCAGCGTGCGCGACGGCACGACGACGCGCCGCACCAGCGGCAGCACGAGGCGCCGGAAGCGGACGCGCCGCGCGAGCTGCCCGCCCGCCTCGTCGGGCCCGAAGCCGTCCTCGCCGTGGATCACGCGGCGGAAGCCGAAGAGGCGCGCGCCCGGGATCGCCTCGATCGCGCCCCAGTTGTAGGTGAGCACGAGGTCGGGCCGCACGCGCGCGATCAGGCGGCCGAGGCGCCACGCGTAGGCGCCCATGCGGCTCTTGCGCGGCGGCTCCTCGTACGCGACCCGCGGATGGCCGGCGAGCCGCTCCTTGCAGGCGAAGTTCCCGTCGAGCCCGACGATCGTGTGACGGAAGCTCTCGGGCAGCGCGTGGATCAGCGTCGCGGTGCGCACCTGCGGCCCGCCCGCCGCGAAGGTGCTGAAGAGATGGAGCAGGTGGCGCGGCGCGCTCATCGACTCGGCGGCGACGGGAGCGCCCGCGCCAGGAACTCCGCGCGGTCGGCGACCGGCCGCCAGCCGAGCTCCCGCTTCGGCCGCGCGTTGTCGAAGCGGCGCGCGGCGGCGCGGGTCGCGAAGTCGGTCCAGCTCGGCGGCTCGGCGCCCGGCTTGCGGATCGCCTTCTTCACCGCGTACTTGAAGAGCTCCTCGAGGTACCAGCTCGCGATCGCCTGCGGATGGAAGACGAAGTCGCGGCCGAGCCGCTCGCCGACCTTCGCGACCCATTCGCGCGCGGTCAGCAGCACGTCGCCGACGAGGTTGTAGGACCAGACGCGCGGCGCGGGCGCCTGCGACGGCACCGGCGCCGTCGCCATCGCGACCAGGGCGTCGGCCACGTCGTCGACCAGCACGAAGGGCAGCGCCACCTGGCCGCGCCCCCAGCCGAAGACGTGGCTGTCGCGCGCCCAGAAGCCGACGCCCGAATGCTGCGGCGCGCCGCGCGTGCCGACGACGAAGCCGGGCCGCGCGATCACGAGGTCGAGCCCCGACTGCGTCGCCGCCTCTTGCAGCGCCCGCTCGGTCGCGATCTTCGCGCGCGCGTAGAGGCTGCGCCGCCGCGGCGCGGGATCGAGCGGCGTCTCCTCGGTCACGGGCGGCGCGCCGCCGTCGGAGAGGTCGTAGGCCGCGATCGAGCTGGTGTAGACCAGCCGCGCGAGGCCCGCCTCCTTGCAGAGCGCGACGAGCGGACGGGCGACCCCGACCATCGTCCGCTCGAAGTCGGCCCACGTCTCGCCGCCGCCGGTGGCGAGATGGATCACGCTCTGGCAACCGCCCGCCGCGCGCGCGAGCGCCGTCGCGTCGTTCACGTCGCCGGCGAAGAGCGTGACGCCGTCGCGCCGCAGCACGTCGGGCACGAAGGCGGGGCGACGGACCAGCGCGTGGACCTTGCGGCCGTCGCGCAGGAGGCGTTCGACGACGTGGCTGCCGATGAAGCCGTTCGCGCCGGTCACGAGGAGCGCGTCGCGCGGGCCGGACGACGGGACGGGCGTGGCGCGCGGCGCGGCGGCGCTCGCGGGCGCGGCCGCGGGCGCGGGCGCCTCGCTCTCCGGCACCGCCGCGGCGGTCAGCTCGCACGCCTCGACGACGTCGAGCCCTTGGCGCGCGTCGCACGGATAGCGCGGGCCGCCGCGCAGGCTGGCGTGGAAGGCGGCGATCGAGTCGCGCATCCCGACGAAGAAGAGGTCGCTGCGCCCCTTGAGCTTCAGCGTCGACAGGACGTAGTCGAACGCGGCGCCCCATCCCTGCCGCGTGAGCGCGATCGCGTTGGCGCGCGCGTTCTGCCGCTGGTCCCAGAAGTCGGGCCACGGCGTCTTCTTGAGCTGCGTCACGTGGCCGCGCAGCAGGTCGACCTGCAGCGATCCGTCCTGCCCGACGAGGCGCAGCCAGCTCTCCGCGAAGTCGCGCCCGAAGGAGAGGAAGAGCGAGGCCGTGCCGCGCTCGTGCGTGAGCGCGAGCTGCCACGTGTCGAAGAAGAGGAGGCCCGGCGCCAGCTCGCGCCGGCCGCCCGGCACCGCGGTCACGCTGCGCACCGGCCCCAGCAGGTCGACGAGCTGCGAGAAGGGGTGCGTCGCCTGCTCGAAGACGATGTTGCCGGGCGCGCGGAACATGAAGTGGGAGAAGTCGCGCGTCGCGAGCTGGCGCAGCGGCACCGAGAGGCAGCCGAAGACGTGGTCGATGCGGCCGAGCTCGCGGCGCTCGACGCGGCGCTTCGCCTCGCGGAACGACGGGTGGAACGTCGCGTTGTGGTTGACGGCGAGCGGGAGGCGCAGCGAATCGGCCAGCGCGAGGAGGCGCTGCGCGTCGGCGCGCTTCGTCGCGATCGGCTTCTCGAGCAGGACGCCGACGCCCGCCTCGAGCAGCTCGGTCGCCACCTCGACGTGGCGCTGCGGCGGGACCAGCGCGTGGGCGACGTCGGGCTTGCCGCCCGCCACCAGTTCCGCGATCGAGCCGTGGACGCGCGCGATCCCGTGGCGCCGCGCCAGCGCCTCGGCGCGCGCGCGATCGACGTCGACCAGCGCGACGACCTCGACGCCGCGCAGCCGGCCGAGGACCTGCAGGTGGGTGTCGGCGATGTAGCCGGCCCCCACCACCGCCACCTTGGTCGCGCTCGCCATCAGCCGGTCGTTCCCGTCGCGCCCTTCGTGCCCGTCACGAGCCGCCCGCGCAGCAGCTTCCCGCCGCCCCGCCCGTCGTCGCCGCGGGCCGCGGCGAGCGCCGCGCCTCCGCGACGATCGCGCGCACCCGCTCCATCAGCGTCGGGCCGTGGTACGGGATGCCGTCCTTGATCGTCCATTCGATCCCGCCGGCGTGAACCGGCTTGCCGTCGACGTTCACGTCGGCCCCCGTCGGGTAGAGGAGGCGCAGGTTCTCGAGCGGGTTGCCGTTCACGACGATCACGTCGGCCCACTGCCCCGCGCGCACGCGGCCGAGGTTGCGGTCGACGCCGACGACGCGCGCGCCGTTCGTCGTCGCCTGCGTGATGACCTCGAGCGGCTGGAAGCCCGCCTCCTCGTGGAGCTCGAGCTCGCGCAGGTAGCCGAAGCCGTACATCTCGTAGATGAAGCCGGCGTCCTCGCCGCAGGTCACGGTGCCGCCGAGGTCGGCGAAGCGCTTCACCGCCGCCATCCAGATCCGGTAGTTCTCGCGCCAGAACGCCTCGTCGGTGGAGCTCCAGCCGATGAAGTAGCTGCCGTGCGACTCGAGGTTGGGCTCGAAGAACTTCGCGAGGCCGGGATGGAGGTGGTCGCGGAACCACGGCTGGTTCTGCGCGCGCGTGAGGTCGCGCGACGCCTCGTAGATCGCCAGCGTCGGGTCCCACGCGAGATTCGCGTCGACCATCGCCTGCAGCACCGACTCGAGCTTCGCCGGGTCGGCCTCGCGCCAGAGGCGACCGGCATAGCGGAAGCGGTCGACCTCGTCGCTGTAGTTGAAGTCGGGCGGGAAGCGTTGCGTGCCGACCAGCGCTGCGTCGGGCACGCCGTACCAGTGCTCGATCGACGTCATGCCGAGCCGCGCGCAGTCGACGACGTCGGTCTCCTCGACGCCCATGTGGATCGTCGTCGGGAGGTCGAGGTTCCGCGCCTCCGTCATGACGGCCTGCAGCGCGTCGCGGTCCATGCTGAAGAGCTTGAGGCCGTCGGCCCCCTTCGCCTTCAGCTCGCGCACCTTCGCGCGAAGGTCGTCGGGCTTGCCGTTGTTGAGGAACGGGTAGATCCAGAAGCGCGGCGCCGCGATCGCGCCGTCCTTGCTCTGCTGGCGCAGCACGAGGCTGCGCTCGAACTCGCTGCCGACGTCGCGCACCGACGTGATGCCGCAGGCGAGCCAGAGGTCGAACTGGTACTCGTTCTCGATCGCGATGCCGGCCCGCTCCTCCTGGATGTGGCCGTGGAGGTTGAAGAAGCCGGGCAGCAGGTAGCGGCCCGTCCCGTCGACCACCGCCGCCGGCAGCGCCTTGCCGTCCCACTTGCCGACCGACTCGATCACGCCGCCGCGCAGCAGCACGTCGGTCGGCCCCATCGGCGGCGTCCCGTTGCCGCGGATCACCATCACGTCGCGCACCAGCAGCGACTCCGGCCGCACGCCGTGCGCCGGCGCTGAGACCTTCGCGAGGTCGGCGCGCGGCAGCGACGGAGCGGCGGGCGGCGCGCCTTGCGCGAGAAGCAGCGCGGCGGCGAGCGTGACGAGAGGCAGGACGGTCATGCGATCGCTCCGAGACGAGGGGCGCGGCGGATTGTAGGGGAGCGCGGACGTGGCCGTTCGATTCACCCCTGGCGTCACCAGGATCGTCGGCCGCCGTCTTTCGCTTCGCGATGATCGGCAATCCACACGACCACCTCGTGCGTGCGATCTTCGGCCGGCCCGACCGGGCCGCGGCGGAGCTGCGGGCCGTGCTGCCGCCGGCACTGCTCGCGCGGGTCGACCTCGACACCCTCACGCCGGTGTCCGGCTCCTTCGTCGACGCGAAGCTGCGCGACCGCGAAGCAGACCTGCTCTTCACCGTGCGCGGCCGCTCCGAAGGCGGGTGGCTGGTCTACGTGTTGCTCGAGCACCAGAGCAGCGTCGACCCATGGATCCCCCTGCGCCTGCTCGAGTACCAGTCGCGGATCTGGGGGCGCTGGCGGAGCGACCACCCCGTGGCGAACCGCCTGCCACGGATCGTGCCCGTCGTGCTCTACCACGGCGAGCGCGCGTGGTCCGGCTCGACGCAGTTCGACGCTCTCCTTGAAGAATTGTCGGGCGCCGACGCCGCGGAGCTGCGCGGTCTCACGGCCGACTTCCGCTTCGTCCTCGACGACTTGACGCGTTCCAGCGACGACCAGTTGCGCGGCCGCGCGCTCGATGCCGCCTCGCTCCTGACGCTGCTGATGCTGAAGCACGCCCGCACCGCCGACGACCTGCGCGAGAGGCTCCTCTCGTGGGCATCGTTGATGAGCCAGGTGGTGCGGGCGCCGGGCGGGCGCGAGGCGCTGGCGTTGGTGCTGCGCTATCTTTCGATCGTCAGCGAGCGAGTGGGTCGCGTCTTCGTCGACGAGCAGTTCGTGGCGGCGCTCGAAGACGTCGCGACCAAGGAGGCGACCATGACGTTGGCCGAGGAGTGGATGCAGGAAGGCAAGCGCAAGCTGCTGGTCCGCCTGCTACAGAGCCGCTTCGGCGAGCTTCCGCAACGCGCGATCGAGCGACTGAACGAAGCGCCGGTGGAACAGATCGACGAGTGGGCCGTCGGCCTCTTCGACGCCGAGACCTTGGACGAGGCGCTCGGCGACTGACGGCGCCCCGAACAAGAAGGAACGCGCTCGCGAACGGCGTGAGGATCGTGGTTCGCCGATCCGAGCGATTCACTCTTCCGTCAGCGACAACTCGACGTCGGTGATCTGGCCGGGACGGATCGTGAACGACTGCTCAATGGCACGGAAGCCGGGCGCGGTGAAGCGGAGGCGGTGGACGCCGGGCTCGAGGAGCGGAGCGGAGAGGTAGGCGACGTCGGGAGCGAAGTCGGCGGCGCCGAAGTTCACGCGGCCGTCGTCGAAGAGGCGGTAGGCGACGGTCAAGCCCGGCGGTCCCTGCAACGGCGGGAGGTGGTCGAGTTGCGCCTGCGCGAGGCGGCCGGTCGCGGCGCCAGGCGGCACCCGCAACGTGAAGCGAAGCCGGCCGCCAGCGCGCAGCCGGACGGTGGCCGACGCGATCTCGCCCGCGCGCACCACCACTTCGGCCGTGGCAGGAAAGAACAGGCTCGATGTGGGCATCGCGCACGCGAACGGTTCGCCCGCGATCACCTCGACGACGTAGCTGCCGGGCGCGAGCGATTCGATGCGGCCCGCATCGGGCAGCGGCCGGTGGTACCACTCCTCGGTCAACGAGCCGAGCGACGTGCGGAACGTCACCGTTGCGGGGCGCAGTGGGCGACCTTCATCGTCCTCGACAGCAAGGAGGAGTCCGCCGCGCTCCTCGCCGACCGGTCGCAGCGTCAGCAGCAGTTCGGCGTCGTCATGTCCTTCTGCGAACGTGTGCTCGCCCTCTGCCGGCGTGCAGCGAGGAACGGACGCGCTAACGACCGCGCGCAAGCCGGGCTGGCCGTAGACGAGGAAGGTGCCGCGCGCATCGGTGGTCGCGCTGCACGCATCACCGCCGTAGTGGACGAAGAGCGAGGCTCCGGCGATCGGCGCGCCGGCTCCGTCCTGGACGATCACGCGCAGCCGGTGGCGCGTCACGACGAGCACGGCCGACTCGTCGCCCAGCTCATGCAGCGAGGCGCGACCCTCTTCGGTCGACGGCTCATCGGGCGTCGACAGCCGGAACCGGCCGGCCGCGAGTCCGGCGATCGAGAAGCGGCCGTCCGAACGCGAGACGCCGCGACCACCAGGCAAGCCGTTCGGTTCCACGACCATCGGATCATCGACGCCGACGAGCTCGCCGAGGTCGGTGCGGCGTGCCTCAACGACCACCTCCGCCACTGGATCGCCGCGCCCGTCGACCACGCGCCCGCCTACCGCGCCGACGCCCTGCAGTACCAGTTCGCCGAGCAGGATGTCGACCGTCGGCTCGACATTCAGGAACGGGCTAGTCGCGCTGCCGACGCCGGCCGCCGAAGCGCGAACCTGCCATCGCGCCGCGCGCTGGATCGACAGTTCGAAGCTGCCGTCGTCCGTCGTCCGCTCCCCCTCCTGGTGGAGGTCTCCATCGACGACAAGCGTGCTCACGCGCGCGCCGGCCACGGATGCGTGTTCACCGTCAACGACCCGTCCGCGCACCGACGCGCCGCGCGGCAGCTCGAGCCGAAGGGTCACCATGCCGCCTTCCAACCGCACCGCTTCGCTGGCGCGTCGTGTCCGGTGGAGCGGCGCGCTCGCCATCGCCGCGATCGAGGCGAGGCCGCGCCCGACCTCCGGCAGTCGCGCAAGCGCATCAGAGAAGTCGTGCACGACCCCGCCCGCTCGATCGGCGACCAGCCGGGCGAGCGGGACTTGCGTGGCGCCGACCTCGAGCGAAAGGTGGATCTCTGCTCCCGCCAGCGGTGCCGTCGTGCCGCTCGCCACATCGACGACCTCCTCGACCTCGACACGCACGAGCCAGCGCGCACGCGCCGCGTCGCTCGGCGACGAGTCGTCGCCCGCCGCGCTCCTCGGATCCTCCGCCAGCGTCCGATCCGCCGCCACCACCGGCTCCGGCAGCGACGCGACCTCACGCTCGCTCGACGCTCGCGCCCCGCTCGCGGTCGGCGGCTCGCCACCGCCGTCCCAGAAGACGATCGACCAGCGGCCGACCATCAGCAGCAACGTCAACCCGATCGCCAGCGCGAGCGCGACGCCGTGGCTCGTGCCGCGCCGCGGCGGCTCGCCTTCGCGCGCCGCGTCGTCGCCGCTCTTGCCCGCTCCGTCACTTCTTCGCGGGCCCGGTCTCTCCGCGTCCATCCTTGCCCCCCACCGTCTTCTGCCAGAACGGGCTCGTCGCCGGCAGCGCGAGCAGCGCCTTCGCCTCCTTCTCCTTCGCGTCGACGAAGAGGCCGAACCACTCGCCGGTCGCCACGACGCCGTCGCCGCGGCCGGCTCGCTTGTAGGCGTCCTTGCCGCCGCCGAGGTCGAGGAGCGCGCCGATCGCCTGGAAGTCGTGGTAGCTCGAGTCGCTCGAGCCGCCCTGCGAGTCGGCGCCGCCGCCGCCGCCGTAGCGATCGTCGCCGGCGCGGTCGAGCAGCACGGCGACGGCGCTGTTGGCGGTCCCGCCCAGCGCGAGGCCGCCGACGTCGTACTGGTCGTTGCCGGCGTCGTCGATCAGCCAGCCGACCCCTTCGTCCCAGCCCGCGCCGCAGTTCGCCGCGCACTTCGTGTCGTAGCGGTCGTTCCCGCCCGCGTCCCAGCGGATGCCGACGGCCTGGTGGACGCCGAACCCCTGGCTGTAGCGCCAGCCGTGGTTCTCGTCGTCGCCGCCGCCGTCGTACATCAGGCCGAAGCCGAAGTAGTAGGCGCCGCCCTGGCTGAAGTTGCCCGACTCGTAGTAGTCGGAGCCCTGCCCGAGATCGGCCAGCAGCCCGAAGCCGCCGGCCAGCGGCCGCCCGTCGCGGAAGCCGAAGCTGTAGCCCTGCGACGCGCCGTGGAAGCTGCCGGCGCCCGAGTCGCCGTAGACGTCGGGCCAGTGGCCATTCGCGACGTAGCGGTCGTCGCCGCCGCCGTCGACCAGCGCGGCGAAGCCGTTGCCGTTGCCGCCGCCCTGCGCGTAGGCCCATGCGTCGTAGACGTCGTCGCCGCTGCGATCGAGCAGCAGCGCGATGCCCGCGAACGAGTAGCCCTGCGCGTAGTCGCGCGCGCTGTATCGATCGCTGCCGTCGAGATCGACCAGCGCCGCGAAGCCGAGCGCCGCCGCGCCCTGCGCGAGCCGGCCGTTCTCGTAGCTGTCCTTCCCCTTGCAGTCGACCAGCAGCGCCGCGCCGCCCGCCGCGAACGCCGGCCCCGGCTGCAGACCCACGTAGCGATCGTTGCCGCCGAGCTCGAGCACGACGCTCGCCAGCGGACCATCGCCCGCCGCCACCGCCGCGCGCTCCCACGTGTCGTCGCCGCCGAGGTCGATCACCAGCGCCGCGCGCCCGCTCACCGTCGTCTTGCCGCCGCCCAGCAGCACGACGCGCGTCTCGTCGCGCGCGCCGGCGGTCGCGACGACATCGCCGCTGAAGCCGTCGACCTTCGCCTTCGTGCGCACCGTCTTCGCGAGGCGCCGCCCGAGCGTGGAGAGGAAGCGCGGGTCGGCCAGTCGCGCGACGCGGCGGCTCGCGGCCAGCAGTCGCGGGCGGTCGAGCTTCCAGGCGATGGTCTTCCACTGCTCGAGGAGCGCGTTCTGCTCCGACGTGACCTCGGGCTTCGGCGAGTGGCAGCGGAAGAACGCCTCGCACCAGTCGGGGAAGGTCGCGCGGACCAGCGCGCGCTGCTCGTCCGTCGCTTCGGCCAGCAGCGGCGCGAGCGCGTCGTGGCAACCGCCGAGGTAGGCCGAGAGGAGGTCGAGCAGCTCCTCGTTCTCGGTCGGCACCGCGGTTGGGTCGAGCGCGGCGGGCGCGATCGGCGAGATCCGGTGCCAGAGCTCGTCGAGCTCGGCGAATTCGGGCGCGCTCTCGATCGCGCTCGTCGCCGTGGCGCCGGCGTCGAGCCAGCCGCCGACCGACTCGAGCAGCAGCGGCAGGTCGGCCCGCCCCTCCTTCGCCATCGCCGCGGCCGCGCCGTCGCGCAGCTCGGCCGCCACGGCCGGCGCGCGCCACGGCTGGCGCAGCGCCTCCATCACGCGCGACAACCGCGTCGCGCCGAGCGAGCCGTCGCGCTCGGCCACCATCGCCTCGAGGTGCGTCGCCACCGCGTCGAAGTCGGCTGCGAAGCCGCGCGCGGCCGCGATCCGCTCGAGCAGCTGCCACTCAGGCGGCTTCTCCGCTTCCTGCGAGAACGCCCGCGCGGCCGCGCAGAAGATCCCCGCCACCAAGTGCCCGCTTCGCATGGGCGCGATCGTAGGCAGCGCACGCGACGCGCGCGTCGCTACACTTCCCCGCCTCGCGAAACGCGAGCAGCTAGGGGTGGCGGCGCCGCGCGGTTCCGCCTGAGAAAGACCCTTCGAACCTGACCCGGGTCATGCCGGCGTAGGGAAGCTCCGATGAATCCACCGAACGCGTCGCTCGTCCCGCAGTCGCCCGCTCCGATCGCGGTGAAGCCCGAGAAGCTGAAGCCGCTGCCGACGCTGGCCGAGACCCACCCGAACTCGCGCCGCCTCGAGGTCGGCGAATGGCAGGTGCCGGTGCGCGAGATCGCGATCGACGGCGGCAAGTCGTCGCTCCGCGTCTACGACACCAACGGCCCGCAGGGCTGCGACCCGCGCGGCGGACTGCCGAAGCGGCGCGCGCCGTGGATCGCGCCGCGCGTCGCGCGCGGCGACGCGAACCACTCGCAGATGCACTACGCGCGGCGCGGGATCGTGACCGAGGAGATGCGCTTCGTCGCGGAGCGCGAAGGCATGGACGCCGAGTTCGTCCGCAGCGAGGTGGCGCGCGGCCGCGCGATCATCCCGGCCAACCGCAACCATCCCGAGCTCGAGCCGATGATCATCGGCCGCCACTTCAAGGTGAAGGTCAACTCCAACATCGGCAACTCGGCGCTCTCCTCGTCGATCGAGGAGGAGGTCGAGAAGCTCCAGTGGTCGACGCGCTGGGGCGCCGACACGGTGATGGACCTCTCCACCGGCGCCGACATCCACGCGACGCGCGAAGCGATCGTGCGCAACTCGCCGGTGCCGATCGGGACGGTGCCGATCTACCAGGCGCTCGAGAAGGCGAAGGGGCGCGTGCAGGACCTCTCGATCGACCTCTTCATGGAGACGCTCGAGGAGCAGTGCCAGCAGGGCGTCGACTACTTCACGATCCACGCCGGCGTGCTGCTGCGCTACGTGCCGCTCACCGCGAAGCGCGTGACCGGCATCGTCTCGCGCGGCGGCTCGATCCTGGCGCAGTGGTGCCTCGCCCACCATCGCGAGAACTTCCTCTACACCGAGTTCGAGCGCATCTGCGAGCTGCTGAAGAAGTACGACGTCTCCTTCTCGCTCGGCGACGGGCTGCGGCCGGGATCGATCGCCGACGCCAACGACGCGGCGCAGTTCGGCGAGCTCGAGACGCTGGGCGAGCTCACCAAGATCGCGTGGAAGCACGACGTGCAGGTGATGATCGAGGGGCCGGGCCACGTCCCGCTCCACCTGATCAAGGAGAACATGGAGCGGCAGCTCGTCGCCTGCCACGAGGCGCCCTTCTACACGCTCGGTCCGCTCACCACCGACATCGCGCCAGGCTACGACCACTTCACGTCGGGCATCGGCGCCGCGGTCATCGGCGCGCTCGGCACCGCGATGCTCTGCTACGTCACGCCGAAGGAGCACCTGGGCCTCCCGAACCGCGACGACGTGAAGCAGGGGATGATCGCCTACGCGATCGCGGCCCACGCGGCCGACCTCGCGAAGGGCCATCCCGGCGCGCGCGCGCGCGACGACGCGCTCAGCAAGGCGCGCTTCGAGTTCCGCTGGGAGGACCAGTTCAACCTCGCGCTCGATCCCGTGACGGCGCGCGCCTACCACGACGCGACGCTGCCCAGCGACGCCGCGAAGAGCGCCCACTTCTGCAGCATGTGCGGGCCGCAGTTCTGCTCGATGCGGATCACCGAGGACGTGCGCAAGTACGCCGCGGAGCACGGCCTCAGCGAGCAGGCCGCGTTGCAGCACGGGATGGCGGAGAAGGCGAAGGAGTTTCGCGACGGCGGCGCCGCGCCATGACGGCGTGACGCGCGCGACGGCGCGACAAGTCGACGCGCGACAACGCGACGTCGGCGACGTCGCGCGCGCGTCGAGTTGACGCGACGCGGCGCGCCGCTCCCCGCGCGCGAGTTGGCACGCGGGCTGCATTCCTCCGGTCGCCTCGCGCGAAGGGCGCGCGGCACCGAAGGATCCATCCATGAACTGCCTGATCCCATTCCGCCGCCGCGCGGACCGCTTCGATCGTCTCGTCGGCAACCTGTTCGGCGACGCGTGGCTCACGGCGCCGGCGCGTTCCGACGGAGCGACGTGGTCGCCCGCGCTCGACGTCGACGAGGACGAGACGAGCTTCACCGTGCGCGTCGAGCTGCCGGGCCTCGAAGCGAAGGACGTCGCGGTCGAGCTCCACGACGGCGTGCTCACGATCTCCGGCCAGAAGGAGGAGCAGCGCTCCGAGAACCAGGGCTCCGCGAGCTGGCGCGAGCGGCGCTGGGGCTCGTTCCGGCGCGTCATCGAGCTCTCCACGGCCGTCGTCGACGACTCGGTCAAGGCGACCTTCGAGAAGGGCGTCCTGACGGTCGCGCTGCAGAAGGCGAAGCCGTCGGGTGGCCGGAAGATCGCCGTCGAGACGAGGTGATCCCCCTACGCCGCCCGGCGCGGGTTGCCGGGCGCGCCGGGCTCCTCTAATGCGGATGCAAGTCCGACCGGTCCCCCCGCCGAAGCGCGGGACCAGACGAGGAGAGGAGCCCGGTGCGCCTGCGCGTCCTGCACGGCTGGTTCGTCGCGTCCACGCTCCTCCTCGCGCCGCTCGGCGCGCAGGAGCCGGCGCGCGACGCGCTTCCGGCCGCCCCGCACGACGACGAAGTGGCGCGGCTGCAAGCGCTCGCCGCGATCCCCGACACCGCGGAGGCGGCGCGCGCGCGCGCGCGACTCGTCGAGCTCGCGGAAGCGGCCGACGCGCCGCGCGCGGACGCGGCGGTCGAGGCGCTCGGCGCCTTCGGCCGCCACGCCGACGGCGCGCTCGAGCAGGTGATCCGGCAGGGCACGGCGCTGAGCTCGCGCCAGCGCGCGCTCGAGCTCCGTCTCGCGCGCCGCACGCCGGCCGAGGCGACCTGGTTCGCGAGCCTCGCGGTCGCGGACCTGCCGGCGCCGCTGCGCCTCCTCGCGCTCGACGGCATCGGCGCCGACCCGGCGGCGCTCACGGCGATCGAGCCGCTCCTCCTCCTGCAAGAGCCGCGGCTCCAGACGCGCGCGCTGCGGATGCTCGCCGCGGCGAGGAAGCCGGTCGCGCTCGCCTTCGCCCACCAGGTGCTCGCGCCCGACGCCCACGCCGTCGTGACGCTGCAGGTCGCCGCGATCGACGCGCTGCGCGAGGAGAAGTCGCGCGCCGCGATCGAGCGGCTCGTCGACGTCGCCGGCTACGAGGCCGGCGAGGTGCGCGCGTTCGCGCTCAAGTCGCTGCTGGTGATGGAGCGCGGCGGCGTGCTCCTCGCGGTGACGCCGATGATGGCGGCCGACGCGCCGCCGGAGCGGGCGCTCGTCGCGATCGAGGTGGTGCGCCGCGTCGACCTCTCCGACCTGCCCGAGCTCGAGGCCGCGCTGCGCGGCGCGCTCGCGCACCGCAGCGTCGAGGTGCGCCTCGCCGCGATCGACGCCGTCGCGGAGCGGCACGACCGCGCCGCGCTGCCCGTGCTGGAGCGCCTCGTCCTCGACGCCGACCCGAACCTCGCGAGCGCCGCGATCCGCGCGGTCACGTCGCTGCGCCGCGGAGAGGAGCCGTGGCGCCAGCGCCTCCTCGCGCTCGCCCGCTCGCGCCAGCCGCTGCAGCGCCTCGCCGCCACGACGGCGCTCGCCGAGGAGGGCGACGCCGCGGCCCTGCCGCTGCTGCTGACGCTCGCCGCCGACGACTGGTGGCTGGTGCGCGAGCAGGCGGCGCGCGGGCTCGGCCAGCTCCGGTCGCCCGCCGCGATCCCGGCGCTGATCGACCTCGTCGCGAAGGACCGCCGCCGCGTCCGGACCGCCGCCGCCGCCGCGCTGCGCCGCATCTCCGCGATGCCATTCCAGGAGAGCGAGCGCGACTGGCGCCGCTGGTGGGCCGACCAGCCGGCCGGCTTCGTCGCGCCGCCGCTGGAGCAGGTCGTCGCGATGGAGGAGCGCCTCGCCGCCAGCAACGCGCGCGCGACGACGCACGCGACCTTCTACGGCATCGCGATCGAGTCGGAGCACGTCGCGCTGGTGGTCGACGTCTCGGGCAGCATGGGCGGCAACAGCGGCAGCGAGCGCACCAAGCTCGACGTCGCGAAGGACGAGGTGGCGCAGCTCCTCGCGCAGCTGCCGACCGGCTCGCAGGCGAACCTCCTCTTCTTCGACGACACGGTCCACCGCTGGCGCTCGCACCTCTCGAAGCTCGACAAGCGGACGACGTCGGAGGCGATCGCCTTCACGCGCTCGCAGCGCGCCGGCGGCTCGACCAACCTCTTCGACGCGCTCGAGGACGCGCTCGACGATCCGCAGGTCGACACGATCTGCCTCCTCTCCGACGGCGAGCCGACCAGCGGCCGCTTCGTCCATCCGGCGCGGCTGCGCGCCGAGATCCAGCGGCGCAACGCCGGCGGCCGCGTCCGCATCCACGCGGTCTCGATCGGCATGCAGAGCGCGCTCTTGCGCCACCTCGCCGCCGACTCGCTCGGGACCTACGTCGAGCGGTGAGCCCGCGGGCGCGCGCGCCCCCCGCTTTCAGCGCGGACGGCCGGGAGGCCGATGTCGTCGCCATGGAACTCCCGACGGAAGGAGGGTCGCCGGCCCCGGCGCGCGCCGGCCGGCGGTGGCGGCGTCTCGCGCTCGTGGCGCTCGGCGCGGCGCTGGCGGCGACCGCGGCGATCGTCGACTGGCCGCGCAGCGACCCGGCGGCGCGCCGCACGCTGACGCTGCGCGCGGCCGAGCTCGAGGCGTGGCTGCGCGAGGAGCTCGTCGTCCCGATCGACCGTCCGCTCGTCGCGCAGCCGGGCGGTCCGGCCGACGCCGCGCCCGCGTGGCGCGCGATCGCCGCCGCGCTCGAGGAGAGCGCCGCGCGGACGCTCGCCGGCGGCCCGAGCCTCCCCTCGCTCGCGGCCGGCGGCGAGCTGCGCCGGCGACTCGACGACGCGCGCGGCGCGCGCCGCTTCACGCCGTACGACTCGCTCGACGCGTTGCTCGACGACGAGTGGCCGCGCGCGGCGCGCCTGCTCGCGACGCTGGTCGAGCGGGCGCCGGCGCCCGACGACGGCTCGCTGGCCGACTGGCTCGACGCCGCGGCGCTGCTCGCGGCCGACCTGCGCTCGACCGCGCTGCTCGAGCCGGCGCTCCACGCGGCGCGCCTCGAGGAGGCGGTCGCGCGGCGCCTCGCGCGCGGCGGCGAGCCGCTCGACGGCGAAGCGCTCGCGGAGCTGCAGCGCCACGCTCTGGCGGCGCTGGCGACGGTGCCGCCGGCCGCGCTGCTGGCGGAGCGCGAGTCGCGGCTGCTGCAGGCGACCGTCTGCATGCACGCCGACATCCCGCCGTTCCAGCGCGCGCGCGCCCGCCTCGACGACGGCGAGCCGTGGCCGCTGGTCCCCGCCGCCGCGGCCGTCGAGCAGCTCGAGAGCTACGACGAGCTGCTGGCCGCGACGCTGCGCGAGCCGCAGGCCGAGCGGGCGCGCTTGGCCCTCGCGCGTTGGGTCGAGCGCGTGGCCGCCGCGTCGCCGCGCGTCGCGCCGCTGCTGGCCGACGGCGCCGCGCTGGCGCCGGTGCGCGCGACGACGCAGCGGCTCGAGCGGATCGTCGACGCCGCGGCCCGCGCCGCGCCCGGCGTTGATCGCGCGCGGGAGCGGCAGTAGCGTCCCGCCGATGGATCACGGCACCACGGTCGGGAGCGGCGTCGATCGCGCGTCGGCCGCGTTCGTCGCGCAGCGCGACGCGATGGCGAAGCTCCTCGCCGCGATCGCCGCCGACGAGGCGCGGCTGCTGCTGGGCGGCGGCGCGAAGGCGATCGCGAAGCAGCACGAGAAGAAGCGCCTCACCGCGCGCGAGCGGATCGCGCGGCTGATCGATCCGGGCAGCGACTTCTTCGAGCTCGGCCTCTTCGCGGCGTGGGGCATGTACGAGGAGTGGGGCACGCCGCCGGCCGCGGGCGTCGTGACCGGCGTCGCGCGCGTCGCGGGACGGCTCTTCATGGTGATCGCGAACGACGCGACCGTGAAGGCCGGCGCCTTCTTCCCGATGACGTGCAAGAAGGTGCTGCGCGCGCAGCGCATCGCGCTCGACAACCGCCTCCCGGTGATCTACCTCGTCGACTCGGCCGGCGTCTTCCTGCCGCTGCAGGACGAGGTCTTCCCCGACGAGGACGACTTCGGCCGCGTCTTCCGCCACAACGCGGTCCTCTCCGCGCGCGGCACGCCGCAGATCGCCGCGATCATGGGGATGTGCGTCGCGGGCGGCGCCTACCTGCCGGTGATGTGCGACACGCTGCTGATGACCGAGGGGTCGGGGCTCTTCCTCGCGGGCCCGTCGCTGGTGAAGGCGGCGATCGGGCAGCAGGTGAGCGCGGAGGAGCTCGGCGGCGCGGCGATGCACGCCGAGATCTCGGGCACCGTCGACTTCAAGGAGAAGGACGACGAGAGCTGCCTCGCGCGGATCCGGTCGCTCGCCGACAAGCTCGGCGCGCGGCCGGCGGCGCCGTTCGACCGGCGCGCGGCGCGGCCGCCGAAGCTCGATCCGGCGGAGCTCGCCGGCATCGTCTCGGCGGACGGGTCGAAGGAGTACGACGTGCGCGAGGTGATCGCGCGCGTCGTCGACGGCAGCGAGTTCGACGAGTACCGCGCCGACTACGGGCCGACGCTCACCTGCGGCTTCGCGCGCGTCGGCGGCTTCGCGGTCGGGATCGTCGCCAACCAGAAGCAGCACCAGCGGCGCGCCGGCCATCCGATCGAGTTCGGCGGCGTGATCTACAAGGAGTGCGCCGAGAAGGCCGCGCGCTTCGTGCTCGACTGCGGGCAGAACCGGATCCCGCTGCTCTTCCTGCACGACGTGAACGGCTTCATGGTCGGGCGCGACTCGGAGCGCGGCGGCATCATCCGCGCCGGCGCGAAGATGGTGAACGCCGTCGCCAACGCGCCGGTCCCGAAGATCAGCGTGATCCTCGGCGGCAGCTTCGGCGCCGGCCACTACGCGATGTGCGGCAAGGCGTACGACCCGCGCTTCCTCTTCGTCTGGCCGAGCGCGCGCTACGCCGTGATGGGCGGAGCGCAGGCGGCCGGCACGCTCGTCGACGTGCGCGTCAGCCAGCTCGAGAAGAGCGGCAAGAAGCTGTCGCCCGACGAGATCGCCGCGCTGCGCGCCGACGTCGAGTCGCGCTACGCCACCGCGCTCGACCCCCGCTACGCCGCCGCCCGCCTCTGGTGCGACAAGATCCTCGACCCCGCCAAGACCCGCGACGCCGTGATCACCGCGCTCGAAGTCGCCGCGCTGAACCCTGACGTCGGCGACGTGCGGACGGGGGTCTATCCGTCGTGAGGTGGGTGTCACCGGTTCCTGCTGTTTCGTTCCTGGACTGAAACAGCAGCGATTTCGGCCATCCTGTCGTGCTTCCACGGCGGACGCCGCGACAGGTTGTCCGTCACCGCGCGCGACGGCACTCGTCGAGTCGGGCGTGGAGTCCCGACCATGGCTCATCGCCCCCGGCTCGACGAGTGCCGCGCCATCCACCACGTCATGAACCGCGCCCTCGGCAGGCGAACGCTCTTCGAGCACCGCCGCGACTACCGCTACTTCCTCTCGCTTGTCGCGCGCGCCGTCCGCCGCGGCGCGATCGAGGTCCTTGCCTACGCCCTGCTGTCGAACCACTTCCACCTGCTGGTGCGCAGCGTCGCCGGAGAGCTATCGAGCGCGATGGCCGACATCGAGCGGGAATACGTCCGCCGGTTCAATCGGACTCGCGACCGCGACGGCCCGCTCGTGCGCGGTCGCTTCGTGTCGCGCCGGATCGAGAACCCCTGGTACCTGCGGGCCGCCGCGGTCTACGTCGAGCTCAATCCGGTCGAGGCCAAGCTCGCAGCGACGCCCGAGACGTACGAGTGGTGCAGCGCCCACTCCCGAGCGCGCCGACGCGTCCCTCCGTGGCTCGTCGCGGATGCGATCGTCGCCATCGCTGGACGCGAGGAGCACCGTGACGCCACCTGGTGCATCGCGCGCCACTTGACCGCGCGACGCGATGGCGACAACGCGTCCGACGAGCTGATCGGCGCGCCGACCGACCGGATCCTCGCGTGGATGGCGCGGCGCGCGGCGATCGCCGACGGCACGGCGCCAGGCATCGCAGTCGCTTCGCCGCCCGCGATCGATCGCGCCATCACCGGCGCGCCGCCGCCGGGCGACCTCGACGTCGGCCGCTGGTCCCGCGGCGCGGCCGCGCGCGACTCCTTGCGCGTCGCGCTCTTGCGCCACGGCGGCGCTCTCTCCTGGGAGGAGATCGCCGCGCTGCACCCGGCGCCGGTCTCGACGCTGCGCCTCGTCTGCCGCCGCCATTCCGATCGCATGCGACAAGACCCGCGCTACCGAGAGTGGGCTGCGAGCGTGGCACACCAGGCGATCGCCAACTGCTTCGGTCGCGGAGCCGTGTTCCCGCCACGACCGCATGACGCAGCGTGAAGCGATGCCGATCATCCGGGCGCGACAACTTGGCCGGTCTTGCTGCCGTTTCAGTCCAGGAACGAAACGGCAGGAATCGGTGACCTACTTCACGTACCCGAGCTCCTTCAGCTTCTCGATCGCTTCGTCTTGCAGGGCGGACATGGCGGCGCTGGTGGCGCGGTCGGGGCGGGCGGGGGCGCGGTAGGGGCCGAAGCTCGGCACCGGCGGCGGGAGGGCGGCGAGGACTTCGGGCTCGAGGACGGCGGCGAGCGGGGCGCCGTCCTGGGTCCGCGCGGTCGGGAGACCGAGCAGGGCCTGCACGGTCGGCGCGACGTCGACGAGGCGCGGACGCTCCTCGGCGCGGTCGCCCAGCGTGACGCCTCTGCGCACGCCGGCGCCCCACGCGAGGAAGAGGCCTTCCGGTCCGTGCTCGTGGCCGAGGCGCGGGCCCTCCTCGTACTCCCAGCCGTGGTCGGAGACGACGACGACGGCGGTCCGCTCGTCGGCCACCTTCGCGACGAGCTGGCCGAGCAGCCGGTCGACGTAGTCGCACCAGCGCTCGACGATCTCGACGCGGCGGTGGCTGCGGTGGCTCAGGTTGTCGATGCCCGAGACGAAGAGCGCGAGCAGGTCGAGCTGGTCGTTCTCGACGAGGTGGCTCGCCGTGGCGAAGACGAACGAGTCGGTGAGCTGCACGGTCCGGAAGGCGCGGAAGAACTTCCCGCGCGTCGCGACCCACTTCGCCCGCTCGTCGTCGTCGAGGTCGTCGAAGAAGGGCTGCGCGACGATCGCCTCGTGCTCCTCGCCGGGATCGTGCACCTCGAGGCCGGCCAGCTCCTCCTGCAGCGACTCGGGCCAGGTGATCGCCGTGGCGCCGCCCGCGCCCGCGCCGAACTTCCGCTCGAGGTAGGTCGCGCGCGTCGGATTGTTGTCGCTCACGAGGTAGCCGTTCACCGCCTCGGCGGGCCAGCTCGCGTACCAGTTGAGCGACGCGACGCGCTGCCCGCGTTCGCCCGCGACGTTCCAGAGCGCCGGCACGCGGCGGTGGCACGCGGTCACGGGCACCTCGTGGAGCGCGCCGCAGCGGAAGAGGAGATCGACGAGCTCGCGCACTCCGCCGTGGCGCGGCAGCAGCGGCTCCTTGCGCAGCCGCTGGACGCCGCGCGAGAGGCCGGGCAGCGCCGTCTCCGTGAAGTCGAGCACGCCGTGGCGTTCGGGCAGGCAGCCGGTCGAGACCGTGTTCCAGAGGCGCGGCGACCAGGTCGGCAGCAGCGTGCCGAGCGGCGCGCGGACCCCTTCGCGCGCGAGCTTCGCCACCGTCGGCAAGCGCCCCTGCGCGATCAACCGGTCGAAGAGCCGCCAATCCGCGCCGTCGAGCCCGACCAGCACGACGCGGCGCGGCGCCGCCACCGGCGCGACTGGCCCCGCGTCCGGCTCCGCCGCGACGCGCGCCGCCACCAGCGTCCCCGCCACGACCACCAGCGCCGCGCCGACCGCGGTCGCGACCAGCAGCCGTCCGCGGCCGAAGCGCGCCGCGAAGCCGCGCCCGAAGAGCGCGACGGCGACGACCGCGAGCGCCCCGCCCATCGCCAGCGCGCGCAACGGCGACGTGACGAAGCGCAGCGCGACCGCGTGGAAGGCGCCGGTCAGCGCGAGTTGCAGCGCGCCTTCCGCGAGGCCGCGCACGAACGGTCGTCCCCCAGCCGGCGGTTCGGCGACCGCCGCGCCGCGCCGCGCGACGAGGCGCAGCGCGCCGCTCGCCGACAGCAGCGCGACCGTCGCGGCGCCGTACGCGAGCGCGAGCCAGGCGACGACGACGGCCGCGTCATGGCTGCCGACGATCGAGCCGTTGGCCCGCACCACCGACCACGCCGCCGCGCCGCCCGCGACTGCGCCGGCGACGAACCCGCCGCACGTGCGCCCGATCGCCGCGGCCCCGCGCACGCTCAGCCGCCCTCCGTGATCGCGACCATCCGCTCGAGCGCGCGGCGCGCGTCGGCGACGACGGTGGCGCGCTCGTCGGGAGCGAGGCGCTCGCGCGCGCCGCTCGTCTCGTCGACGACGTCGCCGGCGACGACGCGGTTGGCGTCGGGCGCCCTGCCCTTGCGCAGCAGGTCGACGAGCGCGACGAGGTGCGGTGGATCGTTGCGCGACATCGTGGCGCAACCGCAGCCGATCGACTGGTACGCGGGGTCGGGGATGTCGGCCATGTGGACCACCTCGACGCCGCGCTGCCGCGCGAGCGTGCGCGCGTTCTTCACGAAGTGGCCCTCGGTCGCGATCGCGAGCTTCTCGCCCGCCTTCGCCGACTCGACGGCGGCCCAGAGGTAGCGCGTCGAGCCGGCGCCGTCGGCGCGCTGCACCACCGGCAGCGGGCTCTCGGGATGGACCAGCACGCGGTAGCCCCGCCCGCGCCAGTAGTCGACCATCGCCGGCTTGAAGACCGTGTGCACGCCGCAGGAGCTTCCCCACCGGATCACGCGCGCACGGTCGAGCGCGGCGCGCTGCTCGGCGCTCATCCGCGCGATCCGCTGCTGCCCGCCCTCCTCGCCGCCGCCCCACTGGAACTGCTCCTCGGGCGCGACGCCGCTCCACCAGCAGGCGACCTCGGCGAGGTGGCGGTCGGGCACGAAGAGGACCTTCTTCCCTTGCGCCAGCGCCCACGCGAGCACCTTCTTCGCGTTGCCCGACGTGCAGACGGCGCCGCCGGTCGCGCCGGCCAGCGCCTTCACGCGCCCCGACGTGTTCATGTAGGCGACGACCAGCAACTGCTCGCCGTAGCGGGCGCGCAGTTCGTCGACGGCGGGCGCGACCTGGTGCTCCTTCGCGAACATCTCGAGCGTGCAGCCGGCCCGCGGGTTCGTGATGAAGACCTGCTGGTGCGGATGGGCGAGCGTCGCGATCGCGTCGGCCATGAAGTGGACCGCCGACTCGACGATGAACTCCGCCTCCGAGTGGTTCCGCGCCTGCAGCGCGAGCTCGTAGCTGTCGGCGATGCGGCCGCCGTAGCGCTCGACGAGCTTCACGATCTCGCCGCCCATGTAGTAGTGGGCCAGCAGCAGCAGGCGCGGCCCGAACTCGGCGAGCGCCGGCTTCAGGTAGCCGTCCATCCACGGCACGACCGACTCGGGCGTGCGGTCGGGCAGCGCGAGGTACTCCTCCGCGTAGGGCTTGAACTCCTCCTGGTACCAATCGAGCGGCAGGTCGGTCTGGCAGATCGGCATGCCCGGTTCGATGCGGAGGCCGCTCGAGCGGAAGAGGCGGTCGACGGCGCGGGTGGACATGGTGCAACGTTCTAGGGAAGCTCGCTCCATGGACAAGCTTGGCGACGCGAACCGCGGTCGCACGACGCGCGTCGAGCGCGTCGAGCTCGTCGAATGCCCGCGCGACGCGTTCCAGGGCTATCGCGCGCCGATCCCCGCCGAGCGCAAGGCGGCGCACCTCACGCAACTGGTGCGCTCCGGCTTCAAGACCATCGACTTCGGCTCGTTCGTCTCGCCGAAAGCGGTGCCGCAGATGGCCGACAGCGAGGAGGTCTGGGCGCGCCTCGTCGCGGCGGGCGTCGCGGGTCCGGCCAGCGCGAGCGGCGTCGACTGGATCGGCATCGTCGCGAACGAGCGCGGCCTCGAACGGCTGCTGGCGCTGCCCGGCGTCACGACCGCGGGCTACCCCTTCTCCTGCTCCGAGACCTTCCAGCAGCGCAACACCGGCGCCTCGATCGCGGAGAGCTTCGACCGCTTGGACGCGCTCCTCGCCGCGACGCGCGCCGCGGGCCGGCGGCTGAACGTCTACCTCTCGATGGCGTTCGGCAACCCGTTCGGCGATCCGTGGAGCGCGGAGCTCGTCGTCCGCCTCGCCGGGCAGCTCCGCGCGCGCGGCGTGACGAGCCTCCAGCTCGCCGACACGGTCGGCACCGCGACGCCGGACACGGTGCGCGAGCTCGTCGCCGCGGTCGCGCCGGCGCTGGCGGGCGGCCGCTTCGGCGTCCACCTCCACGCGCGCGCCGACGAGGTCGCCGCGAAGGTGGACGCCGCGCTCGACGCCGGCTGCCGCTGCTTCGACGCGGCGCTCGGCGGCGCGGGCGGCTGCCCGTTCGCGGGCGACGACCTCGTCGGCAACCTCCCCACCGAGACGCTCGCCGCCCACCTGCGATCGCGCGGCTTCGACGTCGGCCTCGCCCCGGCCGCGCTGGCGGCCGCGTCGCAGTCGGCCGCCGCCCTCATCTCCGACTACTCGCGAGCCTCCGCATGAGCGAGCCCTTGATCACGCAGCGCGACTTGGACGACGTGCGCGTCGTGACGCTCGCGCGGCCGGAGGCGAAGAACGCGCTGAGCGGCGCGCTCGTCGCGGAGCTGATCGCCGCGCTCGACGCGGCGGCGGGCGACGCGCGGCTGCGCGGCCTCGTGCTCACGGGCGCCGGCGCCGACTTCTGCGCTGGCGCCGATCTGAAGGCGCTGCAGCAGCTTGCGACGCGCGGCTTCGAGGAGAACCGCGCCGACTCGCGCCTCCTCGCGACGCTCTTCGCGAAGCTCGCCCGCCATCCGCTGCCGATCGTCGCGGCGGTGCGCGGCCACGCGCTCGCGGGCGGAGCCGGGCTGGCGTGCGCGTGCGACCGGGTGGTCGCCGCCGACGACGCGAAGCTCGGCTTCACCGAGGCGCGCATCGGCTTCGTCGCCGCGATCGTCGCCCGCTTCCTCGTCGACCGCTCCGGCCCGCGCGCCGCGCGCGACCTGCTCCTCTCCGCGCGGATCGTCGAGGCGGGCGAGGCGCGCGCGCTCGGCCTCGTCGACGAGGTCGCGCCGGCCGCGGAGGTCGAGGCGCGCGCGCTCGCGTGGCTCGCGACGCTGAAGCGCAACTCGCGCTCGTCGATCGCGCTCACGAAGGAGCTCCTCGCCGAGCTGGCGGGCCGTTCGCTCGAGGACGCGCTCGACCACGCCGCCGACCTCAACGCCCGCACGCGCGCGACCGACGACTGCAAGGAGGGGATCGCCGCGCTCCTCGGCAAGCGCAAGCCGCGCTGGTGGCCGCCCGCGCCGTGAACGAGGCGCGCCGGCGCGACCACGCGCGACGCGCCACGGCCGCGGCGCTGCTGCTGACCGCGACCGCCGCGATCGCCTGGCTGCCGCGCTTCGGCGCGCCGCGCGTCGCGACGCTGCTGACGCTGGCGGCGGTGGCGGGCGCGTCGTTCCTGGCGCTGGCGACGCTGGCCGGCCGCGGTCGCGCGGACGACCATCCGCTCTTCACCGCGCGCGGCCTCTTCTTCGGCGCGGTCGCGCTGCGGCTCGCGGTGGTCGCCGCTCCGGCGTGGCTCTCCGACGAGCGGTGGCAGGTCACGCTCCTCGGCGGCGCCGGCGGCTCCGCGCCGTCGCTCCTCTGGAAGGCGTTCGTCGCGGCGCTCGACGTCGCGTTCGTCGCGTGGCTGCTGCGCCGCGTCGGCCGCGAGCGGAGCGGCGCGGCGCTCATCTACGCGTTCCATCCGCTGGTCGTGCTCAGCGGCGCCGGCAGCGGCCACGTCGACGTGGTGGCGTCGATCGCGGCGGTCGTCGCGCTCGACGGCGCGGCGCTCCCGTTCGCGGGACGCGTGCGCGAGGTCGCGCAGGGCGCGCTGGCAGGCGCCGCGGCGATCGCGAAGCCGCTCGGCTTCGTCGCGCTGCTGGGCGCCGCGCGCTGGGAGGGGCGCACGCGTCGGCCGCCACGCCTACGCCCCTTCGTGCTGGCCGGCTTCGCGCTCGCGCTCGTCGCGGCATGGGTCGCGTTCGCGGGCGACGGGCTGCACCTCGGCCGCGGGCTCGCGAGCTGCGACCACGATGAGGGCGTCAACGGTCTCGTTCAGCCCACCTGCGTGAAGGTGGCCGACGCGCTGGGCGCGCTCGATCCCGAGGCGCGCGGTCGCCAGCTCGCGGGCGCGCTCTTCCTCGTGACGGCGGCGCTGCTGCTGCGCGGCTGGCGCGGCCGGCCGCTGCCGCTCGCCTTCTTCGTGACGGCGGCGTTCCTGGCGACGACGCCGGTCGTCCATCCGTGGCACGTCGCGTGGCTGGCGCCCTTCCTGCCGCTGCTGCCGTGGCGCGCGGCCCGCTTCGCGCTGCTGCTGACCGTGACGGCGCTGGCCGCCCACGCGACCGCGATCGTGGGCGAGCCGCCGTGGGTCGCGCTGGTCACCTGGCTCGCGCCGTGCGCCCTCTTCGCGTTCGACAGCTGGCGCGGCGGAATGGCCGGGGCCGCCGCACCGCCCGCAGGCGGCACGACGGCCCCGTGAACGTTCGCGGTTTCGCGCGGCCTCGCGTCGGAAGCCGGCTCGACCGTCGGCTCAGCCGCCGAGGATCGAGTCGATCAGCTGCTTCACCTGCGGGTTCAGCTCCTGGCCGCTCTCCTTCGCCATCGTGGCGTACTTCTTCGCCGCCTCGGCGTTCTTCAGGAAGCGGTGGTTGAAGAAGGCCGCGTTGACGCAGATCTCGAGCGCCACCTGCTTGTCCTTCAGCGGCCCGAACGCGACGAGCTCGTCGATCTTCTTCACGAACGGCGCGATCTCCTCCTCGCTGCCGATCGTGCCCATCTCGGCCGCGACGACGCGCTCGAGCAGCCCCGCCTCGTTCTTCGGGTCGAGCTTGCGCACCTCCGTCGCGAGCGCGTCGTCGAGCTGGCCCGCCTTCAGCAACGCCTCGATCGACTTGCGCTGCAGGCCGCTCTTGTTGTCGGGATCGGCCGCGATGCCGAGACGCACCAGGTCGCCGAACTTCGTCCCGAGGAAGCCGTTCTCCTCGGTCAGCCCTGCGAGGCGCGTGATCGCCTCCTCGATCAGCGCCACCTTCTCCGCGCCGTTCGCCGCGGCGATCTTCGCCTCCATCGCGTCCTGCTCGGCCAGCAGCGGCAGGCCGGCCGTGCGCAGCTCCTCGAGGTGCGTGAGGTAGGCCGCCGGACCGCCGGGCTGGTAGCCGGTCTGGCCGATGACGTCGCCGTCGGCGGCCATCAGCAGGATCGTCGGGAAGCCGCGGATGTGGTAGCGCTTCTGGAGCGCGGAGTTGCGCGCCGGGTTCGGGACCTTCGCCTTCACCGCCTCGTCGCGCGGGAAGTCGAGCGCGACCAGGACGTAGCGGTCGCCGACGCCCTTCAGGAACTCGTCGTGCTTGAAGACCTCGTCGTGGAGCTTGACGCACCAGCCGCACCAGTCGGAGCCGGTGAAGTCGACCAGCAGGTCCTTGCCCGACTCCTTCGCGAGCTTCGCCGCCGCGTCCCAGTCGGCGATCCATTCGCCGCCGCGATTCGCGGCCGGCGGCGCGGCGAGGGCGGCCGCGGTGAGGAGGAGCGTGCTGATCATCCGAGTGGAATCCTTGGCGCCGCTTGGAGTGGGGCCGTCGGCGGCGGGCGCGGGCCGGCGACGTCGCGGGGAGGACGGCCGAGCCGCTCCCGCCAACGGGATTTTCGAAGGCGCGGATCGTAACGATGCCGCGTCGAGCGCACCGTTCCGGGCCGCGCGCTCAGGCGTTCAGCGCGGGAACTCCGCTCGGAGCGCGTCCGCCAGCCGGACGTACTGCTCGCGGCGGTTGTAGAGCTGCGCCGAGATGCGCAGCAGGCGGCGCGGCGGCGCGGGCCAGAGCGGGACCGGCACCTCGATGCGGTGGCGCTCGAAGAGGCGGAGATGGAGCGGGTCGACGCCGGCGGGCTGCACCTGCGGCTCGGTCGCGTCGGGCAGGACGATCGCCGCGAGCGACCCGACCATCGACTCGGGGCAGGGATCGGGCTGCGGCACCGCCTGCAGCAGCAGCTTGCGCCCCTCCATCGCCAGCGCGTGGTTGCGCTTGCGGAGTTCCTCGATGCCGCCGGGCAGCAGGCCCGCCAGGAACTGCAGCGCCTGCGGGATCACCAGGAACGCGGACGGGTCGAAAGTGCCGGGCCAGTCGAACTCGAGCAGCATGCGCGAGCGGTCGCTGCGCCTCGAGTTGGCGCCGTGGCTGATGGCGAGCGGTCGCAGCGTCGCCTGACGATCGCGCCGCACGTGGAGCAGCGCCGAACCCTTCGGCGTGCAGAGCCACTTGTGGCAGTTGCCGGTGTAGTAGGCCGCGCCGAGCGCGTCGAGCCGCAGCTCGACCTGGCCCGGTCCGTGGGCGCCGTCGACCAGCGTCTCGACGCCGCGCGCCGCGAGCTCGCGCACGATGCGCTCGATCGGGAAGAGGAGGCCGGTCGGGCTCGAGATGTGGTCGACCAGCGCGAGGCGCGTGCGCGGCGTGACGCTCGCGACGATCCGCTCCACCACGACGTCGGGCGAGGCAATCGGGAACGGGACCTTCGCGACGACGACCTTCGCGCCCGCCGCCTGCGCGACGAAGTCGAGCGCGTTGCGGCTGGCGTTGTACTCCTGGTCGGTCGTCAGCAGCTCGTCGCCCGGCGCGAACGCGAGGCTGCGCAGCACCGTGTTGACGCCGGCGGTCGCGTTCGGGACGAAGACGAGGTCCTCGGGCCGCGCGCCCACGAACGCCGCGAGCGCCGCGCGCGCCGCGTCGAGGTGGCGCTCGATCTCGCGGTGGAGGAAGAGGACCGGCTCCCGTTCGAGGCGGCGCTGCCACTCGTGCTGCGCGGCGAGCAGCGGCTCGGGGCAGGCGCCGAAGGAGCCATGGTTCAAATAGTCGATCGCGGGATCGAGCGTCCACCAGCGGGCGGCGTCGGTCGCGGGCGCGGTCGAAGGCGCGGCGTTCGTCACGAGTGTTCCCTGCGTCGGAAGCGGTAGAACCGCCGCGCACGCTAACCGAGGAGCCACCGACGATCCCGCGCCGCACGTCCCGAGTCGCGCTGCTGGTCGTCGTCGCGTTGGCCGCGTGGCTGCGGCTGCGGGCGATCGCGTTCGGCCTCCCCTACCCGTTCGCCGCGGTCGACGAGCATCTCGTGACCGACCACGCGCTCGCCTTCACCGCCGGCGACTGGAACCCGCGCTACTTCGCCTACCCGTCGTTCGTCTTCGCGCTCCACGCGGTCGCCTATCTCTTCGCCGGCTGGCTCGGGCCGTGGGAGTCGCTCGCCGCGATGCGCGCCGCGTTCTGGGTCGATCCGGCGCCGCTGCTGCTGGTGAGCCGCGCGCTCACGGTGGCGGTCGCGCTCTTCACGGTGTGGGCGGCGGCGCGCCTCGCCGCCGAGCTGGCGCGCGCTTGCGGCGGACGCGCGGCGCGGCGCCTCGCGGGCGTGGTCGGCGCGCTGGCGGTGGCGACGTCGGCGCTCCACGCCAGCAACTCGCGCTGGTCGACCGTCGACCTGCCGATGGTGGCGGCCGCGACGCTCGGGCTCGCGCTGGCGCTGCGCCATCTGCGGCGCGGCGGCGCGGGGACGGCGGCGGGCGCGGCCGTCGCGGTCGGCCTCGCGGCGGGGAGCAAGTACTACGGCGCCCTCTTCGCGCTCGCGGTCGGCGTCGTCGTCGCGGCGCGCGCGGGGCGCGAGGGCGGCGCGCGGCGCGCGGCCCGACGGCTGCTGGTCGCCGCGACGTGGACGATCGGCGCGTTCCTCGCGACGTCGCCCTACGTCGTGCTCGACGCGTCGACCTTCGCGGACGACTTCGGGCGGTTGAGCGATCACATGGAGGGAGGCCACTTCGGCCACGACCCCACGCGCTCGGGCGCCGCGGTCTACGGCGGCCACCTGCTCGGGCGTTTCGTCGGGTGGTGGCTCTCGCTGCCGGCGCTGGCGGGAGCGCTGCTCGCGCTGGCACGGCGCCGGCCGCGCGACGGGCGGATCGCCGCGGCGGCGCTGCTGCTGCCGGCCGTCGTCCACTTCGCGCTGATCGCGCAATTCAGGTCGCAGCCGGTCGACTACCTGCTCGGGCTGCTGCCGGCGCTGTCGGCGTGCGCGGCGCTCGCGATCGCCGCGGTCGCGGAGCTCGTCGCGCGGCGCACGTCGCTCCACGCCGGCCTCGGTGCGGCGCTCCTCCTCGTCGCGCCGTTCACGCTCGGCGCGCGCCACGCGTGGGACGAAGGGAGCTGGCTCGCCCGTCGCGACAGCCGCGTCGCGGCGCGCGAGTGGATCGAGGCGAACGTCGCGCCCGGCGCGCTGCTCGCCGCCGACACGTGGCTCGAGCTGCCGCTCACCCTCGACTGTCTCACCTTGATGCGCGCCGGCAAGGAGAGCGGTGCGCCGCTGCCCGAGCGCCGCGCGCGCGACGAGCCGCTCGCCGCGCTCGACGCGAAGCTGGCCGACGCGCGCGCCCATCCGCAACGAGCGGCGTGGGACTTCGCGCTCCTCTCGCCGATCGAGCTCGGGATGCGCGACGACCTCTTCGCGCTGCTGGCGGAGCACGGCTGCCGGTGGCTCGTCCTCGACGGCAGCCGCGCCGTGCGCGCCGCGCGGACCGGCGGCGAGCTGCTCGATCTCGCCGCGTGGTACCGCCACCACATGACCGGCCCGCGCGTCGTCGCGCGCTTCGATCCCGCCGACGGCGCGCTCAGCGGCCCGCCGCTCGTGGTGTTGGACCTCAGCCGGTAAGCAGGCTCGAGCTCGCGCGCTGCTGCGCGGCGATCAGGCGCCCGCGCCCGTGATCAGCTCGCCCGGACGGGCGCGCCCGAACGCGCGGCCCGGCCAGAGCGAGCCGATGCCGACGTAGAAGAAGCCGCCGGCGAAGAGCAGCATGAAGCCGACCACCATCCAGAGCTGGTGCGTCCAGCCGACCCACGCGATCGAGAGCATGTAGAGGCCGAACGCGATCTCGACCAGCGGCATGAGGCCGGCGAACGTCGTGTAGCGCCGCTTCGGCGCGACCTTGCGCGCGCGGTCGGTCACGTCGTACTTCGGCGTGCGCACGAAGGGCGTCTCGTAGCTGATCAGCGCCTCGATCACGGCGCGCGCGTTGTTGACCGCCAGCCCGATGCCGAGCGCGAGGACGCCCGGCAGGTAGCGCAGGCCGCGCTTCCACTGCGGGTCGATCTCGCGCTGCGCGGCCACGTAGAACGACGTCACGGACGCGGTCGCCAGCACGAAGACCGACCAGTCGAAGAGGGCGCTGCGCAGCCGGTCGGGTTCCGCGAGGCGCGCGAGGAGCGCCGGCAGCATGAGAAGGCACATCGCCAGCATCAGCACGTAGCCGAGGTTCGCGGTGAGGTGGAAGGTCGCCTCGCTCTTCACCTTGAGCGGCAGGCTGCTGCGCCAGAGCTTCGGCAGCACCTTGAGCCCGGTCTGGATCGACCCCTTCGCCCAGCGGTGCTGCTGCGCCTTGAAGGCGGTCATCTCGACCGGGAGCTCGCCCGGAGCGGTGAAGTCGCGCAGGTAGACGAACCGCCACCCCTTCATCTGGGCGCGGTAGGAGAGGTCGAGGTCCTCGGTCAGCGTGTCGTGCTGCCAGCCCCCCGCCGCCTCGATCGCCGCGCGGCGCCAGACCCCGCCCGTGCCATTGAAGTTGAAGTGGCGGCCGGAGCGGTTGCGCGCGGTGTGCTCGATGACGAAGTGGCCGTCGAGCAGCATCGACTGCAGCCGCGTCAGCATGCTGTAGTCGCGGTTCAAGTGGCCCCAGCGAACCTGCACCATCCCGATGCCGGGGTCGGTGAAGAAGTCGACCGTCTTCTCGAGCGTGTCGGGCTCGGGCAGGAAGTCGGCGTCGAAGATGGCGACGAACTCGCCCTTCGCCGTCGCGAGCCCCTTCGCCAGCGCGCCCGCCTTGAAGCCGGTGCGGTCGGTGCGCCGGACGTAGACGATGTCGAGGCCGCCCGCCCGGAGCTCCTCGACCTTGCGACGGGCGAGCTCCTGCGTCTCGTCGGTCGAGTCGTCGAGGACCTGGACGTCGAGGCGGTCGGCCGGCCAGCGCAGCCGCGCCACCGCGTCGAGCAGCCGCTCGACGACGGTCGCCTCGTTGAAGAGCGGGAGCTGGACCGTGACCCGCGGCTTCTCGGCGAAGTGCTGCGTCGGCGCCGGATTGTCCCGCTTGTGGCGGTAGTAGAGGAACATCAGCGCATAGCGGTGCAGTCCGTAGATCGACAGCAACGCAAGGAGCGCGAAGTAGAGGATCAGGACCGTGTCGTGCCAGGACTGCATCTGCGCCCGCTCGAACCCCGCGAAGCGGACCCGACCCCCCGCCGCGCGACGTGCAGGGTCCGCGAAAGGGGCGGCATAGTAACGAGGCGATTCCCCCGACGGAACCGACCCCTCCCGTGCCTCCCGAGAACGACCCGACCGCTCCCGAGGACGATCGACTCGCCCTGTACGACTACCCCATGGAGGGGGTTCGCATCGCGGCGACGCCGGCGGAGCCGCGCGACTCGGCACGCCTCCTGTTGGCCGGGCGCAAGGAGGGGCCGGCTCGGCACCACCTCGTGCGCGAACTGCCCGAACTCCTCGCGCCCGGCGACCTGCTGGTGGTCAACGACACTCGGGTGCTGCCCGTGCGCCTCTTCGCGCGGCGCGCGAGCGGCGGCCGCGTCGAGGTGCTGCTCCATCCGACCGGCCGCGACGACGCCACCTCGACGCTCGCGCTGCTGCAGCCGTCGGCGCGACTGCGCGCCGGCGAGACGCTCGTGGTCGAGGGCGGCCCGCGCCTGACGCTGCTCGACCCGCCCGGCGCGGAGCTGCGGCGCGTCGCGATCGAGGGAGGTCTCGCGGCCGCGCTCGCCGTCGGCCACCTCCCGTTGCCGCCCTACCTGCCGCGCGAAGCGGGCGAGCAGCCCGAGGATCGCGACCGCTACCAGACGCTCTTCGCGAGCGCGCCGGGCGCGATCGCGGCGCCGACCGCCGGCCTCCACTTCACGCCGGCGCTGCTCGAACGCCTCGCCGCGCGCGGCGTCGCGCTCGCCCGCCTCACGCTCCACGTCGGGCCCGGCACCTTCCTGCCGGTGCGCGCCGAACGGCTGCGCGACCACGCGATGCACGAGGAGCTCTACGAGCTCCCGCCCGCCACCGTCGCCGCGATCGAACGCGCCAAGGCGGCCGGCCGGCGCGTGGTCGCGGTCGGGACGACGACGACGCGGGCGCTCGAATCGGCGGCGCGAGCGGGGCCGCTCGCCGCCGGCCGCGAGCGGACGCGCCTGATGATCCGCCCGCCCTTTGCGTTCCGCGTCGTCGATGCCCTCCTCACCAACTTCCACCTTCCGAAGTCGACCCTCCTCGCGCTGGTCTCCGCCTTCGCGGGCCGCGAGCGGATCCTCGGGCTCTACCGCGAGGCGGCGGCCGCGGGCTACCGTTTCTATTCCTACGGCGACGCGATGCTCCTCGAGTGAGCGCGCGGGCGAGGAGGACGACGGGGCGATGAGCGACCGCGACGCGGAACGGGCGGCCAAGCTGCGCGCGACGATCGCGCGGCACGACTGGCTCTACCACGTGAAGGACGCGCCGGAGATCGCCGACGCCGAGTACGACGCGCTCTACGCCGAGCTGAAGGCGATCGAGGCGCGCCGGCCCGACCTGCTCGTGGCGGAGAGCCCGACGCAGCGGATCGGCGGCGCGCCGGCCGCGGGCTTCGCCACCGTCGCCCACGACCCGCCGCTGCTCTCGCTCGACAACACCTACGACGAGGCCGACGTCCGCGAGTGGCACCAGCGCCTGCTCGACCATCTCGGCGTGACCGAGCTCCCGTCGCCGCTGGTGGGCGAGCCGAAGCTCGACGGCCTCTCGTGCCGCCTCGTCTACGAGCGCGGGCGCCTCGTGCTGGGCGCGACGCGCGGCAGCGGCGACGCGGGCGAGGACGTGACCGCCAACGTGCGGACGATCAAGTCGGTCCCGCTCGAGCTGCGCGGCGACGCGCCGGCGCGGCTCGACGTGCGCGGCGAGGTGGTGCTGCCGCGCGTCGCGTTCGACGCGCTCAACCGCGACCTCGCGGCGCGCGGCGAGAAGACCTACGCGAACCCGCGCAACCTCGCGGCGGGCGCGATCCGGCAGCTCGACCCGAAGCTGGTCGCGGCGCGACCGCTCGAGTTCCGCGTCTGGACGCTCGGCAAGCTCGACGGAGTCCGCGGCGAAGGCGGCAAGGCGCCCGCCACCCACTCCGAGTCGCTGCGCTGGCTCGAGTCGCTCGGCTTCAAGACGGTCGGCCGCGACGGCTGCGTCGGGACGCTCGACGAGCTGCTGGCGTGGTACGCCGCGCTGCTGGCGAAGCGCGACGACTACCCGGTCGAGATGGACGGCGTCGTGCTGAAGGTCGACTCGTTCGAGCTGCAGCGCCGCCTCGGCTTCACCGCGAAGAGCCCCCGTTTCGCGCGCGCCTGGAAGTTCCCGGCGCGCCAGGCGACGACGCGCATCGCCGCGATCCACGTGCAGGTCGGACGCACCGGCACGCTGACGCCCGTCGCCGTGCTGGAGCCGGTGAAGCTCTCCGGCGTCACGATCACGAACGTCACGCTCCACAACCGCGAGGAGATCGCCCGCCTCGGCGCGAAGGTGGGCGACCGCGTCGTCGTGGAGCGGTCGGGCGACGTGATCCCGAAGATCGTGCAGGTGGTCGAGTCGGCGCGGACCGGCGCGGAGCGCGACTTCGCCTTCCCCGACCGCTGTCCCGCGTGCGCGACGCCCGTCGAGCAGGAGGGCGACTTCGTCGCGGTGCGCTGCCCCAACGGAGCCTGCCCCGCGCGGCTGGCGAAGGGGATCGAGCACTTCGTCGGCCGCAACGCGATGGACGTCGAGGGGCTCGGCGAGAAGCTGATCGAGCAGCTCGTGAAGGGCGGCTTCGTGAAGCGCGCCGCCGACCTCTTCGCGCTGACCGAGGCGCAGCTCGTCGGCCTCGAACGGATGGGCGAGAAGTCGGCGCGCGCGCTCCTCGCCGGCCTCGCCGCGGCGAAGCGCCGGCCGCTCGCCCGCCTCCTCTTCGCGCTCGGCATCCCCGACATCGGCGAGACGGCGGCGGAGCAGATCGCGAACCACTTCGAGACGCTGGAGAAGGTGCGCGCGGCGACGGTCGAGGAGATCTCGTCGATCCACGGCCTCGGACCGATCAGCGCGCAGAGCGTCTTCGACTTCATGACCAGCGCGGAGGGCGCGGCGCAGCTCGACGCGCTCTCCGCGGCGGGCGTCGAGGCGCTGCCGGCGCAGCGGCCGAGCGGCAAGCTCGAAGGGAAGACCTTCCTCTTCACCGGCACGCTGCCGACGCTCACGCGCGCCGAAGCGGAGGCGCGCGTGAAGGCGCAGGGCGGCTCGCTCCTGTCGGGCGTGAGCAAGCGCCTCTCCTACCTCGTCGTCGGCGACGCGCCCGGCAGCAAGCTGAAGAAGGCGCAGGAGCTCGGCGTCGTGGTGCTCGACGAGGCGCAGTTCCTCGCGCTGGTGGCGGAGGCGGGCGCGTGAACCGATTCGCGACCGCCGCGCGCCTCCTGCCGGCGCTCCTCCTCGCCGCGTGCGACGGTGCGCCGAAGCGCCCCTACCACCCGATCGTCTTCGCCGCCGAGCAGAAGCAGGACTTCGGCGCGCTCTGGATCGGCGAGGTGCGGCGCCGCGAGTTCGTCGTGGAGAACCGCGGCGACCAGCTGCTGCGCCTCGATCCCGTGACCTCGAACTGCGGCTGCCTCGTCGCGAAGCTCGACCCGAAGGAGATCGCGCCGGGCGGCAAGTCGGTCGTGACCGCCGAGTTCCACGCCGACAAGGGGCCGGCGACGCTGGCCAAGCGGATCTCGATCGGGACCAACGACCCCGCGGTCGAGTGGCTCACCTTCGACCTCAGCGCCGAGACGAAGCCGCTCTACGAATTCACGCCGCCGCTGATCGACTGGCCCGGTCTCGTGCTGGGCGACCCGGCGTCGATCGACGTGAAAGTGAAGGTGGCCGACGGGAGCAAGGTCACGTACGGCGCGCCGGCGAAGCTCGAGGCCGGCTTCACCGCCGCGATGAAGGAGGCGAGCGCGGACGGCCCGACGCTCGAAGTCCGTTTCGAGGGCGAGGCGCGACCGGGGCGACGCCTCATCCACGTCGTCGTGCCGACCGACCATCCGCGCGTCCCCGAGCTGCGCGTGCCGGTGCAGTCGGTCGTCTCGCCGCGGCTGGTCGCCGAACCGGCCGGGCTCCTCGACTTCGGGAACGTCGCGCGCAAGACGGGCGCGACGCGCCAGGTCGTGATCCGCCATCGCGGCCGCGCGCCGCTGACCGCCGAGCCGACCGTCACGGTCGAGGCAGGCTTCGGTCGCGACGGTCAGGTCGAGGCCCCGCCCGCCGTGACCGCCACGCTGACCGCCACCACTCCCGGCCGCGAATGGCGCCTCGACGCCGTCGTCGCGCCGGGCGCGGAGGGGAGCGGGCTGGTCGGCCGCCTCGTGGTCCGCCTCGACGCGCCGGGCGAGCCGCCGCTCAGCCTCACCCTCGCGGGGCGCCTGCACGACGAGTGACTCCGGGGCCGTCTCCCTCCCCGGCGAAGAAACTTCCCGGGTTCCCCCCTCTTCGCCGCCCCCGCGTTCCGCCGATGAGCGGTCCGTCGAGTCATCGAAGCGGGGAAACGATGGGACTCCTTGGAGCACTCCTCGAACGGTTCGGCCTCCGGCAGGCGCGTCCTGCCCCGAAGGCCGCCACGCCGAGCGCCCCGCCACGGCCCGCGCCGCGCGTCGCCGTCGTCGAGCCGAAGCCCGCGCCCCATCCGGCGCCGCATCCGACGCCGCCGCCAGCCGCGACTCCGGCGCAGCCACAGCCGCAAGCGCAGCCGCCGGCGGAGTCGCCCGCGCAGACGCCCGTCGCTCCGCTGCCGGCCGCGACCGCTGCGCCCGCTGCGGGTGGCCCGCTCACCCCGGAGCAGGAGGCGGCGAAGAAGCGCGAGCACGACCTCGAGGAGCTCAAGAAGAGCTTCCGCAGCTCGCTCGTCGACCCGCGCTTCCAGGCGCTCGACATCGACACGAAGTTCCTCGACGAGCTCGGCGCGCTGGTGCTGAACGCGAAGAGCGAGTTCTCGCTCCCGCCCGCCGCCGCGTTCGACGTCATGCGCATCCTCGACACCTCGAGCTACCAGGTGCAGAAGGTCGCCGCGGCGATCTCGTGCGACCCGACGCTCGCGGGCGCGGTCCTCTCGATGGCCAACTCGCCGCTCCACCGCGGCGAGATCCCGGTCGAGAGCGTGCCGTCGTCGGTGGTGCGCCTCGGGCAGCGCCACCTGAAGCTGCTGCTGCTCGACATCGCGCTCCACTCGACGCGCGTCCACGGCAAGCCCTACGAGGCCTTCTCCGCGGCGCTCTGGAAGCACTCGCTCCTCACCGCGCAGATCGCGACGCGCATCGCGCCGATGGTCCGGGTCGACGCCGACCACGCCTACATGGCGGGGCTGCTGCACGACATCGGCTCGTTCGCGGTGCTGGGCGTCGCGCGCCGCCTCGCGCTCCGCCAGGAGCGGAAGATCAGCGCGCAGACGCTGCTGGCGGCGATCAAGCGCTGGGGCTACGACCTGAACGGCGTCGTCGTCTCGAAGTGGCGCCTCCCCGAGGGCGTGGCGAAGGCCGTCGCGACGCGGCGCAACCTCGCCGACGCCGGCGACTCCGCCCCGCTGGCCGCCGTGACCGAGCTCGCGAACGAGCTCTCGCGTCCGCTCGGCGCGTGGGTCGAGACGCGCGAGATCGACCTGCCGAGCCACCCCGCGGTGGCCGCGCGCCAGGTCGACCTGTCGCGCCTCCCGCAGAACGACCTGATCCTCGAGCTGGCCCTGAAGGTGGAGCGCGTCGCCCACCTCGGCTGAGCGCGGCCGGATCGCTAGCAGGACGGCGATGGAGCGCTGCGACAGCATCGCCGGCCTCTTCTTCGCGCAGGCGCGGCGGCTGCGGTCGAAGGTGCTGCTGCGCTCGAAGCTCGACGGGCGGTGGCGCGACGTGACGTGGGACGAGGCGGCCGGCGCGGTCGCCAACGTCGCGGCGCAGCTCGTGCGCCTCGGGCTCGCGCCGGGCGACCGCGTCGCGCTCCTCTCCGAGAACCGGCCCGAATGGCTGCTGGCCGACCTCGCCTGCCTCGCCTGCGGACTCGTCAACGTCCCGATCTACGCGACGAGCCCGCCGGCCGACGTCGAGGAGCTGCTGCGCCGCTGCGGCGCGAAGGCGCTCTTCCTCTCGGGCGCCGAGCAGTGGCGCAAGGTCGCGGCCGCGCGCGCGCGCCTGCCCGAGCTGCGCCACGTGATCGCCTTCGATCCGGCCGCGGGCGGCGACGACGCGATCGCGTTCGCCGCGCTCGTCGCGGAGGGCGACGCCGCGCCCGACGCGACGCTCGCGCGCCTCGCCGCGGCGGACGAGGTGAAGCGCCGCCTCGCCGCGCTCGGCCGCGGCGACCTCGCGACGATCCTCTACACGTCGGGCACGACGGGCGCGCCGAAGGGCGTGATGCTGACCCACGGCAACCTGCTCGCGAACTGCCGCTCGATCCTCGACCACGTCGCGCTCGGCCCCGACGACCTCACGCTCTCGTTCCTGCCGCTCTCCCACAGCTTCGAGCGGACCGCCGGCCACTACGCGCTCCTGATGGCGGGCGGCGCGATCGCCTACGCCAGCGCGGCCGAGCGCGTGCCGGTCGAGATCCGCGAGGTGAAGCCGACGCTCGTGCTGGGCGTGCCGCGCTTCTACGAGAAGGTGCACGACCGCATCCTCGGCGCGATCGAGCGCGGGCCGAAGTACCGCCGCGCGCTCTTCGACTTCGCGCTGCGCGTCGCCGACGAGGTCGCCGCGCACGCCGGCGCGCTTCCGCTGAAGCTGCGCTTCCGCCACGAGCTCGCGCAGCGCCTCGTCTTCAAGCTGCTGCGCCACCGCATGGGCGGCCGGCTGCGCTTCTTCGTGTCGGGCGGCGCGCCGCTCGATCCCGAGCTCGTCCGCTTCTTCGGACGGCTCGGGCTGCCGCTGCTCGAAGGGTACGGCCTCACCGAGGCGTCGCCCGTCCTCACCATCACGCAGCCGGGCCGCGTCGTGCCGGGCTCGGTCGGGCGCGCGATCCCGGGCGTCGAGCTCCGGATCGCGGAGGACGGCGAGATCGTCGCGCGCGGCGAGAACGTCTTCGCCGGCTACTGCGACGATCCCGACGCGACCGCCGCCGTCCGCTCGCCCGACGGCTGGCTGCGGACCGGCGACGTCGGCCGCATCGACGGCGACGGCTGCCTCTGGGTGACCGACCGCAAGAAGGAGCTGATCATCGGCAGCGGCGGCAAGAACGTCTCGCCGGCGCGCGTCGAGTCGCAGCTCAAGCGCCATCGCATCGTCGGCGACGTCTGCCTCGTCGGCGACCGGCGCCCCTACCTCGTCGCGCTGATCGTGCCCGACGAGGCGGCGCTGAAGACGGCGCTCGCGGAGCGCGGGATCGCCTGGACCTCGCGCGAGGCGATGGCGCGCGACACCGCGGTGCGCGCGCTCTTCGACGAGGCGGTGGCGCAGGGGAACGAGGCGCTCGCGCCGCCCGAGCGGGTGCGCCGCTTCCTGCTGCTCGACGAGCCCTTCACCGCGGAGAACCACCTGCTGACGCCGACGCTCAAGGTGCGGCGGCGCGAGGTGGAGCGGCGCTGGCGGCCGCAGATCGAGGCGCTCTACGCCGCGCCGTGAGGCGGGCGGGCGCTCGAATCGCGGCGTCCGGCGCGGTTGAATCGCGCGCCGCATGGAGCCCGCGACCTCCTCCCCCACGCTCGCCCACCGCCTCTTCGCGGCGCTCGACCGCAACGCCGCCCGGCCGCTGCTGGTCACGCCGGGCCGCGACGGCGCGCCCGACCGCGTCCGCAGCGCCGGCGACGTGGCGGCCGAAGCGGCGCGCGTGGCCGTCGGCCTCGCCGCGCTGGGCGTGAAGGCGGGCGAACCGGTCCTCTTCTGGAGCGAGAACCGGGAGCGCTGGATGGTGGCGCAGCTCGCGCTGCTGCTGCTCGGCGCGCCGAGCGTGCCGCGCGGCGCCGAGGCGCCGGCCGACGAGGTCGCGTGGATCGTCGCGAAGGTGCGCGCGCGCGTCGCGATCGTCGAGCGGCCCGAGCTCCTGCGCCGCTTCGCCGCGACCGGCCCGCGCCTCGAGACGATCGTGCTGCTGACCGGCGACGCCGCCGCGGCGCCGGACCTCGCCGGCTCCGTCCGCGTCACGACCTACGACGACTGCCTCGCGCGCGGCGACGCGGCCGCGGGCGCGAGCCTGCGCGCGCGCGAGCTCGCCGCGCGGCGACCGGGCGAGACCGCGACGATCGTCTTCACGTCGGGCACGACCGGCCGGCCGAAGGGCGTCGTGCTGACCCACGCGAACCTCGCCGCCAACCTCGCGCAAGTGCTGCGGATCATCGACTACATCCCGGCCGGCGCGGCCGCGCTCTCGATCCTGCCGCCGTGGCACATGTTCGAGCAGATGGTCGAGTACGCGCTCATCGAGCTCGGCGTGCGCATCGTCTACAGCGACCGCCGCCACTTCGCGAAGGACCTCGCCGCGGTGCGGCCGGTGGTCCTCGGCGCGGTGCCGCGCCTCTGGATGGCGATCGAGGAGGGGGTGCGCGCGAAGCTGGCCCACGCGCCGCCGAAGCAGCGCCGGCTCGTCGAGGAGACGCTCGAGCGGGCGATCGCGCGCGAGCGGGTCACGCGGCTCGGAGCGCCGCGCGCGACGGCGCCGCCGCTCTGGCGCGCGCCGCTCGACGCGCTGCTGCGCAAGGTGGTGCTCGGCAAGGTGGCGCGCGCGCTCGGCGTCGAGCGGCTGCGCGGCGGCCTGCCGATCAGCGGCGGCGGCTCGCTGCCCGACCACGTCGACCTCTTCTTCGCGGCGCTCGGCGTGCGACTGCTCAACGGCTACGGCCTCACCGAGACCTCGCCGGTTCTGTCGCTGCGCCGCCCCGACCATCGGCGCGGCGGCACCGTCGGTCCGCCGCTCGACGCGACCGAGATCGCGATCCGCGACGGCGAGACGGGCGCGCCGCTGCCGCCGGGCGCGCGCGGCGTGATCCACGCGCGCGGGCCGCAGGTGATGGGCGGCTACTTCGAGGACGACGCGGCGACCGCGGCGGTGCTGGGGCGCGACGGCTGGTTCGACACCGGCGACCTCGGCTTGGTCGACGCGCGCGGCGAGCTCGCGATCACCGGCCGCGCGAAGGACACGATCGTGCTGCTGTCGGGCGAGAACGTCGAGCCGGAGCCGATCGAGAACGCGCTCACCGCCTCGCCCGCGATCGCGCAGGCGGTGGTCGTCGGCCAGGACCGCAAGTTCCTCGCGGCGCTGATCGTGCCGCGCACGACGCCCGACGCCGCGCCGGCGCCGAAGGCCGAGCTCCACGCGACGGTGAAGCGCGAGATCGCGGCGCGCGTCCACGCGGCGGCCGGCTTCCGCGCGAACGAGCGGATCGCCCGCTTCGTGCTGCTCGACGAGCCCTTCACGGTCGAGGCGGGGCTGCTGTCGCAGACGCTCAAGGTGAAGCGCGCGGCGGTCCAGGAGCGCCACGCGGCGACGATCGAGTCGCTCTACGCCGACTTCTCCGACGGCGCCGAAGCGCCCGGCGCGCGCGCCTCGCCCTGACCGACCATCCGCTCCGGCAGCACCGCCGCGATCGCCGCCATCACCTGGTCGCGCAGCTCGCGGCGCGCCTCGCGCGGCGTGCGATGGGCCGCGATGTCGGCGGGCGAGACGAGCTTCGAGAAGCGGACCTCGACCGGGAGCGGCTTCGGGAAGCCGCCGTGGCGCGGCAGCGCCTCGAACGTGCCGACGATCCCCGCGGTCAGCACCGGCGCATCGCCCTGCAGCAGCAGCGACGCGACGCCGAGCTGCCCCTCGTGCAACCTCCCGTCGTCGCTGATCGACCCTTCGGGGAAGATCCCGACCACGCCGCCGCCGCGCAGCACCGCGACCGCGCGCCGCATCGCCTCGACGTTGATCGCGTCGTCCTCGACGCGGATGCAGCGGAAGATCCTCATCCACGGCCGGTAGGCGGGCCGGTCGTAGACGCTCGACGTGACCATGTAGGTCACGGGCCGGCGGATCGCGAGCGCGAGCGTGACGGGGTCGAGGAACGAGACGTGGTTCGCCGCGAGGACCAGCGGGCCGCGCGGGAACGGGCTCGGCCGGCCGCGCACGCGCAGCCGGAACCAGATCAGGAACAAGAGCTTCGCCACGATCCAGAGCAGCACGTAGAGCGCGTCGTGGAACGCGCTCCGCGGCGGCGACGGATCCTCCCGACCGTTCAGAGCAGGCGCTCGGGGAGCTCGCCGTCGTCGTCCGCGACGGGCGCCGCGTCGGCCGCGTCGCCGCGCGCGCTCCAGCGCCCTTCCGGCTTTCCGCGCCGCACCGCGATCATCTCGGCGACGATCGAGACGGCGATCTCGTCGGCGGTGCGCGCGCCGATGCGCAGCCCGACCGGCGTGCGGATCCGCTTGAGCCACGTCCGCTCGACGCCCGCCTCGGCGAGCTTGTCGAAGGTGAGGCGCGCCTTCGTCCCGCTGCCGATCATCCCGAGGTAGCGCGGCTCGACGCCGCGCCGCCAGAGCTCGAGCAGGATCGCGCGGTCGTCGGCGTGCGAGCGCGTCATCACCAGCACGTAGGTGGCGCGGTCGATCGCGACGGCGCGCGCGGCGTCGGCCGGGTAGTCGACGCGCGTCTCGGCCGCCATCGGGAAGCGGTCGGCGCTGGCGTACTCGGGCCGGTCGTCGGTCACGAGCAGCCGGAAGCCGACGCGACTGGCCAGCACGGCGACGGCGCGCGCGACGTGGCCGCCGCCGAACACGACGAGCGGCGGCGCGGTGATCGGCTCGAGGTAGACCTCGACGTGGCCGCCGCAGATGAGCGCGCCGTCGGGAGCGTCCTCCTCGGTCAGCGCCATCGCGACGCGACGCGGCCGCTCTTCGTCGATGACGCGCTGCGCCTGTCGCTTCACCTCTTCCTCGAGGCAGCCGCCGCCGACCGAGCCGAGGGTGCTGCCGTCGGCGCGCACGAGGATCTTCATCGGCTCGCGCGCCGGCGCCGAGCCGCGCACGTCGATCACGGTTGCGAGCGCGGCGCCCTGCCCGGTCTCGCGCAACCGAACGATCTCGCGGAAGAGGCGGTCCTCCACGCTGTGGGCCGCGCCCTCGTCGCCCTCGTCGAGCGGGGTGACGCGCACGCGGGAGGGGGTGGGCGAGGCCGACATGCCGGAGGAGCTTACGAAGGGGGCGCACGGCGGTGCGGCGCTCGGCGCCCCCGGGATGGTGCGACCAAATTGGATGGTTGACAGCCAACCATTCCCCGCCAAACTCCCCGGCCATGGAGCTGCCGCAGCGGACCTTCGACCTCGCCCTCGATCGCGACAGCGACGTGCCCCTGCGCACGCAGCTCTTCGACGCGATGCGGGCGCGGATCGAATCGGGCGAGTGGCCGACCGGCACGCGGCTGCCGTCGAGCCGCGACCTCGCCACCTTGCTCGGCGTCAATCGGACCACCGTCGTCCACTCCTTCGCCGATCTCGTCGAGCGCGGCCTGCTCGACTCGACCGTCTTTCGCGGCACCTTCGTCCGCGAGCAGGCGGGCGCGCGCACGGCGCCGCGGCGCGCCGATGCGGCCGCGCGCGAGCCGTTCACGTGGGACGGCGTCCTCGCGCGCAGCCGGCCGCTGCCGCCGCTGCCGAGCGGCGACGCGGCGGCGGGCGGCGTCGGCATGGCGCGCGCGGTCGGCCATCCGACCCTCTTCCCGCTCGAGCGGATCAAGACGGCGATGGATCGCGTCTTCACCGACCTCGGCCGCGACCTGCTCGCCTATCCCTCGCCCGCCGGCTACGAGCCGCTGCGCGCCGCGCTGCGCGCCCGCCTCGCGAAGCAGGGCGTCGCGGTCGAACGCAACGAGCTGATCATCGTCAACGGCTCGCAGCAGGGGCTCGACCTCGTCGCGCGCCTGCTGCTGGCCGACGGCGGCACGGTCCTCACCTCGCGGCCGAGCTTCAGCGGCGCGCTCGACGTCTTCCGCTGGTACCGCGCGCAGATGGTCGGCGTGCCGGCCGACGCCGACGGCTTCGATCCGGCTGCGCTCGACCGCGCGCTGGCGACGTCGCGCGCCCGCTTCGCCTACGTCATCCCCGACCGCGCCAATCCGACGGGCGCGACCTTCACCGCCGCCGCGCGCGCCCATTTCCTCGAACGGGTGCAGGCGGCGCGACTGCCGGTGCTGGAGGACGACTGGCTGGCCGAGCTGCGCGGCGACGGCGAGCCCGCGCCCTTGAAGGCGGGCGATCGCCACGACCAGATCCTCTACCTCGGCACCTTCTCGAAGGTCCTCGCGCCCGGCCTGCGCCTCGGCTGGCTGCTGGTCCCGAAGGCGCTCTACCGGCCGCTGCTCGCGCTGAAGAAGACCTGCGACCTCGCGACCAACTTCCCGGCGCAGGCGGTGCTGCACGAGCTGCTGCAGAGCGGCTTCATCGACGACCACGTGCGCGACCTGCGGACGCAGCTCGAGCGGCGCCGCGCGCTCCTCGACGCCGCGATCGACGCCCACTTCCCGCCGTCGATCCGGCCGCGCCGCCCCCATTCGGGCATGGTCTGCTGGATCGACCTGCCGCGCGGCACCGACGTCGCGCGCCTCGTCGACGACGCGCGGCGCGCCGGCGTCGAGATCTCGCCCGGCGCTCCGTTCGATCCGGCCGGCCAGCAGGTCGAGGCGCTGCGCCTCTCCTACTCGGCGGCCGACGAGGCGGCGCTCGCGCCCGCGATCGCGCGCCTCGGCAAGCTGCTCCTCCACCATCTCCACGGCGCCAGCGCGCTCGCTGCGCCACCCCTGGTCTGACCGCAAGAAGAAGCGAAAGGCACGCGATGCAACGCAACGAGAAGGCGCTCCGCAACGACACCGCTCCGACCGCGCCGGGACTCGACGAGGTGAAGATCGGGCTCGCCCGGATGCTGAAGGGCGGCGTGATCATGGACGTCACGACCGTCGAGCAGGCGAAGGTGGCCGAGGACGCGGGCGCGTGCGCCGTGATGGCGCTCGAGCGCGTGCCGTCCGACATCCGCAAGGAGGGCGGCGTCGCGCGCATGGCCGCGATCGAGGTGATCGCGAAGATCCAGGAGGCGGTCACGATCCCGGTGATGGCGAAGGCGCGCATCGGCCACTTCGTCGAGGCGCAGGTGCTCGAGAGCCTCGGCGTCGACTTCATCGACGAGAGCGAGGTGCTGACGCCGGCCGACCCCGAGAACCACATCGACAAGCGCGGCTTCAAGGTGCCGTTCGTCTGCGGCGCGACCTGCCTCGACGAGGCGTTGCGCCGCGTCGGCGAGGGCGCCGCGCTGCTGCGGACGAAGGGCGAGGCGGGCACCGGCAACATCATCGAGGCGGTCCGCCACATCCGCCTGATCCAGAAGCAGATCCGCGAGCTCTCGGTCACGCCGTCCGCGGAACGGATGAGCCGCGCGAAGGAGCTGCGCGCGCCGTTCCACCTCGTCGAGTTCGTCGCGGAGCACGGCGCGCTGCCGGTCCCGAACTTCGCCGCCGGCGGCGTCGCGACGCCGGCCGACGCGGCGCTGGTGATGGCGCTCGGCGCCGAGGCGGTCTTCGTCGGCTCGGGCATCTTCAAGTCGGACGATCCGGCGCGCACCGCGGCGGCCATCGTCAAGGCGACCGCGCAGTGGCAGGACCCGGCCGTGATCGCGCAGGCGTGCCGCGAGACGGGCGCCGCGATGCGCGGCCTCTCGATCGACGCGATCCCCGAGACCGAGCGCCTCGCGACGCGCGGCTGGTGAACGGCGGAGACGACGGCGGCATGGCGAGCGGAGCGGCGATCGCGGGCGTCCTCGCGCTGCAGGGTTCGAGCGCGCCCCACTTGCAGCGCCTCGCCGAGCTGCACGCGCTCGGCGAGCTCGCCGCGCCGCCGCGCGAAGTGCGCCAGCGCCGCGATCTCGCCGACCTCACCCACCTGATCCTGCCGGGCGGCGAGTCGACGACGATCCGCCACCTGCTCGATCTCTTCGGGATGACGGACGAGCTGGTCGCCCGCCATCGCGCCGGCGCGCTCCGCCTCTTCGGCACCTGCGCCGGCGCGATCCTGCTGGGACAGGAGGACGGCACGCGACCCGCGCGGCTCGGCCTCATCGACGTCACCGTGGCGCGCAACGCCTACGGCCGCCAGGTCGACTCCTTCAGCGCGCCGCTGACGCTCACCGTGGACGGCGACGGAAGCTCGCCGCCGTTCCACGGCGTCTTCATCCGCGCGCCGCGCTTCACGCGCATCGGCGCCGGCGTGCGCGTCCTCGCGCGCCGCGGCGACGAGCCGGTGCTGCTCGAGGCCAACGGCGTCATGGCCGCCACCTTCCACCCCGAACTGACCGACGACCTGCGGATCCACCGCCGCTTCCTGGCGCTGGAGCCCGCAAAGGCGCGCGTCGCGGCGGCGTGACGCCGCGCCGAGCGCTGCGGTGCAAGTCGCGAAGAACGGCTACGCACTGAAGTCGCTGCCGGAAGTCGCCGCCGACCGGACGATCGAGCTCGATCGATCGCCGTGACGGCCCCGCTCCTTCTTCACTTCGGCGCCGCCCCCGGCTTCCTCGCCGCGAGCCGCACGACGTGGGTCGGCTTGCCGAGGTTCCAGTCGCTCTCGAAGCGGCCGTCCTCGTAGGCGAGGATCCGCCAGTCGCCGAAGGTCTTCAGCAGCTCGTTCGGCTTGAAGAGCGTCTCCTTCGGCGGGCCGCCGCCCTGGTGCTCGCTGCCCTGGCCTTCGATCACGATCACGCCGCCCGGCTTCACGGAGGCCTTGAGGCGGTCGGCGATCGACAGCGCCGGGTTGAAGTAGATCACGCTCAAGAGGTCCCACTGCTCCTTGCCGTAGTCGAAGGCGTAGAGGTCGGCCTCGCGGCAGTCGAGCGTCAGCTTCTTCTCGGCGGCCGTCGCGCGCGCCTTCTCTAGGCCGACCTTGCTGATGTCGATCGCGGTCACGGTGTAGCCGCGCGCCGCCAGCAGCAGCGCGTTGCGGCCGTCGCCGGCGGCGAGGTCGATCGCGGTGCCGCCCTTCAGCCACCCCTCGTCGGCGAGGCGCTTCGTGATGCGATCGAGAAAGTCGTTCGGTGCCGTCCGGTAGCGCGCCTTCGGGGCGTCGAAGATCTTGTCCCACTTCGCGGGGTCGCTGACGTCGCCGCCGCCGCCGCCCTGCTGCCGCGGCGGCGCCTCCTGCGCCGGCGCCCACGCGACCGCGCCCGCCACCGTCGCCACCAGCGCGAGCGAGAGCGCCGCGGCCCATCGCGTCAGAGACACTTTCCTCATCGCTGCTGCTCCTTGCCGCTCGAGTTCTTCGCGTTCGCGGCCGAACGCCAAGACGGCACGCGATCGTGCCAGAAAATCATGCGGCAGCCCATGGCCGCGCCCCATTTGGCAGGTTCCGCGCGCCTCGTTCCGCCGAAAGAGCCGCCCCACGGGAAGAGGGCGGCGCGGCCACACGACCGGCCTGCACCGAGACGTGACACCTCGCGACACACCTTGATGAACGCCGCGACCGCCCTCCTCCTTTCCTTCCTCGCGTGGCTCCCCGCGCCGACCGCGGGCGACGAGCGCCTCGACGCCGTCGCGACCGTGGCGCCGCAGGCGTGGTCGATCGAGCAGCCGTCGCTGTCGGGCGGCTCGCGGCGCCTCGTGGCGCGCGGGATGGCGCCGGCCGCGGCCCACGCGCCGTGGGTCGTCGTCGCGACGGCCAGCGACGCGCCCGCGGCGCGCGCCGACGCGTGGATCGAGGCGCTGGCGCGGCGCGGCTACGCGGCGATCCGCCTCGATCGTCCCGCCGGCGAGCCGTGGTGGCGCCAGGCGGAGGCGATCGAGCAGCTCGTCGCGCTGTTGCGGACCGAGGCGACGACGCCCGACCACCCGCGCTACGGCCGGCTCGACCCGCGCCGAGTCGCGCTGCTCGCCGAGGGCGACGGAGCGGCAGCGGCTGCGCGCGCCGCGGCGACGATCGCCGACCTCGACGGCGTGCTGCTGCTCGATCCGCGCGACGCCAGCGCGGTGCTGCCGTGGCTGGGGCGCATCGCCGCGCCCGTCGCGACGATCGCGAGCGGCGGCGCGCACGAGGAGCAGGCGCAGGCGTGGTTCCGCGCCAGCCGCAAGGGCGAGACGGCGCGCTGGTTCGTCGCCTTCGCCGGCGGCGGCGCGCTGCCGACCGCCGCCGAGACGGAGCGCCGCGTCCTCGAGCGCGACGTGCGCGAGCTCTGCGTCGCCTTCACCGAGAGCCTCCTGCCGCTCGACGGGCAACGGCCGCAGAACTTCGGCGAGCGCGCGCGCACCGGCACGATCGACCGCCGCGTCGAGCTGCTGGCCAACGGCGCGCGCGTCGTCCTCGCCGACGCGCACTGACCTTCGCCCGCGCACTGACCCTCGCTCGCGCGCGGAACGAAGCGCGCGCCGCGTCGTACCGTCGGCGTCCCACCTTCGCGGGGAACTCCGATGCGCCCGTCCCTCCGTCGTTCGTGGCCGCTGCTCTGCGCGGCCGCGCTTCCGCTCGTCGCGTGGAACGCCTGGCAAGGGGCGCCGCGCCGCGCGCCGCAGCGCCCGTTCGCCGAGCTCTCGACGCGCGGCAGCGCGCGGATCTTCTATTGGGGCGGCGACCATTCGGGCGGCGAGGTGGCGATCCACTACGGCCAGCCGCCATGGAAGCCGGAGCACGAGCAGGCGATCGAGAAGCTGGCCGGCGTGCGCTGGCGCCTCGGCAAGGACTTCTGGACGACGCTCGACACCAACATCGACCTGAAGTTCGGCGAGACCGAGGTGCTGGCGGGCTGCTGGTACCTCGCGCTCGAGAAGCGGGCCAGCGACGGCGCGTTCGTCCTCTGGGTCCTCGATCCGGTCGAAGCGCGCGACGCCCATCTCGACGCCTTCGAGGTGCAGAAGACGAAGGGCGGGACCGCGATCGTCATGAGCCACAAGACGGTCACGGCGGCGGCGGAGAAGCTCTCGATCCGCCTCGACGTCGACGCGCAGCGCAAGGACGGCGCGAACCTCGTGATCCAGTTCGGACCGCACGAGCTCACCGCGCCGCTGACCATGGCGCCGGTCCGGGACTGAGAGCGCGTCGGCGAGCGCGTCGGCGAGCGTGACCGCGCCCTCGGTACCATCGCCGCGCATGACCGAGCGGCTCTACTTCCACGATTCGCGCCGGCTCCAGTTCGAGGGACGCGTCGTCGCGGCGCGGATGGAGGGCGCGCGCGCCGCGGTCGAGCTCGACCGCACCGCCTTCTATCCCACCGGCGGCGGGCAGCCCCACGACACCGGCACGCTCGGCGCGTGGCGCGTCGACGAGGTCGCGGCCGACGACGCGGGCCGCATCACCCACTTCGTGACGCGCGCCGGCGACGGGCCCGCGCTGCCCGAGGTCGGCGCGACGCTCTCCGGCGCCGTCGACGCCGCGCGGCGGCGCGACCACCTCCAGCAGCACACCGGCCAGCACGTGCTCTCGCAGGCGCTGGTGCGCGCGGCCGGCGTCGAGACGAAGAGCTTCCACCTCGGCGCCACGACCTCGACCATCGACGTCGAGCCGCGCCTCACCGACGCGTCGCTCGCGCGCGCCGTCGCGCTGGCGAACGAGGTCGTCTTCGACGATCGCGCGACGGCGATCCACGTCGTCGGCCCCGACGAGCTCGCCCGCTTCGCGATCCGCCGTCAGACGTTCACCGGCGAGAAGATCCGGCTGATCGAGATCCCCGACTTCGACGTCTCGACCTGCGGCGGCACCCACGCGCAGCGGACCGGCGAGGTCGGCCTGATCGCGGCGCTCTCGGTCGAGAAGACGAAGGGGCTGCAGCGCGTCGAGTTCGTCTGCGGCGGGCGGGCGCTGACGGCGTTCGAGTCGGGGCGGCGCGCGCTGCTCGAGGCGGCGCGCGAGCTCTCGACGGCGCCCGACCAGCTCGCGGCCGCGGTGCGCCGCCTCGCCGACGCGGAGAAGCGGGCGCGCAAGCGGGCGGGGCAGCTCTTCGCGGCGCAGCTCGACGGCGAGGCGCGGACGCTCGCCGACGCGGCGCAGCCGGCGGGAGCGTTCCGCCTCGCGAAGGCGTTTCGCGACGACCTCACGCTCGACGAGGCGCAGCAGTTGGCGCGCGCCGCGGCGGCGCGCGGCGGCGTCGTGGTGGCGGTCGCGGCGCCCGACGGCGACGGCGCGAAGCTCTACGTCGCCCGCTCGCCCGACGTCGCGCTCGCGGCCGGCGACCTCGTGAAGCAGCTCGCGACCCGCTTCGAGCTGCGCGGCGGCGGAGCGCCGGCGCAAGCGCAGGCGGCGCTCGCGCGACGCGACGACGTGAGCGCCGTGCTCGCCGCGCTGCCGTCGCTCGTCGGCGGGACGGCGACATGAGCGAGGCCGCCGAGGAGCTGCTCGCGGTCGACGCCCTCGAGTTCCGCTACGGCGAGCGCGTCGCCGTCGCCGGCGCCACCTTCTCGATCCGCCGCGGCGAGTGCTTCGGCCTGCTCGGCCCCAACGGCGCCGGCAAGTCGACGACGATCCGCTGCATCGCCGGCCTCGCCCCGCCCCACGGCGGCGCGCTGCGCTTCTCCGGCGGCCCCTTCTTCCCGTTCGAACGAGGCGACGACCGCCGCCGCGCCGGCACCGTGCCGCAGGAGCTCGCGCTCTACGGCGAGCTCACCGCGCGCGAGAACCTCGCCTTCTTCGGGCGGATGAGCGGGCTCGCCGGCGCGCCGCTGCGCGACGCGATCGCGCGCGGCCTCGCGCTGGCCGGACTCGCCGACCGCGCCGACGACCGCGTGAAGAGCTTCAGCGGCGGCATGAAGCGCCGGCTCAACCTCGCGGCCGGCGACCTCCACGATCCCGAGCTCCTCCTCCTCGACGAGCCGACGGCCGGCGTCGATCCGCAGTCGCGCAACCACCTCTTCGAGTCGCTCGGCGCGCTGAAGGCGGCCGGCAAGACGCTGCTCTACACGACCCACTACATGGAGGAGGCGCAGCGCCTCTGCGAGCGCGTCGCGATCATGGACGACGGGCGCGTGCTCGCCGTCGGCAAGCCGGCCGAGCTCGCGACCGCGGCCGGACTGCCGGGCGCCGACCTCGAGGCGCTCTTCCTCCACCTCACGGGCAAGAGGCTGCGCGACGCATGAAGACGCTCCCCGCCGCGCTCGCGATCGCCGCGAAGGACCTGCGCCTCTTCTTCCGCGACCGCACCGGCATGGCGCTCGGCTTCCTGCTGCCGCTGGTGCTGGTGGGCGTCTTCGGCTTCGTGATGAAGATCGCGAACGGGCCGACGGGCGGCTACTCGCGCGCGAGCCTCTGGGTCGTCGACCTCGACCGGAGCGAGGCGAGCCGCCGCTTCGTCGCGGCGCTGCGCGAGGCGGAGACGATCGACGTGCGGCCCGCGGCGGACGCGCCGCCGGTCGACGAGGCGAGCGTGCGCCGCGAGCTCGAGGACGGCGAGATCCACCACGCGCTCCTCGTGCCGTCCGGCTTCGGCGCCGCGATCGAGAAGAAGGAGCTGCCGCAGCTGCGGATGCTGCGCGACCCCGACCGCGCGATGGAGGAGCAGCTGATCTCGATCGGCCTGATGCAGGCGGCGATCGGCGCGCTCGGCCCCGACTTCAGCGAGGCGTTCACGACGCGGATGCTGGAGCAGGCGGGCCTCCCGAAGGAGTGGCGCGAACGGACCACCGCGCTCACGCGCGTCTTCGCCGGCGGCGTGCGCGCGCTCTTCGAGGAGAAGGAGGTCGCCGAGCAGAAGGGCGACGCGGCCGGCGGCGCGACGCCGGCAGGAACGAAGGACGGCGCGAAGGACGGCGCGAAGCCCGCCTTCTCGATGGGCGACTTCCTCGGCCAGCTCGTGCCCGTGACGCACGAGGAGTTCCGACCGCCCGCGCGGCCCAAGCAGCTCTCCTGGACGCTCGCCCACACCGTCTCGGGCATCGGCGTGATGATGCTGATGTTCGGGCTGATGGCGTGCGCGACGCAGCTGCTGCGCGAGCGCGAGGAGGGCGTGCTGCCGCGCCTCCTCCTCTCCCCCGCCGACCGCGGCGCGATCCTCTGGGGCAAGTACCTCTTCGCGCTGGTGATCGGCGCGCTGCAGCTGGCGCTCCTCTTCGCCTTCGGCGCGGTCGTCTTCCAGGTCGAGGTGCTGCGCGATCCCGCGGCGTTCCTCGTCGTGAGCGCCGTCGTCCTGCTGGCGGTCACGGCGTTCGGGATGCTGATCGCCGCGTGGGCGCGCACCTCGAAGCAGGCGGAGGGGCTCTCGACGCTGCTGATCCTGGTGATGTCGGCGCTGGGCGGCGCCTGGTTCCCGCTGCAGCTCTTCAAGGACCGGCTGCCGGCGCCCGTGACCTGGCTGATGAAGGCGACGCTCACCGACTGGGCGATCCGCTCCTACCAGGCGCTCTTCTGGGACGCGAAGGGGCTCGGCGACCGGTCGCTCCTCACGAACCTCGCGGTCCTGCTCGGCTTCACGGTCGCGGCGACGGCGCTGGCGCGCCGCCTCTTCCAGAAGCGCTACGTCGAGACCTCAGGCGCGCCGTGAGCGGCGCCGCGCCGCGACGTCACGCGTCGACGTCGAGCCCGCGCAGGAGCTCCGCCACCTCGGCCAGCACCATCGCCGTCGCGCCCCACACCTCGTGGCCCGCGACCGAGAAGAAGGGCGTCACGTAGCGGTCGCCGTCGCGCTCGCGCTCGCGCTCGCCGCGCCGCGCCGGATCGAGCAGCGCGCGCCACGGCAGCTCGAAGAGCGCGTCGACCTCGTCGCGCGCGGGCCGCCAGACGGGACGGTGCGACGTCGTCGCGACGAACGGCTCGATCTGGAAGCCGCTGACCGGGATGAAGACCGGCGTGAGCCGGCCGACGACGCGCACGTCGGCGGGCGCGACGCCCACCTCCTCGTGCACCTCGCGCAGCGCGGCGTCGAGCGGCGCCTCGCCCGCGTCGAGCGCGCCGCCCGGCAGGCAGACCTGTCCCTTGTGCGCCGCGACCTGCTCGGTGCGCCGCGTCAGGAGCAGGCACGGCTCGCCCGCGACGATCGCGGCGTCGACGGCCGGATCGCCGGGAAAGAAGAGGGCGACGACGGCGGCGGGGATCGGCCGCTCGGGATCGACGCCGGGCGCCGGCTTGCGTCGCGGCCGTGGCGCCATCTGGAGCTGCGCCTCGAGACCGGGAGGCGGCGATTCGAAGCGACGCGCCAGCGCGCGTGCGAAGCGATCGAAGCGGTCGTGCGGTGGGTGGCGGGAAGTCACGCGCGCGATCGTACGGCGCTCGCGGCCGCGACGACCGTGCGACAATCGCCGCCATGACGCTCCGCCTCCTCGTCGCGCTCGCGGCCGGCGCGCTCGCCACCCCTGGCGCGCGCGGCGATGAGCCGCAATTGGCGGCGACCTATTACGCCTGGTACCGGTGGCCCGACCGCCACTTCGGCAGCGACCTCCCGCTGCGCCAGCGGATGGTGGCGCCGGCGACGGCCGATCCCGAGTCGCCCGCGTGGCACGCCCGCGAGCTCGACGCCGCGGCGGCGGCGGGGATCGACGCGCTCCTGGTCGCCAACGTGCCGGCGCCGGCGCGGCTCGACGCGCTCTTCGGGGCGCTCGGTCGCGCCGTGGAGGCGCGCGCGGCGGCGGGCCAGCCGGCGGTCCGCATCGGCCTCTTCCTCGACCCCTTCCTCACCGCCGTCGATCAGTCGGGCGGCGAGGGGGCGACGTCGATCCGCAAGCTCGACCTGCGCGATCCGCCGGTGCGCAACGCCTTGCTGGCGCCGCTCGACGCCTTCTTCGCCGCGATCGCGCCGCCCCACCGCGCGCTCCTCGACGGTGCGCCGCTGGTGGTGGTCGGCGGCGACGGCGCGATCGCGGCCTGCCCGCAAGACCTCTTCGCGACGATCGAGGCCGAGGCGCCCGCGCGCTTCGGCGTCGTGCCGCGCTTCGTGCTGGAGCAGTCGTGGAACGACGCGACGCGGCCGGCGTGGCGGCGCGGCGCGGCGCTCTTCGGCGTGCAGCGCAGCGGAGAGATCGCGACGCTCGGGCCCGGCTTCGTCGACAGTTCCGCCAGCCGCGGCCTCGTGCGGCCGCCGGCGGGACGCGCCGCGTTCCTGGCCGAGGCCGCGACGCTCCTCTCGCCGCGGCCGAAGCTGGTCGTCGTCGAGTCGTGGAACCAGCTCCACGACGGGAGCGCCGTCGCGCCGACGCTCGAGGCGGGCTGGCGCTACGTCGCGGCGCTGCGCGATTTCAGGGCAGCGCTGCGCGAGCCGGCGCGCGCGGCCGCGTGGGAGCGCGGCACGCCGATGGCACCGCTGCTCGACCTGGCGTGGGCGCCGGAACGCGACGACGTCGTGCGCGACGCAGTCGATTGGCGGCCCGACGGCAGCGGCAGCGGACTCGCGCTCGAGGCGATCGAACCCGCCGCCGCGGCGGCCGCGGCGCAGTGGCGCGACGGGAGCGAGGGCGACGACGGGCGCGGCGCGCTCGAGCTCGCCGCGGGCACGACGCTGCGCCTCCGCGTGGCGGCGGCGTTCGGCGGCGACGAGGCGGCCGCCCGCGCGGTCACGTTCCGCGGCGCTCCGCTCGATGCGGCGACGCGCGGGACCGCGGACGCGCAGCCCTCCGCGAGCTGGAGCGTCGCCACGCCGCCGCAGCTCGAGCTCCGCTTCCCCGCTCCGTTCGCCCTCGAGGAGGTCCGCGTCGAGCGGGGCGCGCCGCGCTTTCCCGCCGGCGATCTCGGCCTCGACGATCCCTTCCTCTTCGCGACGCTCGGTCGCGGCGAGCGCGACGGCCTAGCCGCCGCGACGGCGCGGATCGCGGCCGCGGCGAAGCTCGGCGCGCAGTGGCTCCGCTTCGAGGTCGCGTGGGACGCGCTCGTCGACCCTGCGGGCGGCTGCGACTTCGAGCGCGTCGCGGCGCTCGTCGCGACGACGCGCGCCGCCGGCCTCGAGCCGATCGTCGCGATCACCCGGCCGCCGCCGTCGGTCGAGCCGCTCGCCGCGCACGCCGCCGAGGTCGCCGCGTTCTGCAGCGTGCTGCGCGAGGCGACGGGCGCGTCGCTCCGCCTGCTCGAGCTCTTCCCCGCGCCGAACCTGCCGGCGCCCGGCGCGCAAGCGCCCGACATCCCCGGAACCGTCCGGATGCTGCGCGCCGTCGCCACGCGGCTCCATCGCACGGCGCCCGATCTCGCGCTCTTGCCGGGCCAGGTCGCCGGCCCCGACGCCGCGTGGTGGGAGGCGTTCCACGGCCAGCGCGAGCCGTGGCTGATCGACGGCGTCGCGCTCGCGGTCGACGCCGGCTTCGGGCCGGCGGGCAGCGCGACGTGCGCGCGGGCGCTGGCACGCAACCTCGCGGCCGCGCGCGCCGCGCGACCGCTGCCGTGCTTCGTCACGCTCGGCGCGACGAGCGACCGCAGCCGCGACGCTCCCGCCGCGATCACGTCCGCCCGCGCCGAGGCGGCGGTCGCGACGCTGCTGCGGGTCGCGCTCGAACGAGCGGGTCGCGCCGACACCCCGCTCCACCTCCTCGACGCGGGCGAACTGCCGCGAGTCGGCGGCTTCGCGACCGAGTCGGCGCGGCGCGCGCTCGCCGCGAGCGGCCGACCGGTCGTCGTCGCTCCGCTCGACGCGCTGCTGGCCGCGCTCGCCGCGGACGAGACGCGCGTCTGCGTCGTCGCGAACGGCGCGTGGTGGCCGCGCGAGCTGCTCGCCGCGCTGCCGGCGTGGATCGATCGCGGCGGGCTGCTGGTCGCGATCGGTCGCGAACCGGCGGCGCGCTGCGCGACCCGCGCGCTCGACGGCAGCTTCGACGAGAGCGACCGCGCGGCCGGGCTCGAGTGGCGCGACGACCTGCGCCTCGCGATGGCGCCTTGGCGCGGCGGCGCCGAGACGGCCACGTGGAGCGTGCGTCCCGGCCCCACCGCGGGGTCGTTCGCGCTGCCCGACGGACCGTTGCCGCACGCGACCCTCTTCACGCGGCGCACCGGCGAGCCGCGCGACCCGAAGGGCTACCACCGTTACGAGCCGCTCGCGACGCTGGTCGACGGCGACGGGCGCGAGCGCGGCGACGTCGCGGCGCTGCTCCACTACATGGGCGGGCGCGAAGGGGCGCTGGCGTTGATCGGCCTCGAAGGAGGCGACGACGAGGCGGAGGGGGCGGCGCTCGCGGAGACGACGCGCTCGTTGCGTGCGCAGGAAGTCGGCGGCCCGCGGACGGTCACGCTCTGGCGCGGCGTGCTCGACGCGGCGGGCGGCCCGACCGCGCGCGCGGCGGCGTTCGAGGCGGAGGCGCGCGCGGCCTCGAAGGTCGCCGAAGAGGTGCGCCAGAAATAGCGAAGGGAGCCTGGTGGCTCCCTTTTGCTATGCCTTGTTGCCCCACTCTGGTTTACCTGGCGACCAAGGCGAGTCGCCCCAAACTGTTCGATCAGCGGTCCGGTCTGCGGTTCTTGCTGCGGTTCGTGCTGCGGTTCGTTGCAGCACTCGGCGCCGTGCTCATCACCGTGCTCGTGACGGTGTCATCACAGGCGTCGCTGCGGTCCGTTCGTCTCGTCACGTGTTTCGCGACACGCGACGCTCAGGTTTTCGTTCTGGGGTTTTCGTTCTGGCCGTTCGGTACGCACGGCAGGGTCGATCGGTTCAGTCGAAGTTGCGTGTGCGTTTCGACCTCCCTACGAGCCAGCGCCACGCGTGTTGGAAGCTGCGTTCGCGAACTTCCGGTGAGACGTCCATGCGAGGGGCCGGCTTCCTCCACGGTTGGAACTCCCTTCCGCGCGCGGCCACCGCGCTGCTCGCGCTGGCGCTCCTCGCGTCGGCACCGTGCGGATGCAGCGGCCCGCCGCCGCCGCTCGGATGGAACGGTCCCTTCGACGTCGCCGCCGTGCGCGCGTTCATGGTGCGCACCACTTCCCGCGTGGCGCCGGCCGTGCCTCCCGCCGTCCTCGCCAGCAAGAGCCGCGTGCTGCTCTACCCCCCGCCGCCCGCCGCGCCGATCGAGGCGACCTTCTCGCTCTGGCAGCGCGGCGAAGCGCAGGAGCGGCGCGAGATCGCGACCACGCCGCCGACCGCGCGCACCGTCGTGCAGGTGATCGACGGCGACCGCTGGGTGGAGCTCGAGCAAGGAGTTCCGACCGGCCGCGACCTGCGCGACGAGATCCGCGTCCACCGCCGCTACCGCACGCTCGTGCGCGACCTGATCGACGGCCGCGGCGGCGCGATCTCGCTGGCCGAGCCGCCCGGCGCCGACCCGCGCACGACGATCGTGCTCGACCAGGCGGAGCGCGACGGCGAACGGTGGCAGCTCTGGATCGACGCCGCGACCGGGCTGCCGCAGCGGATCCGCCGACTCACCCGCGACGAGAGCGGCGACCACGTCGACGAGGACCGCCTCGACGACTACGCGCGCTTCGGCGAGCGCCTCCTCCCGCGCCACTCGATGACCTGGCGCGATGGCCGGCGCGTGATGGAGTCGTGGCTGCTCGAGCGCGACGAGACGAGTTCGCTCGACGACGCGCTCTTCGAGCTCCCGGCCGCCCGCTGACCGCGCCGCGCCGGAGGAGGCTCCGGCCGAACGGCACCCTCTTCCCGTGCGGCGGCGCGTCGAAATCGTTTCCGCGACGCCCGTTCCCGCGTCGGGTCAAGGTGGCGCGCCCGGTTCCGATACGGGCCACGAGGCACCGACCCGGAAGTCGAGACGGAGCCGGACGTGCGACACCAGGGCATTCCAACGAGACGAAGCACGACGCGTTCGGGGCAGCGAGGCAACTCGCTGCTCGAGGTGATGATCGCCGCGACGGTCCTGTTGCTGGCGTCGCTGGGCCTCGCCCACGCCTTCACGTCGGCCGGGCTGGCCGGCAAGCGCTCCGAGCGCGAGGAGGTCGCGCGCCATTCGCTCGAGCAGGTCGCCGAGGAGATCTGCAACTCGCCCTACGCGCAGCTCCTCTCGTGGCACGGCGCCACGCGCGACTTCGGCGACCACACCGTCATCGTCGAGGCGCGCGCCAGCTCGCCGCGCCTCATCCTGGTCGAGTGCGCCGCCATCGACGACACGACGCTCCAGGTGCTGGCGCGCGTCGCCACCTACAAGGCGGAGAGCTGACGTGGCCGCCCCGCGCCGCCCCGCCCGCGCCCGCCGCGGCAACACGCTGGTCGAGACGGTCCTCTCGACCGGCATCGTCGTGATGGTCGTCGGCGGCGTCTTCCAGATGCTGCGCGACTCGGGCGAGATCTTCGGCGAGAGCATCCGCTCCGCCCACGACCGCCAGGAGATGGACGACTCGCTCGAGCAGCTCGCGCGCGAGATCGAGCAGGCCGCCGCGTCGACCGTGGTGATCGACCACGCCTCGACCGACGGCGACGCGATCTCCTTCCAGAAGCCGCTCGACCTCGACGACCCGGCGCTGCCGCTCGGCGCGACCGCGGTCGTCAACGGCAACACGCTGAAGTACGACGGCGCGACGATCCACTGGCTCGTCGCGGCAGTGCAGGTCCGCGGCACGAAGATGACGCAGCTGCTGCGTCGCGTCGTCGACGCCGACGGCCAGACGGTCCTGAACACCGAGGTCGTCTGCGAGGACCTCGACCTCACCGACCCCGCCGGCAACAAGAGCTTCACGATCAAGTTCGACGAGCCGATCGCGACCGTCACGCTGCGGCGCCTGCCGCGCAGCGACGCCGGCCAACCCGATTCGACCGGCGCGTCGCGCGGCCGCTCGCAGTCCCTCACCGTCCGACTGAGGAGCCGTTGATGCAGGGGCATGCGACGAAGCGCGCGTCGGAGCGCGGCGGCATCCTGGTCGTCACGATGATCGCGCTGATGCTGGCGATGTCGCTGGCCTACGCGGCGACGTCGCTCGCCACCGCGCGCAAGGGCGCCGTCAGCAAGGACGGCCGCGACCTGCAGGCGCGCGCCGCCGCCGAGGCGGGCGTCCATCGCGCGATCGCGTGGGCGCGGGAGATGGTCTCGCTCGACGCGGCGGACCCCTTCGCGGCGCTCGACCACGTGGCCGGGCAGCTCGACGGCCTCGGCGAGCCGGTCGCCTACACGCTGGCCGACGGCGAGCCGCTCGCGTCGAACGGGCGCACCTACGGCTGGCTCACGATCACGGTCGCCGCGATCCAGAACGGCTCCTCGCGCGACCTGCGGATCACCGCGTCGGGACACGTGCCCGACAGCGACCGGCCGCTGGCGACCGCGACCGCGCACGCCGTCGTCCGCCTCGCGCGCCGCCCCGCGCCGGCGCAGGAGCACGCCTACTTCGTGAACCACTGGGCGTGGCTCTACAGCGACAAGATCGCGATCCAGGGCAACGCCGGCAGCAACGGCCAGTTCGACTGCGGCGGCCAGAAGCCGACGATCGACGGCTCGCCGCGCTACGCGAGCCTCTCGCTCGCCGACCCGCTCCACCCCGACCTGCAGGACTACCAGGACGACAACGGCGACGGCGTCGAGGACGGCAGCGACGGCGGCCTCTACTCGGCGTGGGACATCGTGAACGCCGACAAGGTGCAGGGGATGGGCGGCCTGCCGCAGAACCAGCACGCCTTCGGCGAGCGCGTGACGATGCCTCAGCTCGCCAACCTGGCGAGCGTCGAGGCCGACGCGATCGCGCAGGGCTCGTCGCTCGCCATCGGCGGCGGGCTCGACGCGTTCGGCGTCGCGCTGCCGCCGACGGTCGTCTCGGACGCGGTGCTCGGCGACGGCGTCGGCGAGCAGCAGAACGTCGTGCTGATCGGCACGGTCGACCAGCCGATCCTGCTCGACGGCCCGGTCGTCGTGCGCGGCGACGTGATCATCAAGGGCGTCGTCAGCGGCCAGGGCTCGATCTACGCCAGCGGCAACCTCTACATCGCCGACGACGTGACCTACCTGAACCCGCCGACGTCGTGGACGCCCGCCTCCAACTCGGAGGCCGACGTCGAGGCGTGGCTCGCCGCGAACACGGGCGCCGACTTCTGCGGCCTCTTCGCGCGCGAGAACGTCGTCATCGGCGACTTCACCCAGCCGGAGTGGAGCTCCTCGGTCGACGCGTGGCTCTCCGACCCGGCCAACGAGTCGAGCGAGGACGCGGGATCCGACGGCGTCCCCAACACGCTCGTCGGCAAGGACGGCCTCAGCGGCACCGCCGACGACGACGTGCTCGAGGGCGACGGCTGCTGGACGGTCGAGCACTACACGACGACGCACGCCGACCTCGGCGTGATCCCGGCCGGCAAGGCGGTCGGCGACGTGATCCCGGGCAGCGGCGAGGACGTCGACGGCGACGGCGTGCAGGACGCGACGCTGTCGGTCGCCGACTTCGCGCTGGCCGCCGCGCTCGACAGCGGCGAGTGGGCCGGCAACCTGCCGGGCGGCACGACCAGCTACGACCAGATCTCCAGCATCAAGATGACGACCATCGAGTCGGCCGTCGCGACGGAGCACGCGGCCGCGGGCGTGAGCCTCTCGAACGGAGACGTCTTCGAGCTGCGCGGCGGCCTCTGCTCGCGCATCGAGGTGATGCTGGCCAACACGCTCAAGATCCAGTTCACGTTCGACGACCGCATGACGGCGGGCGGCCTCTACCCCGACCTGCTGCCGCAGGTGGTCGTGCCGCCGCAGATCCTCGCGTGGCAATGGACCGAGGAGGATCTCCACCTCGTGCTGGCGGCGGCCGCGGGAGTCGCAGCGCCATGAACCGGAACCCTTCCTTCCTCGCGCTGCTCGCGGCCGCGCTCCTCTCGGCGGCGGCGCACGGAGCGCCGGCGCCGCAGTCGCGCTCCGACCGCTCGACGCCGCCGGCGCCGGTGGTCTCGGGGCTCGGCACGCGCGGGCCGCAGCGCTTCGCCCCCACCGTGCCGCAGGTCGACTCGGTGCTGGCGCGCGACGCCGCGCTGGCGCTCTACGACGCCAGCCGCGGCGCGGACGAGACGGCCGCCGCGACGACGCAGCGTCGGCGCGGGCGCACCGCGATCGACCTCGCCCGCTTCGACGGGCCGTCGATCGGCTACGCGACGATCGCGGCGCTCATGCTCGGCGCGGCGCTCATGCGCGTGCGCCGCGGCAAGCGCGACCCCGACGCGGCGAGCGAGTTCGAGCCGATCGCCGTGCCGCTGCCGGCGCGCGCGACGGCGCGCGCTCCGGCGCGTGTCAGCGCGCGGCCGGCCGCGACGCGCCCGCGGCGCGGATGATCGCCATCGCCTCGTCGTCGGCGGCGCGCGCGGTGGGGATCCCCTCGCGCTTCGCCCGCTCGAGGACGGCGGCCAGCGACTTCCCGATGCCGCGCACGCGCTCCTCGGCGCGCTTCGCGTCGTAGCCGCCCGTCGAGAGCTCGACGCTGATGTTGAGGATCCCGCCGGCGTTCACGACGTAGTCGGGCGCGTAGAGGATCCCGCGGCGGCGCAGCTCGGCGCCGTGACGGTCCTCGGCGAGCTGGTTGTTGGCGGCGCCGCAGACGACCTTCGCCTTCAGCTGCGGCAGTGTCCGGTCGTTCAGCACCGCGCCGAGCGCGCACGGCGCGAAGACGTCGCACTCGACGCCGAAGATCGCGTCCATCGCGACCGCGGTCGCCTTCATCTCGCGCACGACGCGCTCGACGCGCGCCGGCTCGAGGTCGGTCACGAGGAGCTGCGCGCCCGCGTCGGCGAGCTGCTTCGCCAGCCAGTAGCCGACGTGGCCGAGCCCCTGGATCGCGACCTTCTTGCCGCGCACGCCGCCGGCGCCGAGGTGGGCGAGGCAGGTCTCGATCGCGACGAAGGTCCCGAGCGCGGTGAAGGGCGACGGGTCGCCCGAGCCGCCGACCTCGCGCGAGCGGCCGGTCACGTGCTTCGTCTCGCGCGCGATCACGTCGAGGTCGAGCACGCTGGTGCCGACGTCCTCGGCCGTGACGTACTTGCCGCCGAACGAGTCGATGAAGCGCCCCATCCAGCCCAGCAGCGCGTCGCTCTTGTCCTTCTTCGCGTCGCCGACCAGGACCGCCTTGCCGCCGCCCAACCCGGTGCGCGCGACCGCCGACTTGAAGGTCATCCCGCGCGCGAGACGCAGCACGTCGGTGAGCGCGTCGTCGGGCGAGCCGTACTTCCACATGCGCAGGCCGCCGAGCGCGGGGCCGAGCGTCGTGTCGTGGACCGCGATGATCGCGCACCAGCCCCGCTCCGGTTCCTCGGCACGGGCGACGCGCTCGTAACCGGCGACCGGAAGCTCGGTGATCTTCATGTCGATCCCAGCGGTAACTTGGCCGCGCGGCTTCCCGGCCGCGCACGAAACGCGGAACCATAGGAGCGCCGTCGCGGGGCCGCAAGGCGGCGCGGCGCCCCGCACGCGAGCGACCCGCCTTGGACTCGACCGCTTCTCCCCATCTCGTCGCGCCCGACGCCGAGCAGCTGCTGGCGGCCGAGCGGGTGCTGCTCGACCGGCTGGTCGCGCTGGCGGCGGCGATCCGCCCGCGCGGCGAGGAGGAGGAGAGCGCGCGGATGCTCCGGCGCCACGTCGACGAGCGCTTCCTGCTGGTCGTCGTCGGCGAGGTGAAGGCGGGCAAGTCGAGCTTCCTGAACGCGCTGCTGGGGCGCGACGCCTGCGACGTCGGGCCGACGCCGCTGACCGACCGCATCGCGGTGCTTCAGTGGGGCGAGCGGCCCGCCGAGCGGCGCGTCGAGGAGTTCCTGGTCGAGCGCGACCTCGACGTCGAGCTGCTGCGCGAGGTGTCGCTGGTCGACACGCCCGGCACCAACTCGATCCTGCGCCACCACTCGGCGCTGACCGAGCGCTTCATCCCGCGCGCCGACCTCGTGCTCTTCCTCACGTCGATCGACCGCCCCTACAGCGAGTCGGAGGACGCCTTCCTGGCGCTGATCGCGGAGAAGTGGCGCAAGAAGGTCGTCTTCCTGCTGACGAAGATCGACGGCCGCGACGCGAGCGACGTCGAGCAGGTGGTCGCGTGGATCAAGCGCAGCGTGGTGGAGCGCCACCGCTTCGAGCCGGTCGTGCTGCCGATCTCGACGCGGCTCGCGCGGCAGGGCGACGACGGCGGCTTCGGCGCGGTGCGCGGCCTCGTGCGCGCGACGCTGGCCGCGGGCGAGAAGCTGCGGCTCAAGATCGAGAGCCCGGCGCGCTCGGCGCAGGCGCTGGCCGAGTCGTTGCGCGCGCTGCTCGAGGAGGGCGCGGCGACGCTCGAGCGCGACTGGCGCGCGGTGCAGGACCTCGACCGCCAGGTCGAGGCGGCGTCGCGCGACCTCAAGGAGCGCAGCCACCGCTTCCTGACCGAGATGGACGAGCTCTTCGTCGCGTGCGAGGCGCGCGCGGGGCAGTTCTTCGACACCCACGCGCGGCTGAAGGCGCTGGCGTTCGGCAAGGGCGAGGGGCCGCTGCGCGACCGCTTCGAGCGCGAGGTGCTCGAACCGCTGGCCGCGAAGTACGGCGAGGCGAGCCAGCGCGCGACCGACTGGCTGACGCGCGAGGAGATCGCGCTCCACGAGCGGAGCGCGCAGTTCGTGAACGAGCGGCTGCGCGGCATCGACCGCACGCGCACGCTGCCGACCGAGCCGTCGCGCTTCGAGTACCGGCGCGACGCGCTCTTCGGCGGCATCGCCGAGCAGTTCGCGAAGGAGTCGCTCGCGCTCGACCTGCCGGGCGAGTCGCGCCGCTTCCTCGAACGCGCGGAGAGCGGCATGAAGCGGCAGCTCGCGCTCACCGGCGGCGCGGTCGTGCTGGGCGCCGGCAGCCTCGCGCTGCTGACCAAGCTCTCGGCGCTCTGGTGGAACGCGGCGGGGCTGCTGCTCGCGCTCGGGCTCGGGCTGACCGGGCTCGCGGTGCTGCCGGCCGTTCGGCGCCGCGCGCTGCGCGAGTTCCGGGAGCGGCTGCAGGCGCTGCGCGCGCAGGTGCGCGACGGCTACCTGCGGGCCATCGCCGACGAGGTCGACGGCGCGCACGAACGGCTGCGCCGCGCATGGGAGCCGTTCCTGCTGTTCCATCGCGCCGAGGCGAGCGCCGTCGAGGAGCGGCGGAGCGAGGTCGCGGCGCTGGCGCGCGAGCTCGCGACGTTGCGCGACGGCGCCGCGGCGCTGGCGGCGCGTCCCGCGGTCGCGTGACATGGCGAGCGGAAACCCACGGCGAGCGGCGGAGCGGGGCGCGGCCGCGCGAGAGGCATCGCGCTTGCAGTCCGTGCGGAGCGAGGGAGGGCGCGAGGCGACGATGACGGCGAAGCGACGACGAACCGGAGCGGCCCTGATCGCGCTCGCGCTCGGCGGCTGCGCGCGCGACGGGACGCCGCGCGCCGCGGCGATCGCCCCCCATTGCGACCTCCCGCTCGGCCGCATCACGTGCGACGCGCTGCCGATGACCGCGCCGCTGCCGGCCGACATGACCGAGGACGAGCGGACGCGTCCCTACCACCTCCTCGTGCGCGTCTTCGCCTTCCCTTCGCTGGCGCCGCTCGACGTCGATCCCGCGGAGGTGCAGGTGCGCGGCGCCGGGGCGGCGCGCCGCGTGGCCGCGGGCGAGTACCGCATCGACTCGCTCGCGTCGGGCTTCGTCGTCGCGGGCGTCTATCGCAAGCTCGGCCCCGACCGCGCGCCGTCGATCCCGCTGCCGCAGGGCGTGCCGGCCGCCGAGCGCACCGAGGCGCTCGCGGTCCGCAATCCGCTGATCCTCGCGCGCCATGCGCTGACGATCTGCGACCTCTACGTGTCGCGCGACCAGGAGCTCGACGTCCCCGCCGACGTGCGCGGCCTCGTCGTCGATCGCGAGACCGGCGAGCCGATCGCGGGCGCGACGGTCGCCTGCGCCACCTCGGTCGTCACGGCGACGACGGCGGCCGACGGCACCTTCCGCTTCGATCCGCCGCTGCGCTGGAGCGACTGGCTCGCCGGCACGAAGATCGAGTGCGACGGCTACGACGCGGTGGGCATGAACGCGCGCACGCTGCTGTCGCCGTGGGTCGAACGGCTCAAGCTCGACCGGACCGCCGCGTTCGTGATGTCGCGCGCGGGCGACGGCGTGAAGGACGGCGCCACGCGTCGCTCGCTCCTCCCGCCGCTGCCGCGCTGAACCGGACGAGGCGCTCGCGATGACACGCCCCGAACGACCCTCGACGGCCGCGACGATCCGCGACTTCCTCGCCGATCCGCCCTTCGCGGTCGTCGGAGCCAGCAACGACCCGGCGAAGTTCGGCCACCAGGTGCTCGCTTGCTACGTCCGCCACGGCCTGCGCGCCTTCCCCGTCCATCCGCGCGAGCGCGAGATCCTCGGCCTGCGCTGCCACGCGCGGCTGGCCGACCTGCCCGAGCCGGTGCGCAACGTCTCGATCATCACGCCGCCCGACGTGACCGAGCGGATCGTCGAGGAGGCGGCGGCGTGCGGCGCGCGGCGCCTGTGGATGCAGCCGGGAGCCGAGAGCGCCGCCGCCGTCGCGCGCGCGCGGGAGCTCGGCCTCGAGGTGATCGCCGGCGGGCCGTGCGTGCTGGTCGAGCTCGGTCGAGACATCGGCTGAAACACGCGAGGCGGGCGCCGCTGGGGCCGCCCGCCTCGCGATCGATGCGAACCTGCTGTACCGCCGGACTCACTTCAGCGTGTACATCCCGCGGCCGGCCTTCTTCACGTCCTTCATCTCGGAGAGGCGCTGGCCGACGATCACGCCGAAGCGCGACGAGCCGGTCTGGTAGCCCGCCTCGAGCACCTTCGCCGCGACGTCGGCGAGCTTCATCGGCTCGCTGCCGCTCGCGCCGAGCACCTTGCGGATCATGCTCTGCAGCCCGCCCTCGCCGCGCGGCCCGCGCTTGCCGCCGCGCGCCTTGCGGCCCTTGCCGCGCTTCGCCGCCTGCTTGCGGCCCTTGCGCCGCGTCGCCGCGGGCGCGCTGCCGAAGTTCTTGCGCGGCCGGCCCGGCCCGCGCTTGGCGCCCGACTCGAGCGAGAGCGCCGCGTCGACCGCGGCCAGCTCGTTCGCGAGCTCCTCGCGGCGCTCGCGCAACGAGTCGATCTCCGCGGTCTTCTGGTCGAGCATCCGCTGCAGGTCGGCCAGGGTCACCGCGCCGGCGCGGGCCTTGCGACGTCCACCACGCTTCTTGCGAGCCATGCGTCCCTCTCGTACCCCTCGTTTCATGGGCGCCTCGGGCGAAGCGCGTGACCTCCGGCACATCGCCGTGATGTGTGGTGTCCACCGACAAATGAGCCGGGGACCATAGCCTCGCGCCGGCCGCCATTCAACCACTGTGTGAAATAGCGTGTTTCGACGCGACGGACGAGCGATCAGCGAACCAGGAAACGGCCCAGCTGCCCCGCCAATGCCGCCGGCACGCGAGCTGTGGCAAACGTCGCCTCGGCGTCGGAGCGCATCTCCACCACCTGCGCGCGCGCGCGCAACGCGGCGAGCGCGGCGCCGTCGGCATGCGGGATCCGCAGCACCATCATCCGGTCGGCCGCGCGCGCGCGGTCGGCGACGAAGCCCGCGAGCGTCGCCATCCCCTCGCCGCTGCGCGCCGACAGCAGCAGCGCGTCGGCGCCGAATCTCGCGCAGAGCGCGCGGTCGGGGATCGCGTCGACCTTGTTGACCGCGATGCGGCGCGGCCGCTCGCCGGCTCCCACCTCGTGCAGCACGCGCTCGACCGCCGCGACGCGCGTCAGGGCGTCGGGCCGCGCGCCGTCGACCACATGCAACAGGAGGTCGGCCTCGAGCGCCTCGCGCAGCGTGGCGTGGAACGAGGCGATGAGGTGGTGCGGCAGGTCGCGCACGAAACCCACCGTGTCGGAGAGGAGCACCGTGCAGCCCGGCGCGACGCGCCACGCGCTGGTCTTGGTGTCGAGCGTCGAGAAGGGGCGGTCCTCGGCGACCACGTCGGAGCGGGTGAGCGCGTTGAAGAGCGTCGACTTGCCCGCGTTGGTGTAGCCGATCAAGCCCACGGTGAAGCGGTCGTCGCGGCCGGCGCGGCGCGTCGCCTGCGCGCGCTCGATCGTCGCGATGCGACGGCGGCGGTCGGAGATCTTCACCTCGATCTCGCGCCGGTCGAGCTCGATCTGCTTCTCGCCCGGCCCGCGCATCCCGATGCCGCCCTTGTAGCGATCGAGGTGGGTCCACATCCGCTTGAGTCGCGGCAGCGCGTACTGCAGCTGCGCCAGCTCGACCTGCAGCTGCGCCTGGTGGGTCCGCGCGCGCAGCGCGAAGAGGTCCATGATCAGCTGCGAGCGGTCGACCACGCGCATGCCGAGCAGCTTCTCGAGGTTCACGCCCTGCGAAGGCGTGAGGTCGCAGCCGAAGACGACGAACGCGGCGCCGCGCGCCTCCGCCTCGTGCTTCAGCTCCTCGACGCGGCCCGACCCGATGCAGGTCTTGCGGTCGGGCAGTCGGCGCTTCTGCGTCAGCTCGCCGACGACGGTCGCGCCCGCCGCCTCGGCCAGCGACCGGAGCTCCCCCATCGCGTCGGCGGCGTCGACCTCGTCGTCCGACAGCTCGACCCCGACGATCATCGCGCGCTCGACCGCCGCCAGCGGTTTCGGCTGCTGCGGGCGACCGCTCACTCGCCGAACTCCCCCGCCGCGCGCGGCGGTTCGAGCGGCGCGTCGAGCGGCACGCGCTCGAGCTCGATCTCGCCCGCCGGCGAGCGGCGCAGCACGAGGTCGGCGCGCCAGCGCGCGTCGTCGCGCGACTTGAAGTCGGAACGGTAGTGGGTGCCGCGGCTCTCGGCCCGCTCGCGCGCGGCGCGCGTGATCAGCCGCGCCACGGCGAGCATGTTGCGCAGCTCCCAGTCGCGCGGCGTCGCGCGGCCGCAGCGATCCGCGGCGTGGCGCCACGCCTCGATCCGCCGCTCCGCCTCGGCCAGCTCGAGGCCGCTGCGCACGATCCCGACCCGCTTCCACATCAGCGACTTCATCGAGTTCAGCAGG
>Ga0315910_10000107_pt1 | contig 106342 bp, 83 predicted proteins | sample EdamamesoilMG_FD_204470 | JGI IMG/M metagenome (GOLD analysis project Ga0315910, IMG submission 204470) | Garden soil microbial communities collected in Santa Monica, California, United States - Edamame soil | ecosystem: Environmental > Terrestrial > Soil > Garden | place: USA: California...
GAAATCGGCGACGTCCTGATCGAGACGCGCGAGGACGGCGTCCCCGTGCGCGTCCGCGACGTCGCTCGTGTTCACCTGGCGCCGCTCATTCGCCAGGGCGCGGTCACACGCGACGGACGTGGCGAGGTGGTGACCGGCATCGTGATGATGCTCGTCGGAGCCAACGGCCGCGAGGTGGTCGAGAGCGTCAAGGCGAAGATCACTCAGGTCGCTCCTTCGCTCCCGCCCGGAGTGCGCATCGACGTCTTCTACGACCGCTCTGACCTCGTGAACCGAACCATCCACACGGTCGGAAAGAACCTCGCGGAAGGCGCGCTCTTTGTCATCGCAGTGCTGTTCCTGCTGCTCGGCAGCATTCGGGGCGGACTCATCGTCGCAGCCGCGATCCCTTTCGCGATGCTGGTGGCGTTCACCGCCATGAAGGCCCTCGGGCTCTCGGGCAACCTCATGAGTCTCGGAGCCATCGACTTCGGCATCGTCGTCGACGGCTCCATCATCGTCGTGGAGAACGCCGTCGTGCACCTGGCTGCCGCAGCACGCGGGCAGAAACGCCCGATGACGTACAACGAGGCGGCGGACGTGGTCCTCAACTCCACGCTCGACGTGCGCAAGGCGGCGCTCTTCGGCGAGGCGATCATCGTCATCGTCTACATCCCGATCCTCACCCTCGCGGGCATCGAGGGGAAGATGTTCAAGCCGATGGCCATCACGGTGCTGTTCGCGCTGCTCGGTGCGTTCGTCGCCTCGCTGACCTTCGTGCCGGTACTGGTGGCCACGTTTCTTCGCCAGCACACCGAGGAGAAGGAGCCCTTCATCGTCCGCCTGCTGCACCGCGTGTATCCGCGTCTGCTGGCACCGCTCATGAAGGCCCCGAAGAAGGTCATCGCAGTATCGCTCGTCCTGCTGGTCGCGAGCGGCGTGGTTGCCTCGCGCATGGGAGCCGAGTTTGTCCCGCGTCTCGATGAGGGCGCCATCGCTATTCAAATTCTGAGGCTGCCCAGCGTTTCCCTCGAGGAGAGCGTGCAGGGCTCGACCCGCTTCGAGCGGGTCATCCGTGAGTTCCCGGAGGTCGTGACAGTAGTCTCGAAGTCCGGCCGAGCCGAAATCGCGACCGACCCGATGGGCGTGGAGTTGTCGGACTGTATCGTCATCTTGAAGCCTCATGACGAGTGGACCACCGCTCACACGCGCGAGGAACTGATTCAGCGAATGTCCGCGCGCTTCGCCGAGGCGCTGCCCGGGCTCGGCTTCTCCTTCTCGCAGCCCATCGAGCTGCGCATGGCCGAGCTGATCAGCGGCACGCGCTCGGACGTGGCGATCACGATCTACGGCGACGACCTCGCGACGCTCGAGCGGCTAAGCTTACAGGTGCAAGGCGTCGTCCGCGCCATCCCGGGCGCGTCCGATGTGCGGGGAGAGCAACTCGCCGGGCTCCCGACCCTCGAGGTGACGGTCGATAGGGCCGCAGCGTCGCGTTACGGGATCTCGGTGCGCGACGCACTCGACGCCATCGAGGCGCTCGGCGGTCGCAACGTCGGCGAGGTCTACGAAGGCGAGCGTCGCTTCCGGCTCCAGGTGCGCGTGCCGTCGGGCCTGCGCGACGACATCGACCAGGTGCGGAACCTCCCGGTGAGCGGGCAGAGCGGTCCGCTGGTGCCGCTGGGCCAGATCGCGAGCATCCAGGTCGTGGACTCGCCGGCGAGTGTAAGCCGCGAGGCGGTCCGTCGCCGCACGAACGTCGAAGCCAACGTGCGCGGCCGTGACCTCGCCTCGTTTGTGAGCGAGGCGCAGACGCGCGTGCGTGACCAGGTGCAGATGCCGCCTGGCTACGTCGTGCAATGGGGTGGTCAGTTCGAGAACCTCAGCGCCGCGTCGGAACGGCTCGCGGTTGCCGTGCCCGTCGCGCTGGGCCTCATCTTCATCCTGCTCTACATGGCGTTCGGACAGCTCAAGCCAGCGTTGCTCATCTACCTCAACGTGCCGTTCGCTGCCGTGGGCGGCGTGTTCCTGCTGGCGCTGCGAGGCATGCCGTTCTCCATCAGCGCAGCCATCGGCTTCATCGCCCTGTTCGGTATCGCGGTACTCAACGGCGTCGTGTTGCTGACCACCGTCAAGAAGCTGCGCGAGCAGGGGAAGTCGCCTCTGGAGGCTGCGCGCGAAGGCGCCGAGTCTCGACTGCGTGCCGTCGTGATGACGGCGACCGTCGCGGCGCTCGGCTTCATCCCCATGGCGCTCTCGTCCAGCGCGGGCGCAGAGGTGCAGCGGCCGCTGGCCACCGTGGTGATCGGCGGCCTCGTCAGCGCGACCTTCTTGACCCTGTTCGTTCTCCCGACCGTCTACGCCTTTGTCTACCGCAAAGAGCAGCGGCCACCTCCGAACGGCGCGGAGGGCAGCGCGCCGCCCGAGGAGTCGAGCGGCGGTGCGCTTGCCGAGGGACCGGCATGAAGAAGCACAAGCTCGACCTCGAACTCATTCTTCCCAGCGAAGGGGCTGGTTGTGACAGACTGGCCGGAAGCGGCGCGCTCCGCTCGCCGCGAGAGTTCGGCCGCCCAGTCGTGAGCCACATCAGCCGGGTCGTCCGCGAAGTCGTCGAGGAGGGCGACGATCTCGAGCGCCAGCTCTGCCTGTCCGTCTTTGCGGAGCGTACGCGCCCGCTCGAGGATGGCGGCAACCTCGGTGGTCATCACGACGATTCTCGCAGGTCGGCGTGAACCTGGGCACGCCGCCGCGCTCGCTCGAGTTCGTCGGAGCTTGGAGGCGTGCCGCGCGTGATCGAGTGCCTCAGCGCCTGCGCAGCAGCAGCCTCGCCAGGTTGCGTAGCTCGGGCGTCGGCCCTGCAGCGCCCGGGCCAAAGCGAACGGTGTCGTAGAGGCGTGCGAACTTTGTCAGCACGTCGTGCCGGGCGCTCCCGCAGACGCGACGCGTCGTGCCCAGCTCATGGGCGTGGCGATCAACACGACACCGTCGATCGTCTCCGAGTCGGCATTCCCGAGGTGCCCGAGCGTCACGATGCCCCCGAAACTTGTAGCCTAGCGCCACCACCCGTTTCCCGGCGTAGCGTTCGCGCAGCACTTGAAACACGGCCCTCAGGTCCTCGTAGTGCTCCTCGAGCGAGCTGTTCTCTGCGGTCACCGATCCTGTCGAATACCCGGTCGTGCGTGCGCCCAACTCGCATAGAGGAAGTGCTGCTGAAGGTTGTGCTCGAACGCTGCCACGGCATCGAGATCGGCTCCGCCCGGACCTCCGTGCTGAAACACGATCAGCGTGTCCGCATCGGTCGGACCGCGCACGACGACGGGCAGCGCCACTTCCCGCGTACGTGGGGAGCAGCGGAGCGTCATAGCCGAGACAAACGCAAAGGGGTGAACCGAATACCGAGTCGCGCTCGACATGGGCAACTCATCGTTTGTGAGATACCTTGAGTCGTGGACCCAGCACACAGACCTGCCCGCGTTCGAGCCTAGCTGGCGCCAGGATTCAGCAACGTCTCGAGCACGTCGAACGAGCCCGTCCAGCCGAGCGTCATGCCAGGTCGTTCACGCACGAAGGCCTCGATCTCCGTCGTCATCGCCTCGCCATGCGGCTCACTCGTCACGGTCACGCGCGTCCGCTCGGGCGCTTCCTCCGTGAGCAGTACAGTGGTGCGGAGCGTCGCGGGCCATGCTTCTGCACCAGGTGCAGGCGCGAGTTGCTCCCGTTCGTCGACGAATTGTTGCGTGTAGACGATGCGCTGCGACGGATCGATCGCGAGGTACTCGGCGCGCACGTGCATCATGCCGTGTTCACCCGCGATGACGAATAGGGCACTCTTGCCGGGCTCGATCGCGGAGCGAAGGAAGCGCAACGTCGTCCCTGCCGGCGGGAGCCATTTTTCGAGGTGCCGAGGGTTCACCCACATCTCGAACACGCGTGAAATCGGTGCGTCGAACGTGCGATTGATGACGAAGCGCTGCTTGCCCGTCGAGGTCTGTTCGAGGTGCTCGGCAAGCCGATCCCACGTCGCGTTGCCGCCCGCCTTCTTGACGAACTTTGCCATCTCCGCAGCGGCCTCGGGCGAGGGCAGGGACGAGATCATTTCCATCGTCGTCTTGCCGCGTTCCTCCGTGAACGTCACCGTCACACGAAAGAGCGCGGGACGATCGTCGGTCGCGCCGTGATCGTAGACGAGTTTCTTGTAGGGCTCGACGACGTGGTACGTGGTGACGTTCGGATAGTCGACGCCATCGGGGCCGTGCATCGTGTACCGCCACGATCCTCCCGCACGCAGATCCTTGCGGTGCGTGGTGAGTGTGAACCCACGAGGTCCCCACCACTTCTCGACCTGCTCGGGGATCGTCCAGGCATCCCAGACCGCGCGCACAGGCGCGTCGTAAACGCGGGTGATCCGGATTTCGTTCGAGTTACTTCTTGCGGGCATGTCGTCTTCCTTGCCGTTTCGTGGTCTTCGTCTTCGTGCTGCTCGTCTTGGTCGTGGTCTTCGTGCTGGGGACGTCTGCGGGTGGATTCTGCGCGACGCTCTTGAGGTATGACTCGAGGCGATCGAACCGCTCCTCCCACATCGCGCGGTACTGCTCGATCCAGTCCGCCGCGGGTGCGAGGGCCCGTGGCTCGAGCCGACACGGGCGCTGCTGGCCTTCACGGCTGCGCGAGATGAGCCCTGCCCGCTCGAGCACCTTCAGATGTTTGGTGATCGCCGGACCCGACAGATCGAAGGGCTCCGCGAGCTCCTTCACCGGGGCGTCGCCTTCCGACAGCCGCGCCAGGATGGCTCTACGGGTAGGATCGGCGAGCGCCGCGAAGATCGTCGACAGGTCCACCGCCGGCATGGGTGGATTTTACCGCTCGGTTATTTAACCATCAAGTTAAATTAAGGGCTGAGGCGGCGGCGTCCACGGGCCCAAGCGACGCCCGCGATGACGATGGTTGCGAAGAGGAGCCCGGCCATGACAGGCCGTGCGGTCATCAATCAACCTCGTCTGTCCAAACTCGCCCTGACATCACGCCGCCGAGCCGATCCCGGCGGAGTCCCCATGATGCGCTTGAACGCCCGACTGAACGCGGCTTCGGACTGATAGCCGAGGCGGCTGGCGATTGCGCTCAAGGAGTCGTCACCGTCCGAGAGCCAGGTCGTCGCGACGAGCATGCGCCAGCGGGTGACGTACTGCATCGCCGGCTCTCCGACGAGTTCGGTGAACCGTGCGGCGAATCCCGAGCGTGACATTCCGACGGCGCTGGCGAGGGACTCGACCGACCACGCGTGTGCCGGTGCGCGGTGAACGAGCGTAAGGGCGCGTCCGATCCTGGGATCGTGCAGACCGCGGAGCCAGCCCGTCTGCGCCGAGGGGTCGCGCTCGATCCATGTGCGGATCGCCTGGACGACGAGGACGTCCGCGAGGCGGGTGATGATCGTCTCTCCGCCCGGGCGTAGCTCTTGGGCCTCGGCGGCGAGCAGCTGCATCGTGCTGCGCATCCAACCCTCCATGCCCGTCTGGGAGGACCATCCCGAGTCGATGTGGATCAGCTGGGGGAGGAGGCGGACGACGTGATGCCCGGCGGGATGGTCGACGCGAACAGCACCGCACACGAGATCCGACGTCGGGCCGCCACCACCATGACGGAGGATGCCGTATCGCTCGCTGACCCGCTCCTGGCCGAGGTCGGCAATCGGGATCGTGCGACCGCCCCGCTCCGAGGAGAGACGATGTCCTTCGCCGTGGGGGAGGAGCACGAAATCGCCGGGCTGGAGCAGGCGCGGCTCCATCCCGTGGAGGTCGAGCCAGCAACGGCCCGAGGTGAGCACATGGAAGCTCAGGCCTTGCATCGGAGGGAGGGCGAGCCCCCAAGGTGCCGTTAGCTCGGAGCGGCAGTAGAACATGCCGCTCATGCGCAGGGAGTGGAGCGCCTCGCCCAGTGGATCGGCGGGGCCCCAAAGGTCGGCGCAGGGGTCGTTGTTCGCGGCCGTTCGCATCCCGAGGAAGCGTACCACGCGTCGGTGGATTCTGGACGATCGAGCATGAAAGCTCGACCTTCGGTCATAGATGGTCCAAGCCAGAGAAACTACGTTGGACGCCTAGACAGGAGGCAAACAGATGAGAATCGGCGTCTTAGGAACAGGTCCCGTAGGGCAGGTCTTTGCAGCACGACTCGTGGAGCTCGGGCACGACGTCTCGATCGGGACCCGGCACCCCGAGACCACGCTCGAACGCTCCAGCCCAGGGCCGTTCGGTACCCCGCCATTCAAGCAGTGGCGCGAGGCCCATCCGAGCGTGGCGCTCGGCACGTTCGCGCAGGCCGCGGTTTTCGGCGAGGTCGTGGTGAACGCGACGCTCGGATCGGCAGCGCTCGAGGCGTTGCAGGCCGCAGGGGAGAAGGCACTCGCGAGCAAGGTGCTGCTCGACGTCTCCAATCCGCTCGATTTCTCGAGCGGGATGCCGCTGTCGCTCACGGTGAGCAACACGGACTCCCTCGCCGAGGCGATCCAGCGGATGCTGCCGTCGACGCGAGTCGTCAAAGCGCTCAATACGGTGTACGCCGCCCTGGCCGTAGCCCCCGAGCAGCTCGCGGATGGCGATCACACGGTCTTCGTCAGTGGCGACGACGCGCGCGCCAAGCAAACGGTGATCGCTCTGCTCGAGAGCTTCGGCTGGCGGGACGTGTTCGATCTCGGCGACCTCAGCACTGCGCGGGGAGCCGAAATGATGCTGCCGATGTGGGTGCGGATCTTCACCGCGATGCAGAGCCCCATGTTTGCATTCAAGCTCGTGCGCGCGAAGGGGTCGGTGCAGTCATGACGACCCGGGAGACCCTGCCGAGCATGATGCAGGCCGTCGCCATGCATCGATTTGGTGGCATCGACACGCTCCATGTCCGGTCACTGCCCGTGCCGCAGCCGGGACCGGATGAGGTCCTGATTCACCTCGAGGCGACAGGGATCGGTACGTGGGAGCGTGGCGAACGCGAAGGGCACTACGCGGCGTACCTTGGCGGGGCGACGTTCCCGTACGTGCTCGGCTGGGAGGGGGTGGGGACGATCGTCGCGGTCGGCCAAGGTGTGCGCCGCTGCCAGGTGGGCGATCGTGTGGCCGCGACCACGTTTCCGAAGCGAGGCGGAAGCGGCGGGGGGTTCTATGCCGAGTACGCCACGGTGCGGGCGGAGTTCGTCGCGCCCATCCCCGTCGGCCTGACGCCGCAGCAGGCCGCGGCGATGGGGTGGGATGCGCTCACGGCCCTCGCCGGGTTGGATGACACGCTCCGCGTCCGACCTGGCGAGACCCTGCTGATCTTCGGCGCGAGCGGAGGTGTCGGACACCTGGCGTTGCAGCTGGCCAAACGTCTGGGAGCCCGGGTGCTCGCGGTCGCTTCGGGGGACGACGGCGTCGCGCTGGCGGAGCGTCTGGGGGCCGACGCGGTCGTCGATGGCCGCAACGCGGACGTGCTCGCGGCTGCCCGCGTATTCGCTCCCGCCGGTCTCGATGCCGCGCTCCTCACCGCCGGAGGCCCCATCGCCGATCGCACGCTTGCCGGGTTGCGCGAGACTGGGCGAGTCGCGTATCCCAAGGGCGTCTCGCCCACGCCCAACGCACCGCCGGGTCTGACCGTCACCGCGTACGATGCGATTCGTGGTCCGGACGCGGTGGCCAAGCTCGATCGGCTGATCGTCTCGGGCCCGTTCGATGTCCACGTCGCGCGTGTGTTCGAGCTCGAGCAAATCGCGGATGCGCATCGCATGCTGGAGACGCACTTCCTCGGCAAGCTCGTGCTGCGCTTCAGCAATCGCGCTTCTTGATGCGTGCGTCGAGCTGCGACCGCTCTATTCATCGGTCACCGCGATATCCAACTGCCTCTGGAAACGCTGGATGAGCAGTGCACTCTCGATTCTTTCCCACGAAGTCAGTCGCAGGTGCTCGAAGGCGGACTCCAGGGCGTGGGGCGCGTAGATCTTCAGTCCGGGGTTGAACCAGCGGACCGCAATACCCGCGCCACGCATGAGCCAGCTGTTGGTCAGGATTGCAACGGGAACCTTGGCTCCCTGGAGCGCGTCGGTCATCAGCTTTCGTTGCATCGCGTTGGGACCACCACCTGCGGAGACGACGAGAACTCGCTGGTCCTCGAGCGGCAGGAAGCCATCGACACCAGACATATACTCGTTCCAATCCTCGTCGCTGGGCGCCTCCGCCGTATGTACCGTGACGACGAGACGCCCCATTCTCCGCCACTCCATCGTTCGATGCGGTCGCGTTTGCACGCGAAGAGTGTACTCTACGCGACTGTCACAGAAGTCCCATGGGCTGCGAAACCCATCGACTCCCTCGCACATGCGGCGGCCGAGGCAGGATGGGCAAAATGCCGCGGGCCTTGCACGAGAAGGGAACGCGGAGCTCGTCGGTGCAACGAGAGCAGCGAAGGCGCAAGAAACCGTGCTCGAAGTCACCGCAGCGAAGGAGGTCGGTGACCTCGTCGGTGACGAAGCTGGGGAGCGGCGCCTCGGCTTGCTCGGCACGCTCGAGGAACGCAGGGAAGCGATGGCGGACGATGCGGACGGCATCGCAAGCTGCGGTGTTCCGAGGCGCATAGGGGCGAGCGGAGCACGCGGGCATCGCCTTGGCCGGTGCGAACGGGGGTCCGTCCGATTCCGGTGTGATTGCGGGAGCAGCAAGGGTTTGGGGTCGCCCGAATGGCCAGCGGGCGGGCCACGGGTGGCCATGACGTGGGACGGGTCGGGGCCTCGCGCGGTGGGTCGTCTGCTACGCGTAGAGGGCAGGACCGTGCCCGTTTGAGATGGCGGAGAGCGATCGAGGGAAGAACTGCGCCCGCTCGACTTCGTCGGACCTTGGGGGCGTGCCGCGCGTGATCGCGAGCCTCAGCGCCTGCGCAGCAGCTGCCTCGCCAGGCCGCGCAGCTCGGGCGTCGGCGCAGCAGCGCCCGGACCAAAGCGAACGGTGTCGTAGAGGCGTGCGAACTTCGTCAGCACGTCACTGCCGGGCGCTCCCGCAGACGCGACGCGTCGTGCCCAGGCAGGGGCGGACTCCGAGGGCCGCTTGGCGAACCCGAGCGCCGCGTAGCGTCCGAGGACGCGCGCGTAGAGGCGCTGCTCGGCCCGCGACGGCGCGGCGCGACGGGTTCTCCGCAGGAAGACGAGTCCTGCCACGACGACCACAAAGCCTCCCCCGAGGGCCGTGCGCTTCCAGTCGATGGAGAGGCGATGCTGCTGGGTCCGCGTCGCGCCGAGTCCCTTGAGCAACGAGAGCTGCTTTTGTAGGTCGTAGTCGATGACATATTCGAGGTAGGCGTTCCGGACGGCATCGAGCGCTTGTGCGAGCGCCGGCCAGCGTGCAGCGTCATCGCCCGCGAGGCGGCCGGCGTCCGGGGTAGGGTCGAACGTCGCCCACCCGAGCGATCCGAAGTGCACCTCGACCCACGAATGGGCATCGGATTGACGCACGGCATAGAAGTCGCCGAGGGCATTGTAGTGCGCACCGTAGTACCCGTTGACGATGCGCGTGGGAACGCCGGCCTCGCGCAGTAAGACGGCCAATGCGGTTGCAAAGTACTCGCAATGTCCGGCTTGCGTTTCGAACAAGAACGTCTCGACGGGATCGCGGCCAATGAGCGCATTCTCTGGCTCTGCGACGTCGAGGCTGTACTGGAAGGTTCGCAGGTGTGCGATGATTCGCAAGACCACATCCGCCCGGGACGTGGCACCGAGCGTGAGACGGCTGGGCCAGCGCCGTGACCTCGGGTGAGATCTCGCCGCGCCCCTGCAGGAAGGGCCTCGCTGGCGCTGGGTGGGAACCGGAACTCGCACGGGGTGCCGCTGGCCGAATTCCGGCGTTCGCGAACTCGCCCGAGTTCCGTCCCCCTGCATCCCGGCCCCCGAGAAAACTCAGCTGAGTTCCCAGGGCTGGAATTTCGGCAGGGAAAAACTCAACTGAGTTCCCGGGGCTGAAATTTTCGGCAGGGAGGAAGTCAGCTGAGTTCCCGGGGCTGGAATTTCGGCAGGGAAGAAGTCAGCTGACTTCTCCGGCGTCGCGGTTTTGCACCAGGAAGAACTCAGCTGAGTATTTCGAGGTCGAAATTGCAGCATGGGAGAACTCAGCGGAGTATTTCGGGGCCGAAATCGCGGCGCGGAGAAACTCGCATGAGTTTTTTCGCGTCGCGTTCTTGCACCGGGAAGAACTCAGCCGAGTGTTTCAAGGCCGAAATTGCAGCATGGGAGGTCGAACCGAGCAGCTACCTCGCGCTTGCTGTTGCTCGCCCTGTCGCCAAACCAGGCTCCGTGCTCCTGCCTCATCAGGTCGCGCAGGCCCTCGGTTGATTCGCGGACGCGGCGAGTACACCCTCGGCGTTCCGCTCACAAGACGGGCCTCGGCGAGGACGTACGATTGATGGGCGATGGGTATGTGGTCCAAGCGGCTGTTGAGCAGACGGATACGGGTCGGCTCGCGACGGTTCGCTTGCTTCGCTGATATTCGTGGCTAATGCATAGACTTGTACTGGTAACCTGTGCTCGAAGAGTGAGTAAAGGAAAAACAACCGGTGGTAGGGTGCGCGTCAAAGGACGGTACCCACGTTTCTGGCTAACGGTTGCGCGAAACCCCGCGCGATCACGTTATAGGATGAAGAGTTGTCGGCGTCAGTGTAGTGGTCCTCGGTAGTTCCGTTTACCACTCGACCCGAATCGTTTGTTTGAAGATCAATGCGAAGGCAGATCTCAAAAGTTGCCGCATGGACGGTGGTGGGTATCAGTAGAAGTAAGGCTAGAAGGATCGCTGAGGAAAACGCTGCAGTGCGCTGGTGCTTCATGCCGTTTCTTTCGATCAGTTGGAGCTTGCCGTGGAAGGATGAGCGTCCTCGGGAGAGGTCTCTGTGGGAGGCCCGGAGAACACGTCACGCACGTGCTGGTGCCCGGCGACAGCTACTCCACGACGTCGATCCACGCACTGAGCGCCGACGGTACCATCACGCACGAGATCGACACGCTGGGCTGGTCGACGCGCATGTTCAAGCTGCGCTGAGCGCCGCCCGGCTCGAGGCCGCGCCACGGGGCGCGGCCGCAGGCTCGGCGTCAGCCCTCGGGCGACGTCTTGGCGCGTTCGATGCTCTCCAGGATCACGCTCTTGGCGGCGTGCACGTCGCCCCAGCCGAGGTGCTTCACCCACTTGCGCTCCTCCAGATCCTTGTAGTGCTGGAAGAAGTGCTCGATCTGCTTGATGGTGATGTCCGGCAGCTGCTGGTAGTCCTGCACCTGATCGTAGCGGCGGGTCAGGCGCGAGGCGGGCACGCCGATGATCTTCTCGTCCACGCCGGCCTCGTCCTGCATGCGCAGCACACCGATCGGGCGCACCGCGACGATGGCCCCCGGCACGATGCCGCGCTGGTTGGCGATGAGCACGTCGAGCGGGTCGCCATCGCCCGAGAGCGTGTGGGGCATGAAGCCGTAATTCCCCGGATACCGCATGGAGGTGTACAGGAAGCGGTCGACCACCAGCGTGCCGGCCTCCTTGTCCATCTCGTATTTGATGGGCTCACCCCCCACCGGAACCTCGACGATGACGTTGATCTCGTGCGGCGGGTCAGCGCCCAATGAAACGGCTTCGATTCGCAATGGAGCTCCTTATTCGCGCCTGATGTGAAGCGTTTCGCGCGCTCCGTCAAGCACGGCCAGCGCGACCATCGCTCGAAGCATGGGGTCGGAGGGACCCGGGTCCGTTTCGGACGCGCTTCATCCCCGCACGCAGCGGCGCGGCGAGGCGCACCCGCACGTTTGGAGCCCGTTCGCCGAACACCACGCGAGCGGCCGAACCAGCTGTGTTCCACGGCGAACCACCGTCGCGCGAGCGGCCCGGGAACGGGTAGGGTGCGCGCGTGCGTCAACTCGTCTATTTCGTGGCCACCAGCGCCGACGGTTTCATCGCCGGCCCTGCGGGGCAGTTCGACTTCTTCCCCATGCAGGGGGATCACGTCACCGCTCAGGCGGCGGAGCTGCCGGAGACGCTGCCCGCGCACGTCCGGCAAGCGTTTGGCATCCCCTTTCGCCCGGGCCGCTTCGATACGGTGCTGATGGGGCGGAAGACGCTCGAGCCGGCCCGGGCCGCGGGGCTGCTCGAGCCGTACGCGCCGCTCGAGACCTTCGTCTTCACGCGCAGCGAACCTGCTGCTCGGCACGGTGCCCTGCACATCACGAGTCGCGATCCGCTGCAGGTCGTGCGCGAGCTCAAACAGCGGCCCGGGCAGGATCTCTGGTTGTGCGGTGGCGCGCAGCTCGCCGCTGCCTTGCTGCCCGAGCTCGACGAGCTGGTGCTGAAGGTCAACCCGGTGCTCGCGGGGGACGGCATCCGCCTGCTCGACATGGGTTTCTCGCCCCGGCAGCTCGAGCTGCGCGCCATGCGCCGATTCGAGAGCGGCGTGAGCTGGCTGACCTTCCGCGTCGGGCCCCCGCTCTAAGCTGGGGGCCGCGTCCGGATCCGGGACGAGAACTTCGTAGATAGGGAAAGGGACGAGGGCAGGCAGGGGCCACTGAGCCAGGCACGCAGCGAGCCTGAGCGTGCGTGAAGGAAGGATGGGTCTTGCAGGCGCAGGACGTACGGCGACGCAGTTGAGGTCGCGAAGTTGGCCCGCAAGAAGAGCGGGAGTGCGCCTGCGGTTCGCGGAGCCGGGTCTGGAACCAAGGCACGGCCACGGGCTGGTGAAGGCACCGGCGCTACGCGTCGAAGAAGGAGAGCTGTCCTGGAGGCGGGCGGAGGGGAGGGGCGCGAGCACCATGAAGGAGTCGAGCGATCTCGTCGGGGTCGAGGACGGGAGGCAACATCTTCATGCGGCCGCCGCATCGTGGGCACGTCATGATGTCGATGGAGAAGACGCGAGCGAGCAAGCGAGCCCAAGCGATGCGACTGCGGGGATCGGGATTGGAGTCGGGCGTGCGGGGGACGAGGGGCTTGCCGGTCGGTCCAAAGAGGGGGAGCTGAATCGGGGCGGGTAGAGGGGTGTTGGAGATGGGTTTGATGAGGGGGCGGAGGTGATGGTGGTTGGCGAAGACGCCAGCGTAGCGAGTCATGTGGAAGGCAGGAGGAGGGACGAGCTCGACGAGCTTTGCGAGGAACTGGTCCGTGGTCATGTCGACGTGGAGATGCTTGCGAGGGAGAAGGAGACGAACGCGACCGTCGGGTAGCCATTGGACGGCATCGTGGGCGAAGGGAGGTCGGAGCAAGTAGCGTGCGAGCCGTTCGAGGCGCTTGCGGTCGCGGCCATCGACGGTGGTGGCAGCATGAAGGGTCATGCCGAAGGCGGTGACCTCGAGGGACGGCGTAGGAGGGACGGATTGGAGCCGGAGGGCTTGGGTGGAAAGGCCGAGGCGCACGCAAGACTCGAGTGCGGGGGAGAGCTCGGAGTCTTCGTCGAGGAGGCGGTGACGCAGGAGGTCGGCAGGTGAGAACCGGTGGGGAGGTCGAGGTGGTGTTTTAGGCGTCGCCGAAGGTGCTGCATGAAGCGTCGCGAGACGAAGCGACAGACGGCGGCGAGCAGCGAAGCGTCATAGCCGAGTCGAACGCAAAGCGGTGAGCCGAACGACAAGACGCACTGGCGATACGGAACGGGGGGCAGGAGGTGGTCGACCCAGAGGGCAGCGCCCTCGCACATGCGGCGGCCGATGCAGGATGGGCAAATGCCGCGGGCCTTGCACGAGAAGGGAACGCGGAGCTCGTCGGCGCAGCGAAAGCAGCGAAGGCGCAAGAAGCCGTGCTCGAAGTCACCGCAGCGAAGGAATGCGGTGAGCTCGTCGGTGACGAAGCTGGGGAGCGGGGCGTCGGCTTGCTCGGCACGCTCGAGGAAGGCGGGCAGGTGGTGGCGGACGATGCGGACGGCATCGCAGGCCGCGGTGTTCCGAGGCGCATAGGGCGAGCGGAGCATGCGGGCATCGCCTCGGCCGGTGCGAACGGGGGTCCGTCCGATTCCGGTGTGATTGCGGGAGCAGCAAGGGCAAGGGGTGGCCCGAACGGCCAGTCGGCGGGCCAGGGGTGGCCATGAGGATGGCCACGACGTGGGACCGGTCGAGGCCTCGCGCGGTGGGTCGTCTGCTACGCGTAGAGGGCAGAGAAGGTGCCCGTTTGAGATGGCGGAGAGCGTTCGAGGGCAGAAACTGTGCCCGCTCGAGTTCGTCGGTAGCTTGGAGGCGTGCCGCGCGTCATCGAGTGCCTCAGCGTCTGCGCAGCAGCTGCCTTGCCAGACTGCGTAGCTCGGGTGTCGGCGCAGCAGCGCCCGGCGACCCGTCCATCGATATCGATCACTACATGGGAGTACCGAAAGTGAATGAATGGGAGCAGCTCTTCAACACGGTCGAGGGCGTGTTCTCCAACGTGGCCAGTCTTCTGCAGGACGTCGAGCGCATGTTGGCGACGCACGGATACGTCGTGGACCACAAGATCAAGAGCACCATCGGAGCGGAGCAGAGCTACAATGTCGCGTCTCCGTCCTGGTGGTTTCCGGGCTGGGTCAGCCGGCACTTCGTCCATCCCTCGGGGGGTACGGGGCGTTCGATCTTCGTCAGTGTTTTGCTGCACGCCCGAAAAGGAGAGGACTTCAAGAAGCTCGACGAGCCGGTCGTCACCGCCGCTGTGCTTCACGTCGAGGGCGGAGGATCCTGGCAGTATTGGATGGGGAAGGTGTGGGCCTGGACCAACCCCCGGCTCGCGGATGGGACCCCAACAACCATGGAGGTTCCGCTCAAGACAGGCCGAGTGAGGGTGGAGACGTTCGCGTATCCGCTGGCATCCATGACGGACGCGGTCGTGCTCGAGCGCAAGATCGTGGACCCTCTGGTGCGACGAGGGAAGGAATGGGAGGTCGATCTACGGGTTCTTTGACGAACGTGACGGCCCCGGCCCCTGCGTGATCGCCATCGAGGCGCCCGAGCCCTGCGGAAACAGGTGTTCCAAGACCCTCGCTGCGTCCACGCCGAGGCCATCGAGCCAACCGCCAGAGCCCGCGCACTTCGGTGACGCGGGCCTTCTTGTACGCCTGAACCTGACCAGCCTTGCGTTCAAGAACCGAACGGTTGAGTGGCCCATGCCCTAGGGTGCGCGCGGACGAAATCGAATGAAATGGCCGAGGGCCAGCGCCGCCTCGTGGGACGTCCGCCTCAATCAATCGCCGAGTACGGAAAGCCAGGGACACGCGCGCGGCGTACTGCGACACGTGCCTGAACCCCGGGACCTCGGCGTAGGCGCGGGGCTGAACCGCGATGCGGCTGACGACTCCGTCGATGCGTGTTGCGTCATCGCCCGCGAGGCGGCCGGCGTCTGGCGTAGGGTCGAAGGTCGCCCAACCGAGCGAGCCGAAGTGTTTGGGCACGCCTTCGGTTGGGAGGAACCCCGCAAACCGCTAGCTCGAGCTCGTCATGAGCTTCCTCGAAGTACCCCAGACAAGAACACCCCACAGAGGCCATTGAGCCATCGCATGTGTCTGGGCGTCTTGCACTCCGCTTCGAGCAGCTTGGGACTGGCCAACACGATCGCTAGACCCTGCGATCGCGAGGTGGCGACGTTGAGTCGCGCCGGGCTGAACAGGAACTCGAGGCCGCGCGGGGCGTCTTCGGGATTCGAGGTGGTCATCGAATAGAGAACGACGGGGGCCTCTTGACCTTGAAACTTGTCGACCGTGCCCACGCGGACCTGAGCGAGCTGGCCGCGGCGGAGTTGTTCGCTCAGCACGTGAACCTGGGCGTTGTAGGGGGCTACGACGAGGATGTCAGTGGCGAAAAGCGGCCGCGAAGTCCCATCGCGGTCGGTCCACGTCGATCCGGTGTCGAGCATCGTGCGAACGATCTCTACGACCCGTTGCGCCTCTTCGGGGCAGTCGTGGACGTTCCCTTCGTGATCGACGGGCTCGAAGCGGACGCCCGTTCCCGACCAGGGGGAAGTAGAATGGACATTTTGTCCGGCACAGTCGGGGTGATGATGGAGGCGACCGCGATAGAAGAATTCGGAAGTAAAGGCGGCCACCCGCGGGGGAAGGCGCCAGGTGGAGTCGAGGAAGAGTCCTTGCTCGGGGTCAATGGTGGGCTCGCCGTGGAGGATGTGCTCGAGTGCGGAGACCCCGGCGCCAATTGGATGGCTCGCCCGCGTCGGCTGGGACAGCTGCTGGGGATCGCCGAGGAGCACCAGGCTGTCGGCGGCGACGGAGACGGCCAACGCGTTGGCCAGGGAGAACTGACCGGCTTCGTCCACCACCAGCACGTCGACACAGTTGCGCATGCCCGCCCAGAGCCAGGCCGTGCCGGCGACCAAGGAAACCTCCCTTCGCTCGAGGGACTCCTCGATGGCGTGCGCATCGCCTTTTCGATTGCGAGGGTGAACCGAGAGGTCATCGTCGTCGGTGACCTTTTGAAGGCTGGGGACATCGAATCCAACGGCGTCGGCGGCTGCATGGACGCCCCGGAGGAGGAGTCGGATGGCGTGATGGCTTTGCGCGGTGATGCCCACGGTCTTGCCGGCCCGCAGCAGAGCGACGATCGCTCGGCTCCCGGCATACGTCTTCCCGGCACCCGGCGGCCCTTGGACGGCGAGCACCGTCCCATCGAGGAGGGGCGCGACCCGCTCGAGTGCAGCGGCGGGGCCTTCCGCATGGCGACGCAGGGGAACGCCGCCACGGAGCTTGGGTCGATCGCGCGTCAGCAGAGCCCATGCGGCGCGATGGGTGCCGCCGTTCTCCGGTTCGGCGAGCCAGGCGAGCGCATCTTGCATGGGTTTGGGAGACGGTTCATCAAACTTGCGGATCAGGGCCGAGGGGACCGCGCCCGCCTGGGGCACGCGCTTCACGACGATCCTGCGCGCTTCGTGGTCGACCTCGAGGACCTCACCGAGGTTTCGCCCCGTGGCGGGGCATTCCACCTTGTGCCCGGGGCGGATCCCGTGATCTTGCGTGGGGAATGTGTACTCGTATCGGTGAGCGCGCATTCTTTTCCCCTCGAGCTTGCCGAGGTCACGCTCGGGCCCGAGGCCGCCAATGGCGACGCCATCGTCGATCTGCTCCTCGGGCGTGAGTTCTTTCTGGCGAAAGTACTCCCACCATCCGGGCTTGGCCTCCCGACGGTGCCAGTCCAGCAGATCGGCGAGAAGGCGACGAGCTTTCTGGTCCTCCGTTTGCGCCGAAGGATCCTCGGGGACTCCCTGCAGAAGGCCGGCGCGGAGTCGTTCCACCCGCCCGTCCTGGGCTCGATGTGTTTCGCTCGGTTCGACCGACGTCGCGGTCTGACGCAGGATTTCCGCGCCGTGCCGGATCTGACTCTCCCGAGCGTCCTCGAGAAACGCCCTCAGATGCCACGCGGACTCGCAATCCTCGCGGTTGTACTCTGCGATGGTGCGTTGGACGGACGGAAGCTCCGTGTTGCCCGTGGACCGACGCAGCAGCTCGTAGTTCCGCAGCGCCCACGTGGCTTCACGCAGATCGGTCTGCCGTTCGTAGCCATAGAACGGCTCGAGCGACTTGATTGAATAGCTCTCGATGCCGGCGCGGAGGCTCTGTTTGACCACCGGCATCAAATCGACCAAGACGCCTTCCCGCAAGAGCGTGTCGACCTCGTTCTCGCGGCTGAGATACCGAAGACTCATCTCTCCCAGGGCCGTCTTCTCGAACGCGGCGTAGTGGTAGATGTGCAGACCGGGATGCGTTCTTCGTCGCTCCATCACGCGGTCGATGAAGGTCTCGAAGTTGAAGCGTTCCTGCGTCCGCTCGTCTGCCCACAGGGCGCGGTAGGAGAGCGCGCCGTCTCCGTCCGATTCGACCCACCCAAACAGGTAGTAGAGCGCTCCATCCTCGGCATATCGATCGGCCTCGAAGTCGAGCATGATGTCGCCTTGACTCGGGGCCGGGAGGCGGGAGAGGCCACGTCCAGCCTCGATCGGCAGCCATTCGTACCGCGGCGCGGCATCGCGGGCCTCGAGTTGCAGGCGCGCCTGATGGTGGAGGCGGTCGAGAACGTCTTCGCGCAGCCCGCGGGGCCGCGGCTGCATGGGGAGTGAGATGCGTCCGAGGGCCGTGAGGGTGGTGATCCCCGCTCCGGCAAGACGTTGGCGATGCAGGCGTGTGAGGCCGGCGACCAGAGACAGGTGGTCATCGTCTCTGCGCCGTGCGCTACAACGAGACGACCAACGGCATGAATCGCAGTGATCGCAAGGATCGGGGTACACGTCTTCGAGCTTGGCGGTCGCGACGAAGTGCTCCATCCGCCCTCGCACGTGCACGAAGAGCGCGAAGACGTCGTCACTACGGAAGCGGTGCTCGACGATGGGGGAGTTCTCGTACCCCATGCGATTGCGACTCGGGCTAGCCACGACCATCGACTCTGGACGGCATCCTTGCAGCGTCTCGACGATGGACGTGTATACACAGAGCTGAAACAACGCGTGGGCTGTGACATCCAGTGCCAGCTTGGCTTCCACGACCTCATAGTGGTAGTCGCCCAAGTTCGAATGCCGGCTCGCGTCGGTGGGCGGGTGATCGACCCGGAGCAAGAAGTCGGCGATGCCCGCCCATCGTCCGTGACTGAGTGGCGCCTGTGCGATCACCCGATGTCCCGCGCGCATTGCCTCGAGGGTTCGTTGCGTGGCGCTCTGCCAGTCCTCCGGCGAGCCAGGAACGCCGGCGGGGACCCGAAAGACAGATTCGCTGTGAATACCCTCTGTCCCGTCGGGGGACTCCAGCTGTCGCCAGTATCGCTCCTCGTGGTCGCGGCCTCGCTCTTTGAGGAGGAGCGCCGCCGGATCATTGTGGTGTGGGGCAACGAGGTTCCCCAAGGAAGTTTCTCGGTCGAGCAATGTCGCGTGTTGGCACGCGTTGAACGTCGACAGGTCAGTGGCGGAAAAGACGAAATGATGTTCGTGATGTTCCATGATGAATCCAAACCAAGTCAATCCACGTCCAGGCTGCGCTGCAGGGCCCAGGGGCGGCTACCGACTACCGAAATCGGACGGGGGTGTTCCCGGTCGAGACTCTGCCGAAATCCCTCGCGTCATCCGACGACAGTGCGATGCTGCGGTGCCGATTGATGTCTATCTGGCGGGGGTGCTATGCCCGAGCACAACACATGTCACGGAGCCGGTCATCCCGCGGAATGACCTATTCATCCGCGTAGCTGCGGAGCTGATAGACGAGGTCCAAGAATCGCTGGAGGCAGATCATGTCCTCATCATTGAGGTCTTCGGGATCGAAGTGCATCACGCGATTGCGGATGCCTCGGACATCCCCAAGTTTCTGCACGAACGTGCCCCGATCGAGCGGGATGTTGAGGCGCTGCCAGTATTCTGGCTTCGCGAGTAGCTGCTGGCAGTTCCCGAGCGTGAGATCGTCCACCGACCTGACGTCGGCTTTACTACCACCGTACGCGACGGACTGAAGCTCCTCTGTGGTAAACTCGCCGTCGATCAAGAACTTGATGCAGCGCTCGATCTCTTGGATCAAGACGAAGGGCTCTGCGAACTCGCGGAGTCGTTTGCCCATGTCGTTCTGTGTCAGAATCCCGATGGTTCCCCGGGGTCCGCGAACGAAGACGCTTCCATGACGGAGGATGTCGTTGGTGACTTCGAGAAAAGGGCGGTCGTGATCGACGACCGGAGGCTTCGCGATCATTGCGCACTCCACGGGGTCGTCCACGGAGGCGTCGTTCTTGGCGGAGAGGTAGTGTCCGATGTCTTTCCACCGCAGGAGGCCGTTCACGATCCGCCCATTGCGGGGCATGATCGCGAGTCGTCCCACCCGGCACGTGGTCATCTTGGTCATCGCAGCGCGAAGGCTCGATTGCGGCGAGATCGACTCGACTGGGCGATTCACTTCGCGCAGTGTCCCCACGTGGAAGGTCGCCGCATGCGCGGCGCGTACGGGAACGGAGATCTCGGACGGGGTGTCCGTGGAGGGCGCGTTCGTGATCTCCGACGGCGTGTCGAACGGGGTGCTGGCCGCCGGAGGTCCCTGTTCAGTCCCGGACTCGGCGTGGGTTTCCTGGTGGACCGCTTCTGAAACGGCACCGGTCCCGCTTTCAGGTGGACTTCCGCGTCGTGCCTTCCGAATGAGAGCGATCGGTTCGTCGGCCCAGACACTTTCGAAGTCGGGGTGGGTGGCAAGGTTGAAGCCGTCGAGGGTTGCGCGGATGCGTTCGCGAATCTGCGCACCGCGGCGCTGAGCGCCAAACCATTGCAGCATTTCGCGGGGCGTGACCTGCAGGGGTTCGGCGGACGGATCGTCCAAGCGGCGGTCTGCTTGCGTGAGGACGTTGAAGTACGGCGGATGCTCGCTCGCAGAAAGGACAACGACGGGATCATCCGCGCCGACCTCCACGAGGGACGGTTCGACCTTGAGCTCCCACTTGGCGAGGCGGGATTCGATCTCGGCCACGATTTGCGAGCCTCGGCGCTTCGCTCCCATGGCACGGAGGAACTGCCGAGGCGTCACCTGGGCATGGTCATCGCGGCGAACCTGCTGTTGAAGCTGTTTGAAGAAGGCTTCGCTATCTTGCTTGGAGGACATGGAACCTCGACCGAGACCGACGACAGTTCCTGCAAGAATCGAGGAGCTCGGCTCGCGGGTCAACGCCGCTAGGGCTTGAGGGAGGACGGACGGAGGATTGCAATCACTTGAAATAGGACCGAACCATTTTCGGACGCTCGTCGAGACCGAAGTGGTCACTGAAGGTGGTCCTCGGCGTCGTCGTTGGAGGCCGCGAGGGCCTTCGTTTGGACGGTGCCGCCCGTGCTCGGGAGTGAGCAGTGTCGAGATGACGCAGGGAGCCCGATTGGACTGGCGACCTCCGCCTCCTCGTCGACGAGCTCGACGTTCAGCGCGGTCAATGTGGCCTTGGCCTTGTCGAGAAGGCGCGCGAGACTGCTCTCGCTCTTGCGCAGCTCCTCTCGCAGCGCTTCGCCGTTGTCGATGATCTTCTGGCTATGCGCCCGCATCCGAACGATTCGCTTGATTTCCTCGTCGATGCGTTTTTCGACGTCGCGCATCGCCTTGATGTCGCTGGGATCGGTGGCGGCGCGACGGCGGGTGGCCATGAAGAGTGATGCAATCACGGCCGCCTTGAGGTTGAAATCGGTCGTGGGATCGTCGACGTCCCACTGGACGAAGATCGTGCTGCCATAACGGATGAGCTCGGGTGCCCCCGTCCAAGCGTGGCTCGCAGCCAGCACGAAGACGCCGACGGCGGCGTCACGATTGTTGCGAGCCGCCTCCATCTCTTCGAGCACCTTGGCCGCGGAGTATCCGACGGCATGCTTCGCTTCGACGACGACGCGGCAGCCTACGAATGCGCTCTCTTGGCCGAATGCCACCACGATGTCGCCCTTGCGGCACTTGGCGATCCGTCCAGAGGTCTCTCCGACGTGCTCGACCATGTACGCGTCTCCACAGGTCTGGGCGATGAAGGCCAGAACGGCTTCCTCGAACTTCACGCCGCCGCGCGGGCTCTTGGCCTCCGCGACCTTGCGCGCCTCGAGCTTGGCGATCGTCTCGCGAATGTAGACCTCGAGCTCTTTCTGGCGCTCTTGGTGGCGCTCGAGGAGCTGCTGCTGGGATTGACCATGGGCCTCGAGGAGGGTCTTGACGGTCTTCCCGACCGCGGCGATGGGGGAGGTCTCGTCCTGCGGATTGAGGGCCGCGACGAGGTGCTGCTGCGCCGCTCGGGTCTCACGCATCAGCCGACTGATCGCGGAGGTCTCGTCGTTCGCATCGAGGGCGGCGACCGCCTTCTGGAGCTGGCGACTTCCCTGATTTTGCGCATCCTCGAGGTCTTTGCGTAGGGTCCGAAGCAGCTTGGCGACGGCCCCATGTTCGGCGAGTGGATCGAGTGCGACGAGCAGCGCCTGCTGGTTTTGCTCGAGCACGAGGCGCACGCGCTCCTCGAGCACCTGCACCACACCCTGCTTGTCCGAGGGACTCAGGCGGCGAAAGAGCTCGCTATTCTCCCCGACGTGGCGTGCCAGCGTCTGGGCGAGCACGCTTCGGTCACCTCCGATCTGGTCGCGGAGTAGCCGGTGGAGGACGCCTTCGTCGGCCAGGAACGCGGTCATGCGTTGGGCGACCTCGCCTTCTGCGGGATCGAAGTATCGCTTGAACACCGACACCATTGTTTCGAGCTGGTGCTCGAGATGGGTTCGGACACCGCGCTCGACGTCGCCGACCAGGGCTCGTCCGATGTCTTCGATGCGACTCTCTCTCGCTTGACTGTATGCATTGCCCAGCGCTCGAAGTCCGATCCTCCAGGCGTCGGCGGCGAGAGTGCACCGCTCGGGTTCGGCGAGATTCTGAAAGAGATCGGAGGCTTCCGCCCGCGAATCGCGTAGAGCGATGTGGAGTCCGCCGTCGAGGGTGACTTCTGCGGTGGGGTCGTTCGTGGTCAGTGACATGATTGGCTCCTATTGGATCGTGGTAGCTCTATTGGGAGGGGCGTTCAGCGCCTACTTGTGCCAGGGACGGTCCGCGCGATCGAGGACATGAGATTGGCGTTGCATCAAGAACGCCTCGATCTCTTCGTGGGTTCCACCGGTAGGATCGGCGTCCTCTGTGATGCAATCGAGGAACGCTCCGAGTGCAGGATCTTCGTCGAGGAAGAAGCGGCGCATCTGTGCGTCGCCTCGTTCGAGAAACCTATAGACTTCGTCATGCATTCGGAGAGGGCTCTTGTTCGGGTTCATCAAGTCCACTCGACGAGGCCGCGAAGCTGAACGGAACCATCGATATTTTTTTGATGGCCCGAAGTCCAAGGCCGGTTCTTCGAAGATGAGGGTCTGCAACGAGATGCCGGAACACGCCGATCAAAAAAAACGAAACGCGGCACTTCGGTCGCCTCACCCATGGAGGCGCCGCGGGTTCGGCAAAGATCGGAGTGTCGGCTCAGCCCGCGTGGAGTCGCGCCCGGAAAGCCACCCTCGGAGCTCAGTACACTTCGCCGCCCGAGATCGGGGGCCCTTCGGCTTCTTCGATCAGGCGGTCGCGCAACGCGATGTGACCGGATGGCACGTCGAGTTCACGCATGCGCTCGACGTAGCGATCGGCATCGTCGGGGTCGTCGAGGAGCCGGTGGGCCCAGGCGAGGACGCGGAGGATGCCGAGGGCGGGCCAGAAGCCTTGGCGTTCCACGGTGGCATAGGCCTGCAGGGCGTCCTCGAGAGCTGCCTGGGGGTCTCCTTGGGCAATGGCCAGACGGGCGCGCTCGTAGCGGAGATACGCCCCGCATTGAGACGCATAGGCGAGGCTGAACGGGCGCGTGTGGTGACGGAGCGCCTCTTCGGCGGCGACGAGCTGGGCGTGGGCCTCGTCGAGTCGGCCGAGGTTGCGAAGCGCCGCGGCGACGTACACGAGGGAGCGGCCGTGTTCGTGCGGGAGGTTGACGGCGTGGTGCTGGGCGGCCTGCTCGAGCCACCCGCGGGCGCCTTGAAAGTCGCGCGCGTGCAGGAGGGCGCGTCCGCGGGTGCCCCAGGCCTGCCCCGCCAAGAGCCTGTGGTCCCGCGGGGCGAGTCCTGGCACGGCCCGATCGAGGGCGAGGGCGAGACGCGAGGCGTCCTCGGGGGCCTCGCCATCGATCGCCCGATCGAGGGCGACGATGAGGCTGACGACGTGGGTCGCAGGGTCGTCGGCGGGTTCTCGGGCAGTGTCTGGGAGCCCGGCGAGGAGCGCCCCGGCGGCATCGAGGTCGCCGGCATGCACGTAGGCCAGCGCTCCGAAAGCGCGTGCTTGCGGGACGAGGTCATCGTCCCCGTCGGGGAGGGCGTGGAGCAAGAGCGCCACGCGGTCGGCGATGAATCGCCACGGGTCGCCCCAGGCCGAGAATCGCTCGATGTCTTGATCGGCGATCGTCTCGAGGAGTTCTTTGAGGGCGGAGAGCCGCGATCGTCGGTCCGGCCACGCCCCGGCGAGCACGCTTGCATGGAGATCGAGGCCGGCCTCGCGCAGGGCTTCGTCGACGGTCTCGACGGGCACCGCCTCGAGGTCGAAGGTCTCGATCTCGGCCGTGTGTTCAGGCGCAACCATCAAGCGGCGGCCCTGCACGGGGTAGGCCTCGAACGCCGCTGCTTTGGCGCGCATGTGATCGACCGGAGCGACGCTCCACCGCCCGCTGCGGAACGCGAGCCGGCCCGAGGCGGCCAAGCCCGGGGTGATCGGGCGATCGAGCCACCGCGAAGCGAAGGCGAGCGCGAACGCCAAGCCCAGCGAGGCCCCGTCGATCACCGCGACGTCGAGGGGGTGGTGGACGAGAATCGAATGGTCTTCGAGGGCCAGCGGAGGCACGCCCTCGGGGCAGGCGGCTCCGGCCGCGGCATACGCGGAGCGGATCGCGTCGCGAGCCACCGGCGCAAACCATGGGTTTTGGGCAAACGGGGCATCCTTGCCGGTTTGCACGCTCACCCGAAGCACGCGCCCGGAATGGCCGCGACCTTCGAGGGCGACGAGCAGGTTCACGGTGCCGGGTTCGTTGGCCGCGGCCACCGCCCGAAGACCCTCGTAGGCCGGCGTGGGCTCGGAAGCCGGTGTCCTGCGCTGCGTGGCCACCCGATAGGCGGACAGCGACACCACCGAGCGCGGGGTGGCGGCGTTGCGGAGCTCCTCGAGGGCGACCACGACCGCGGCCGTGGGCACGAGCTGGTCGAGCTTCTCTCGCAAACCCCACCACGCGTTTTCATCGACGTCGTGCTCGGCGACGAGATCGCGGTAGTGCGCATCGTCGATCAGCATCAATCCACTCGCGACCGGCGTGAGCGCGGCTTCGGCCTCGGCCAACGCGAGATCGAGCTCTGGGTCCGCGAGGCGATGGCCGAGGCGCTCGAGGGCGAGCTGGGTCGCGAGCGCGCACGCAGCCCATCGCTCGGGGAGTGCCGTCTCGAGGTCGGCGGCTTCGAACGCCTGGGCCGCCCTCTGCAAGCCCTCGAAGAGCGAGCCGGCACGAAGGTCCTGCGCGACTGCGAGGGCGATCGTCCGCGCGCGCGGGTGCGGGAGGCCCCCCGCGAGACGCGCGACCGACATCCTCGCGTCTTCGGCGGCGACGAGCGGATCGGCGGGCCATGGGTGCAAGGTCGTCGTGAGGTCGCCGAGGATCGGGTCGGGCCAGACGAGACGCTTGGCGCCTGCGGGGAGATGCTGCTCGGCCAACTCGTTCGTACCCGTCAAGCGCCACCACGTGCCGTCCTGCGCGAGGATCCCCTCGCGGGTGACCCCGAAGCCGAGATGCGGCATCGACAACACCTGCACCCGCTCCGCCCACGCGAGTTCGGAGAGGTCGGCTGCGGCCGCGATGCTGCGCGCGGGATCGACGTGGGGAACGCCGGCCTCCGCCGCGAGCTCGCTCAGCATCTCCCGATAGGCCGACTGCCACGGACCTGGTGAGGCGACCCATGCTTGCAGGGCGGTCGCGTCTTCGGCGTGCAGACGATCATCGAACCAAGCCTCGAGCACGTCGGGCCGCGCGGGGCCGGTTTGCCGGAGCAGGCCGCACGCGACGCCAGAGCGGATCGCCGTCCACGGAAACACCGCGGGGAGCGTTCCAGCCCGGCTCTCGGCCGCCACGAGCGGGTTGAGCCACAGCCGGTGCGGTTCGAAGACGAGCATGGCCGCGGTCGCGAGCCTGCCGAGGTGTTCGACGATGGCGGCGCGCAACGTCTCCGAAAGCGACCGCGCGGCTTCGGAGGCCAGCGCCAAGGTCTCGAGGTCGAGCAGCCACGCCGCCTCGTCGCGCCAGTCGCTGGGGGGCCCGCTCGCGTCGAGGGCGAGCCACGAGGTCGCCGCATCCCCGAGCACTTCCGCCACGGCTGCCAGAGCCCCCCGCGCCTGGGCCTGCGCCGCCGGGTCGGTCTCCAGCGCGTACGCGGCCAGCCACGCCACGAACGCGCTCGGGGTCGAGGGTCGTTCCTCGTGGCGGAGGTGCTCCGTCAGAGCGTGGCGGGCCGGCAGGGCGGTCATCGAGGAGGGAGGCCTTTCGGGAGGGACGCGTCCGCCCCTGGTCGTTCACTCCGCGGGCGCGCCAAGCTGAACATCCCCAACGAACTCCTCGGGATCTTGGACTTGGGGGCGATCATCGGGGCACCAGGATCGGAAGGTGGGTGAGGGTGGCGCGCTCGGGTGGAACCCCCGCGAGGCGCAGTTGATGGCCACTGAGGGCTTGAATCGGGTCGCAGGGCCAGGGGCCAGGTGCTCGGGGCGATGGGGGGCCGAGAACGGCGACAGGTTCTCCGTTCACGGTACCGCGTCCGATCGTGCCTCGGGGAATCGGCTGGGGCACGTCGACCGTGACCGGTCCTCCGTAGGGGACCCTCGTACCAAGGGATCGATCGGGTCGAACGTCGACGACCGCTTCCACGGTGAAGGGGCTCTCCAGGCGGATTCCATCGACCGCAAGGTCTGACCACGTCTTGAGGAACGCGTTCTTCGCTCCGCGGGGGGCATAGCGTCCCCACGCCGGGAGTGGAACCCCGTACGGGCTCGTGATGACGGCCTTGAGACCCCGGTCACCACAGGTGAGCTGCACCTCAAAGCGAGGCATCGAAAGAAGGCGGTTGCGTGCGGCGGCAAGGCGTCGCAGAACCGTGTCATCGTCGAGGTGTGCGCCGCCGAGACCCACCAGAAACGGTCCCTCGCTCATCTCGCACAACCCCGGCGGGAGCGACGTGCCCACCGTCACGCCCGGTTCGCGCAGACGGAGCGCGCCTGGACCAAGGGGCGACGCGGACGCTCCCCTCGCGCGACCGGGAGCGACGTCGAGGTCGCAGCGTTCGAGTCCCTCGTCGTGGCTGCAGGGACCGAGCGAGGGTCGTGTTCCGTGGGCCAGCGCATGAAGGCGGGCCAGGCCTCGCACCGACGTGGTCGTGAGCCCGATCTGCGTGAGCAGCCCGAGCCGCGAGCGAAGGTGACCCACGATGGCGTCCAGTCCTTGGGTCGCGGGCAGACCCACCGTTTGCGTCGCCGCCCAGATCGCCAGGGCTTCCGTGTCGATGGCGACGTGCGGATCGCTAGGGCTCTCTGGGACCGAGGCGAGGCCGGGGGGAGCCTCCCTCGGCGGACGTCGCCGATGGGCACCCTTGGCGCTCGCGAGCGTCCACGACCCCACGCGCGCGACATCATGGCGCGTTGCTGCGTACTTGCGACCGAGCCGTGCCTCGAGGGACGCGCGCAGACCCTTGTCGTGCGTCAAGACGTGGACGGCCCGCAGGGCTCCGGCGTGATCGGGGCGCGGCGCTTCCTCGAGCAGGCGCTCGAGGGCTTTGTCGGCCGATTGCTTGGCCGGCAACGTCAGGGCGACTTCGAAGCCGCGCAGCGATGCATTCGCGAGCACGCTCGCCAGCGCGACCGCCCAGCGCTGCAAACCTGCGAACGTCATGGCAGGGTCGTGGGCGGTCTCGAGGTTGAGGGCAAACACGACGACGGCCGGCGCAACCGCGGGATCGGGAGCCGGCACCCGGCCTCGTCGCCGCAACCAGTCGATGTCGGCCTCTGGGGCGACCGCGGGCTCCGGCAACGGTCCGGACCATCGCTCGGTGTGGATCACGTTGTCGACATCGACGAGCACGAGCTGCAGTTCTGCGCTCATCGGTCGTCCTCCTCGGTCTCCTGGCCGACGAGTAGACGCAGGCGTTTGATCGCCAGCGAGTGGGCCTTCTGCACGTTCTGCCGCGCCTTGATCCGCGAATCGGCGCGGCCGTCTTGGTACCACTGCTCGGCGATCTCCGTCAGCGGAACGCCGCGCAGGTCGTAGGCCTCGATCACCTCGCGGTGGGTCTCCGAGAGCCGCCCCAAGGCTGTCTGAAGACGGGTCGCGAGGGTGGCCCGCCTCGATTCATCGTCCGCGCTGCCGAACGGATCCAAGGCTTGGCTTGGTTCGTCCGCGAGCGGCTGAACGTGTCGATGCCGAAACTTCTTCCCCTTGCCCTTGAGGATGTCGCGCGCCTTGTTCCGCGCGGCTCGCTGCAGATAGGGATCTTCCCGCCCCGGCTGTGGCGGAATCTCGGCGTTCGCCAGCCGCTCGTAGAGCCTGAGGGCCAGCTCTTGCGTGGCGTCTTCGGCGTCCGACTGGGCACCCTGGCGCGAGCACGCCTTGTGGATCGTGCGCTCGACGAGGCGATGGATCGCGCCGGCGAGCTCTTCGTGCAACCGCGATGGTGGCGAAAGACCCGGTTGCGCGCGGAGCTCCGCCGCGATTTCGCTCGGCAACCTCACGATAGCGTGGGGGTCGATCGTCGCCCGAAGGGGGCGGGGTGGTCAAACGGAGTTCGGTGGGAGGGGGCGATGCTCGGAGGCGCACGCGGGGGATGGCCGAAAGAGCAGGGGCCTCGTGAAATCGATTGAAAGAGCTGCGGCCCCGAGATGGTCCGCGGTGATCTCCGTGGGCGCATCTGCGATCGGCCCCTCGATGGTTCAGCTCCAGCGCGGAGCGGAGTGATCCCTTGGCCCAGGCCCGCATCGGCCCGCGGGCTACGAAATCCCGTTCAATCGTAGTTTACTGCACCCCCTCGCCCCGCTGCACGATACCCGATGACTGCGACCACACACTGGCTCTCCGACGCCCGAACCGATCGATCCCTCAGCCAGGCCGAACTGGCCGCCAAGCTCGGGGTCAGCCAAGCGACCGTCTCGGCGTGGGAGCGAGGCAAACACGAACCGACGCCCGAGCAGCTCAAGGCGCTCCGCAAGGTCCTCAAGCTCAAGTCGATCCCGACCGCGGCGCCCGAACCCGCTCCGGCATGGAAAACCACGAAGAAGGCGAGCAAGCGCGCCGCGCCTCCCGTGCAGCCGCCGGTCGAGGATGACCCTCCTGCAGTGCCCACGAGCGGGGGCCGCAAAGCCGCCCGAGCGGCCGGCAAGGGCAAAAACGGCGCGAGTGGTCCGCAGAACTTCAACGACAAGCTCTGGGCCGCTGCCGACACCCTACGCGGCAGCATGGACGCGGCCGAGTACAAGCACGTCGTCTTGGGGCTCATCTTCCTCAAGTACATCTCCGATGCCTTCGAGGCCCGCCGGGCCGAGCTCGCGGCCACGCCCGGCGACGACCCCGAGGACCCCGACGAATACGCGGCGTCGAACGTCTTTTGGGTCCCGGAGGTGGCCCGGTGGAACCGCTTGCAGGCCAACGCCAAAGACGCGGACATCGGGGTCCGGCTCGATCAGGCCATGGAAGCGATCGAGAAAAAGAACCCCGCCCTCAAGGGCACCCTGCCCAAGGAGTACGCCCGCCCGCAGCTCGACAAACGGCGCCTCGGCGAGGTCATCGACCTCATCAGCGGCGTGGGTCTGGTCGACCGCGAACACACCCGGCGCGACATCCTGGGCGGCGTCTACGAGTACTTCCTCGGCAAGTTCGCGGCCGCCGAAGGCAAGCGGGGGGGCGAGTTCTACACGCCGTCCAGCATCGTCCGCACGTTGGTCGAGATGGTCGAGCCCTACCACGGTCGCGTCTACGACCCCGCCTGCGGCTCGGGGGGGATGTTCGTCCAGTCCGAGAAGTTCGTGGAGAGCCACGGCGGCAAGATCGGGGACATCAGCGTCTACGGCCAGGAGTCGAACCCGACGACCTGGCGCCTCTGCAAGATGAACCTTGCGATCCGCGGCATCGAGGCCAACCTCGGCCACCAATGGGGCGACTCGTTCCACGAGGATCGCCACCTCGGGCTCAAAGCCGACTTCGTCCTCGCCAATCCACCTTTCAACGACAGCGATTGGGGCGGAGGCCAGCTCAAAGACGATGTCCGCTGGCAGTATGGCGTCCCGCCGGTCGGCAATGCCAACTACGCGTGGCTGCAGCACATCCTGAGTCACCTCAGCCCCCGCGGCGTGGCCGGGGTGGTGCTGGCCAATGGCTCGATGTCGTCGCAGCAGAGCGGCGAGGGGGCCATCCGCCAGAAGATCATGGAGGCGGATCTGGTGGACTGCATGGTCGCGCTGCCGGGGCAGCTGTTTCAGAACACGCAGATCCCCGCATGCCTTTGGATCTTGACGCGGAGCAAGACGGGGCGCGGGCATCGCAAGCGGAGCGGGGAGATGCTGTTCATCGATGCGCGCAAGCTCGGGCGGATGGTGGATCGCGTGCAACGGGTGTTCGACGACGAGGACATCGGGCGTATTGCGCGGACCTACCATGCGTGGCGGGGGCAGGCTGAAGCGGGTGCCTATGAGGACGTGCCGGGGTTTTGCCGCGGCGTGGGGGCGGAGGAGGTGGCGAAGCATGACTTCGTGCTCACGCCGGGGCGGTATGTCGGAGCGGAGGAGGTCGAGGATGACGGGGAGGAGTTTGATGCGAAGATGCGACGACTCGTGTCTAATCTTAACAGCTACTTTATAGAATCTTCGAGGATGACAGGTGAGATCGCCCTTGTCTTGAAAAGGCTTGGATATGGTTCATAAAGATGATTCGGGAGTAATGCTCGCGCGGGGGTTCTCATCACGGGACTCGATCGTTTGGCCCGTCGTCAGAGCGGACACCCTGTATGACCTAAGATATGGGAAAGCTCTTGTTGAGGCGGATAGACGGCCTGGTCCTGTTCCTGTTTTTGGTACTAACGGCCAATGCGGCACCCACGACGTTGCCCTCTTTGAGGGGCCGGGAGTAGTCCTTGGCCGGAAGGGGCAGGGCCCGCTAGGTGTGGAATGGGTTGACGGTGACTTTTGGGTGATTGACACTGCTTACGCTCTAAGTTTGCGTCGGGTTGACGTGGACCTGAAGTTCTCTTACTACCTCATAAAGTACGTTGGACTTAATCACCTGAAGGATGGCACTTCCAACCCCTCTCTCGGACGAGGGACCTTCGGCGCCCAACTGTTTCCCCTCCCGCCGCTCGCCGAGCAACGCCGGATTGCCGGCATCCTCGGTGCCCTTGATGACAAGATTGAACTCAACCGCAAGATGAACGAGACCCTGGAGCAGATGGCCCAGGCGATCTTCAAGAGCTGGTTCATCGACTTCGACGGCCACACCGAGTTCGAAGACAGCGAGCTCGGGCGAATCCCGAAGGGGTGGCGGGTGGTCGGGCTCGGAGAGACAGGAAAGTGGGTTTCGGGCGGGACGCCCTCCAAGGATGAGCCGTCGTATTGGAACGGCGATGTGCCGTGGTTCTCGGCGAAGTCCATGGGACAACTTTGGTTGTCAGATTCGGACCAGCGGTTGACGAAACTCGGCGTCGAACGTGGATCGCGGCTCGTTCCGCGCAAGACCGTGTTGTTTATCGTTCGAGGGATGAGTTTGGCCAACGAATGGCGAATCGGATTGACCACCCGTGAGGTAGCGCTCAACCAAGACCTGAAGGGAATCGTCGACGATGGTCGAGTTGTGCCGGAACTTCTTCTCGCTTGGCTACTTCACATGCGAGAGGAGATTCGAGGCAAAGCCGATGAAGCTGGCCACGGAACCAAGAGACTGCCGACCGAGATCCTTCAGTCTTTTTCATTGGTGATGCCAGAGCGGCCGCAGCAGGAGGAGCTGGCGAAGCCCATCATGAGTCTACTTGCCAAGATCGAGGCAAATCTGGCTGAGTCCGAAACTCTCGCAGCCCTCCGAGACACCCTCCTCCCCAAGCTGATCTCCGGCGAGCTTCGCATCCCAGACACCGACTCCTCCGCCTCCACGCCCACCCAACTCCCGCTCCCCATCTCCCCATGACGGTCGCCGAATCCGATCTCGAAACGCTCTGTTTGGAATGGTTCGCGCGCCTGGGGTACGAGGTGCTCGAGGCGGACAACCTCGATCCGGAGAGTCCGTACGACGAGCGGTCTTCGTACGACAATGTGATTCTGTTACCGCGGTTACGGCAGGCGTTGCATGCGATCAATGAGGACGTGCCGCCAGAGGCGGTGGAGGAGGCGATTCGGCGGGTGATGCGGCGGGATGCGCCGACGTTGGAGCAGAACAACTACGACCTCCATCGGATGCTGACCGATGGGGTGACGGTGGAGTTGGCGAGCCCGGAGGGGGGGATCCGGGGGCATCGGGTGCGGCTCTTGGCTGTGGAGGACCCGGGGGCCAATGATTGGGTGGTTGGCCATCAGGTCACCGTCGTCGACAAGGCGACGGGGTCGGGGCAGAAGCGGCGGCCCGACGTGGTGGTGTGGGTCAACGGGCTCCCGCTCGGGATCCTCGAGCTCAAGAATCCAAGCGATGCACAGGCCGATGTGTGGAGTGCCTACCGGCAGCTGCAGACGTACAAGCGCGACATCCCTTCGCTGTTCGCGACCAATGCGGTCTTGGTGGTGTCGGACGACGTGCTCAGCCGGATCGGGTCGCTGACCGCCGACGAGTCGCGGTTCCAACCGTGGCGGGCGGTCAACGACGAGGACGATGTGCGGGTGGGGTCGGAGAAGGAGGTCCGCCTCGATCACGGGGAGCGACTGCAGGCGCTGGTGGAAGGCGTGTTCGAGCCGGGGCGGTTCATCGACCTGGTGCGGCACTTCATCACGTTCGAGCAAGCGGGCGGCAAGCTGATCAAGAAGGTCGCCGCCTACCACCAGTTCCACGCGGTGCGGCGCGCGGTGGACGAGACGGTGCGGGCGACCCGGGCCGGGGGCGATCGCCGGGTCGGCGTCATCTGGCACACCCAGGGCTCGGGCAAGAGCCTCACCATGGTCTTCTACGCCGGCAAATTGGTCGCCCATCCGTCGATGGAGAATCCGACGTTGGTGGTGCTGACCGACCGCAACGACCTCGACGATCAGCTGTTTGGCACCTTTGCCCAGGCCGATGGCTTGCTCCGCCAAACGCCGGTGCAGGCCCGCGATCGCGAGCACCTGCGGGAGCTCTTGGTCACCGCCTCGGGGGGGATCTACTTCACGACGATCCAGAAGTTCTTGCCGCCCGATGGCGAGCTCGGCGGGGCGCTCTCGGAGCGGCGCAACATCGTGCTCATCGCCGACGAGGCCCACCGTAGCCAGTATGGCCTGCAGGCCAAGCTCGATCGCAAGACCGGACAGCTCAAGTACGGCTTCGCCAAGCACATGCGGGACGCGCTGCCGCAGGCTTCGTTCGTGGGTTTCACCGGGACTCCGGTCGAGCTCACCGACAAGAGCACCATCGACGTGTTCGGCGATCACATCAGCGTCTACGACATCCAGCGGGCGGTCGAAGACGGCGCGACGGTGCCGATCTACTACGAGTCGCGCCTGGCCCGGCTCGAGCTCGACGAGGCCGAACGCCCGCACATCGACGCGCAGTTCGAGGAGCTGACCGAGCACGAAGAGGACGCGGTGCGGGAGGGCCTCAAGTCGCAGTGGTCGACCATCGAAGCCCTAGTGGGCACCCCCAAGCGCTTGGCGCTGGTGGCCCAAGACGTCGTCGACCACTTCGAGCGCCGAAACCAAGTGATGGCCGGCGGCAAGGCGCTCGTCGTCTGCATGAGTCGGAGGATCTGCGCCGAGCTCTACGCCGAGATCGTCAAGATCCGCCCCGACTGGCACCGCGACGCCGACGACGAAGGCCAGATCAAGGTCGTGATGACCGGCAACGCCTCGGACACCGACGTGCTGCGCCCCCACATCCGCCCCAAGGCGGCCCGCGAGGCCCTGGCCAAGCGCTTCAAGGACCCCACCGACGAGCTCCAGATCGTGCTCGTGCGCGACATGTGGCTCACCGGCTTCGATGCGCCCTGCATGCACACGCTCTACATCGACAAGCCGATGCGCGGGCACAACCTCATGCAGGCGATCGCCCGGGTCAACCGCGTCTACGGGGACAAACCCGGCGGTCTCATCGTCGACTACCTCGGCGTCGCCAGCTTCCTCAAGGAAGCCATGAGCACCTACACCCAGCGGGGCGGGCAGGGCGATCCCACGGTCCGGCAGGAGCGGGCGGCCGAGATCATGCTCGAGAAGCTCGAGATCGTCCGCGAACGCTTCCACGGCTTCGACTACCAGGCCTTCTTCGGCGACGACGCCCAGGCGCGCCTCGATCTGTTGCCCGCCGCCCGCCAGCACATCCTCGAGCAGCGCACCGGCAGCCAAGGCGAGGGCCGCACCCGAACCCTCGATGGCTACGACACCTTCATGAAGGCCGTCACCGAGCTCTCCAAGGCCGCCGGCATCGCGGCCACCAACCCCGCCTTCGAAGAGGTGCGCGACGAGATCGCCTTCTTCCAGGCCGTCAAAGCCGGCCTCGTCAAGCTCAGCCCCGGTCGCCGCACGCCGATGACCGACCTGCACCACGGCGTCCGCCAGATCGTCGAGAGCGCGGTCGTGCCCAGCCACGTCATCGACGTCTTCGATGCCGCCGGCCTCGAGAAGCCCGACGTGTCCGTCCTCAGCGACGAGTTCCTCGCCGAGGTCCGGGCCATGAAGCACAAGGACCTCGCCGTCGCCGCTCTCGAGCGCCTCCTGCGAGACACGATCCGCGAGCGCGGCAAGACGAGCGTCGTCCAGGCCCGATCGTTCGAGGAGATGCTCGACGCCGCCGTCGGCAAGTACCTCCACCGCTCGATCGAGACGGCCGAGATCATCCAAGAGCTGCTCGGCATGGCCAAGAAGATCCGCGACGCGGGTCACAAGAACCAAGAGCTCGGCCTCACCGCCGACGAGTTCGCGTTCTACGAAGCGCTGGCCGAGAACGAGAGCGCCCGGCAGGTCATGGGCGACGAAGTCCTGGGGCGCCTCGCCCACGAGCTCGCCGCCCTGGTCCGCAAGCACGCCAGCCTCGACTGGACCAAGAAAGCCTCCGTCCAGGCCAAGCTCCGCATCCTCGTCAGGAAGCTCCTCGCCAAGTACGGCTACCCCCCCGACGCCGCGAAGAAAGCGATCGAGACGGTCCTCAAGCAGGCCGAGACCCTCGGCATCAACGTCACCGACGCCTACGCCGAAGACCCGCCCGAGGCCGAGCCCCAAGCCACTCCCGCCCGCGACCTCGAACCACACCCGATTGCCCTCTTCGACAGCCTCATCGCCAGCCAGGTCGAGTCCTCCGAGCGCGTCCGCACCTACCTCGGCGGCATCGAACGCGCGCTCATCCTCGTCACCGTCAGCACGCTCGCCTGGCTCCGCGTCCGCGCCCCCGATCACTTCCCCGCCGCCCTTGCCCTTGTTGCCGAGACGGGAGGCCGCCGTATCAGCCTCGGCACCTGGCTCGAGCTCTGCTGGCGTCTCGCCGCGCTCCTGCCCCCGGACCAGCGCCACGAACCGATCCCTCGCTGCGCGGCGGCCTTCGTCAATGCCAAAGGCAAACCCTCGGAGCTCACCCAGGCCCTCCAGCAGCGCGTCGTTCCCTACCGCAACGACAAGAGCCACACCGTCACCGTCGTCGAAGAGGTCTACGACCAGGCCGAAGTCGAGCTGCGCGGCCATTGGCAGACCCTCAAGACCGCCCTCGCCCCCGTCAAGGCCCTCCGCCTCGTCGTCAGCGCCAAGCTCAAGGATTTCGACGAGCAGCGCTACGGGACCTACAACGTCCGGCTCCTCATGGGGCCGCTCGATCACTTCGCGATTGAAGAGGCCCGGGTCCATGGTCGGCTCGACCTCGCTTGGGCGTCGTGGATCGGGGACGACGGCAGTGCCCCGCTCTCGCTCGCACCGCTCGTGCGGCTCGAGTATCGGCCGGAGCTCGGGGTTCGGCAGCTGATGATGCCGCGGACGCTCGAGCTCGAGGTGGGGAAGAAGATCGAGCTCTGCCCGCTCGTGGGGGCGGCCACGGTGAAGATCGACGTGCCAGGGTGAGGAGGGCTCTCAGAGCTCTTGTGGGCTCCGCAGTATCGACCTTGCGCTGAAATGGATCGTAATGATGTCGGCCTCGGTTCGCCTTGATTCGGGTGGACGGCACGAGGTAACGTCTCACTCGGCGCTTGGATGACCGGACCAAAAGATATGGTTTCGTCCGAGCGGCGGCTCGGCTTGTTCGGCACGCTCGAGGAACGCGGGCACGTGATGGCGGACGATGCGGACGGCATCGCAATCCGCGGTGTTCCGAGGCTCATAGGGGCGAGGGGAGCATGCGGGCATCGCCTCGACCGGTGCGAACGGGGGTCCGTCCGATTCCGGTGTGATTGCGGGAGCTGCGGAGCTGCAGGGGTTTGGTGTGGCCCGATTGGCCAGTGGGCGGGCCAGCGGTTGCCATGAGGATGGCCACGACGCGGAACTGGTCGGGGCCTCGCGCGGTGGGTCGTCTGCGACGCGTGGAGGGCAGAGAAGGTGCCCGTTTGAGATGGCGGAGAGCGTTTCGAGGGAGAACTGCGCCCTCTCGAGTTCGTCGGGAGCTTGGAGGCGTGCCGCGTGTCAGCCAGTGCCTCAGCGCCTGCGCAGCAGCTGCCTCGCCAGGCCGCGCAGCTCGTGCGTCGGCGCAGCAGCGCCCGGGCCAAAGCGAACGGTGTCGTAGAGGCGTGCGAACTTTGTCAGCACGTCGCTGCCGGGCGCTCCCGCAGACGCGACGCGTCGTGCCCAAGCCGGGGCGGACTCCGAGGGCCGCTTGGCGAACCCGAGCGCCGCGTAGCGTCCGAGGACGCGCGCGTAGAGGCGCTGCTCGGCCCGCGACGGCGCGGCGCGACGGTATCTCCGGAGGAAGACGAGTCCTGCGACCACGACCACAAAGCCTCCACCGAGGGCAGTGCGCTTCCAGTCGATGGAGAGGCTGTGCTGCTGGGACCGCGTGGCCCCGAGGCCCTTGAGCAGCGAGAGCTGCTTTTGTAGGTCGTAGTCGATGACGTATTCGAGGTAGGCGTTCCGGACGGCATCGAGCGCTTGTGCGAGCGCCGGCCAGCGTGCCGCGTCATCGCCCGCGAGGCGGCCGGCGTCCGGTGTAGGGTCGAACGTCGCCCACCCGAGCGATCCGAAGTGCACCTCGACCCAGGAATGGGCGTCGGATTGACGCACGGCATAGAAGTCGCCGAGGGCATTGTAATGCGCACCGTAGTACCCATTGACGATACGCGTGGGTACGCCGGCCTCGCGCAGCAACACCGCCAAGGCGGTTGCGAAGTACTCACAATGCCCAGCTTGGGTCTCGAACAAGAAGGTCTCGACGGGATCGCGGCCGATGAGCGCATTCTCGGGCTCGGCGACGTCGAGGCTGTATTGGAAAGTTCGCAGGTGTGCGATGATTCGCAAAACCGCATCGGCCCGGGACGTGGCGCCGAGCGTGAGACGTTGGGCCAACGCGGTGACCTCGGGCGAGATCTCGCCGCGCCCCTGCAAGAAGGCGGCGAGATCGTCGTTCACCTCGGGGTGGCCCATCGCCATGAGCTCGGCCGTCGTGGGCATGGCGACGCGGGAGACGAACTCGTATTGGATCGGCCCAGGCAGCTTCTCGACGTGGAGCTCGCGATTGTAGCCACCGCGGATCCTGTTGCGATTGTCGATGGCTCCGCGCGAGACGAGGCCGACGCCGATGACGTCGCTCGCGGCGAAGAGCACGTCGACGCCTTGGTCTTCGAGGATCATCTGGGCCCGGACGCTCTCGGTGGAGCGGGCGAAGCCGGGGACAGGGATCGGCCCGAGGTCGACGCCGCCTTCGACGAGCACGGGACGGCCGAGGGCGACGCCGCCTGGGGCGAGGACGTCGAACATGGTGACGCGCCGCAGGGGCGTGTGTTCTCCGTCGCGGCTTTGGGTCCAGCGCCCGGCTTCGTAGCGGTCTAGGGAGCTGCCGCGCAGGTACCAGGTGAGGCGATCGGGGAGGCCGGTGCGATCCTGCGGACGCATGCGGGCGACGACGGTCGCATCGGTCTTGATCCGCCCGAACCCGCCGAGCTCGACGTCGCCCGAGAACCCGCTGCGGCGCTCTTCGGCCATGGCGCCGCGCAGGAACATTCCGACGCCAAAGCGGGGGAACACGAGGAAGACGCAGAGACCACCCACGAGGGCGAAGCCGGCGACGCTCGCACTGGCGCGCCAAAGCGTGGTCTGGCTATGCGTACCCGCGCGGGTGACCTCGAGCTGGACGCGCCGCCCGAGTCGCTCGCCCTCGGAGAGCAGGTGGTTGACGATGAGGGCCATGCAGGTGATCACGAGATAGATCGCGAACAACACCGGGAAGTTGACCCCCGTGTTGACGACCGCTCCGATGACGACGAACAGGGCCCCGAGCGCGAGCAGCTGGAGATGCTCGCGCGCGCGTTGGCGATTGAAGAAGCGCTGGACCACGAGCACGAGCAAGAAGTCGACGCCGGCGTCCAAGAGCTCCCCGAGGAGCAACGCGCGGGCGGTGCTGGCGAGCAGCGCCAAGAACACGAGGATGGTCCAACCCCGCTGCGTGGATGCGGATGTCTCCGGGGGAAGACGCCGGTAGAACGCCAGCGTGACGAAGCCGCTCGCGATGATGAAGCTCGACCAGCGCATCGCACCGCCGGCGAGGACGGTGGCGCATGCGAGCGTGATCTGGATGACGCTCAGGCGGTCGCGGAGCTGGTGAAGCGTCATCGAGAGGGCTCCGGTTCTCCGACGACGGCGAGGTACTCGAGCAGCACGCGACGGTGCTGCGCGCCGGTGCCGAGCGGGATCGCGAGGGCTCGATCGTAGCGAAGTCCGACGGCGAGGCCGGGTTCGTGGAGGGCGGCGACGGCTTGGGATGCCGCGCGCTCTACCGCCGCCTCGAACGCGGGGTCGCCTGTCGTGCCCGCACCGAGCTCGAGGACGATCTCCGTATCGCCCAAGGCTTCGTGTTCGCGAACGACGGGTCGTCCTAGGCGTGCGACCGCGGGCCAGTGGATCCTCCTGGGATCGTCACCGTCGCGGTACTCCCGTAGACCAAAGAACTCTCCGAAGCGTGCGGTGCGACCGGAGGCCTCGCCTTGCCCCGCGCGCTCGTCGATGCCGGCATGCACGGGGACGGCGTCGATCCGCGGATACACCGTGACGGTCGTCGTCTCCCCCACTTCGCGGCGCTTGATGAAGAGGCCAAACGGGAACCGGGTGGCGACGACGGCCGCGGGCAAGGGATGGCGGCCGCGACGGTCCATGGTGACGGTGGTGTGCAGGGTCGTGCGTCCACCCGGGGGGACCCTCACCGTGAACACGGGATCGCAACGATCTTCGGTGAGGCGCCTGTCGTCGTCCTCGACGCTGACGGAAAGGAGGTCGCGACGCGGGTCGGCGTTGGAGAGCTCGACGCGGACGGGGCAGGGGGTCTTGGCATGGATCGCCGCGGCCGGGACGCGGCGGGCACGCGCGCGGGCGACGGTGGTCTCGCTCAGCGCTCCGCTGCCGATGATGAGCGCCATCTGGGCGCCAAAGACGATGTGGAGCAGGTTGGATCCGGAGTTGACGGCGGCGAATCCTACGGTGAGCGTGAGCACGATGAACAGCCAACCGGCGCGCGTGATCTCGAGGCTGCGCCCGCGGGCGCGAAGCAAGCGGCGGAGCAGGGGTTGAGGCTTGCGCGCCGAGCTCATTGGGGGACCGGAAGCTCCGCGATGAGCTCCGCCACGAGGTCTTGCGCGGAGGCGATCGCTCCGTCGTCACCGGTGTGATGGCTCGGCAGCATGCGATGGGCGAGGGCCGGGATCGCGAGCTCGTGCAGGTCGTCGAGCGAGACTTGGCTGCGGCCGTGGAGGAACGCCCTTGCCTTGGCGGCGCGCACCCAACCCAAGGCACCGCGGGTGGAGACGCCCAGGCGGATCCTCGGATGGTTGCGGCTGCGAGCGACGACCGCTTGGGCATAGCGGGCGAGGTCCTCGTGGAGGAACACGGCCTTGGCGCGGTCTTGGGCCGCGAGGACGGTCTCGAGGTCGGTGAGCGGCTCGGCCATGGAGGAGCTGCCGGCGCTGTCCTCTCGCAGGAGGCGGGCCTCCACGTCGTCGGCGGCGTAGCCCATGGACAGCCGCAGGATGAAACGATCGCGCTGGGACTCGGGCAGCGGGTAGGTGCCGTAGTGCTCCACGGGGTTTTGGGTCGCGATCACCATGAAGGGACGCGGCAGGTCGTGGCTGATCCCGTCGATGGAGACTTGGCGTTCACCCATGGCCTCGAGCAGGGCGCTCTGGGTCCGCGGCGGCGCGCGGTTGATCTCGTCGGCGAGGACGAAGTTCGAGAAGATCGGACCTGGGCGGAACTCGAACCTGTCGATGGTCGCGCGCCAGACGTTCACGCCGAGCACGTCTGCAGGGAGCAGATCCGAGGTGAACTGGACGCGCCGGAACTCGCCGCCGACCCCTTGCGCAAGGGTGCGCGCGAGCGTGCTCTTGCCGACGCCGGGGATGTCCTCCAGCAGGAGGTGACCCCCGGCGAGCAACGCGATGATCGCGAGATCGATGATCTCTTCCTTGCCGCGCACCACCTTGGAGATGCCGGACCGGAGGGCGAGGAACGAATCCGCCGTGCTCACACGAGCCAGTCTACTCGAAGCTCCGTGCTAGGCACTGACCTCGATGCGATTGACACTTCGGCCGACGCGGCCCGGTTACGGACGACACGCTGTCGCGACGACCTGCGCCGACGCCAATACGGTGCGGCGCGAGAGCGACTCGTCATCGCCGCTTGGTCTCGCGCCCCCATGCGAGGTCGGGTGCGCCGAGGTCGGCGCGTAGCACCATGCCCTCGTCGAGGTCTTCGATGTGCAGCGCGCCGCCGTGGAGCTCGAGGATCGAGGCCGAGAGCGGCAGTCCAAGGCCAAGCCCGCGGTGCCCCGGGAGGCGGTGGAAGCCTCGCAGCGCCCGCGCGAGTTGGGTGGAGCTCGCGGGGCGGACGGGGGTGAAGGTGCTCAGCTGGACCATGCGGCCACGCGGGCCACGAATGGGATGGAGTTCGATGCGGAGCGTGCCGGTATCCATGCGTTCGCTGGCGAACAGCAGGATGTTCTCGAGCGCCTGGACGATCCGAAAAGGATCGACCACGACCGGGGGGAGACCCGCGTCGGCGTCGAGCGTGTACTCCACCTGGCCACGCTGTCGTTTCTTCGCGCTGTGGATCGCGCGATTGATGAGGGTGAGCGGTGGGATCGGCTCGGGATGGAGATCGAGCCGCGACGCCTCGATCTTGGCGGTGTCGAGGATGTCGTCGATCTGTTGCAGCAGAGCGCGGCCGTTCTCGTGGATCGTTGCGACCATCTCGCGTTGGTCGGGCTCGAGCTCCCCGTCGATCCCCGAGAGCAAGAGCTCCGAAAAGCCCATGATCGAGTTGAGTGGTGAGCGGAGGTCGTGGCTCATGTTGGCCAGGAATTGGCTCTTGAGGCGGTCGGCCTCCTTGGCGCGCTCGATGGCGACGTACTTGGCGATGTTGGCCTCGGTGATGCGTCCCACCAAGCGTTCGACGGAGCCGACGAGCGAGTGGAGCTCGTAGGTGCCGAAGCGGCGCGGTCCGGTGTGGGGGGCCGGGCGTCCATCCGCCACCGCAGCGGCGAGGCGAATCGCGTGGTCGAGGTCTTGGTGCATGTCGAGCACGACGAGCACGGAGCTGGCGACGGCCATCGCGAGCGCGCAGAATCCTCCGATGAGGAGAATGCGACGGAACGGAGCGGGCGGCGGTGCGATGGGGGCCACGGCCAGGCTCTGCGGTGGGCCAAAGGCGACGACGTCGGGTTGGCCGTCGCCGTCGACATCGATGGGTCCACGTCCTTCGAGCGAGGGGTAGGCGGGGCCGAACCACCGCGTGCCGATGCGCAGCGCGAGGCCGCGGTGGCGCACGAGAAAGGATCCGATCTCTTCGTCGGCCGCGTGGGTGGCCAGGGTGGACGCGCGCTCGGCCAATGCTTCGGCCTGGTGCACGGGGTTCTCCCGGGGTTGATTCTCGCGCCAGAGAAATGCGGCGCAAAGCGGTGTGGCGATGATCCCCGCGCTCGCGATGGCCGCGTTGACGATGAGCCGCAACCGAAACCCGCGTCGCCGCACGAACGCCTCTTGCTCGCGCGGGGCGCTGAGGACCTCGGGCCGGAGCGCTGTGCGAGCCCAGCCGACGGCCATGGTGCAGAGTGGGGCAAGGATCGCCAGACCGAGCAGGACGGCGACGACGAGCTCGGTGCGTGTCCATCGGTAGTGGGCCGCGAGCAACGCGGCGTCCGTCAGCGTGGCGAGGCCGCACCACGTGAACATGCGCAGGCCGAGGGCGCGAGGGAGCCGCAGGAGCCGATGAAACGCGGCCTCGACCTCGGCCGCCGAAGGGGCTGCCGCGCGAGCCTGGCGATCGCGGATCGTGAGCAGGGCCGCGATCGGGAGCAACGGCGCGGCGAGGCCGAGCCAGAGCCACGGGCGGGGACGGGCACGCCCGTGTCGGCGCACCCACCGAGCCCGGGGGAGATCGAGGAAGAGGCCGATCCCGACGACTTGGATCCCGAGCACCTGGGGGCCGGCGACGAGGAGCCAGGGGAGGGGGGAACTGACGAGGTCCGCCGGGCGCGTGGCGACGATCCACAGGACGCCGTAGGCGAGATAGAACGCCCAAAGCGCGCACAGACCCCCCAGGATCTTGAGCTCGGCCCGCAGTCGTTTGGGGGCGTTTCCCTCGATCACCGGTGCTCCTTCGACGGGACTCTGCCTAGAGCGCTGGCCTCGGCGCGGTAGCGGGCGACCTCCTCGACCATGTCGATCGTCGCCGGGCGGTTGGGTGGGTCGAGCGGCAGGCTAAGCGTGAACGTGGAGCCTTCGTGGGGAACGGACTCGACGGTGAGCGATCCGCCGTGTGCAGAGGCGATCCTGCGGGCGATCGCGAGGCCGAGCCCGGTTCCTCTGGCCCGGCGTTTCCCCCCGGAGCCGACTTGGCGGTACTCCTCGAAGATTTCGCTCAGGTGGTGGGCCTCGATGCCGATACCGGTATCGATGCAGTGGATGGCCACGCCGTTGAGCCGTGGCTCGTAGACCGCTTTGACGGTGATCTTGCCCCGCTCGGTGAACTTGACGGCGTTGCTGACGAGGTTCGTCAGGATCTGCGTGAGGCGGCGCTCGTCGCAAACGACGGGCGGGAGCTCGGGCTCGATCTCAGCCGTAAGGACGACGTCGGAGCCGCGTACGAGGGGTTGGTGGCTGCGGACGACCTCGTGGATCGTCACGGCGATCTCGGTGGGTCCGTAGGAGAGCCGCAGCTCGCCGGATTCGATCATCGACATGTCGAGGATGTCGTTGATGAGCCCGAGGAGCTGGCGCGCACCGGCCTGGATCAGCCGGAGGTCCTCGGCCTGCGCTTCGGTCAGCTCGGAGGGGCGACTCTCGAGCAGCAGTTGTGCGAAGCCGCTGACTGCGTTGAGCGGGGTCCGAAGCTCGTGGCTGACCGCGCTCAAGAACTCCGCCTTGAGGTTGTCGGCGGTCTTGGTCTTCTCGAGCGCTTGCTCGTAGAGGCCCATCTCCGACACGAGCCGCTTGCGCAGCACCTCGAGCGTGGCGAGCAGTTCACCGATCTGGTCCGGCGAGGTCGCGATGACGGGCGAGTCGAGGGCGTCGTGTTTGGGCCCGTAGCCGACCGCGTCGAGTCGCGTGGCGATGGAGACGACGGCCTCTCCGGGAGATTGTCCGAGGCTCCACCCGATGACGCCCGCGAGCGCGATGAGGCACCCTGCACCCACCCACGCGAGCACGGACTGGACGACGGGAAACGCCTCCTCCGGGGTTGGCGCGGCGACCCCGAACGCGAGCAAGATGGCCGCGAGCGCACACAAGACGAGCGTCCGGCCGAACGATTGGGCGAGGCTCGGAGGGTCGAAGGTGCGCAGCACGAACACGCCGTCGTCGGCAGGCGTGCGCGAGGCGAGGGCTCGCAACACGCGATCGAGGATCATGGCGACGAGCAGGCCCGGAGCCCAGGCGGCCACGAGCACCGGCGTGGAGACGTCCACGAGGACCCGCACCCCTTGGCTCAAGAGCGACGCCGGCAGCGTCAGCGGGACGAGCACGAGCACCAGGATCGGAGGTGCGAGCACGAACACCGCCGGGACCGAGCGCGCGACGTGCTGCTCGCTGGAATACTGCACGCGCACGTAGAGCACCGCGACGGCGCTGAGCGTGGTGAGCAGCAGACCCAGACTGAGCGCTGCGCGTTGTCCGGGGACGGTCGCCTGCGGAAGCGCATCCAGCAGCAGGGTCGCGGCAAAGAACTGAAACAAGGCCGCCGCCGCGACCACGCCCAGGACGCGCGCGGCGAAATCTCCCGTCACGTGCGTGAAGCCTTCTGGTGCACCACCGCTTTGTAGGGGAAACGGGGGTGGTGCACCACGAAGGACTCCGACGTCAACCCTGTTTGCGGGCCGCGACGAGCTCGACCAAGCGGGGAATCGCGTCTTCCCACTTGGCGACCAGGCCGTAGTCCGCGACCTGGAAGATGGGGGCTTCGGGATCTTTGTTGATCGCGACGATCGTCTTGGACCCTTTCATGCCGGCCAAGTGTTGGATCGCGCCCGAGATCGCGACCGCGATGTAGAGCTTCGGCGCGACGACCTTCCCGGTCTGGCCGACCTGCAGATCCGCGGGGACCATGCCCGCGTCCGTGGCGGCCCGACTCGCTCCGAGCGCGCCGCCGAGCAGATCGGTGAGCTTCTCCAGGACGGCGAAGTTGGCGGCTTCGCGCATGCCTCGGCCACCCGAGACCACGATCTTGGCTTCCGTGAGGGCGGGTCGCGCAGACTTCGTGGTCTCGAGCTTGAGGACCTCCGCTCCGCGGCGGCTGATCGCCTCCACGGCGAGCGTGTTCACCGAGGCGGCCGTCCCTGCACCCGCGGGCGCAAAGTCGCTGGCGCGCGCGGTGAAGCAGATCACGTCGCCCTTCAGTTCGAGCGTTGCGATGGCACGTCCCGCGGCCATCTCGCGCTTGAACGAGCGTGGCCCCGCCACACCCGTGACCTCCGCGGCAAGCGGAGCGCCGAGCTTGGCGGCCACGCGGGGGATCACGTCGCGCAAGGTGGACGTCGCGGTGCCCCCGATCGCCCACGCGCCGGTCGAGCGGGCTGCACCGAGCACGGCGTCGGCCCACGCTTCCGCGGTCGCGGGCTCGAGCTCCGGATGCTCGACCTTGTGAACGGTGGTGGCTCCGTACCCGGCCGCTGCGATCGCGGTGGCGGCCTCGCCCACGTTCGCGCCGAGCACGAGGAGGTGGAGGTCCGAGCCGGCCTGACGCGCGAGTTGTTGGCCAGCCGTGATCCCGGGAAGGCTCGCGTTCTTGAGCTTCCCGCCGGCGGTTTCGACGATGACGAGGATGGTGCTCATAGGACTTTCGCCTCCGACACGAGTTTTTCGACCAGGGCCTCGGGCGAGTCCACGATCTTGCCGCCGCCGCGCGACGGGGGGGCGACGACGCTCGGCATGGCGACCCCCGCGGAGACCTCCACCCCGAGCTCACCCGGCTTGTGCACGGAGACCTTCTTTTTCTTGGCCATCGTGATGCCGCGCAGCGACGCGAGGCGAGCCCCTTCTTGGTACGCGTGGGTCTCGGGCGTGGACCCGTTCTTCACGCTGTGGGGAAGCACGATGCGAAGGTCGCAGGATACGACCGCGGGCAGGGGGATCCGCTTGGTCTCGGCGCCGTCGTCGACTTCGCGAGTGACGTCGAGCGTCCGCTCCGCTTGGTTCCAGCGGACCGAGGCTGCAAACGTGGCCTGCGGCAGGTCCAGGAGGCCCGCGACGCGCTGCGCGATTTCGTTGGACTCGCTGTCTTGCGAGAGCTTGCCGCTGATGAGGAGGTCGCACGCCTCCTGCTTGAACACCGCGGCGACGAGGCGTGCGACGGTCTGGCTGTCCATCGCGGTCTCGTCGGCGTCGACGATCACGCCGCGGTCCGCCCCCATGGCGAGGAACTGCGTGACGTGCTGGCGCGCGCTCCCTGGGCAGATGCTGAGCACGACGACCTCTGCGAGGCGGTCTTTGCCGCCCACGGCTTCCGCCAGGCGAAGCGCGGTCTCGACGGCATACTCATCGAAAGCGTTTGGCACCCACTTGGCGGACGAAACATCGAGCGTGCCGTTGGCGAACTTCACGCTGGCGTCTGGATCGGGGATCCGTTTGACGGTGACCAGAATCCTCAAGGCCTACTCCTCTTTTTTTGCGTCTCTGGTGTATTGCGCGGTACCCAAGGTGTCAATCGTCATGACCGAATCGGGAGTTGCGCGTGCTATGCGCATGTGCGCCGCACGTTGCGGGGGCCAGGAGCACTGCGCTAGCCTGCGCGTCCGTTGAGACCCCTATCCCAGCTCGCACTCGCAGCCCTAGCGCTCGCGGTGACGGCTTGCAGTCCCGCGTGCACTCCGCCCGATCCCAAGGTTCCCGAGGCCAAGGCCGCAGCCGAGCCTGCAGACGGGCCCGAGCCACGCGATGAGCAAGACCCGTCGCCCGATGCCGCGATCGCCGAGGAATCGATGATCATGGAGGCCAAAGGGGTCGATCTCTCGAAGCTCTCCGAGTCCCAGCGGGCCTCGTTCTTCCAGATCATCAACACCGAGCCGAGCGCGTGCGACAAGCCCCACAGCATGGCGAAGTCGCTCCGCGACGACGCACGCTGCCGCGACTCTCTCATCGCCGCGCAGTTCGTGGCGGATCGCATGACGGGCGGCGCGACGCCGAGCCAGATCAAGGAGCAGCTCGAGTTCGTGCTCGACTCTCTGCATCCCGCGGAGATCGACATCGCGGGCTCGCCGGTCTACGGCAGCGAGGGCGCGCCGGTCACCGTCGTCGTGTTCGCGGACTTCCAGTGCCCGCATTGCAAGGCCGAGGCGCCCGTCCTCAAGCAGGCGGTCGAGAAGTTCAACGGCCGCGCCAAGCTCGTGTTCAAGCACTTCCCGCTCTCGTCGCATCCGCAGGCGCGCCAAGCTGCGATCGCCACCGTGGCCGCGCAGGAGCAGGGGAAGTTCTGGGAGATGCACGACATCGTGTTCGCCAACCAGAACGCGCTTTCCGACCCGGAGATCAAGGCGTACGCCAAGCAGATCGGGCTCGACATGGCGGCGTTCGACGCCGCGTTCGGGTCCCCCGAGGCGACGGCTCGCGTCGAACGTGATCGCGCCCTCGGCGAGCAGCTCGAGATCAGCGGCACGCCGGCCGTGTACGTCGATGGCCGGCGCTACCACGAGTTCCTGTTCGGTGGAACGGTGAGCGGTTGGATCGACGATGCCCTCAAGCGATAAGCCCATGACCCCGCCTCGCCCCTGGATCGAAGCTTTTGCCCCCGCCACGGTCTCGAACCTGGGACCTGGGTTCGACTGCCTGGGCCTCGCGTTGCGCGAGCGTGGAGACCGCGTGCTCGCACGTCGCCGGGACACGCCCGGGGTCGCGCTGCTGGAGGTCACCGGCGACGGCGGGAAGCTGCCGCGCGGCGCGTCCGAGAACACGGCGTGCGTGGCCGCAAGCGAGCTGCTGCGGCGCCACGCGCCGCAGGCGGGGGTCGAGCTGCAGCTCCACAAGGGCCTGCCGCTCGGCAGCGGACTCGGCAGCAGCGGTGCGAGTGCGGCCGCGGCTGCCCTCGCCGTGGACGCGGCGCTCGATCTCGGTTTGCCGGCCACGACCCTCGTCGAGGCGTGCCGCGTCGCGGAGGGCATCGCGTGCGGGTCCCCGCACCCCGACAACGTCGCCCCGGCGATCGTGGGCGGGATCGTGCTGATCCCGAGCCTCGAGCCCCTGCGGCTCATCTCGCTGCCGACACCCGATTCGATGTGGCTCGCGATCTACACGCCGGGCTGCGAGGTGAAGACCTCGGATGCCCGCGCCGTGTTGCCCAAGCTCGTCCCGCTCGCAGACACCGTGGGGCAAGCGGCTCATCTCGGCCTGCTCGTGCACGCGCTCCACGTCGGGGACTTGGCGTTGCTCGGCGAGGCGATCGTGGATCCCATCGTGGAGCCGGCGCGCGCCGGTCTCATCCCCGGTTACCGAGACGCGAAGGCGGCGTGCTACGAGGCGGGGGCGATCGGATGCTCGATCAGCGGCGCCGGTCCGACCACGTTCGCGATCGCGGAGTCCGAGGCGCGTGCGAACGCGCTGCTCGAGATCTTGGATGAAACCTTCACTTCGGCCGGTGTGCCGGGTGCAGGTTTCGTCGATCAGGTGGGCGGCGGTGCTCGGGTGCTCTCCCCCGCGATGCATTAGTATGTAAGGAGGGGCCTCGCGCCCCTCCCCCGTGCCGGCAAAGCCGTCACGGGGCCCCCTCCCCAGCGGTCGCCGCTCTGCGGCTCCTTTCCCCCTCGATGCATTGGCAAGTGAAGGAGGGGCGTCGCGGCCCTCCCCTGTGCCGGCAAAGCCGTCACGGGACCCCCTCCCCAGCGGTCGCGGGCTCTGCGGCGGCGGGGTCTCGCTAGTCGGTGTCGAACTCGAACGCGTCGCGGTCGTAGGTTTCGCACGTGAGAGGCTCGGTCTCGACGCAGCCGTTGTACTTCTGACGGCAGGGCGAACAGAACGGACGCGCTGGATAACGCGCGGCGCACCACGTGTTTCCCGGATCGGCCTGGTTGACGCAGTGCGAGGGGTTGGGGACCGTGCACGCCGCCCAAAGCAGCGTGGCGAGCCCAAGGGGTGCGGCGCCCAGCACTGCGAGCGTCCGCCAAGCACTCCTCTTCATCGCTTCCTCTTCTTCTGTTGGAGGGCCACGCCCGTGAACGCCAGGAGCAGACCCGTGAGCAGGGCTGCGCCTCCGAGACTCGTGAGCACGGCCCCCGGAGATCGATAGCTCCGAAGCGACGTGGGGTCGTCATCGATCGCTTGGTCGGGGATCGCGAGGAAGGTGATGCCCATCGCGAGGGACGCGAATCCCGTCGTTGCCAACGTCCAGCCCGCGACGTTGAACCGGTAGCATTGCCCGCGCTCCTTCATGCAGGTCTTGAAGTCGACGCCCCGGCGCTCGTCCGTGGGTTTCGACGCGGCGCTGGGCGATGCCAGCACCGGTGGAGGCGGGCTCTGTCCGCCCGCCGTCGCAGGGAGACTGGGTTCTGCGACGGCTTGCGGAGAAGGAGGCTCGGCGAGCGGGGCCGGCTCGGCCCCTTCGTTTGCGAGGCTCGCGGTGGCCGCGGCCGAAGGGGCACTCGCGGAGCTCGAAGCCGTCGTGCCCGAAGTCGAGTTCGGTGAGCTCGAAGTGGTCGTGCCCGAAGTCGTCGTCGTGGTCGAGTTCGGCGAGCTCGATCCCGCCGTCCCTGGTGTTGCGCCAGGCGGTGGAGAGGCCGTGGCCGGGGGTGCCGCAAGCGAGAGAGCGAGGAGGAGCGAGCAGAGCGCCTGCATGGGGCGCTCCAGACATAGCGAAACTCGGCGCACACCGCCAGGGCGGTTTCGAGGCCGCGTGCGGGCAAGCCTCGTGTCGCGTTCCGAGACCTCGTCCTCTTCGCGCTGGCTCTACTCTGGCGGCCTACTCTGGCGGCCTACCCTGGTGGCCTACCCTGGTGGGTGGACCAGGTGGACGGCGAGGTCGGTCAGGGGGGTGAGGGCGGCTCGCGTCAGGCTGCGGGCGAGCGGCGAGCGGGCGATGAGTCGTGCGAGGGCCGGGCTCGCCGCGTAGTAGAACCGCACGAGGTCGGACCCCACGTCGTTCTGCTTGAGGTAGAGGTCGCGAAACCAACGCAGCGCCTGGACGCGGAGCGCCCACGGGGCACCGTACGCTGCGGTGGCCACGAAGCAGAGCCCTTCCACCGTGGCGAACTCTTGCTGCGGGGTCGTGATCTCACCCGCGACGAGCCCACTCTTGTTGTTGCAGTTGTCTTCGTAGCGCACGCCGACCTGATAGCGGGTGCTACCGAACAGCTGGCCGACCTCGCACCAGGTGTGTTCGCCGGGTTCGAGCGGTCCGCCGCACTCGTCTTCGCGTGGGATGTGCTGGATCGCCGAGCTCGCGTTGTCGTCGTCGAGCATGTCTTGGGCCGCGCGCCGGTAGTAGAGCCGCACCGTGCGCAATTCCGTGTTTCCGCCGAAGTCCGGGACGGTGAAATGGACGCGCACGCGATCGAACTCCACGGCCTCGAGCTCGACCTCGGTCATCGCGGGCAACTCGATCTGCTCGCATCCTCCCCACCCCGGGTCGTCCGGCGGAAGGTTGCCAGGGCCATGGCTATAGACCCCAAAGCGGAAGTCATGCGCGTCGATGGAGTGCGGCAGCAGCCGCCCCGCACCGGTGCCGTTTGCGGTGGAGATGCTGTCGTCCGGCGGATGCACGTCGCCGTTCTCGCCGAAGAGGTCGCCGTAGCCCTCGTAGTCCGGCGTGGCGCTGAAGCCCGCTTCGCGCGGATCGAACGGGACGCGATACACGACGGAGGGCTGGCCGAAATACGGCAGCCCAAAGCTCGGGAGCCGCGAATCGACGTAATGGTCGTTCTCGCGATCGAAGGACCACGCGTCGTTCTGGTCGTTTTCGAGGTTCACCTCGATCCATGCGACGAGCGGCGTCGAAGCGAGCGCCTCCGGCAGCATGATGGTCAAGAGCTCGGGTTGATTGCCGATGGGCGTGGCCCGCGTGACCGCATCGAGATCGTTGATCGCGGCGAACTGGTGCACGTCCGGATGGTCGTGCCGTTCCTCGAAGTCGGTGAGATCCGAGCGCGGCGGATAGAGGCTGCGATCGTCGGAGAAGTAGCCCTTGTCCGACTGGAACGTGGACGGCGACGGACACGTCATCGTGTCGTATGCGATCGTCTCGTGTTCGCTCGCCGTGAGTGGGCGGCAGAAGTAGGGTTCGGGAGAGCTCGAGTTCTCGTGCCAGCCGAGCGAGTCTTCGTCGCCGGGGTCATCGTCGAAGAACACGAGCTTCGGATAGGTCTTGCCGCGCGCATGGGCCCAGACGGGCAGGACCCCGGGTCTTGGACCGTAAGGAAAGCGCCAGCTCGACAAAAAGTCCGAACGTCCTGGGCGATTGCCGATGCCGAGGGTGCCGGTCGCCTGGGTGACCGAGACGTCCATGACGAAGTTGCCGGCCTCGTCCTCCAGCCAGACCGCGATCTGGGCGTTGGGTACGGGCTTGTAGTGGAACTCGAGCAGGACGTCGTCCTCGTCCGCGAAGGCGGGGTTGGCGAGCAATGCCCCGAACGCTCCGCACACGACCGCTCCCGCTCGTGCACGACGCCCGCCGAATCGACCCGACCTCACCGTCGGTCAGTATACCGGAGCCCAGCGTCGTTCGAGGGCCATCTCCGACACGCGGGTACGAGCCGCGGGCGCAGGATGGAGCCAGTGCGCCGGATCACCCCCGATTTCCCGTCTGCGCGGTACGTTGCGTCCCTCTCCGCGCCATGCTCGTGTCTGCTCGCACACCCAAGACGGCCTTCGTGCTGCCCCGCGGCCGACTCCGCGGCGTGCTCGCGGGGCTCGGCGTGGGTTGCGGCGCCTGCGGCGGTGCCCCGCTGCCGTGGGCCGAGCCCGTCGAGATCGTCGCCGGGCAGCTGCCCCCCGGGCCCGCGGCGCCGCCCAGCCCGGCGCTCCACGTCGAGGTCCCCGAGGGTTGGGGGCGCGCCGACTCGACGGACGCGCCGAAGGCCTGCGCGGACCTCCAGGTCGCGCTGACCGTCGCCCACGATGACGCGAGTGGACGCGCCGAGCCGTTCGTCGCCCATGCGGACGCAGTCCTCTGGCAAGTCTACCGCGCCGCGCTCGAGGCCTTGCTGCCCTCGCTTCGGGACGATCTCCGCACGATGGGACCGGGGGTCGAGCCCGCTTGTGCAACGGCGCACCGCGACCTCGTCGAGCGCGCGGCCACGTGCGTGGACATGGAAACCCCTTGCGATCTCGCTCCCCGGTTCGAAGTCGCGTCCGGGGCCAGCATGTCGAGCCCCGCGTTGCCTCCGTTCGACGCGACGTGCGCCCTCGCGTGGGGGCGCGACGTGAATGGGGAGCTCGCCGCGGTCGCTTTGGAATCGGCCGAAGTCGCGATTGGATACCTCGACCTGGCGTGGGTCCATTGGGTCGAACGCGTGGCGGCGCTGGGCAAGCTGCGCGACGCTTCGCAGTCGATCTGCGAACAGCCGGCGCCGCGCTTCGGTCCCGACGCGCAGGCCGATCTCGATGCCCTCGTGGCTGCGCTCGACAGTCCCGCGGGCGATGCGGGGCTATGGCGGATCCACGCGTTGGACGCTCCATCGACGACGAACACCGCGCGGTGCTTGGCCGAGTTCGAGTCCAACGCCCAGAGCGTGGCGGCGCGGGTCGAGGACGGCGTGCGAACGTGGGCTGCACGCGTGCGGGGCAGCGCAGCCCGCGTGGAGGAGACGTTCTCTCCACCGCGGCGCGACGGCATCGTCGAAGTGGCTGGCGTATAACGTCTGGGTGACCGATTCGACTTCCGCGCCCCGCCCCGAGGTCCTCGAACTGACCGCGGAGCTCGAGGCCAAGATCATGCGTCAGCTGGTCTCCGAATGGGAGCACTACAACTGGATGCTGTTCGGAAGCACCATGCGCCCGCCGGCATTCGAGCTCAGTACCGGGCGTGTCCGGCTCGGCGAGTGGCGGCCGCACGAGCGGGTGATCGCCCTGTCGCGCGCGCTCGTGTTCGATGGACCCTGGGCGGAAACCGTGGAGGTGCTCAAACACGAGATGGCGCACCAGTTCGTCGTCGAGGTGCTCGGGCGCGAAGAGGAAGATCCGCACGGTCCAACGTTTCGCCGGGCCTGCGAGGCACGCGGCATCGATCCCGCGGGGATCCATCGCGGCGGTGAGGCGGCGCCCAGCGAGCACGATCGCGTGATCGCGCGCGTGCGGAAGCTCCTGGCGCTGGCCGAGAGCTCGAATCAACACGAAGCCGAGCTCGCGGCCGTGATGGCGCAGCGCCTCATGATGAAGTTCAACCTGCAGGTGCAGCGCGAAGGGCGATCCTCCGCAGAGGCGTGCGGGTCGCGATGGCTCGGTGAGCCCACGGGGCGCGTGCAGCTCTATCATCGCGTGTTGGCGGCGATCCTCATCGACCACTTCTTCGTGCTCGGGATCTGGCTGCCGGTCTACCGTCCGCGCGAAGGGATGTCGGGCACCGTGCTCGAGATCTGCGGTCGTCCCGAAAACTTGGAGATGGCCGAGTTCGTGCACGATTTCCTCCTGCGCACGATCGAGCGGCTCTGGATCGAGCACAAGCGTGCGCAAGGGATCCGCTCCGACCGCGATCGTCGCAACTTCTATGCTGGCGCCCTCACGGGCTTTCGCGACAAGCTCCGGACCCAACGCAAGGCCGCGGCCGCGGAAGGCTTGGTGTGGGTCGGAGGGGCTGCCGAGCAGGACTACTTCGAGAAACGGCACCCGCGGACACGTTCCACCACGACCACCTCCCGGAGCTCCCGCGGGGGCTACGAGGAGGGCAAGCAGGCGGGACGCGGCATCGTGCTCAGCCAACCCGTCACGGGCGGGTCCTCCGGGGGCAAGCCGCTCGCGATCACGGGCAAGGTGTCCTGACGCAAGTTCTCGAAACCCGGGGTAGGGGACGCGCGTCGAACCCTCTGGGGGCAATGCATGAAGATTTTCGTGACGGGGGGTTCTGGATTCGTCGGCGGACACGTGATCGAGCGGCTCGCACGGGGTGGCCACGAGATCGTCGCGATGGCGCGCTCTGAAGCGAGCGCGCGCACCGTGGAACGCTACGGCGCCGTGGCGATGCCTTCCGCCCTCGGCGAGGTGGAGGGGGAGCGGCTACGCGGCGTGGATGCGATCGTCCATTGTGCCGCGCACGTGGAGGAGTGGGGCGCTCGCGAGGCCTTTTGGCGGATCAACGTGGAGGGGACACGGCAGTTGCTCGCGGCCGCGAAGGTCGGCGGGGTCGGGCGCTTCGTCTTCGTGGGTACGGAGGCGGTGCTCTTCAATGGTGGTGACCTGGTCGAGGTCGACGAGTCGGCGCCCTACGCCGCGCCGCAGCGCTTTCTCTACTCCGAGACCAAGGCGGAGGCGGAACGGTCGGTGCTGGCGGCGAACTCATCCGCGCTGACGACGATCTCGGTGAGGCCGCGGTTCGTCTGGGGTCCGCGGGACGCGAGCGTCCTGCCTGCGATCGTGCGGATGGCCAACACGGGTGCGTGGCGGTTCATCGGGGGCGGCCACGCGACGACCTCCACCGCCCACGTCTTCAACGTCGTCCATGCGATCGAGCTGGCGTTGACGCGGGGCGTCGGCGGGCAAAGCTATTTCGTCGCCGATGAGGGGACCCGCACCATGCGGTCGTTCTTGACCGCGTTGGCACAGACCCAGGGGATCACCTTGCCGGACCGCTCCATGCCCAAGTGGTTGGCTCGGGCCGCCGCGGCTGCCCTCGAGACCGTCTGGGCGGGGCTACGTCTGAAGACCGCCCCGCCGCTCACGCGGCTTGCCGCGGCGATGATGTCCTCGACGGTGACCGTCCGCATCGAGAAGGCGCGCCGAGACCTCGGGTACGCCCCCGTGATCAGCGTCGAGGAGGGCCTCGCCGCACTCGGCACTAGCGACCCATGAAGCGCTCCGCGAACATGCGCAGCTGCAAGATCGCAGGGATGCCGTCGCTGCTCTGGAACGTCAGCGTCTCGTCGAACTTGACGTTCTCGGCGGCTTTCCAGGCGACGTAGGCGCGGCCCGCCGAGCTGTTGAGGAGCGCGTTGAGCTCGCCCTCGTACGCGCCGCGGACCTCCGCGACCATCGCGGCGCCCTCGGCCGTGAGCCGCGCCCCGATGCCGTCTGCCTCGGCGCGCACGCGGCGATCGTACTCCAGCGTCTCGGCCTCGATGTTGCGGATGCCGAGCAGGTAGGCGTCGCCGAGCGACTCGGTCTGTTCGGGGTTGGGGATCTCGAGCGCGGTTGCGGCACGGTGGACGAGCTCGAGGCGTTCCTCGGGCGTCGTCGCTTCCAGGCGCTTGCGGGCCACGCCGGGTTCGGTCTCCTGGCCCACGTCGATCACGCCCACCTGGTAGGCGCGCTCGAGGCCGCTGCGTCGTTCGATCCAGTGCTGCTCGAGCGAGCGGGCGCGCGCTTCCGTGTCCTGCACGTAGTTGTCGAGCTTCTGCTGCTCGTTGGCGACGTCCTTGCTGGCCTCGTCGAGCAGCTTCTTCTGCTCGTTGAGCTGGATCTGCTGGAGCTGGGTCTCGTAGTTCTCGCGGAACGAGACCGCGCGGATGAGCACGAGCTCGGCTTCGACGTGGAGCTCGGCCAGCTTCGCGTTGAGGGCGTCGCGGGCCGGAAGCGCGATCGCCAAGCGCTTCTCGGTGCTGTAGAAGTCCGCGCTCGAGAGCTCGGCGAGGCGCTCGCGCAGGACGCTGATGGTGGTCTCTCCGGCCAAGCGCTCGAACTTGAAGCGCCCGTCGGCGTCGCGCTGGTGGTTGCCGGAACGGACCAGCTGCCACGCTTCGCCCGGTTTGACGCGGTAGGGCACGGACACGTCGAGGAAGACGGTGTTGTTGTCCTTGGTCCGGATCTGCAGCTGCTGACCCTCGCTGTTCTCCTCGGCGCTGTAGTCGAGGAACCGGTACCCACGCGGTAGCGCGACGATCTTGTGCGCTCCGGGCAGGCGCATCACCCAGCCGGGCTCGAGGTCCCGCTCGAGCACGCCCGAGAAATTGCTGTGGCGCACGCCGATCTCGTCGGGCCGGATCGTTGCCGCGAAAAACGCGGGCAAGATCCAAAGCCCGAGCATCACGAGGGTGTAGATGAGGAGGACGCGGCGAAGGGTGGTCATCGGTGTCCTCCGAGGTCCTCGTATTGGACGCGCGAGGGGCTGGCGTCGTTGGCCCACGGCTCGATATCGATGGTCACGCCGTGGAGTCGCGCCCCGAGCCGCTCCATCACGCGCTCGACCGGCTGCGTCTTGAATGCATCGATCTCCGCGCGACGGGACTGGAGGTCCGCCGCGAGCTGGCCCTTGAGCTCCTGTGCCTGGTGTACGGCGGCCGAGCGGGCGGCCTGCCCTTTGGCGAGCGTGTCGATGCGGTAGGTGTCGGCCTCGCGGAACGTGTTGGCTTGTTCCGTGACCGCGGTCGCCAGCCCGGTCTCGAGCTCGGCGCGCTTGACCTGTGTCTCGCGGTTTTGGTCGCGCTCCACTTCGGCGAGGCGACGCATCCGGTCGGTCTCGGCGCTCGCGAGCTCCGAGGTGATGACGTCCAGTTGGTTCTCGGTTTCGTTGCGCTTCTCGATCATCTCCTCGTACGTCTTCGAGAATCGCGGCCTGGGTGTGACGACCTGGGTGATCGTGACGCCGTGCGGCCTCAAGATCTCGTTGAGCCGAGTCCGTGCGCGCTCGGTCGCCGCGCCGAAGTTCGCGGGGTTCGAGACCGAGATCGTGGACTCGCGCCCGAACTCGTCGCGGAGCACGGAGCGCGCCAGGGGCCGGAGCCACTGGCGAAACGCGTGATCCGTGCCCGCATCGCGGATCACGGCTTCGGCGTCGTCCGCGATGACCTGAAAGATCAGCGAGGTATCGTGGAAGAGGAAGTTCGAGCCATCGCTCGCTCTCACGGTCAGCTCTCGCACGTGCAGCTCGTCGGTGTTGGCGTCGCCCTTCATGACGAAGGTCTGTGGGCTCGCATCGATCGCATAGACGCTCTGGAGGCCAAAGGGCGCGCGAAACACGAGGCCCGGTTGGACGATGGTGTCTTGCGTGCCGCGCAGGTTGTTGATGCGGACCGCGACCTGACCGGGCTCGATCACCGTGAAGGCTCGCATCAGGAAGACGATCGTGACCACGAGCGCGAGGGCGAACACAGCGCCCGTCGCGATCGTGGAGCCGTCGCTCGCCCGCGCCCGAAGTCGCCCTACGATGGCCTCCAGGGTCAGTGGGCTGCGGCCGGGTTTGTTGCTCCTCGCCATTGACGAACCTCCGTCGTCCACACTAACGCGGCCATGCCGCTAGGCGGGGATCTCGCTTAGAAATGGGTTCTGCGGCGCCCAACGGCGGGATCTTCACGCTACCGCCAGGACGCGCGGCCGTTGTGACGTAGGCTTGGGGTCACCATGAGATGGGATCGCGGACACCAGAGCGACTATGTCGAGGACCGGCGTGGCCAAGGGGGGCATGGCGGAAGCTTCGGCGGGATGGGGCTTCTGTTTCTGGTGTTCCGGCGCTTCGGGATCGGCGGGGTGATCATCGCCCTGGTCGTGTTCGGCGCGCTCCAAATGTTTGGGGGAGGGGGCTCGACCTCCTCGGTGTCGGGTCGCACGGGTCAAGACTCTGGGGAGCAGGCGGGCGGCAACGACGAGCTCAAGGCGTTCGTATCCTTCGTGCTCGACGACCTGCAGAGCACGTGGACGGAGCTCTACGCCGCCGGGGGCAAGACCTATCGTCCCGCGCACCTCGTGTTGTTCAGCGACCGGGTGCAATCGGGGTGCGGTGGCAGCTCCGCCGCGACCGGCCCGTTCTATTGCCCGGCGGACGAGCGCGTGTACATCGATCTCAGCTTCTATCAGGCACTGCGCGATCGGCTCGGGGCCCCGGGTGACTTCGCGCAGGCCTACGTGATCGCCCACGAGGTCGGGCATCACATCCAAAACCTCGAGCGCAGCCTCGCGAAGGGGCGGGACGAGGGGGAGGCCGGCGGATCGGTCCGCGTGGAGCTCATGGCCGATTGCTATGCCGGGGTCTGGGCCCACAGCGCGCGTGCCCGCAAACTCCTCGAGGTGGGCGACCTCGAGGAAGCCCTGACCGCTGCGTCCGCGATCGGGGACGACAAGCTCCAAGGAAGCAGCGGTGCCGTGCGGCCCGAGACCTTCACCCACGGCACCTCCGCGCAGCGCATGCGATGGTTTCGGCAGGGCTACGACACGGGCAAGCCCGCCGCCTGCGACACCTTCGCCGCGCAGAACTTGTAGAGCCTGTCAGCCCTCCGGTGCGGGGGCGATGAAGCAGTCGATGGTCGTCTCGATCCGGAAGTTCGAGTGACTCGTGTGGCGCTCCGCGTGGAAGATGTCCATGGGATAGGTTTCGCCGAGGGTGAGCCCGAGCGTGTCCATCTCCACGGAACCCGAGAGGACGGGATGGAGGCCGCCGAGATCGATCACGAGTTGGCCGTTGACGAACATCCAGAGGTCGTCGTCGCCGCGGAACGTGAACACCTCACCGCCGCTGTACGTGAAGCTCGTGTGGACCTCGGTCGTGAAGTGGTAGTTGTGGGTGCGGCCCTCGTTGCCGAACCCGAGGTCGTCGAGCGGAAAGAAGGCGTCGCTGTCGAAGATGAAGATGCCTGGGGTGTCCTCCGCGAGCGGGAGCTCGATGGTGAACGCCTCATTGACGTCCGGGACGTCGTGATACCACTCGAAGAAGGACTCCTCGGTCGTGATCATCGGCGCCCCGTCGTAGTCGGGGTTGAGCACGGGAGTGTTGTCCGGGCCCAAGGTGGGGAGGACCAACTCGACGTACGCCTGGTTACCCGTGTACACCTCGAAGTCCGGGTGGGTGTCCTGCATGTCGCGCATGGTGGCGATGAGGCCGTCGCACTCGACGGGCTGCGGACCCACGTACACGTCGATCATGGATGCGACATCGAACCGGATGGAGTCGTCGTCGAAGCCGTCGTCGACCACCGTCTCGCCCGCCGAGCCGAGCGTCGTGGAGGAGGTCATCTCGCCCGTCGTGGCGGCCGTCGTCGGTGTGGACGTCGTGGTCGTGTCGCCCTCGGTTCGTGCGACGCCCGAAGGCATTCCTGTCGATGCGTCGCCATCCACGTTGCCGATTCCACTCACGTCCGAGGCGTCATCCGCTGCGGAGGGCGGGTTCACCGTGCATGCCCAGGTGAGCGCTGGCAGCACCAGCGCCGAGGCGGTGCGCAGAGGGAACGTGGGCGTCTTGCGGCGTGGTTTCGTCATCGTACGCATCTCGAGGAGGCCTCTTTCCGTGGTCGCTTCGGGACCCGCGCGGCGGCGCGGCTCGTTCATTTCGAGCATAGCCTTCGTGCGACGGTCTCGATGGGTTGGATGACCTTCGTCGAAAATTTTCCGGGCGTATTTGGGGCTGCGTCGTGAGCGACGTAGTGTAGACGACGGAAGTCGCATGCGACCCCGGCGTAGGGTAGGGGAAACCCCGTAGACCCACGACCCCATCGCATGGGTCGTCGTACCTCACGGCACGGCGAACGGCGCGTCAGGATGCGAGGCACTCGTAGAGCTGTAGGTCGCCGCACTCGACCTCGGCGTCGCATGCCTGCGTCGCGCGGCAACGATAGTAGTCGAGCACGAGCTGCGTGCACTCCTGGGCTTGCTCGCACGTCTCGCTCATGAGCGCCGCGTCCTCGACGTCGTAGATGCACGAGTCGTACCCCACCTCGTACTCGTAGGGGTACTCGTGGCAGCGGCAGAGGGCATCTCGGTACGTCGCGCACACGCTTCCGCCGCTCGGCACGGTGCAGCTTTCTTCGCCGGCGGTCTCGTTGCCGGATTCTTCGCCGCCCGTCGATTCCTCGATGAGCTCGAGGCATTCGCGGGGCATGACGTCACCCGTGGAGGATGCCTCGCTCGTCGAGCCCGTCGTGTCCTCGCTTTCACTTTCGGTGCTTTCGGCGGTCGAATCACTCGAGCCACTGGGCGTCGCCGACGACGAGCTCTCCGCCGAGGACGTGCCGCCCTCGCTCGAGGGCCCGCTTTCGCCCGACGTGCTGTCCCCCGCGGCGGTGCCCGTGGACGTTCCATCTCCGGTCACCGTGGAGGTCGCCCCCGTCGTGCTCCCGGTGCTGCTCGTAGACGACGTGCTCGAGCCCACGGTCTCGGCGCCCGTGGTTTCACTCGAGCTCGTGCCCGTGGCTGTGGTGGATGTGAGCGTCTCGGTTCCGGTCGTCTCCGCGCCCGGGTCGTCGTCCGGGCAAGCGACGAGCAACCAGGGGCCGAGCGTACTGGCCAAGAGCGCGAAGGTTCGATGGCGGGGTTGCATGCGCCACTCTATCGCGCGCGCGGTGTTGCGCGAGCGCGGTGTTGCGCGAACGTCACGAAAATTCGGAAGAAGGTGGAGCCCCGTGAGATTGTTGCGACGGAAGGATTGCGCATGAAGAAGAACGTAGCTTCGAACCCTTGGATCACCCTCGCGGTGGTCGTCCTGGTTGGTTCCCCGGGTTGCGGGGGAGATGACAGCGAGGGCGAGGATGCCTCGTCGACCTCTGCCGGTACCGGCACGGGGACCACGGGGACCGCCGGGACGGACTCGGGCACGACGGCGGGGAGCACATCGACGAGCACGGGGACCGGAGGTACCGCGACGGGCACGGACGGGACGGGGACGGTGACCTCGGGGTCGGACACGACCGATGGGAGCGATTCGTCGGGTGGGGCCGATCCCTGCGCGACCTGTGTCGAAACCAACTGCGCGGACGAGGCGGCCGCGTGCTTCGCCGATCCCGCGTGCGCGTGCTTCCAAAACTGCGGGGACGAGGCTCGGATGACGGGCGGCGATCCGGCGGCGTGTTTCGGCACGTGCGGCGTCTCGATCACCGATCCGTTGGTCAGCGCGTCGATCGCGTGCACGGTCGCGAACTGTTCGGCCGAGTGTGTCTAGAGCTGCCGAGCAGCTCTAGCCGTCGCAGCCCTCGACGGCGATCCCGGTCGCCGTCATCTGCGTCGTGAAGTCGTCGGCCTCGAACACGAGGCTGACGTCGAAGTCGATGGTGCACGGTGCGACGGTCCCCGGCGCGGTCTCGGTGACCGAGCCTTGTGCGCTGGTGACCTCGCGCATCCCGCCCGAAGCGGGGTTCGTGGCGCAGCTGGCGGGATTCTCGTTGGTGAACGCCGTCCTGGGGCTCCAGCCCGAGGGTGTCGAGATCGCGAGGAACCCGAGCGCGTCGTCCGTGAGGACCAGCCACGTACAGCGGCCGAGCTCGTCGTCCCGCTGGCGGATCTGGAGCTGCTGAGGATCTCCGGCCACGTACGCCGCGGTATAGGAAGGACCTGCCGGGCCCGTCTCCGTCGTGCTCGTCGTGGTGCCTTCGCTCGAGTCGCTCGAGGAGCTCTCCTCCGAATCGCTGCTGCTTCCGCTACTGGACTCGGAGCTGCCCGCCGAGCTCTCGCTCTCGCTGCTGCTGCTGCAGGCGAACATGACCCAGAACGTACCCGAGGCGAGGAGACCGGCACGCGGCTGCATGGGCCAAGACTACACGCGCCGCCCACGGCTTGCGGGACGCAAAGCTACGAGGAGGCGCGCGGGTCTGGAGAAAGGGGTGCCGATGCTTACCGGCTCTGCTCGGGCCCTTCTGCTCGGGCCCCAAGGTGCCGCTGTGTCGGCCTCAGTTGCGGAGAAGGATGAAGCGCCCCGCGTTCTCGCGCCGGATCCGGAGGCGCACGCCGGCCTTGAGATCGGCCTGCTTGAGCTTGCTCGCCACCTCCTGGGCCGTTTTCACGCGGCTCTTGCCCACCTGTTCGATGATGTCCCCGGGTTGGAGGCCGGAGCGCGCTGCGGGGGACCCCGGCTGGACGTGCGTGACGACGACCCCCTCCGGCCGCTCGAGGCCGAGCTGCTGTGCGATCTGGGGCGTCACGTTCTGCAACTGCATGCCGATCTCGGGTTGATGGCCCGCCTGAGGCTTCGCCGCGCCTTGCTGGGCGCCGAGCGTGACGTTGACCGTGATCGCCTTCTTGTCGCGCCACACCCCGAGCTTGACCGCCGAGCCGGGAGGCCGCCGCGCGATATCGGCGCGGAACTTGGACAGCTGATCCACGGGGGCGCCGTCGATCGTGGTGAGGATGTCCCCGCTTTGTAGGCCGGCCTTGGCGGCGGGGCTATCGGGCGCGATGTCCTGGACCAGGATGCCCTTGTCACCCCGGTAGTCGAACGTCTTCGCCATCTCGTCGTCGAGATCCGAGATCACGATGCCGATCTGGCCCCGGGTCACGGTGCCCGAAGCCTGCAGCTGCGCCACGATGTTCTTGGCCATGTTGACGGGGATCGCGAACGCGATGCCGTTGTTGCCCCCGCCCTGCGAGGCGATCGCCGTGTTGATCCCGACGACGCGGCCCGCGAGGTCGACCAGCGGTCCGCCCGAGTTCCCTGGGTTGACTGCGGCGTCCGTCTGAATGAAGTCCTCGTAGTCGACGATGCCCATGTTCGCGCGACCCACCGCGCTCACGATGCCCGCGCTCACGGTCTGCGGCAGGCCAAACGGATTTCCGATGGCGAGCACGAAGTCGCCGACCTCGAGACTGTCGGAGTCCCCGAGTTCGACCGGTTCGACCCGGGGATCGTCGATCTTGAGCAGGGCGAGATCGGTCGGAGGATCGGTCCCGACGACGGTCGCGGTCACCTCGCGGTCGTTCGCGAGCTTGATCTTGATCTCGTCGGCACCCTCCACGACATGGTTGTTGGTCAGGATGTGACCTGCGCGATCGATCACGAAGCCGCTGCCCATCCCCTGCTGCTTGAACTCGCGGGGACCCGAGGGATCGCCGAAGAAGAAATCGAACGGGGCTCCGCCCCCAAATCCCTGCTGGGCGACGGTCTTGGAGCTGAAGACGGTGACGACCGCTGGGCCCACGCGGGCGATGGAGGTCTTGAAGGCGCCTTGGAGGTCGGTGATCGTCTGGGTCGACGCCACCGTGTGGATCGCCGCGGGAGCCGTGGAGGTTTGCTGCGCCACCGCGGCGGGAGGCTCTTGCGTCGGCTTCCCGTTGGCCGTCGTGCTGCAGCTCAGACCGAGGATGCCCAGGAGGGTGAACGTTTGGCGTGAATACATGCTGATCTCTCGGTGGAGGGAAGGTGGAGGGTTCGCGAACGGCAAACTTCGCATCCTCGCCTCGCATTCCCGACTCGCGGCGCATCGTGCGAGGCACGGTGGCTGGAGCCTTGGAAAATACCTTTGGATCTGGTGCGATAGCGCTCCATGACCGATCCGACTCCGTTCCCGATGCGCCCCAACGCAACGCGCCCTGCGCAGCCACGATGGCTTTGGGCGTCGATTGCGGCTGCGTCGGGAGTCGTGGTGCTCCTCGCGTGGCGCCTCGCCTGCTCGCCTGCCGATGAACCGGATGAACTGGGAGCACGCCCAAGCCCTGCGGAGGCTGGAGCACTGCCGCCCGGGGACGCCGCGCGCGATTCGAGCGAGCCCGCCGAGGGGTCGCCTGCTGCGGGCGAGGCCTCCGAGGAGACGCCGGTCGCCGCCGGGAGGGCAGGCGACGAAGCGGAGTCCGCCGAGCCCTCCGCGGCCACGGAGGGCGCGGACCCTGCCGCGGCCGAAGGTGCGGACCCTGCCGTGGCCGAGGGTGCGGTCCCTGCCGCGGCCGAAGGTGCGGACCCTGCCGCGGCCGAAGGTGCGGCCGCGGCCGAAGGTGCAGACCCCGTCGCGGCCGAAGGTGCGGACCCTGTCGCGGCCGAAGGTGCGGCTGCGGCCGAAGGTGCAGACCCTGCCGCCGCCGCCGGTGCGGACGCGGCTGCGGCCGGCGAAGCCGCGTTGGACCCTGCGGGCGCGTCCCCGACGGCCACGCCCCTCGTCGATGATGGTGCTCGCGCGGCGGAGGCCCAGATGTCCGGGGCCGAGCTCCTCGCCGCGGCCAAGCAGGCGCTGGCGGCCAAGGCCTACCGTGACGCGTATCGGCTCGCCAACAAGAGCCAGTACAAGGAACCCACCCCACAAGCGGCGCTGGTCAAGGGGGAGGCCGCCTGCGGCATGCAGCACAAGGAACTCGCCAAGGATGCCCTCAAGGCGTTTCGCATGTCCGACCCCGAACGCAAGAAGATCCGCGACGCCTGCGAGAAGCACGGCTTGCGCGTCCGCTAGCGCTCCTTCAACGACCCAGCAAGGCGACGCGGGCGAGCGCCGTCAGACCACGCAGCTTCTTGAGCGGGGTCAAGGCGTGTGCCTCTCGCTCGTAGCCCGAGGCCGTCTTGCCCCAAGCCATCCGCTGGATCCGTTGCTTGAGCGGCGGACTCAACTTGCCGTCGGCCGCGAGCTCGACGAGCAGCGCCTTGACCTGCCCCAAGTCGAAGCTGTCCTCTTGGTAGATCCACTGACCGTGTCCGCCATACCGTAGGAAGCTCGTCCCGAGCCCGCAGACGGCGTAGGGCGTGCCGTCGGAGCGCACGTGCGGGGAGGTCTGGCGCCAGAACACGACCACCTCGCCCTTGTGCTCGTCGATCACCACCCGCTCGTGCGGGTAGGTCCAGCCTTCGAACCCTTCCATGTCTTCGCCGAGCATCTCGCGAGCGATGCTCGCGGCGCCGCGACCGACATAGACTTGGTCGGCACCGATGTGGACCCGACATTGGGCCTGCGGCGCATAGAACGGAGCGAGCGCCGCTCCCCAGTCCGAGGTGCGTTCGGCCGCTTTCCCGGCCTCTGCCCACCGTTCGACCATCCCTTCGAGTTCTTCGCGCGGAAATGCCACGGGAGCTGCGCCCGCGAGCCTACTCCCGACGCGTCGCGTGGGGCAATGGGCTAGATTCGCGTCATGCATGGCGGAAAGCGTGGCGGGGCTTGGGGCTTTGCGTGGTTCCTCGTGATGGGGACGGCTGCGGCGGGGTGTGGCGAGACGAAGTACGACGTCTACCTCAAGGGGCTGGAGGTCGAGGGCGAAGCATCGCGCGGCGCATGCAAGCTCGAGTATGCCGACAACTCGCAGCAGGGAAGCATGGCCTCCGCCGCGACGCTCTCGGGCGACCAGGTGGCGAGTTGCCTCAAAGCCACGGAGGACGCCCTCGGGTTCTACGAGCGGGCCGCTGCGATGGGCTATCGAGGCCCCGAGTTCGATCAAACCTACGAGCGCGCGAAGGCTCGCAAAGACCGCCTCACCTCGATGCTGCGGATCGTCCGGGACATGGAGCGCGACGCGATCGAGGTCCCGGGGACGTAGCGCTACACCTGGATCGCGTAGTCGAGCACGGCGTCGTCACCGGTCATGCCGCGAAAGCCCCAGCAGTGTGCGGGTTGCTCGGAGATCGTGATCTCGACGTCGATGGGGGCGAGGCCGGCCTCGGCTTGCAGACGCGCGAACAGGGCGTAGATCAGCGCCTTCTTCGTTTCGACGCTGCGCCCGGCGATGAGGCTCATCTCGATCACCGTGTAAGCCTCTGAGCGGTCCGCCGGCGCGATGAAGTCCTCCGGGGAGAGGCGTATGAATCGCTGCGCGCGCTTCCCCTCGGGCAGTCCGAGCACCTCGACCATGCAGGCATGGATCGCGTTGGAGATCGCGGTTCGACGCGACGGGAGCTGGTCTTCGCGACCGTAGATGCGGATCATGGCCGCCAGGCATACCACACGGGCGAAGTCCGCCGCGGGGCGCGCCCCTTGGAACCTCGGGGCGAGCGCATGCGTCCTCAAGGCCCCAACGCGCGGGGGCGATGGCGATAGAGCGATGCGCACCGCACAGCAGGCCGGCGTTGGGCTTCACCATCCCTCCGCGCTCTCCGTCGTGGAGGGTCAGGCGGACGAGGCGTATGTGTCGCTCAGCCGTCGGGCGCTGGAGCGGCTCGCCGAGGCTGTTCCGCAGCTCGGTGCGGAGCACGGCTTCCCAGGGTTCTGGCGAGTGGTCTGTACGTACGCCGGGGAGCTCGCACGGCCTGTGCGCATGGCCGTCCTCGGATCCTTGCCCGGGTCGAGCTACGAGGTCATCGCCCGCACCGACGCCGAAGGTGCGTCGCTCGGTGGTTTCGGGCCGTGGGCGCCCAGCGACGTTCGGTTGCGGGATGCGTTCGCTGCCCCAGGGCCCACATGGATCGACGACCTCGTGGAACCCGCAGCACGGCCCCACGCCTTCGATCGATGGATGGGTCCGACGTTCCCGCGCTCGCTCCTCGTCGTCCCCGCGCCCAGCCTTCAGGATCGGCGCGTGGCGTGGATCCTCGAGATGCCTACGACCGCGCCCGAGGATCGGCCCAGGGTGTCCGTCCTGCTCTCGATGTACGCGCTCCACGTCGGTACGCTCGCCCAGCTGCTCGAGACGCGGCTCGGACGCGCGACGCACGAACGCGAACTCAAACAGATCCATGCCCTGACGGAGGCCTTGGGTTTGGCCGACGGGCTCGAGGACATCGAGCGCGTCGCGGTGCACTATGCGAAGGTGGCGCTCGGCGGCGAGCGAGCGTGGTTCCGGATCTGCCCGGCAGGGTCGTCGCTGATTGGGCGCGTGGTCCGGGATCGTCGACCGGTTTGCATCACCGACACCCGGACCTGCCCGCCCGAAGACGCGCTGACCTTGGACCCGGCGTTGCGCAGCCTGATCGCCGTGCCCGTGCGGGTCGACGACGCGGTGCTCGGAGCGCTGAGCGTCGGTCACGACGAGGCCGGGGCGTTCGACCCCGAGCAGTTCGAGCTTCTGGGTCGCATCGCGCACGCCGTGGCCTCGGCGTATACCCGCAAGGTCGACGAGCTCGCGCTCCGCGAGGCGAAGCGTGCGGCCGAGGCGGCCAGTTCCGCCAAGACCGAGTTCCTCGCCAACATGAGCTACGCGATCCGAACGCCGCTGAGCGGCGTGGTCGGGATGGCGGACCTGCTCGCCACGAGCACGCTCACCGAGGACCAGCGCGAGTGTGTCGACACGATCCGCCAGTCCTCGGATGCGCTGCTCACGATCATCGAGGACGTGCTCGACTTTTCCAGCGTCGAGGCCGCGCGCGTCGGGCTCGAGCCGGTCACCTTTTCTGTCGCAGATACGGTGGGCGAGGTCGTGAACCTGTTCCTCGAGGCCGCGCGCGCAAAGGCCGTGGAGCTCGAGTACGACGTGCCGAGCGACGAATCCCTGCAGGTCGTCGGTGACCCGGTCGCGGTGCGCCAGGTCGTTGCGAACCTCGTTTCGAACGCGCTCAAGTTCACCGATTGCGGCAAGGTGACGGTCTCGCTCGGATGGGCGCACGGGCTCGCCAAGCGGACTCGCGTGGAGGTTCGCGTGCGTGACACGGGGGGCGGGATCCCCACGGAACACCTCGATGCGATGTTCGAGTCTGGAGGGACGAGCATGTCCTCCGGGGGCGTCGCGGGCTCGCGACGCCTGGCGGAGACCATGGGCGGGACGATCGAGGTCCGCAGCGAAGTGGGGCGCGGTTCGACGTACACCTTGCGCGTTCCGTTCGAGCGCGCGGTGGCGCCTTCGTGCGCAGCCACCTCGGAAGCGCCGGAAGCGGAGCGCGGCGGCGCGCTGTCGCAGCTGCGGGTGCTCCTCGTCGACGACAACGTCGCCAATATCCGCGTGGCGTCGAGGATGCTCGCCAAGCTCGGGTGCGAGGTCTCGATCGCATGTTCGGGGAGCGAGGCGATCGAGCGCGTCTGCGCGGAGCGCTTCGACCTGATCCTGATGGACTGCCAGATGCCAGGCATGGACGGCTGGGAGGCAACGCGTTGCATTCGGGCAGGTGAATCGCCGGGTGAGCGCGTCCCGATCCTCGCGATGACGGCCGACGTGCTCAGCGAAAGCCGAGATCAGTGCTTCGCGGCGGGCATGGACGGGTTCATCGCCAAACCCATCGTCTTGCGCGATCTCCAAGCGCACCTCGAAGCCTGGGCGCCCGCGCGACGACGGATCAAGCCGGTCGCCGCCTAGTCCCCTGGAACCGTGGCGAAGTCCCACACGCTTGGGACGACGGCCCTAGGGGTTGGGGTACGACTCGGTCGCGCTTCGTGATAACGAAGGGCCGTGACGGATCCCGTGATGTCGGTTCCAACGCGCGCCTCGCTCGGGCTTCGCCTCGCCGAGGGCCTCGCCAGGATGATCCACCGCCGGGCGGGATCGATCCTGCTCATCGCTGCCTTGCTGACCGCGTTGGCGACGGTCTTGGTGACGCGCCTGCGGATCGATCAAGAACTCCGGCGTCTGCTGCCGCCGGAGTTCTCGAGCGTGCAGCGCCTGAACGCGCTTTCGCAGCGACTGGGCCAGCAGACCGATCTCTTCGTCACGATCCGCAGCCCGTCGCGCGACGCCAACATCGCCTACGGCGAGGCGCTCGCCCGGCAGCTGGAGCAGCGCGATGACGTGCGCTTCGTGGTGTTCCGTCGCGACCTTTCGTTCTTCGAGGATCGGGCCCTGCTCTACGCGTCGCTCGGCGATCTCGTCGATCTCCGGCGTCGCGTGATCCATCGGATCCGCGAGGAGGTGCGCAAGCAGGCGTTCGGTGACTTCGGTGCAACGGGTGGGCCCGCGGCTCCCGAGCGGCTCGGCCTCGATGTCGAGGGGATGAAGGCGCGCTACGGACTGCACGACACCGCGTCCGAGTTCATGGAGGCGGACGACGGCACGCTCATGGTGGTCAAGGTGCGGCCGACACAGCCGAGCACCGACCTGGCGTTCGCGAAGCGATTGAGCGGGGAGACGCTCGCGCTCGCCGAGTCGCTCGACCCGCGCTCGTTCCATCCCCAGATGGAGATCTCGCTGGATGGCGCCTACGTCCAACACACGGGGCGCCTGCGTTCGCTCCAAGACGATGTCCTGGGCGGGAGTGTCGCGGCCGTGACGGCCCTTCTGGCCACGTTGGCGCTGTACTTCCGTAGCGGGCGGTCGATCGCGCTCATCTTCGTGCCATTGCTCGCATCGGTCATCGGTGCGCTCGCGTTCGCCTGGCTGCGTTTCGAGGTGCTCAACCTCGTCTCCGCGTTCATCTTCGCCGTCCTGCTCGGGCTCGGGATCGACCACGGCATCCACGTGTTGTCGCGCTATCGGCAGGAGCTGGGCAGGCAGGTGGGGAGCGAGGTCGCCTTGGCTCGGACGCTCGCGACGACGGGCTGGACCACGCTCGCTGGGGGGATTAGCACGGCGCTCGCGTTCGCGGCGCTCATCGTGGCCGACTTCCAAGGGTTTGCGCAGTTCGGCGAGGTCGCGGCCGTCGGCGTCCTGCTCTCGATGGTCGCAGCGCTCGTCGTGTTGCCGGCCCTCGTCGTGGCGCTGGATCGGATCCGTCCGTGGGCGCCACCCTCTGCGGCCTCGGCTGCGTCCTCGAACTCCCGGATCCCGCGCAGCCTCAAGGGGATCGCGATCGTGCTCGCGCTCGCGGGGACCGCCATCGCGGTCCACGGCGCCCTGAACTTCGGGAGCATCACGTTCGAGCACGACTTGCGTCAGCTCGGTCCGCGCCGTGATGAAGGCGCGGGGGAACCCAAACGCGCGACCTACCGCGATGCCGTGGGTTACGCCCAGACGGTCGATCCGGTGCTCGCGCTCGCGGACTCGCCCGAGCAGGCGCTGGTGATCCAACGCCAGCTGAGTGCGCTTGGAGCGATGACGGAGGACGAGGCGCGAGCTTTCGATCCAGCGGCTCCCCCCACGCGTCCTCTGCCCGAACCTCCGTCCGATCCCCTGGACGAGGACCCCGAGAACGTCGACGAAGACCTCGAAGATTTCGGCGACGAAGACCTCGAGGACCCGCGCTTCTTGGAGATCGAGGCGCTCGCGGTCCGCGACGCGGTGATGTCCCCGGAGGTGGCGGCGCTGCTCGGCCGCTACGGATCGCAGCGGCTGCTCGAGATGAAGGACCGCATGCAAGACGCATGGTCCCTCGCTTCGTTCGTCCCCGCGCAGCAAGACGTCAAGCTCGCGATCATCCGCGACATTCGAGCGCGCATCGACGCGAAGCTCGGCATGCTGCGGCCGAAGACGCGCGCCGAGATCGACGAATGGAAGCACTACCTCGCCGTGGACGCCCCGATCGGCGCGGACGACCTTCCCGACTGGGTGAAGGCGCAGTTCGAGGACAAGCAAGGCGGCGTCGGACGCTTCGTCGTGATCGGAACCCGCGGCAGCAAGGCCGACATCCTCAATGCCAGCCGGATCTACGCTGCGTTCGGTGACCTTCATACGCCACAGGGGCCGGTCCAGACCGCAGCCGATTTCTACGTGATCCCCGAGATCTTCGCCGCGATCGAACGCGACGGCCCCTATGTGATGGTGCTCGCGATCGCGGTGATGGTGACGACCACCGTCCTCTTGTTGCGGCGGCTCGGCGCCGCGCTGGCCGTCGTCATCACGTTGGCGTTCGCGCTCTTGTGGTTGGCCGCCGTGGTCGTCGGATGTGGCTGGAAGCTCAATATCTTCAACATCATCGTCCTGCCGTTGCTCATCGGAATGGGGGAGGACGATGCGCTCCACATCGCGGAGCGCTACTACGAGGAGCAAGGCGACCTCCCGCGCGTCCTCGCCGAGGCGGGCGGTCCAATCTTCATGACCACGATCACGACGGTCTGGGGGTTCGCCGGGATCTTGTTCGCCAACCACCGCGGGCTCGAGTCCATGGCGTGGATGGCCGTGGTCGGGATGTCGCTCGCGCTCCTCGCTTCGGTCGTGGTGCTCCCCGTGCTGCTCGAGCTCGGACGCCGGATTCGGCAGGGCCCATGAGAGCGGAAAGGAGCCGCAAAGCGGCGACCGCTGGGGAGGGGGTCCCGTGACGGCTTTGCCGGCACGGGGGAGGGGCGCGAGACCCCTCCTTACTCGTTAGCCCGCGCGGTAGGGCGAGAAGCGCTGCGCGCTCGTGCGGCGCGCGTTGAAGGCTCGCAGCTCGTCGTCGCTGAAGGCATCGGGGCTGCCTTGCGGCAACGTACGCCGGATGAACGCTTCGATCATCCGGCGAGCCCGATCCCCGGCTTCCTGGCGTGCGACCTCGAGCTCCGTGCCGGCGCCGTCGCTCGGCTTGGACTGGCCTTCCTCGCACTCGTCCCAGCGCTCGAATAGGAGCTTGCGTCGGTCCTGTGCGGACATCGCCACCTCGTGCCAGATCTCGCGGAGTTGGTACTCGAGCGAGCGGAGCTGGTGATCGATGGACTGCGTGGCGTTGCGCATCGCGTACGCTTCGCGGAGCTCCTGCGTCTCGTCGAGCAGCTTGTTCTTCGCGTCGCGGTAGAGCTCTTCCCCGGAGGCCTCGCGGATCCCTTCGTGCAAGCCGGGCATGCCCGTCGTGAACGGGTTGCCGATGCGGTTGCGGAAGGTGACCCGCCCATCCGGATGGAGCGTCGCGTTGAAACGTTTGAGCGGATCGCGATAGACGATGTTGCCGTTGCGGCGCTGGAGGAACCCCGCCTCGTCCAAGCTGCGAGGCTTCGGTCGGTCCTGCGGCTGCGGACCATCGGGCACACCCCCGTGCAAGGCGCCCCCCGACGGCCCCGTGGGGGTCCACCGCACGCGGGGCGAAAGGGGGCTACCCGGCGCATCGCTCTCCCGATGCCCGCGCAACGAGAGCGAGAGCCCCTGCGGTTGGTCCTCTCGTTCGGTGGTCGCGGGCGCGGGCGATTCTGCGGGGGCCGCCGGCGTGTCGGGCACGGGCGTCGGCGCCGGCTCGGGCGTTGCCGCGGGCGCGTCCTCGGCGGGAGCGTCGGGCGGGGTGGGCTCCGAAGTCGGAGGGATGGGCTCGATCTCGGGCTCGACTTCGGGCGGAGGCGGAACGGGCTCGGGTTCCGGCACGGGCGGCGAGGCCTTGGGCGGAGCCGGGTCGAAATCGGGCGGCAGCAGCTCGATCGTACGGAGATCGAGCGCGGGCGCTGGTTGGGGACGCTCGGGCAGGAAGGTGAACCCAAGCAGGACACCCACATGCAGCAACACGGAGAGCGTGCCCGCCAGCGATCGACGCGAAACGGGAGCGGGCGTGGGTGCCGGAGGAACAGTCACGGAGCGCGTGCCAACGAAGCGTAGATGGAAATCGGCCTCGGGCCCAACCCCGACCTGGGGCATCTTGGCGGCGGAATGTGCGCAATATGCACAGGGTCAGCGCGCCGCGCCTCCCTCGATCCACGTCGCGAGATCCTGCAAATCGGCGTAGGGGAGGGGTCCCGTGGGGGGCATCGCGTCGCCGAGGACGCCGTACAGCGCCATGCCGTCGGCGTCGCGCAGGAGCTTGTGCACGAGGAAGCTCTCGGACGGTTTGCGGGCGGTCACCATGGGAAAACCGGTGTCGCGTAGACGGCTCGGTCCCACGAGGTCGAGGTACGCGGTGCTCGGTTCCCGGAGATCGAGCAGGGCGAGCGCCGCATCGGCGGGATCCGTGTGGCAGGTGCAAGCGCGGCGCTCTGGGTCGAACACGCGGCCGTGCTCGAAAAGATCGGCCAACCGCAGGGATCGGGGAGGCGCGGGGGCGATCTCCTCTCCCCCCGTCGGCGACGGGGCGACGCCGAACTCGAGCACGTAGACCCACTCGCCGTCGACGTTTCGGTACCAGCCAGGCGTGTCGTAGTCGACGGACTCTCCCTCCCAACCGACGCCGGTCGCGGGCAGCGTGAGTCGAAAGTCCACGCCGTGGACGAGGGGGGCTTTGGGGGCCACCGTGATCACGCTCCCCGGGCACCATGGGGAGGGGCGCTCCGGAGGTTGCACCGCGCCCCCGGGGCCTTTCCAGGCGAACAATTGCAGGGTCAGCGTGCTGTCGAAACGGGCTTCGCCGGAGCTCACGGCCGCGGCGGTATCGGCCACGCTGCGGGGATCGAGCAACGTCGACCAACAGAGATCGAGCGAAACGAGGGGATCGACCTCCCGTGCGCCCTGTTCGGGGACGGTCTGCACGATCGCCATCTCCCCGATGCCCGCGCTGTAGGGGTCTTCGCGATCCGAGACCCCCGCACAAGCGCCTTCCAGGAGCAGCAGCGAGGCCACGCAGAGCGGGTGTGCCCGCGGCATCGCGCGATCGTACCAGGCCGCTTCGGAACGCGTAAGTTGACCCTGTTCGCTGCAGCTTGATATCGTTCCACCCCGAGCCGTTCGTGACCTTTCGACCTTGCCGAGCACGAGTCCTCTCGATCGCCACGTTCGCGCTCCTGGCCCTCGCCGCTTGCGGGCCGCTCGGGTACATCAAGAACGTCGCCAAGGATGCTTCTCTCGCCGTGTCCGCAGCCAAAGCGTCCGGAGCGGAGGAGCTCGCCCCCTACGAGTACTGGAGCGCCGTCACGTACCTCGAGCAGGCCAAGACCATGGCCGCGTATAGCGAATACGAACGCTCGTTCGACTACGGGGCGCGTGCCAAGCAGCTCGCGGACGAGGCCAAGCGCAAGGCAGAAGAGCGAGAAGCCGCGCGCGTGCAGAGATCCGCGGGGGACGCTCCGTGAGGCCGTACGCGATGGCAAAGGCCCCCTCGATCGCTTGGACGCCGTGTCTTCTGCTCTCGCTCCTGGGCGCGGGATGTGTCGGCCAGACGCTCGGCAACGAGGTCTTGGCGACCCAAACGAAGCTCCAGCGGGCGATCCGCGACGGCTCCAAGTCGCCCAACTGCGCGCCCAAAGAAACGGCCGTCGCCGAGGCGAACATCCGCTTCGCGCAGGATGCCTTGGCGACCGGCGAGTATTCACGCGGTCGCGAGCACGCCAAAGCGGCACAGGTCCACACCGAGCGGGCGATCGCGCTGACGCAGCCGGAGCAGTGCCGCAGCGACATGGCGAGCGCTGGAGACGCGGATGGCGATGGCTACGATGACGGGGTCGACGGCTGCCCGAGCGACGCGGAGGACTTCGACAACTTCGAAGATGAGGACGGCTGCCCCGATCGCGACAATGATGGCGACGGGGTCCAAGACGCGGCGCGCTTCGAGTCCGGCGCATGGGTCACGCTCGACGTGCGCGACGGCAGGGACTGCCGGGGTGAGCCCGAAGACCTGGACGGCTATCAAGACGAAGACGGCTGCCCCGATCCGGACAACGACAGCGACGGCGTGCTCGATGGCGAGGACAAGTGTCCCACCCAGGCGGAGGACGTCGACAACTTCGAAGACGACGACGGCTGTCCCGAGCCCGACAACGACAACGACAAGCTTTGCGACGCTTGGGTTCCGTCTTCGCCGCAGGCCGCCACGTACGCCGATCGGTGCGATGCGACCGATGCGTGCCCCGATCATGCCGAGGACTACGACGGCGACCGCGACGAGGACGGGTGTCCAGACCTCAAGGCGGAGTTCGACGGATGTTCGGTCCAGATCAGCGAGAAGGTGTTCTTCAAGTCCAACCGCGCCGACATCGAGACCCGCAGCCACGAGCTCTTGCGCGATGTCGCCACCGTGATCCGTGGTGTTCCCGCGACCGTGCATTTCAGGGTCGAGGGCCACACGGATAGCCAAGGCGGGGGAGAGACCAACCGGCGCTTGTCGCAGCGGCGGGCCGACGAAGTGGTGCGGTTCCTCGTGGGCCAAGGGGTGGCCCGCGAACGTGTCGAGGGCATGGGTTATGGCGAGGACCGCCCCATCGACACGAACAGGACGGCTCCCGGCCGTGCGCGCAATCGACGGGTCGAGTTCAACGTGTCGAACGTGGAGTGCACCCGCAAGCCCTGAGGCGGTCCGCGGAGATCTGCGGCGGCTTGCAGTCGCGCGCAATCTCGTGAAATGGTGGAGCCCACGCGGATGAAGGGAGATCACCTGCGCGTGGTTAGGTCCGCGGTAGCGGTAGCGGTAGCGGTAGCGGTCGCCGCGTCGTGGATGTTCAGCGCGACGGCCCGCGCGGGTGAGCCTGCGCCGCCGCGGTGGCGAGCGGCGTACCAAGAGGCGCGCGACCACGTCGACGCGCTCGATCTCGAGGCTGCGATCGCGAAGCTCGATGCGGTCCTGGCGGACGCGATGACGCAAGGACGAGCGCAGGATCCCGCGCTTGCGCCCCTGCTCGCCCTGCAGGCCGCCATCATGGTGGCGCTCGGCGTCGACGAGGCGGAGAGCCTGGCGGTGTTGCGGCGCGCCGTCGTGCTGGACTATGCCGTCTCCGCGCCCATCGAGCTGCGCTCGGCGGAGTTCGAGGCCCTGCTCGCCAAGGCCAGGGAGGGCCTGCCGCCACCTTCTCCCGTGCTTCGCGTGGAACCCGGTCCGCGCGTCGTCGGCAGCGACCTCGGGTTCGACGTCGAGGTCCCGTATCCGGTGTCACCGGAAGCCCGCCTGGTCGTCTATTGGCGGCGGGCCGCGCCCTCTGCCGGCGCCTACGAGGCGGAACCGTTGGAGCGCTTTGGCAGCGCCGCGTGGGGGCACCTCTCCGCGGCCCAACACGGCGATCTCTCGCTCGAATACTTCGTCGTGGTGTTCGATGACGAGCAACGCGAGCTCGCCCGGAGCGGCAGCGCCGATGCACCGCATCGCCTCGCGGGATCGATCCCGACGCCGGCACCGTCGGCCCAACCCAGCGCGCCCAAGCCGACCGCCGCGTTGCCGCGCGTGCTGTTGCCGGTCGGGATCGGGTTTGGATTCGGGTTGGCGCGCGGCACCGCAGAGCGCAGCTATGCCGCGATGAATCCGGGCGCGAGCGGGTACGGCATCGCCGAGCAGGCGTGCGCCATGGAGCGCTGGGCGGCCGCGGATCGGCCGCTCGCGCGGGATCAAGCGCAGTTCGGAGAGCGGTGGGCAGAGATCGCAGCGTCCGATCCCTCGGTTCTCCCCGCCCCGCTCGCGACGCTGACGACGGCGTACGACCCGAACGCATGCGCGGCGCGGGAGTCTGTGAGCAACCGCGTCGCGCTCGCGCCCTTGCAGATCACGCCCGAGATCGGAGTTCGGGTCGCCCCCACCGTCGTGGTGTCCGTGTTCGCGCGCTTGCAAGTGGTCACGGCCGATGAGGTCTTGTCCTCGTCGGATCCGCAGGGACGGTGGAGCGAGGCGTTTGCAGAGGTCCGCGCGCCGCAGCCGTCGGGAACTGCCCAAGGCTTGCAGGAGCCTCCCTTCACGTACGCGGTCGGGGCGAAGGTGCGTGCCTTCGTCGGTGATCCCAGCCGGCGCGTGCGGTGGTTCGTGGGAGGGTTCGCCGGCTACGGATTCGCGCGCTACCGCGTGCCGCTTCCGCTCTCGCAGGATCGCAACGGCAACAGCGTGGCGGACGCGAGCGAGACGGGGATCTCGGGGCCCAGGGACGCCCAAGGTGAGGTGATCCCCGAGACCTGTGTCGCGGTGTGGCCCTACAACGGTGCCTGCGCCCCCGGACCCGGCGGGGAGGCGGATCGGGGGCTCGCCTCGGGCGTCCGCGCGAACACCTCGGCGAGCGAGCGCCGCGTGGACACCGTGAAGATCGGCCCCGGTTTCGCGGGCGCGTTGTTCGGGTTGTACTTCCCGTGGGTCAAGCACTTCGGCTTGTTTGCGGAGATCGACGTCGGCGTCTGGTTCCCCGACTCCACCAGCCTGCTCGTCGATCTCAACGTCGGACCCGTGCTCTCGTTCTGAGGCGCGTATGGACCGTTCACCGCTCGTGTTCGCGTCCATCGTGAGTCCTTTGATCGCCTTCGCAGGGCGCTTGGGCCTCGAAACCGAGCCGATTTTGGCGTCCATGGGGGTTCGCTCGACCGAGCTGCAGCATCCCGACGCCATGGTGCCCTACGCCGCCTTGCCGCAGATCTGGGAGGCGCTCGTGCAGCGATTTCCGGGGCGGCCGCTCGGGCTCGAGTACTCCCGGACGATTCCCGTCTCCGCCCTCGGCGTGGTGGGCTACGCGATCATGCGCGCCGAGAATCTCGGCCAGGCGCTCGATCTCTACATTCGTTTCTGTCGCTTGATCGATCCCTTCATGACGATCCACCTCGAGCGCCTCGGCGAGGTGTGCCGCTTCTCGATCGTGCACGAGCCCTCCGTCGAGCAGCTCGCGGAACCCCTCGAGATGATGACCGCGGCGTTCTACCGGGTCGCGCGCGAGCTCAACCCGGGGGCGGGTCCTCCCCTCGAGCTCTGCTTTCGTCATCCGCAGCGCCACGACGCGCAGACCTACCGCGCCCATTTTGCGGGCTCGCTGCCCACGTTCGAGGCCGGCTACACCGGGGCCGCGTTCGAGGTCGGCGTGCTCGCGTTGCCGATCGCCGCCGCTGACTCGCGACTCTCGGCCTATCTCGAGCGGTACGCGAGCGTGCTCATGGACAACCTGCGCGCACCGCCGGTGGAAGACGCGTTCGACGTCCAAGTGCGCGCCGTCGTGGATCGTCTGCTGCTCCACGGGGGCGCCGATCCAGCATCCGTGGCCAAGGCGCTCCGAACGAGCGTTCGGAGCCTGCAGCGGAGCCTCCACGCGCTCGGCACCTCCTTCAGCGCGCAGCTCGACATCGTTCGACGCACGCGCGCGCTCGCGATGCTGGCGGGGCGCCGGTCCTCGATTGCGGAGATCGCCTTTGCGCTCGGATACACCGATCCTCGCGCGTTCTACCGCGCGTTCCGACGATGGACGGGCTCGACCCCGGCCGAATACCGCGGGTCCTGAGCGCGCCGGCAGCGAAAACGGGGCGGGACGCCGAACCCGCGCGACGACACGGCGCGCAACGTCGGCAGGTTGGCGCTCGGTGTCCGTCGACACCGGCGTCGCCAAGGGCATGCTGAAGGCAGGATGCAGCGGCCCCAGTTTCGTTTGCTCAATACGTTCCGGATCTTGACCTCGCCGCGCGAGGCCACCGAGCGGTGGATCGCCCGTTATGGGGATCCCGTGCTCGTTCGCACGATCAACGGCAACGTCTACATGACTTCGACCCCCGAGCTCGCCAAGACGATCTTCGCGGCCGATCCTTCCACGTTCCTGCCGTTTGCCGTGCGCGCGCTCCTGCCGTTTCTCGGCGAGCAGTCGGTGCTGCTCGTCGGCGGGGAGCAGCATCGTCGCGACCGCAAGCTCCTCATGCCCCCGTTTCACGGCGCCCGCATGCGAGCGTACGGGCGCGTGATCCAAGACGTCACCCGCAGGCACCTCGCCGCGGCTTGCCAAGAGGGCGGGACGCGCATGCGGGACGTCGCGCAGGCGATCTCGCTCGAGGTCATCGTGCGTACGATCTTTGGCGTCGACGACGACCGCGTGGAGATCATGGCGGCCGCGGTGCGAGAGCTCGTCGAATCGGCGGCTTCGTTGCTCCTGTTCGTTCCGTCGCTACAGCGGTCGTTCCTGGGGATTGGGCCGCAGGACACGTTGAAACGCCGCAGAGAACGGGCGGACGCCCTGCTGCAGCAGCAGATCGAGCGCGCCCGGACGCGCGATGAGGGGGAGGACGTCCTGCGCCTCATGTTGGCGGCGCGCGATGAAGACGGCGTGGGCATGACCGACGCGCACATCAAGGACGAGCTGCGTACGCTCCTCGCCGCGGGGCACGAGACCACCGCGACGGCGCTGGCGTGGGCGATCGACGTGGTCCATCGCGACCGCGCGTTGCTCGAACGTCTGCGCGCCGAGGTCGCGCGCGAAGGTGTCGAGCTCCCGGGCAGCGAAGCGGGTCCGCTGCTGGACGCCGTCGTCAAGGAGACGTTGCGCCGGTACCCGATCGTCAGCGAGGTCCTGCGTACGGTCGCCAAGCCGTTCCGACTCGGGTCCTGCGACATCCCCGTGGGCGCCTCGGTGGGGGTCTCGATCGTCGGGATCCACCATCGTCCCGATCTCTATCCGGATCCGGACCGCTTCGACCCCGAGCGCTTCATCGCGAAGCGGTTCGGCCCCCACGAGTACCTCCCGTTCGGAGGTGGTCACCGCCGCTGCATCGGCGCCGCCTTTGCAGAGTTCGAACTCCGGGTCGCGTTGGCCACCGCGTTGAGGGAGTTCTCGTTCACGCTGCGCCAAGCGAGGCCGCCTCGCTCCGTGCGGCGCAACGTCACGTTGGTCCCCCAGGGCGGGGTCCCCGTCTCCGTCGCGCACCGCACGTGACGGCGCGGATGCGCTCAGAACAAGGACATGCCCGTGTTGCTCGTGAACATCTCGAGCGCATGACGGCCAAGCATCGAGTTCCCTTTCTCGTTGAGACCCGGACCCCAGGTGGCGAGCGTGAAGTGCCCGGGCAGCACGGTGATGATCGCACCTCCCACGCCGCTCTTTCCAGGCAGACCCACGCGAAACGCGAACTCCCCGGACTCGTCATAGAAGCCGCAAGTCAGCATCAGCGAGTTGATCCGCTTGGTCTCCGACGGGGTGAGCAGGTGGCGGCCTGCACTCGCCGAGTACCCGCCACGAGCGAGGAAGGAGAAGCTGCGCGCGAGCTCACGCAGCGTCATCTCGATCGAGCAGTGGTGGCAGTAGACGTCGAGCAGGTCTTCGACGTTGGCTCGGATGTTCCCGAACGAGCGCATGAGGTACGCAAGCGATCGATTGCGGGCGGCGGTGGCGAGCTCGGACCTGGCGACGCTCTGATTGAACGTGATCCCGGGCGTGTCGCACAGCGACGCGAGATAATCGAGGACGGCGCCCTTGGGGTCGCGCTCGAGTTCGATCAGCATGTCCGTGACGACGAGCGCCCCGGCGTTGATGAACGGGTTGCGGGGGATCCCGTTCTCGAACTCGAGCTGGACCAGCGAGTTGAACGGGTCTCCAGACGGCTCGACGCCGACACGGTGGAAGCACGGATGGACCCGCGGCAACACCATCGCGAGCACGAGGACCTTCGAGATGCTCTGCATCGAGATCTTGAGGTCGACGTCGCCCTCGGCGTACGTCTCCCCGTCGATCGTGTGGAGGCAGAGCCCAAACCGCATGGGATCGATGTGGGCGAGCTCTGGGATGTACGTCGCCACCCGCCCGCTTCCGAGCAGCGGTAGGCACGCTTCGTAGACCCGGCGGAGCTCCGCCCCGTAGTCGCTGTGCGATGGCACGCGCCATCCAACCGCGGCGGAACTCCGAACTCAAGCGGATATTCGCGCGGGCCGGCGCCCCTCGTCTTACGTCGAGGGGGGGGCAGCCCACCTGCGCCGGAGGCGAGGCGCGAGACGTCGCCAGAGGAACACGCCCGCGAGGGCGTACACCTCCAGCGCGAGCGCAATGATGATGAGATCGTACGGCGCACGGAGCCTCGCATCACCGAAGTACATGGCTCCGAGCAGGATGAGGGCCAGCAGGTTGACCGAGAGCAACCCGAGCTTGGCCCCGCGTTCCCCCGGCGCGAACATGAAGGCGAGGCCGATGAGCGCGGGGATCGCAAACAAGGCGCGGTGTAGATGCGTCCACCACCGCGCCGGCTGACGCCAGGTGGCACGCCCGGAGTCCGGCCACGGGGTGTTGTGCCACCAGAGCAAGCTCGCGTTCGTCCAACCGTACTTGATCTGCCCCCAAATGCCGGTGGCGCGGATGCACTTACGGATGAACTCCATGTGCTTCTCTCTGTCGCCGATGTAGCCGGGATAGCTGATCACCTCGCCGAGCGCGGGCTCGAGATCGACCTTGGGCTTGCGACCCTCCGCGCGTGCTTTGTGCACGTGGGCTTCCACTTGCAGCAACGGAGGTGGACGGAAGTGCACGTATCCGTGCCCCTTGCCGTCCGGGGTCGATTCGATCTTGCCGTTGTGGCAGCGCCCGAACACCAGGTTGAAGCTTCCGTTCTCGGAGATGAGGCCGCGTCGCCCCGTATGGTAGTGGAGGTGCGCCGAAGAGAACCCGAGCAGTGCGACGAGCGGGATCCCGGCGCCCAACATGTGAGCCCAGCCGATCTTGGGAAACGACTTGCGGCGCGCGAGCCAAAACAGGCCGACGAACGCCGCCGAGATCATCATTTGCGGGCGGAACGTCGCGCCGAGGCCCGCGAACAAGCCAAGCGCCCATGCATCGGCATGGCGGCCGTGATCGGACAGTCTCACGATGGAGAGCAGCGCCCCCATCAAGAAGAACATGAAGGGCTGTTCGCTCAGGATGTACCCGCCGAGCGAGAACTGCGGGTAGTAGAAGATCCCGACGAAGCCGACGAGCGGGCCCAAGAAACGGAAGTGGCTGACACGGCTCGCGACCGAGTAGGCGAAGCTCACCGTGAACGCGCCCATCAGCGCGTAGACGCTGGCGACCGCGGTATAGTTCGTCGGGCCAAACAGCGCCTTGACGCCGGCGACCAGCATGTGCGTTCCGAACGGGAAGAACGCGTCGTACTCGTGCTTGCCCCACGGATCGCGCAGCAGGCGGTCCGCACGGTGCACGTAGCCCTGCATGTCCGAGTAGATGTAGTCGGCGGGTGGATGGACGTGCAGGTTCCAATGCAGCCGGACGATCAGTGCGGCAAGGAAGACCGCAATGGGCCAACGGTACTCGAGCAATCCAAGGATGAGCCGCTGCGGTACGCTGAGGCGACGAGGCGAGGGCATAGGAGTCAAGGCGGGTACTCTATGCCATAGCGGCGGCAAAGGAGGTTGCGCGTTCCGCACGTCGCGGTGCACAGCGGCTTCGCTGCAGGGGGCGTTCGCGGTCGATCGCGGACGGACGAGGTTTTGGGAGTCGCCGACATCGACGGCCCGATCGTCTCGGCGAGTGTCGTCGTCGTGTGCATGTCGTCGTTGCGCCCCGGCTGGGCGGCTCGAGTTGGGCGCTGCGACCGCGCCAGACGAGGGACGCGGGCCGGAGGGCCGCCCTGGAGGCGAGGTGGGCCCGGGGTGGGACGACGGGGCTCCCCAAGCGCTCGGGAAACCTCCCATTTTCGGTGAGCAGCATGGAGCCATCACCCGGGGACGGACCGCGGCTCCGAGGTGTCGGGGGCAGATGACGTTTTCACGGCGTAGTATCGTCCGAGGATCCGATGACGACTCCCCTACGCTTGATGACTTTTCCGCGACCTCGGCTCGGCGCTGCGGGCATCGCCGCCGCGGTTTTGAGCCTCGGCGCGGGTTGTATTATGTCCGTCTCCTCGTCGGCGTCCGAAGGCGACTTCGGCACGGTCTCGAGCGGCGACCCTCCCACGAGCGAAGGCCACTATTCCGAAGAGGGGCGGCCGCCGAGTTCCGACGACACCGCGAGCGCAGACGACGGCACGACTGGGAGCGCGCCGGACCAGTGCGTGGACGCGCCGAACCTGCTCCTCGACCCCGGCTTCGAGCGCGGCCCCGACAATCGCTGGGACCAATCGTCGATGTTGTTCCTCTCGGTGTTTTGCGACGCCTCGTGTGACTACGCCGGGGAAAGCCATGCAAATAGCGGGGACTGGTGGGTTTGGTTCGGCGGGGATCCGCGGCCCGACGTGGCTTGGGTGAGCCAGCGCGTCGTCATCGACGGAGACACCGCTTCGCTCGTCTTTCACCTCGCGGTTCGTCCCGTCGGCAACACGGCGGAGGACACTTTCTCGGCTTGGATCGACGACGTCGAGGTGCTCAGTCTCGGGTCCGGGGACTTCGTCAACGGCTATGCGTACACGCGCTACGTACTCGATGTCTCGCGGTTCGCCGATGGGTTGGAGCATGAGGTCGCGTTCGAGGCGCGATTGTCCGGCAATGCGGACACGAGCTTCTTCTTGGACGACGTGAGCCTGCAGAGCTGTGTGGAGGAGCCGGCCGCGTCGGAGTCGACGAGCGGTGCTCCGCCGGCCGAAGACTCTGGCGAGGTTGCGGGGGACAGCGAGACGAGCGACGGGGAGAGCGGAGAATCGGCGACCGGCGAAGGAGACACGGACGCGGCGTCTTCGTCCGGGGTGGTCGACTCGGCGGGGACCGACTCTGGGGGCGCCACCGAGGAGGGGACCGGGGCTTCGAAAGGCGAGAGCAGCGGAGGGGCGTTCGGCACGGACACGGAGTCCGCGACCGACACCGACGCTGGCGACGAAACGTCCTCGCCCCCGCCCGCAACCACGGGTCCCGCGGACGGCACGAGCTCCTAGAGCGCCGACCCGTTTGATTCCACGCGCTGATGCACGCCTGGGACCGCCCACGGCTGTGTCGCTCGGCGCTCGCAGTGTGCCCGACACAGCTTCGGCCTCGCTCCTACCCGCGGACGGCCCCAGACGCGCCTCAGCACGCGAAATCAAACTGGTCGGCGCTCTAGAGCGATCTTCGACTACGGCACGTCGGCCGCGGGCGGGACGGTACTCATGGGGGTGCCGTCTCCGCCCCTTCGTACGGCGATGAGCTCCGCGACGATGCTGATCGCGATTTCGGCGGGCGTTCGGCCGCCGAGCGCGAGGCCCACGGGGGCGCGAACACGACGGGTGTCGGGTGCGGGGTGGCCGAGCTGAGCCGCCCGTTCCGCCACGCGGGTCAAGATCGTGTGGACCTTACGACGACTCCCGAGCATCCCGATGTAGCGATGGGGGCGGGCGAGCAGCTTGCCAAGCGCGATTTCATCCCGCGCGTGGTCGCGGGTCATCACGAGGGCGTAGTCGTCCCGTGTGAATGGCACGAGCACCGGGTCGAGCTCGTCGACGTCGAGCTCCAGCGTCTGCACCTTTTCGAACGCGGCGTGGCCGAGCAGCGCCTCGCGGTCGTCGACCACCTGCACCCGAAAGCCCGCGCCGTGGGCGAGGGGCGCGACCGCCTGGGCGACATGTCCGGCACCCACGAGCAGCAGCCGTTCCGCGGCTTGCAACACCTCGATGAAGATCTCCATGGAGCCGCCGCAGCACATGCCGAGCTCCCGGACGAGATTGGCTTCCAAGACCCGGGAAGTTCCGTCGAGCAGAGCCTGGTGACAGGCCTGCAGCACCTGGGCTTCGATTGCGCCGCCCCCGACGGTACCGATGGCGGTCCCATCGCTCTTGACGAGGAGTTTGGCTCCCGGAGTCTGCGGGGCGGAGCCGGAACACCGAATCACCGTCGCGAGGACGCCCCGCAGCGAGCCGGCCTCGAGCAACTCAGCGATCGCCCGATGCAGCTCCGCGGGGGTCGCCATCAGCACTCGGTGAGGAGGCTCTTGAGTTCGGTGAACGCGACGTCTTTCTGCGAGACCTTGGTCTTCCGGATCGCGCTGCGGAGAACCCCGTCCCAGTCCTTTTCCGGGAGGTCCTCTTTCATGCCGATGAGGAGCTCCAACACGTTCTCGTCATCTTGTGTGTTGTAGATCACCTGATCGTCGAATTGGAACGTATCGACGAGGCCCTGGATGTACGCACTGGCCGACGCCTCAGGCCGTGGTCCGGTCCCGGTCTTTCGTTCCGTGACGCGAACCTTCTTCTCTCGCCTTCGAAGCTCTCGCTCGATGCGCTCCTGGTCGGTGCGTTTCATGCCTGCCTCCTTGGGTGCGGTAACGCTGCGAAACGGGGAAACCTCGGGCTTCGCACGTCACCGACGGGCGGTGGGTGGTAGCACGAATCAGGCCCAAAAGTCACCCGGGAAAGCGTGCGGGGCCGCCGTAAAGGACGAAACAAACACGCGAAGGCTGCGCCCAGATCGCATTGCCGAAGGCCCAGGTCGTGAGCCCCCGACGTCTGGCTTCGCCCAAACGCGGACCGCGGAGCGGACCGGGCGAAGCGGGTACCCTGAGTCGTTGCGCACACATATGTAGCGCCGGTCGAGCATCTTGGCCACCCTCGCCGGAGGACCGGTCGCCGCCTCGCTCCCTCACGACGCACCGTGCGCGTGTTACTCCGCCAAGAACACCTGCATGTCGATCGCCATCTCCAGCGACGTCTCGACCAGGGCGGCGGAGCGCGGTTCGAAGCGCAGTGTGGTTCGAGGTACTTCCAGCGAGGGGAACTGGAGTCCCCGCGTCAGCAAATCCGTCAGCCGGTTCGCAAACGTCGAAACGAGGGATCGGTGCTCCTCGACGAGGGACTCGTCCTCTTCGGCAGCGACGCCCGCTCCCTGGTTGTCTGGGTGCCCGACCACGAGGTCCGCGGGGCCGGGCGCCAAGGCGAGCCGCCCCGCTTCCAGTTGAAGCTCGAGTGGCATTTCGATCGCCGCGCGGCCGCAATACCCCTCCGCGATGCGCCAGAGGCGGAGCTCCGTTCGAAAGGTGTTGGCGCTCGCAGGGGCAAGCTCGTGGAGGGTGACGCCATACGTGCCGCCCTCGTCGGGTTGCCCATCCTCGCGGTAGCGCCGCGGCAGCGTGCCCTGACCCAGCAGACGGTGGGCGAGCGCGCCGAAGATTTCCGTGTCCATGGCGACGAAGAGCGCCGCCGTGGGATCCGGCGCAATCTCCCTGAGGTCGCGCCCCGAGCCGTAAAACGGGAGGTTCGTCGCCAAGCCCAGGACGAGGTGCTTGCGGGTCGTGTCCACGAGCAAATCGCGGGTCACGAGCACGGCCTCGGTCTCGATGACCCAAGGCGGCAGCGTCAGCAGGATCGTGGGGCCAAAGCTCTCGCGCAGCTGCTTCTCCAGGAACAGTTGCGTCGCACCCGAGAGCGAGTCGTGTTGCTCCGAGTCGAAGCCGAACACCGAGAGGTACCAATCATCGATGTCGGCGCGACCATAATCGGCCACGACGTGGACCGCCCCAGCCGGATCCTCTTGCAGGTAGAGGGGGATCGCGAGGTCGACCCAGCCGACTCCGGTCGAGAGCGGAGTTCCACTCGCAGACAAGCCCACCCGGAAGTCGAGTTGAAAGACGACGCACTCGGGGCACCCGGCGACGGGGCGCAGGGCCACCTTGGGCGCGGACTCCGGCTCGAACGCCGCGGTTCCGGGCCCTTGCGGGAGGATCCCGAACGGAACCTCCCCGGAGAACGGCACGTTCTGCGCGAGCGCGTGGACGAGGATCCGGTTGAGGCTCTCCTCGCTCAGGCGAATCACCGCCGCGTAGGGGGGCGGCGCCGGGATCGGGACGAGGGGCATCACCTCGCGCTCTGCCGTGGCGACGAAGGCCTCCATCTGGTGCTCACAGTCGAAGCTGATGTCCTCGCCGCGGCATCCCAGCACGCCGGACAGCAGCAGCGCACACATCGGCATGCCCCTTCGCATCGCTTCATTGTGGTCGCGCTCCCCTCCCCATGGCAACCGGACTATCGTCGCGGTCTCGGTTGCGATACATCTGGCCGGGGATGCGGCCGCGTTCGGCAAGGGTGGTCGTCGCCATCGCGCTCGCGAGTGCTCCAGGAGCTGCGGCGGCGGGACCTTCCAAGCCGGCGCCGCTCGAGCCGAGTGAAGCGCCGGCGAGCGCGATCGATCTGCCGGAGGTGGAGCAACTCGCACCCGAGCTGAGCGAGCCCCAAGGGGAGCCTTCGGATCCCTCGGAACGCGCGACGCCGCAATCGGGGCGTGCGATGGCGCAGGCCCAGGGCCAACGCTCCGAGCGGCTGCCTTGGATCCGCCGGTTTGCGCCCGAGCGGCACATGATCGTCGTCGGCGTGTTCGGTGGCGTGTTCTTGGCCCATGAGGCCCACGATCTCTATGATCCCCGCACCGCGCCACCCGAGCCCCTTTGGCAGGTCTCGCCGGATGTCGGCGCGCGCGTGGGTTACTATCCGCTCCGATCGCTGGGGTTCGAAGCCGAGTTCTCGGCCGTGCCCACGCGGATGCGTACGAGCACCAACGATCCCGTGTTCGTGTACGGCGTCCGAGGGCACGCCGTAGTCCAGTTGCCCTACGCTCGGTTGACTCCGTTTCTCCTCATGGGTGCGGGCCTCCTCGGGGTTTCGTCCCACCTTCTCCTCCTCGGCGACGACGTCGACCCCGCCGTCCACTACGGCGGCGGTCTCAAGCTCGCGATCACGCGGTGGCTCGATTGCCGGGTCGAGGCGCGCAACATCCTCAGCGCCGCGAGCGCGCGCCAAGACACCGCGGTGCCGCACGTCCAGGTGCTCGGGGGGCTGACCGCGACGATCCGCCGCCCCAAGCCGCCACCTCCTCCCGCGCCGGCGCCGGTCGACCCCGATCGCGATCGCGACGGTTTCCTCAACGACCAAGACGAGTGCCCCGACGCGGTCGGCGTGCGCCCACACGGTTGCCCGGACACGGACGGCGATGGTTTCCGGGACGCGGATGATCCGTGCCCGCGACAGCCGGGCGACGCGACCCACGGGTGCCCGGACTCCGATGCCGACGGGTTCCGCGATCCCTACGATCGATGCGTCCAAGAGCCCGAGGCCTGGAACGGCTATCTCGACATGGATGGCTGCGCCGACGACGTGCCCGAGCCTATCAAGCGCTTCACTGGCACGATCGAAGGCATCGCGTTCGATTTTGGCAAGGCGACGATCCGGCCGTCCTCGACCCGTGTCCTCGACGAAGCGATCGCCGTGCTACGCGAGTATCCCGACGTCCGGGTCCGCATCATCGGGCACACGGACGACCTCGGCTCGCAAGCCGTCAATCTGGAGCTCTCTGGGGCGCGTGCTGACGCGGTCGCGGCCTACTTGATCGCGGGCGGGGTCGCGGCCGATCGCATCGAGGCGGAGGGGCGCGGGGCTTCGGAGCCGCGCGTCCCGAACGACTCGGACGAAAACCGTGCGCGCAACCGCCGGATCGACTTCGAGGTGCTGTCGCGCCGGGGCCCCTAGGGCCCGAGCAGGAATAAGTTGGCCACTTCGGCGCCGGCATGCGCGACGAGGGCAAGGCGGGAAGAGGGCGCGTACCGGGCGTACGCAACCGATGAGCAACGCAGCCATCGTCGTGCAGGGTGGTGCCAAAGTGGCCAACTTGTTCCTGCTCGGGCCCTTAGTCCTCGCCCTTCCATCGGACTTCATAGAGATCGAGGCGGCGGTCCTTGAAATTGCGCACGGACCCCTGCGAGCGCAGCTCCTTGAGGTGATCGAGGTCCACGTCGACGATGAGCGTGGTCTCGGTGTTGGGAGTCGCTTCCGCCATGATGGCATCGTGCGGGAAGGCGAAATCCGACGGCGAGAAGACGGCCGTCTGAGAATATTGGATGTCGACGTTCTCCACGGCGGGGACGGTTCCGACGTTCCCCGTGATCGCGACGTAGCACTCGTTCTCGACCGCGCGAGCCTGCGCGCAGCGCCTCACCCGCAGATAGCCGTTCTTCGTGTCCGTCCAGAACGGAACGAACAGGATCTGCATCCCGCGATCGCACTGGATGCGGGAGAGCTCTGGAAACTCGCAATCGTAGCAGATGAGGATCCCGATCTTCCCTTTGTCGGTATCGAACACGCGCAGACGCGACCCGCCGACGACGCCCCACCAAGAACGCTCGTCCGGGGTGATGTGTAGCTTGTATTGAGCGTCCCAGCTGCCGTCTCGGCGCAATAGATACGAGACGTTGAAAAGCCGCTGGTCACTATAGACCGGCATGCTGCCGGCGATGATGTTGATGTTGTAGGCGACTGCGAGACGTCCGATGGATTCTCGGATCGCTTCGCTGTGGCCCGCGAGGGCGCGCATCGCCTCTGCGGGTCCGCGATCCGAGTACGGGGCGAGCAGCGGTGCGCTGAAGAACTCGGGGAACAGCGCGAAATCGCAGTTGTAGCCCGCCAACGCATCGACGAAGAACTCCACCTGGCGCAAGAAGTCGTCGACGCTGTCCATCTGGCGCATCTGCCACTGCACGGTGCCGATCCGCACGATGGGCTCCGAATGGCCGATGAGCGGCGCTTCCTCGGCCTCGTAGTAGATGTTGTCCCAGCGCAGCAGCGTCGCGAACCCGCCGGAGTGACGATCGGGTGGCCAATATCCCTTGAGCACGCGGCGGACGACGAGATCGTTGGCGAGCTGGAAGCTGAGGATGGGATCGTAGAGCTCGCGCCGCTGGACGAGCTCGATGTAGCGCTGCGGCGACATTTCGTGCGCTCGTTTCGAATAGCCTGGGATGCGCCCACCCACCACGATCGCGCGGAGATTGAGGTTCTGACACAGCTCCTTGCGCGCGTCGTAGAGGCGCCGTCCGAGTCGCATTCCCTGGTAGTCCGGCGCGACGAACACGTCCATTCCGTAGAGCACGTCGCCCTCCGGATCGTGCGTGGTGATGAACCCATGCCCCGTGATCGTGTCGTAGTTGTGGTTGTCCCCGAACTTCTTGTAGTCGACGATCAGGCTGAGGGCGGCCGCGACGACCCGCCCGTTGTCCTCGATGCAGATCTGCCCCTCTTCGAATCGCTTCAGCTGCGCGCGAAACTGTCTTTGGCTCCACGAGCCGCCCATGTCGCGGTAGACGGAGTCCATGAGCTCCTTGATGTCGCGAAAGTCTGCGGGGCGCAGGTGGCGGAGCTTGAGTCGCGTCTCGTCGCGAGGTTCGGCTTTCCCGCTCTCGGGTTCTTTGGCCATGACGTGGAAGGGTGCCAGCTTTCTCGCGGGTGCGTGATCGTGCCAGTCGCCGAGCGACGTGCGCGAGTTTCGTCACGCTACCGTGACGATCTTCGGACGATTACGGGGGTTCCAGATGACGCCCGACATGATACAAGAATCGCCCAGGATACGAGTCATGGATACGTTCGAGCGCAAAGCATCGCGAAGCCGGAGCCCCTTGGGTGGCTCTGTGGGCGCGCGTGCAACGTCGGCTCGGATGGTGTGGCGCATGGCTCCTGGGCTGTGGGCACGCTTCGCTCGGGTTGCTCGGCGCAATCTCGCCGTGCTCGAGGGGTGCGCTCCACAACACGGAGACGGCTGACTTCGTACTCGCGCTGAACGGGTCGGCGTCACGGGTCCCTCGTGGTGCGCCGCGCTCCGGGCCTTCGTGTCGGGCGCGACGTTGCGGGTCCGAGCCATACAACCGAGTTCTACGAATGCGAGTCCGTGAAGGTCGCGGGGTCGCAGCTCGTTTTCCGGAGCTCTCGTGCAGTCGTGCGACGGGCTCTCGACGGAGAGAAGGGAGGAGGTACGACGATGACGGAATGGATCAAGAATCAATATGACACGCTGACTACACGTCCGGACCGGGACGCTCGCTACTACTTGGCCCGTCACCTGCGGCGGCGCGGCCTAGCGAGCGAAGAAGGCGGGGGACGCCTTGCTCGGTTCGGATTGATCGCCAAGTACAAGCCCTCTTCACCGAGGGACACGATCGATGGGCGACTCGATCGTGTGTACGTCGCGGAATACCAGCACTACGTGTGGAAGGTGCGACCGCACTGTGCATACTGCGGTGTCTTGCTGACTCGGAACACGGTCACGCGTGACCATGTCATCCCGCGTGCTGCCGGGGGGCAAGGGGGAGAAAACCTGGTGCCTTCCTGCGGACCGTGCAACCGGGCCAAGGGCTGCCGATCGTTGTTGACGTTCTTGGTCTCACGGCGCGAGGCCGCGCGTTGCTGACCCAAAGTTCGAGGGCGTCGGCATCGGGAAACCGATGCCGCCCGCTTTCGCCGCGGGGGGCTAGCACCACGAGTGCCGCCGCGCGAAGCGGCGGCCGATGAGAGAGCCGCACAGCGGCGACCGCTGGAGACGGGGTCCCGTGACGGCTTTGCCGGCACGGGGGAGGGGTGCCAAGCCTCTCCCTACTAGTGCGCGGTCCCGAGCGAGATCTCGAGGTTGTAGCTCACGACCATGCGTCCGCCCTTCCACGACGTGAACCGCGTCTGGAACACGGAGCGCCGGGCGCAGGCGCGCACGACGGGATCATCGAGCTCTTCCGAGGGGGCTACGGACACCGCGGAGACCCGCCCATCGGGCTCGAGCTCGAACATGAAATCGAGTTCGCCCGTGGAGGCCGGCTCCTGTGCGTAGCATGCGGCGAGATCGAGGCAGTCGAAAAATGCACCCTGCACGTGGAGGAGCTGCTCGTGCAGCTCCCAATCCTGCAGGAACTCTTGGCCGCTGCCCATGTTGGTGCGGCGTGTGCGAGCGCGGTTGTACTCGGGGATGTCCGAGTCGTCTACGAGCGTCTCGATGGGCGGGAGATCGCTCTTGGCAACCGGACAGGTCGCGCGCTCGCGGTCGTTGAAGACGGCGGCGTTTGGGGAGTGCGACGTGATCGTGCTCTCCTTCACCTTCGTCTTTGTCGGAGCGTGTTCGTCGTGGCACGCGGCGAACTCACAGGTGGTCGTGGCTTCACACGCACCGTTCGCACACACATCGAACGCCGCAGCGCTGCGCGGGTTCTTGTGACATCCCACCACGAGAAGCATCGCCGCGCCCGCGATTGCCAAGCCCACCTGGTTGTTCATCGAAGACTAGTCTAACATTCTTTGTCATAGGGTGCTGATCCACAGCGGGCCGTTTCGCAATTTGCGTAGCAGCTCGGCCGGGGGTTCCCGACGTGTGCGCCTGGCCGAAGGAGCGTTGCCAAACCCCTTGCGACCGGTGTGCGCCTGCGGGGTGCGGGCCCCAAGGGCAGCGGAGGTGTTACCATCCTCGGACGCAATGAACGCCTCCGAAGACCGCTCCTGGCTTGGCCACCCCAAGGGTTTGTTCGTGCTGTTCTTCACCGAAATGTGGGAGCGGTTCAGCTACTACGGGATGCGCGCGATCCTCATCCTGTACATCACAGCGGAGCGCGCACCGCATGCACTCGGTGGCCTCGGATGGTCCGAGGGCGACGCACTGTCGCTATACGGGACGTACACGATGATGGTGTACGTGGCCAGCATCCCCGGCGGAATCCTGGCGGATCGCTACTTTGGACAGCGCCGCGCGGTCGCGATTGGAGGGCTGCTGCTCTGCGTTGGGCACGGCGTGCTCGCGTTGCCAGGTCTCCACTGGTTCTATACGGGGCTGACCTTCATCGTGCTCGGTGTCGGTCTACTCAAGCCCAACATCTCGACGATGGTGGGAGGTCTCTACGCCGCAGGAGACTCGCGGCGCGACCGCGGGTTCACGATTTTCTACATCGGGATCAACATCGGTGCGCTCGCAGCCTCGGTGCTCGTGGGATGGGTCGGCGAAACGATCGGCTGGCACTACGGCTTTGGGCTTGCGGGGATCGGCATGGCCCTCGGTCAGGTCGTCTATGCGCTCGGACAGCGCCATTTGAGGGACGTCGGCGGACCCCCAATGGAGCGATCCCGTGCCGCGCAGGTCTCGTCACCGCTCACGCCGGTCGAGAAGGACCGGATGATCGTGTTGTTGGTGTCGTTCACGGTCGTGGTCGTGTTTTGGGGGGCGTTCGAGCAAGCGGGAGGTCTCATGAACCTCTACACGAAGAGCAAGGTCGATCGGGTGGTCTTGGGTGTGCAGGTGCCGGCCTCCGTGTTCCAGGGCCTCAACGCGTTCTTCATCGTCGTGTTTGGGTCGCTCGTCGCGCGCTACTGGGCGCGGCGCAAGGCGAACGCCCGGGAGTCCTCGTCGCTGTTCAAGATGGCCGTTGGAACGATCATCATGGGGCTCGGCTTCGTCTGGATGGTGCTCGCGTCGGTAGAGGCCGACCGAACGGGCACCGCCGCCCTGCATTGGATCGTATTGGCGTACCTATTCCACACGATCGGCGAACTCTGCCTGTCACCGGTGGCGCTCTCGTTCATCACGAAGCTCGCTCCCGCCAAATACGCCGCATCCATGATGGGCATCTACTTCGCGGTTTCGGGCTTCGGCAACAAGGTGGCGGGCATCGTGGGCGAAGGGGCGGAGGCGTTCGGTGAGCTGGCCGTGTTCGCGGGCATCACGGTCGTGTGCGTGCTGGTGAGCCTCGTGATCTTGGTGTTCTTGCCGCGACTCCAGCGGCTCACGCACGATGCCGAGCGCGACGAGCTCGGACGGTGAGTCATTCCAGGGCCCGCTCGATGAGCAGGCCCGCGCTGCCGTTGACGCCCTGCTGGTCTGCGGCCCCACCGCGGGCAAAGGTCGAGAACTGGCCGTCCCCGTCGAGATCGCCGAACGCCGCGGCCGTGAACTGGCACGCCCCGAACCCGGAGGTGGCGTTCTGCGAGACGTAGTTGTAGTGGAAGTAGTGACCCTGCTCGATCTCGAATCTTAGGCCCGCCCAGACCAGATTCCCGTCCCAAGCCGAGACGTGGTAGTAGCCCGCCTCCGAGGGCGCGGTCGAGGGGATGCAGCGCCCGGAGGGACCGAGGTGGCACTCGACGCTGGCCGGGGGCGTGAGCTCGGCTTCGCCGCCCGCGGGATCGGGAGCCGGGCAGCGATGCGTGGCGAACTCGGCCACGTTCGCGCCATCGCCGATGAGTGTGACGCCGGCATCGACGACGCGCTCTACGGCGAAGTAAGACGACGTGCCGTCGAACATCTTGGCGATCTGGATCCGCGCTTCGCTGGTCTTCGATCGTCGGATGAAGAGCCCGAACGTCGGGATCGCGATCGACGCCAGGATGCCGATGATCGCGACGACGACCATGAGCTCCACGAGCGTGAAGCCGCCGATCGAGGTGGGTCGCGCGGGTGGCTGTCGGCAGGCGTTGTACCCCCGCACACCCCCAGCGCGGAAAGCGGTACGGAACATAGTTCTTGGGCAGATCGGCACGGGTGAGTCGAGTCCCTCACCCCATGCACGTGCCCTGCCGAAAGAAAATCGCGGGCAAATTTCAGTGAGGGCCCTCGACCTCGGGGTGGCGGCTGACGAAAAGCGGCACTTCGGTGACGAACTGCGTCGGATTTTCCTGGCCAAACGTTGACGCGAGGACTGTAGACCCCATTGCTACAATGTACGTGCTCGCCGCAGCGTGCTCGTGCGATACTCACGGAGTGACGACTTCGCCCCTTCCTTGTCATAGAGTTGCGTTGAGCATCGCTCTTGCGGCCGTTCTGACGGGCTGCTTGGACTCCGGCACCGAGGACACCACCGACGCGTTCGAGACCACCGCGGGGACCACGGACGGGGGGACGCTGCCGGGAACCTCGACGGGGCCCGGTCCTGACTGTGTCAACGTCGTGAGCGATCCCGGTTTCGAAGCGGGCAACCCCAATCCGTCCTGGACGGCGAGGTCGGAGGTGTTCTCGTCACCGCTGTGTGACGCGAGCTGTTCGACCGAGGCGGCGGCGCTCCCGAACTCGGGCGCCTGGTGGGTCTGGTTTGGCGGTGCGGCCATGCCCGACGCACCGTCCGTCTCCCAGTCTCTGCGATTCCCAAGCGGCGTCGCCGAGCTCCGGTACTTCCTGGCGGTGTGGCCCGGCGACGCGGAGGGCGACGACCAGCTGACGCTGACGATCGACGGTACGACGATCGAAACGATCCTCGACGACGCGCCCGATGCGTCGACCGACTACGAGGAGATCGTGGTGGACGTGAGCGCCTACGCGGACGGCCAAGTCCACGAGCTTACGTTCTCGGCGCAAACCTCCGGTGTGGGCAACTCGGGCTTCTTCTTGGACGACGTCTCCCTCCTGGATTGCTCGGGTATCGCCGGGACCGGCACCGACTCGTCGACGAGCGGCGATACCACCACGAGCACGGGCGAGGACACGGTCGGACCCACCGCATCGAGCGGGACCGAGTCCGAAGGATCGGTGGGGACCGAGTCCACGACCGGAGACTCGGGCTCTACGACCGAAGATTCGACGGAGTCGACGTCGACTTCGACCTCGACGAGTACGACCACGTCCGAGGAGGAGTCCTCGAGCACGGGCGTTGCGGAGGAGTCGACCTCCGAAGGCGCGAGCTCGACCGGCGGCACCGACGAGGAGAGCAGCAGCAGCGGGGCCGCAGAATAGCGCCCCTGCGGGCTTGCTCGCGCGTGGGCTTCGGGGACCCACGCGCGGATGCGCTCCCGCCATGAACGGACAGTGGGAGACGTCGCTTGCGAGCTTGGGTAAGGTGCGGGCGCATGGGTCAGCGAAGCAGGGTGGTCGGGGTGGTCGGGGTGCTCGGGCTCGCGGGGGCGCTCGGGTGGCTCTTGGCGCGCTGCGGTATCGGAGCCCCGGGCGGCGGCGGCGGTGTGGAACCAGAGCACGAACCCGCGGCTCCTACGGAGGAGCTTGGTTCCGAGCAAGAAGACCTCACCGTCGTCGTGACCGGCGATCGTTGCCGCTACGGGCGCGAGACGGCGCAGCTCTGCGCGACCATGTGCGATCCGATCCGTGACGCGGCGAAGGATCGCAAAGTCGTCATCGACGGCTCCCAAGGTTCGCACGGGGTCGTCGTCAAGCTCCGAAAGTGCCTCGAGGACGCGGGTCTTCCGTCCGTGACGGTTCAAAGCGATTGAACATGATGCTCTTGCCGGCGTTGCTCGAGCCCTTCAGCTTGCTCGTCCTCGTCTCCGTGAGCGTGTTTTTCGGCGTCTCGGTCTATTGGCTGCGACGCGCGCGGTCGCAAGCCGACGCGCTCTTCGGCGGTCTCTCGATCCTCGAGCGCTTGGTTTCGCAGCTGCCCACGACGCACCCGATTCGCCGCCGCCTGGAATCGAGCCCGATCACCGATCTCGCGCTCGAGGAGCTGAGCGCGTTGTTGCGGGGGACGCCCATCGAGGCCGCGATCCGTGACGTCGCGAGGATGAGCGAGCGCGCGGCATGGATCGACCGGTTTGCCCAGTTCGCGATCCACCTCGGCATCTTGGGGACGGTCTTTGCGCTGCTGCGCTCCGATCCGACGGACTTGCAGGGCTTTCGTGCGAGCTTGCCGACGGCGCTCGGGACCACCTTCTGGGGGCTCGTCGGGGCGCTCGCACTGTCGGGGGTGGCGGGTGCTGGAGAGTCCTTGTTGGAATCCGCGACGCGCCGCGTCCGCGAGGCGTCCATCCTCGGATTCTCGCGCACCGAAGACGACGCCCCGCCATGAGACGCCCTCCTCGCCACCGTCTCGATGCGCTGCCGCTGCTCGACGTATTCATGGTCGTCCTGTTCGTCTTCGCTTCGATCGAGGAGGAGCGTGCGGCCGAATCCATCGCGGAGGCGGAGGTGGCCACGTCGCAGACGCAGCGAGCCCGGGCCGCGTTGGAGGACGCCCTCGAAGCCGCACGAACCGAGCGCGAGGCGCTGGCGCAGGAGCGCGCCGCCGTGGCCGCGATGGTTCCCCCGGGGACGCGGGAGCTCGAGCTGCTCGAGAGGCTGCTCGATCACAGCGCGGTGTTCGAGCTCGAGATCGCGGGCGAGCTCGGGGGGGACGGCACCGTTCGGAACCATTGTTGCTATCGCAAGGATGCGGCGCGCGATGGCTGGCGCTCCTGCCCGGACATTCCGAGCACGCCGCAAGGATTGTCGCGGTGGTGGCAGGATGACGCCGCGCTCCTCCGCGGTGCCTTGCGCCGCACCCACGGTGGCCGAGCCCTCACGATCGTGCGGCAGGACGGCGTGGCCACCTACGACATCGCCGCGCGCGTGCGGTCCGTGTTGGCGCAAGCGCATCCAGACCACGAGCTCTACACGTCGACGCAGCCTGGTGCCACGCCGAAGCCCTGCGGGGTCTCGCCGCCGTGATCCGCGGGTTGGTCCTCGCGGCGTGGATGTCGGTGGACGCCCTGCTCGCGCAGGTGCCCGAAGGGCTCGAAGCCCCCGTGCGGCAAAACTCCGTCGAACTCCGCTACCCCGATTCGCTGCGGGCCCGCGATCCACCCGTGGCGGGGGAGGTGCGCGTGCGGATGCGAATCGGGGTGGACGGCGTGCCGAAAGCCATCGAAGTCGTGCAGGGGCTCGATCCCGCGATCGACGCGGCCGTGGTGGAGGCCGTCGCGGGTCTGCGCTACTCGCCGGCGCGCCTGCGCGGGCAGCCCGTGGAGATCCAGACCACGATCACGATCTCCGTCGCGCCTCCACCCGAAGACGCGCCGAGACCCCCCGAGCCCGAGCCCGAGCCCGAGCCCGAGCCTGTGCCCGGGCCCGAGCCTGTGCCCCAGACGCCCCCGCGCGAACCGAGCCGCGAGGACCCGGTCGCGGCCCAGACAACCTCGGGGACGGCCAGCTTGCGGGGGACCGTACTGCGTGCGGGTGACCGCGTCCCGATGCCCGAGGCCGTCGTGGCGGTCGCGCAAGCCGGCAGCGATCCTCCCGCGTGGACGCGCGAGGTGCTGACGAACGCGAAGGGGGGCTTCGAACTCGAAGACCTCCCCGAGGGCGAGGTCACCGTGGTCGTGACTTCGGCGGGACACGAGCCGCGGACGTACCGAGAGACGCTGGCGGCGGCGCAGGAGCTCGAGGTGCGGTACTTCGTCCAGCCCGAGGGCGTCTATCGAACGGTCGTGCGCAGCGGAGATCCGTGGCGCGAAGAGGTCGGACGCCGGACCGTGTCGATGGAAGAGGTCAAGGCGTTGCCGGGAAACCAAGGCGACCCCCTGCGCGCCCTTCAAGCGCTCCCCGGGCTCTCGCGTCCGCCGTTTGGCGCGGGGCTGCTCGTCGTGCGCGGTGCGGCGCCGTTCGACACGGCCGTGCTGGTGGACGAGCATGTCATCACGTTTCTGTTCCACTTTGGCGCGCTCTCGACCGCGCTTCCACCGGAGCTCCTCGAAGACATCGAGTTCGTGCCGGGGAACTTCGATGCGCGCTATGGCAATCACCTGGGCGGTGTCATCCGCGTGAACCCTCGTGAGGGGCGGCGCGATGGATTCCACGGGCACGTCGAGCTCGACTTGCTCGACACTGGGTTCCATGTGGAGGGGCCCATGGGGCGCGGATCCTTCATCGTTGCGGCCCGGCGTAGCGTGGCGGACGTGGTGCTGCCCTACGTGATCCCGCAGGATGCCGGGCTCCATTTCGTGCAAGTCCCTCGCTACTACGACTATCAAGCGATCTTGACCCACCCCGTTGGACGAGGGACGTTCACCGTCCGCGGGTTTGGAGCCGACGATAGGTTCGAGTTCGTCCAAGCTCCGCCCAACGACGAGGTCGACGTGCGCGATCAGAGGTCGACTGCGGCCTTGTTCCATCGCGGCGACCTCGTCTACGAGCGGGATGTCGGGCGGATTCGTGTATTCGCTTCACCTTCTTACCGGTTCGAGCGGGCAGACCTCACCAACGGCGAGGCGTACCGGTTCGATATCGCGAGGCATGTGCTCTCCGGGCGTTTGGACGTGACCGCCAAGGTGTCGTCCAACGCTGTGCTCGAGCTCGGCAACGAGACGATCGCGACGTGGTCGCAGATCGTGGGGGAGGCCCCACGCGACTTCGACTTCGGAGTCACCGGCGACCCGGGACGAGACGCCACGGTCCGTACGGAGAGCCAGGAGTTCAAGGCGTTCACGGCGTTCTACGCCGCGGCGACCGTGCGACTCGGCGCCCGGTGGTCGCTGACACCGGGCGTACGTTGGACCTGGTACGACCGACCGATGAAGCGTCTCATCATCGATCCGCGCTTGCGGGCGGCGGTGAAGCTCGGGAAGGGGGCGCTGAAAGCCGCCGTTGGGCTCTACGCGCAAGAGCCAACCGTCAATCAGCAGAGCGCCGTGTTCGGCAACCCCGACCTCGCGGTCGAGCGTGGCTTACACACGAGCGCGGAGTTCGTGCACCCGTTCCCGCACGAGATCGAGCTGAGCGTGGGCGGCTTCTACAAATACCTGTGGGACCGCGTGGCCCCGAGCGCCGACGCGTACCTCGACGGCGAGCTCCCGTACGCGGAGCAGCAAGCCAACACCCGCGACGGCTGGGTCTACGGCGCGGAGTTGCTGCTCAAGAAGAACCCCGGGCCGCTGCCGGTCGTGGGCTGGCTGAGCTACACGTTCACGATGAGTGTCCTGCGCGATCGCGAAGGCGCGCCGACGTACGCGGCCGATCTCGTCCAGCGGCACGTCATCAACGCCGTCGTCGGCGTCGCGCTACCTCACCGTTTTCGACTCGGTGCGCGGCTGACCGTGACATCGGGCGCACCCTACGCTCCCGTCCACGGCGGGGTGTTCGACGCCTCTTCCGGAAGCTACGTGCCCGTGGAAGGTGCCCGCAACAGTGCGTTTCTCCCATGGTTTCATCAGGTCTCCGTGCGGCTCGAGAAGACGTGGTTGTGGAACTGGGCGAGCGCAACCGCGTATCTGGATCTACAGAACGTCTACAACCATCCACCGGTCGAGGCCTACGCGTACGGCTACGACTACCGTACGAAAGCCAAGGTCGGTGGACTTCCGATCGTACCGTGGGCGGGTGTTCGGTTCGACTTCTAGGCCCGACCACAACCGCGCATCGAGGACCCACGTAGGGTCGGGACCTGCGGCCTTGCAGATCCGGTAGCCCCGGGAACGGCCGCGCCGGTGGGCGAGAAGCCGCGGGATCCCGCGAGTCCCACGGTGCACCGTGGGAACCCCACGATCACGAAGTCGGGTAGTCTGTCCGTCCGTGCATCTCGAGAGGACCAGCGTCGATCTGGGTGGCCTTCTGCGCGTCTTGTCCGAGGCGCTGTACTCGACCCCCAACGTGGCGGTGCGAGAGCTGGTTCAGAACGCGCACGACTCGATCGTCCGAAGGCGTGTGGAGGGTGACCCCGAGCATGTCGGTCGCATCCGCGTGCGCGCAGACGGAGACTCCCGCCAACTCACGATCGAGGACGATGGCGCGGGGCTCACCGACGAGGAGATCCGCAAGTATCTCGCGACCGTCGGGGCGGGCTACACCCGGCAGCTCCGTGACCAGGGGGTCTCCGATGCGCTCATCGGCTACTTTGGACTCGGGTTTCTCTCGGCGTTCGTGGTGGCCGAGCGGACCGAGCTCTGGACATGCTCGTATCAAACCCCCGAGCTCGCGTGGAGGTTCTCGACCCGCGGCGGCGACACGTACAGCATCACGGAAGCTCCGGGGCGGGCCGTGGGGACACAGGTCACGCTGCATCTCAAGCGCGGCTTCGAGGCGCTGGCCGATCCGGCGACGCTCGAACAGGTGCTCTCGCGATACTGTGCGTTGTTACCGATCTCGGTCGAACTCGTGGTTCGCGGTGCAGCCCCGCGAGCCATCAACGCGGAGGCTCCGCCATGGCGACGCGAGGACCCGGGGTCTGGTGCTGCGACGCGGCGGCGGTGTCGGGAGTTTGCTGCGCGGTTCGAGTCTCAGTTCGGGATCCTTTGGGCCTGGCCCTTCGCGGTCCCCGAGCTCGGCGCGCACGGGATCTTTTGGTTGCAGGATGGGATGAGCTACGCGACCTCCGACAACCGCAGCGTGAGCGTCTTCGTGCGGGGCATGCTCATCAGTGCGAAGGAGCGCGAGCTGCTGCCCGCCTGGGCGGGTTTCGTCGGGTGCGTCGTCGAGTGCTCGGGGCTCACGCCCACCGCGAGCCGGGAGGCGCTGCAGCGAGATGCCGGCTTCGAGGCGCTCGCCCACGCGCTCCGGGAGCGCCTGATCGGGGGCTTGGCCCAGCTCCCACGCCATGAAGAAGAGACCTGGCGCTTGGTGCTCGGTCGCCACAACGAGGCTCTGCTCGGAGCTGCGGTCTCGGAGCCAGCGCTGCTCGAAGCGCTCGAAGAGGAGCTGCGGATCCCCACGACCGAGGGTGATCTGCGGTTCTCTGCGCTCGCTCCCAAGTCGGGACCACCATGCATCTACGCGAGCACGGCCGAGACCGCCGGTTTCGAGGAGTTGCTCTTGCGTGCGCTTCGCAGGCCCGTCGTCGACGGTCGTCGTTTCGGCGCGTTGCCGTTCTCCATGAAGGTCGCGCAGCGTCGGGGGCTGCGTGTCGTGCTCACGAGCACGCAGGCGGCGGAGCGCGACCTGTTCCATGAGGCCGAGCTGCCGGAGCCTCAGGCGCAACGACTGCGCCGGTTGTTCGCGCAGGCGCCCCACCGCGTGGAGCTGCGAGCGTTCGAGCCCGTCGAGCTTCCGCTCGTCCTCGTGCCCGATCGCGAGGCCGTCCTCAAAGGCAAGATCGAGTCCGAAGACGCGGACCGGCGGATCTCTGCGGGGGCGCTCGGTTTGGCGCGGCTCTTCACCCGCTCCCTCGCGGAGGGTCCACCGGGGAGGCTCTATGTGAATACCGCATGTCCCGTCGTGCAGGCGCTCGCGCGGGGTGAGGTCGCCGCGGAGACCGCGGTGGCGAGGCTTCTCCTCGCGAGCGCGCGTCTTTGGGCGCATGGCGCTTCGGATCCGCAGGCGAACATCTCGAGCGCGCTCGAGGATCTGCACGGCGCGTTGCTGGAGCTTCTCCGCGTCCCGGAGCCCGTTCCGTGAATCTGTGGAGCTGGGTCTATGCCGAGGTCCGCCGGTTGCGTGGCGAGGGGCAGGGGCGCCTCGCGGATCTCATCGATGAGCTGCCGGGGTGGGTCTGCGCCGACGCGCACGCTCGGGTCGATGCGGCCTATCCGGAGGCGCTCGCGCTCGCGCGGGCCTCTCGCAATCCGTGGCTCGAGGTGTTCGTGCGGCACTGGTACCTCCAAAGCCGCGTCCTTCATCGTGGGGACGTCACGGACACGTTGCCCGAGGCGGTGCATCTGCTCGAGCTCGCGCACCGCGACGAGAACCTCGCCTGTCCCCAAGGCGTGTGTGCGACCCAGGATCTCGTGAATTGCTACGAGCGGATCGACGGTCCTGGGTATGCGACCGAACGGTTGTCCGCCTGTCGCGATACGCTCGAGCGCATCGACGCGCGCTGGCCCTGCTATCAGTGCGTCGGGGGCGAGGAGCTGAGCGCTCTCGTCGACGCGGGGCGCCTCGAGGACGCCTTGTCCCGTCTCCAGGCCTATCGCGGCGAGCTCGTCGCCCACAACGTACCCCACGCGACGCGGATCCATGGCCTCATGGCGGCGGAACTGCACATCGCGCGCGGCGATTACGAGCGTGCGCTCGACGAGGCCGAGCACGCCGCCGATCGCAAGCAAGGGCCGGGGAAAGCGGCCTGCGGACGGTTGTTCGAGGCGCTTGCGTTCGCGCATCTCGGGCGGTTCGACGAGGCGCGCGCGCGGTTGGTCGAGGGACGCAGGCTGCTCGAGCTTCAGCGCGGCTTTCGTACGTTCGCGTCCACGCTCCAGCGGCTCGCCTCCGATCCGGCGCATCGGTTCGAGCTCGACGATCTTTGCGTCCTGCTGCGTATGCAGGAGCTGCGGGAGCGCTACTCCAATCTCCACGATGCGTTTCAGCTCGCGATCGCCGCGGGCCGCATCGCGATTGCGCTCGGCCACGTGACGGTGGCGCGCTGGTGCCAGGAGAGGGCCACGGCGAGGGCACACATGCTGCGCGGAGAACGACGGGGCGCGGTAGAACTCGAGACCTTCGCCCGCGACCTCGCAGGGTTGCACACGCGCCTCGCTGGGCTCGAAGTTCCTCCCGACCCCCAAACGTGGCGTGCGTGGCTCAGCTCCGACTCCGCCCGCATGCTCGACCAGCTCGCCGTACTCGAGCAGCGTTCCCCCGACCTCGAATGGCTCGTGGAAGCGCGTGCGCGGGCGTGGCTCGCCCTTGGTCGGCCAGACGTGGGCTTGGACGCGCTCCGGCAACGGGTGGCCGCGGCGCCTCGAGACATGGTCGCGATCGCGACGCTCGTCGAGATCTATCTCGAGCTCGGGGAACCCGAGGCGCTGGAGCGAGAGCTCTCGGTGCTCGCGGACACGGGAGGTGGGATCGTCGAGCTGGCCCGAGGACGGATCGCCGCGATTCAGGGGGATCTCGACCGCGCGCGCAAACACTTTGCCGCGGCCGCCATGGACCCCGATTGTGCCGTGGCATCTTGGCGACACGCCGCGGCCATCGCTCGTCGACGCGGGGACTTCACCGAGGCCCTGCGATTGCTGGGTGACGTGGTTGCCGCCTCCGTCGCGTCCGGGCCCGACGATTGGGACCGGCTGAGCATGGCGGCGATGGTCGGCGATCTGGAGGCGTACCAAGACTCCGCGCGTCGGCTGGGTCTCGCGGCGGGCGGTGAGATCGGGTCGCAGCAAGCACCTGCCACGTGTAGGATCAGGATGTCCACGCTCGAGCACGATTCCCCGTTGCTCGCCAAACGCACGGGGCCGGTCACCGCCCAGATCTTGCAGATCGTTGGGCCTCGCCCCGGTCCCGGTCCCGACGAGGCGTTCCTCGACCACGTCGTGTTCGACGCGAAGGTCCGCAACGCCGCGTCGCTGGCGGAAGACGCCGAGGCGGTCCCCGTTTTCGACTGGATCGGGACGCTGCGACCCGGCGGGATGAAGAGCTTCGATTGCGAGGGGGCTCACCCCGGGGACTTGGAAGTCGAAAGGATCCGCAAGGCGTTTTCGTCTCGCAGATTTGCGTTCAGCGTCCGCAGCGGTGCCGGTTATCGTGTGCAGGTCGACGGACGGCGCGTTCCGGGCATCTATGCGGTGTTCGCAGTCCCTGTGCCCACGGTCGAGGCCGAGCTCCACGCGTGGCTCGCCACTTTGACCGGCCGATTGCCGCACCCCTTCGCCTGGGTGTCGCTGGCGCGGGCGACGGGCGATCCATCGCTCCTGCGTCAGCACCTCCAAATTCTGGAAGGTTACGGGCTCGAAGCGTGAGTCCAGCCGTCAGGGCGTGCCCGAGGCGTCGTCGTCTTCGTCTTCCTCTTTCTCGGGCACCTCGACGAGGTGGAGCGTGAACTTCGTGCCGAGGTCGTCGTAGCGGATCGGCCAGGTCTTCGAGCTCGTGGCATCGATGCGCTCCGCGTCCGCGGGTTCGAGTTCGTAGCGCAGCTCCTCGATGAGCTCCCCATCCTCGTCGACGAACGCGAACTCGACCCATTCGTCTTCTTTGGGGGCGGAGGTCGTCTCGCCTTCGCCGAAATCAGCCAGCTCCAGCGCGTCGGGTTCGCTCAGTGTCTGCGGCGCTTCTCGGACGTCCACGACGCGGATCCGGCCCGTGGCCAGCGCGTGCGCGGCCTGATCCACGATCTCCTCGCGCTTGGCGGCGCGGCGGCATCCCAAGGTCGATCGCAGGTCCTCGATCAAGGCGGCGCCGTCCGGACCGCGCAGGATCTCGGCGAGCAGCGTGTAGGCCTCGGACAACCGCCGCAGCGTCTGCACCTCACGCGCGTCCACGAGGATGCCAAAGGCGCCGTCCTGCATTCTCACGGGTTTGGCGGTCATCGTCGAACAGCATCCCAGAAAGCGCGAGGGCCAACAAGCGCATGCACTTTGCCCGCGAGGAACACCGTCATCGTCGAGAGCGCCGTTGCTCGGCCCAGCGGCCGAGTGTCGGCGGGGCCGAGAGCACCACGACGCATGCCTTCGCGATGCGCCGAGGTGGTCAAGTGTCCGGACGTGCGGCGGCCTGAATCGCCGTGAGCGCAATCGTGTAGACGATGTCCTCGACGAGCGCGCCGCGGGAGAGGTCGTTGACCGGCTTGCGCAACCCTTGGAGCATCGGACCAATCGAGACCACGTGGGCCGAGCGCTGGACGGCCTTGTACGTCGTGTTTCCGGTGTTGAGGTCGGGGAACACGAGCACGGACGCCCGACCGGCGACGGGACTTCCGGGGGCCTTTTCGGCCGCGACGTTGGGCATGACCGCGGCGTCGTACTGCATGGGGCCGTCGATGAGGAGACCGGGCGCCCGCGATCTTGCGAGTGCGGTGGCTTCGCGCACCTTCTCCACGTCTTCACCGCTGCCGCTGCTCCCGGTGGAGTAGCTGAGCAAGGCGATGCGGGGCTCGATCCCAAACGCCACCGCACTCTGGGCCGATTGCAGGGCGATGTCTGCCAGCTCTTCCGCGTTCGGACACGGGTTGATCGCACAATCGCCGTAGACCAACACCTGGTCGGGGAGGCACATGAAGAACACGCTGCTCACGAGCTTCGAGCCCGGCGCCGTGCGGATCAACTGGAGCGCGGGCCGGACGGTGTGTGCCGTCGTGTGGATCGCACCCGAGACGAGACCGTCCACATCGCCTTGCGCCAGCATCATCGTGCCGAGGACGATCGTGTCTCCGAGGGCGTTGCGCGCCTGCTCGGGCGCCAGGCCTTTGCTCTTCCGTAGCTCCACCATCGGGGCGACGTAGCGCTCGAGGTTGTCTTCGGGCGAGAGAATCTCCAGATCGTCGGGCAACTCGACGCCGTGGTCGGCGGCGACGTGGCGGATCTCGGCCTCTTTCCCCAGCAAGACGCAGCGGGCGATCTTGCGACGCTGACAATCCGCCGCGGCGCGGATGGTGCGGGGCTCGTGGCCCTCCGGCAGCACGATGCGCTTGTTGGCCGCGCGCGCGCGCTCGAGCAGCCGATAGCGGAACGCCGGTGGGGTGATCCGCCGCGGACGGTCCGTCTTTCGCAGCCGCGCGATCCACTCGTGGTCGATGTCGTCCGCGACCCCGCGCATCACCATCTCGATGCGCTCGAGGTCGTCCACGGGTACCTCGGGATCGAAGTGGAGCAGACCGTTGGCGGCCGTCAAGGTGTCGTGGGCGATGAGCAGCACCGGCAAGCCGAGATCGAGCGCGCGGCGACCGAGGTCCATGACTTGGGGATCCGGATCGAAGTTCCCTGTCAGGAGCAGTCCGGCGAGCGGCATCCCGTTGAGGGCTGCCAGGCATGTCGCCATGATGACGTCGTTGCGGTCTCCGGGGGTCACGACCAGGCATCCCGGGCTGAGCGCGCCCAGACAGCGGGGCACGTTCATCGCCGCGACGGTGAACCGGAGCACACGGCGGTCGAAGTCGCCTTCGTTGAGGATGCGGGCCCCAATCGCTTGGGCGATGTCGCGAACGCGGGGAGCGCTGTAGAGTGGGCGCTCTTCCACGCACCCGATGCAGGTGAAACCTGCTCCCCGCACCGCCTCCGCCAACGCGGCGCCCTGGCCCGAGGGTGCACGGTTGATGACGCATCCGGCGATCTGACCGCGCTTGAAGCCGCTGGCGACGAGGGCATAGGCGTGGACGAGCGCGTCGGTGTCTCCGCGGTACGAACCCACGATGACCACGCTCGCATCGAGGGCGGTCGCGATCTGCGAGTTGACCTGATCCCCAAACGGCACGTCCGCGGCCGGAACCAAACCCTCGATCACCACGACCTCGGGATCGGAAGCCGCGGATTGCACTCGGGCGACCACGTCTTCGAGGAGGCGTTGCTCCTGGTTGCTGCGCAGCGCCTCCTCCACCGCCCGCAGCGCGATGGGCTCGGGGGGACGCAGGGTCGTGGTCGCGCGCACGAGCGCCGTGGAGCGCTCCGGGCCGTGATCGTCGGGGCGCATTTGCGCGATGGGTTTGACGAACGCGACGTCGGTGCCCTGGCGTTCGAACGCGCGAAGGAGGCCGAGGCTTATCGAGGTCAGGCCCACGCCGTCACCCGTGGGGACGAGCAGGATGTATTGCGTCATGGTTGCGTTCTCCGGCAAACGGTCGCGGTCTCGCGGGCGATCATGAGCTCTTCATCGGTCGGAATGACGAGGATGGCCGGGCCTTCCCCGGCATCGATGCGGCCATCCGAACCCCCGTGGGTTTCGTTCGCATCGCTGCGAAGGTGTAGGCCCAACAGGGGCAAGCGCCCGACCACCTCGGCTCGGACGGCCGCAGCGTTCTCGCCGATGCCCCCCGTGAACACGAGCGCATCGAGCCGCGGCAGGCTCGCGCAAAGGCCCAGCAAGGCGACCGCCAGGCGATGGCAGAACACGTCCACGGCGAGCGCAGAGCGTTCGTCTCCCCGCGCGCGTGCCTCGAGCAGGTTGCGCATGTCGTTGGAGAGTCCGCTCAATCCACGCAAGCCGCTCTCGTGGTTGAGCGTGTGGAGCAGGGCGCTCAAGTCCTCGCCGGTGGACTGGGCGATGTGCCCGAGGATCCCCGCATCGAGATCCCCCGAGCGCGTGCCCATCACGACCCCTCCGAGGGGCGTGAGGCCCATGGTCGTGTCGACGCTGCGGCCTGCACGGACGGCGGTCGCGCTGCAACCGTTGCCGAGGTGGGCCGTCAGCAGGTGGAGATCTGCGAGCGGACGACCGAGCCGAGATGCGGCCTGCTCCGCGACGTAGCGGTGGGACGTCCCGTGAAACCCGTAGCGCCGCACGCCGTGATCGCGGTACCAGGGCTCGGGGACCGCATACCGATACGCCGCGGGCGGCATGGTCTGGTGGAACGCGGTATCGAAGACGGCGACTTGGGGCAGATGGGGCAAGGCGCTGCGTCCGATGCGGATCCCGAGCAGGTTCGCGGGGTTGTGTAGCGGCGCGAGGCGGCCGAGCGATTCGATGGCGCGCTCGACCGTGTCGTCCACGAGCGCGGCCTCCGTGAAGCGCTCTCCACCGTGGACGACCCGGTGTCCCACGGCGAGCAACCCCGACTCCAAGTCGGCCTTGCGCAGGGCGGCGAGGATGGCCGCGAGCGCGTCTTCATGGCGGCCTCCTTGAAGCTCCGTGCGGTGGGAACCGAGCTTGAACGTCGCGCCGGGGGAGCCGAGTTTCTCGGCGATCCCGTGCAAGGGGCGGCTACCGGTCGAGGGCTCGAGCACCGCGAACTTCACGGAGGACGATCCGCAGTTGAGGACCAAGACAGCCATCGGCGCCGAGTGTACGGCGTCCACCTCCTGCAGCAAGGACACATTCCAGTAGGGCCCACGCGGGCAGTGTCGGTTCGACCCCTGCGGGATTCTCCCCAGTTCACGCATTTTCGTGGGGGGGGGGGGGGGGGCGGGGGGGGGGGGACAGT